>Ga0073904_10004189_pt1 | contig 10760 bp, 9 predicted proteins | sample KloWWTrecipitate_FD_66668 | JGI IMG/M metagenome (GOLD analysis project Ga0073904, IMG submission 66668) | Active sludge microbial communities from Klosterneuburg, Austria, studying microevolution and ecology of nitrifiers - Klosterneuburg... | ecosystem: Engineered > WWTP > Aerobic digester >... | reverse complement strand
GACTGAGATTTTTGAGACTCCATCGCCTTCTCCCTGGATGGGAGAAGGTGCCCGAAGGGCGGATCAGGGTGGGGCAGGAGACACACGAAAATGACCTTTCATCCCATTCGCTTTCCGCTCGATGTTGCGCTGGGGGCGCGGGGCGGGCCGGAGCGGGCGACGGATATTGTGACGCTGGCGAGTGGGCGCGAGGAGCGGAACAGCCGGTGGGCGCATTCGCGACGGCGCTACAATGCAGGGTACGGCGTGAAATCGCGTGCGGACATGCAGGCGGTGCTGGCGTTCTTCGAGGAGCGGCGAGGGCGGTTTCATGCGTTTCTGTGGCGCGATGCGCTGGATCACTCGGCGGTGGACCAGGTGATCGGTGCCGGAGATGGGACGGCCGTCTCGCTTCAGTTGAGCAAGGCCTATGGGGCGGCGTTCGATCCGTATGTGCGGCCGATCACCAAGCCGGTGGTGGGGACCGTTGAGGTGCGAGTTGATGGCGTTGTCGTGCCGGTGGACGTGGACGCGCTGACGGGCGTTGTGACCTTCGATGTCGCGCCGGACGCGGGTGCGGCGATCACCGCGAGCTTTGAGTTCGATGTGCCGGTGCGGTTCGATATCGATCGGCTGGATATCGAGCTGACCTCGTTCGATGCGGCCGATGCGCCGTCCATTCCGTTGATCGAGGTGCGGGAATGAGGGTGCTGGACACGGCGTTTCGCGCGCATGTCGAGAGCGGGGCGACGACGCTGGCGACGTGCTGGCGGATCGAGCGCGGCGACGGGGTGGTGCTGGGGTTCACCGACCATGATGTGGGGCTTGCCTTCGGGGGCGTGACGTTTGAGCCGGCGCATGGGCTGGATGGGGGCGAGGCGGCGCAGAAGCTGGGGCCGCAGGTCGATACGTCCGAGGTGGTCGGCGTGCTGCATTCGGCGGCGATTGCCGAGGCTGACATCCTGCTTGGCCGCTATGACGGCGCGCTGGTCGAGACCTGGCGGGTGAACTGGCGCGACGTGGGTGTGCGGCATCTCGTACGGCGCGCCAGCATCGGCGAAATCGTGCGCGAGGACGGGGTGTTTCGCGCCGAGCTGCGCAGCGGACAGCATGCGCTGAACCAGCCAAAGGGGCGAGTCTATCAGGGGCTTTGCGACGCGGTGCTGGGGGACGCGCGGTGCGGGGTGGATCTGGGTGATCCGGCGTTTCGCGCGAGCGCGTCGGTGATCGAGGTGCGGGACCGGTTCCGGCTGGCGGTCGATGGGCTCGAGGGCTTTGAGGCGGGGTGGTTTGCGCTCGGTGGGGCCGAGTGGGCGAACGGGAAGCGGGCGGTGCTGGTGGATCGCGTCGTGAGTCACACGCGGATTGGCGGCGTCGATGTGTTGGGGTTTGCGCAGCCGGTGGGCGACTGGGTTGTCGCGGGCGATGATTTCGTGGTGACGGCCGGGTGCGACCGGCGGTTTGCGACGTGCCGGACGAAGTTTGAGAACGGCGTCAGTTTTCGCGGCTTTCCGCACATTCCGGGCAGCGACTTCGTGCTGCGCTATCCGCGGCCGGGCGATGCGCTCGATGGGCGGGCGCTGGTCGAATGATGATCGGCAGCGATGAGATTGTGGGCGCGGCGCGCGCCTGGCTCGGCACGCCCTATCGGCACCAGGCATCGACGCTGGGCGCGGGGTGCGATTGCCTCGGGCTGCTGCGCGGCGTCTGGCGCGTGCTCTATGGCGCGGAGCCGGTGGCGGTGCCGCCGTATCGGGCCGATGGGCGCGATGCGGCGCTGCTCGATGGGGCGCAGCGGTGGCTGGTGCGGGGCGGTGAACTGCGCGCAGGGAGCGTGGTGCTGTTCCGGCTGGGGCGGCAGGTCGCGCCGCGGCATTGCGGGATCATGATGAGCGGGGCGCGGTTCGTTCACGCGCAGGAGCGGCTCGGCGTCTGCGAGGCCAACCTCACCGATGGCTGGCGGCGGCGCGTGGCCGCGGTGTTTGAATTTCCGGAGCGGAACTGATGGCAACTCTGGCGCTGTCGCTGGCAGGGCAGTTTGTGGGCGGGGCGATTGCCGGGCCGTTCGGGGCGACCGTCGGGCGGGCGCTCGGGGCGCTCGCGGGGGCGGCGGTCGATAACGCGCTGTTCGGCGAGCGGCCGGCGGCCTCGTCCGGCGGGGGCGCGGACATAAGGCTCACCGGTTCGAGCGAGGGCGGGGCGGTGCCGCGGCTCTATGGGTGGAGCCGGCTGGGCGGCAACATCATCTGGGCGACGGAGCTTGAGGAGATCGCGGGCGAGAGCGCCGGGGCCAAGGGTTTTGGCGCGCCGGAGGAGGGCGAGCGGACGGTCGTCGGCAGTTTTGCGGTGGCGCTGTGCGAGGGCGAGGTGGCGCATCTCGGGCGCGTGTGGGCCGATGGGCAGGTGCTCGATACTGACGGCGTGATGTTGCGGTTCTACTCGGGCAGCGAGACGCAGGAGGCGGACAGTCTCATCGAGGCGGTGCAGGGGACGGGGAACGCGCCGGCGTATCGCGGGCTCTGTTATGTCGTGTTCGAGCGGCTGCCGCTGGGGCAGTTCGGCAACCGCATTCCGAATATCGCGGTGGAGCTGTGCCGGGTGGCGGGCGGGCTGGAGCCGCAGATCCGGGCGATCAATGTCATCCCGGGGGCGGGGGAGTTTGTGTACGACCCGGTGCCGCGCATGCGGATCGTGTCGCCGGGGGTGACGGCGAGCGAGAACACGCATGTGGCGGCGGGTGTCAGCGACTGGACGGTGTCCATCGATGAACTGGTGGCGCTGTGTCCGAACCTCGAGACGGTACAGCTGGTGATCGCGTGGTTTGGCAATGATTTGAGGTGCGGGCATTGCACGGTGGCGCCGCGCACCGAGGGCGCGGTGCGCCATGTGTCGGGGACCGTGTGGAGCGTCGCCGGGCTGTCGCGGGCGGAGGCTGAGGTGAGTTCGATGCATGAGGGTGGGCTCGCCTATGGCGGTACGCCCTCGGATGCATCGGTGCTGGCGGCGATTGCGGACCTCAAGGCGCGGGGGCTGAAGGTCACGCTCTATCCGCTGATGATGATGGACATTCCGGCGGACAATCCGATGGGGCAGCCGGCGTATCCGTGGCGCGGGCGCATCAGCTGCGATCCGGCGCCGGGGGCGGTTGGCTCGGTTGATGGGACGCCGACGGCGGCGGCGCAGGTGGCGGCGTTCGTGCCGGGGTATCGGGATTTCATCCTGCATCATGCCGGGCTCGCGGTGGCGGCGGGCGGGGTGGATGCGCTGATCATCGGAACGGAGATGAAGGCGCTGAACGCGGTGCGCGGGGCGGGGGATACGTTCCCGTTCGTCGATGCGCTGGTGACGCTGGCGGGGGATGTGCGCGAGGTGGTGGGGGCGGCGTGCAAGCTCACCTATGCGGCGGACTGGTCGGAGGTCACGGGGTATCAGCCGGGCGGCGGGGCGAAGTATTTTCACCTTGATCCGCTGTGGGCGTCGGAGGCGATCGATGCGGTAGCGATCGACAACTACATGCCGATTGCCGACTGGCGCGAGGGGACGGATCACGTGGACGCGGAGGCGTGGGACTCGATCCATGGGCTCGATTATCTGCGGGCCGGTGTGGCCGGGGGCGATGGGTTTGATTGGTACTATGCGGACGAGCCGGACCGGCTGGATGGGGTGCGTTCGCCGATTGGCGATGAGGTTTATGGCGAGCCGTGGGTGTGGCGGTTCAAGGACCTGCAGTCGTGGTGGCTGAACGAACACCACGACCGGCCGGGTGGGGTGCGGAGCGGCACGCCGACGGACTGGGTGCCGGGGTCGAAGCCCATCTGGTTCACCGAGATCGGCTGCGGGGCGGTGGACAAGGGGGCCAACCAGCCGAGCGCATTCGGGGACACCAAGAGCATCGAGAATACGCGGCCGTTCTTTTCGAGCGGCGCGCCCGATGCGCTGATGCAGCGGCAGTACCTTCGGGCGCAGTTCGCGCACTGGGCGAGCGCGGCGAACCCGGTGAACGGCGGCGGCATGCCGATGGTGGATGTGGCGCGGATCGCGCCCTGGGCGTGGGACGCGCGGCCCTATCCGGCATTCCCCTCGCAGCGCGAGGCGTGGAGCGACTGGCCGAACTATGCGACCGGGCACTGGCTCAATGGCCGGCTCGGCGGGCTGGCGAGCGATGAGCTCGTCGCGGCGATCGGGGTGGACTATGGCGTCGATATTGCCGTGGCGGATGCGGCGGGGCCGCTGGTTGCGGGGCTGAGCGTCGAGGCGGTTGCCTCGGCGCGCGAGGCGATGGGGCCGGTGCTGGCGGTGGCGGGGCTGGGCGTGCGGGACACGCCGGACGGGCTGAGTTTTCCGCGCGTGTCGGCGCGCGCGCCGCTGGCCATTGATGAGGTCGCGGCGGGCGATGGGCCGCTGACGGCGCGGACGCGGCCTGATCCGTCGGAGGCGGTGGGGCAGGTGGCGTTCGGCTACTTTGATCGCGAGCGCGCGTACCTTGCCGCATCGGTGACGGCGATGACGCTGGATGGCGGTGCGACGAACGCAGAGCGGACGGCGCTGGTGCTCGATCCCGCTGGGGCGAGGCGGGCGGCGGAGCGGCTGCTGATCGAGAGGGCTGCGCAGCGCGACACGCTGGACTTTGCGCTGCCGCAATCCGTTGCGGCACTAGAAGTGGGCGATGCGGTGAGCCTTCTCGGGCAGGGCAACGGGCCGTTCGAGATCACCGCGATCCGCGATGGCGAGGTGCGCAAGGTTTCGGCGCGGGCGATTCCGCCGGTGCTGGAGGCAGCGATTGTGTCCGACGCGCCGCGCAGTGCGCCGGGGGCGTCGCCGGTGCGGGCGCTGCCGCTGATGGCGGCGGCGCATCTGCCGGCGGAAACGGGGCAGGCGCCTTCACGGCTGCTGGTCGCGGCATCTGCTTCGCCGTGGCCGGGCCGGGTCATCGTCAATGATGAGGTGACCGGCGCGGGCGTGGGTCGGATCGATCGTTCGGCAGTGGTCGGCGAATTGCAGGAGCCGCTTGAGCCGGGGCCGCTGGCGGTGTGGGATATGGCGAATGCCGTGGTGCTGACGTTGCGCTCGGGGCACCTCGCGTCGGGCGATGACGCGGCGGTGCTGGCGGGCAGCAATCGCATCGCGGTTGTGACGGAGGCGGGCGGGGAGGTTGTCGGCTATGCCGGGGCCGAACTGCTGGCGCCGCAGACCTATCGGCTGACGCGGCTGCTGCGCGGGCAGCTCGGCACCGACTTCGCGATGGTGGGGGCTGACGCTGGCGCGCGGGTGATCGTGCTCGACGGAAGGCCACTGCTGGCGGAAGTGCCAGCGGCATGGCTCGGCGAGTCCGTTTCGCTGCGCGCCTATGCGGGGAGCGCCGACGCTGAGGGCAGCGGTTTTGACGTTGAGCTTGGACTTGGACCGGTGTTGCCGTTGGCGCCTGCTCACCTTGGGGCGGTGCGCGACGCGGATGGCGACGTGGCGCTGACCTGGGTGCGCCGGAGCCGCTTCGACACCGATAGCTGGACTACGGCCGACGCGCCGCATGACCATCTGCCGGAAGCCTATCGCGTGACCATCCTCGATGGTGCCACGCCGGTGCGGGTGATCGAGGTGGCTTCGCCTGCTGCGGCCTACACCGCGGCGGAGCAGGCGGCGGACTTCGGCGGCCCGCCGGCTTCGTTCGCCTATGCCGTTGCGCAGTTGAGCGCGGTCTATGGGCCGGGCCACGCCGCGACCGACGCCTTCAATGCCTAAGACGCTCGCCGATGCCATCGCCGCCGCGCTGCTGCGCTGGCGGCTCTCTTCGCGTGTCCGCACGAGGCGGACGAGAATTCAAAGGAGAACGACCATGAATTTTGCATTCCTCACCGGCTACCGCACCTACGTGATCGCGGCGGCGATGATCGTTGCTGGCCTCGGTCAGCTCATCGGGGTCGAGATCCCGAGCTTCGATGGCCAGTCCGCCGGCCACCTGCTGATGGAGGGCCTCGCCATCATCTTCCTGCGCAAGGGGATGAAGGGCATGGAAGGGTAGGGTGGCTTCGGCCGGCGTGTCAGGCGCCGGCCGATCCTCTGCCACCCTGCATGCTGTCTACGGGCACCGTGGGCAGAAAGCGCTCGATGGTCTGGCAGAGGACGATGTCGGGACGAAGGTCCGTGACGGTTTCGGCAAAATAGCCGGGCGACCAGACGAAATGGTACTCGCGGAACAGGCGCGCGAACCACCAGCCAAGATGGGCAGGGCCAAACGCCTCGGTGGCAAAGAACGAATTCCCGAAGACCAGTATTGAGCGGTCGATCTGGGCAGCAGGATTCTCCCAGTGCTCTTCAAGCCCCATGTGCCGGTTGGGTCGCGGCTCGATCCGGCTGATCAGCGTGGGTACCGGAAACCAGTTTTCCGACGGGGTCGCAAAATGCTCCTCGATCGGCATGTTGAACATCTGAACGAGCAGGTCGCCGGCGAGCTTGCCGGTTCCGCTGAATTCGGGCGCGATCGAGACGCCGGGCGCAATGGCGCCGGTGATGCGGCGCGCCAGCGCGCAGGAGCCCTCGGGCGTCAGATGCGAATCCCCGGGGCGCACGGCCCGCGCGCCGAGTGCTTCAAGCGACCCGATGACCGAGACATAGCGATCACCGAGAAGCTCGGTCAGCGCGGCCTCGACACCGCCAAACATTGCCGTGGGCGTGCGCAACTCATCGGGAAAGAGGTGAGGGACCACCGAAAGCTGTTCGGGAACGATGGTTTGAAACAGGGCCGCGCCGACGCTTGCGGCATGATCCCGGCGGGCCGCGACCAGCGCGCGCCAGCGGCCAACGTCCGGGGCCACCTCCGAGGCGGTCCGGCCGTATTGGGCGAGCAGGCCATTGCTGCCCTCGACGAGGAAGAACTTCCCCCCGCCGCCCAACATGACATTGCCGTTGGGCGATTTCGTTCCGACCGGCAAAAGAACAGGTGACATGTCACCCGGCCGGACCGGAGCCGGTTTGACCGAGGCTGGCACGTCCTTCGCGGGCATGTCCAATGCGCCGGGGCCATTGCCAATTCGCGCGTTGTACGGCTCGCGTTTCGGTGCGATGGGGGGCTCCTTCGCGCCGTCCGTTCCGGGATTCGTCTCCGCGGGGCGCGGCTCAATGTTCTGATGCAAACCAGGCACGTCCTTTTTCAACCATGACCATGAAGTTCAGACTTTCGGAGATGCTTGAAAAGGCAAGCGTGTCGGCGCTGTTTCTTGCGCTCAAGGCATCACAGTCCCCCCGCATCATGCGCGAGAAGCGCGCGCCACTTCTGAGCGATGAAGTGGTTCGGGAGCCCGGTGGCGGGTCATATGCGATCTTCATCAAGTACTACGGTCGGGACTTCGATGCCGGCCAGCTTGCCCTGCTGCAATCATTGAGGGCGGAGCGGGTCAATATTCTCGTGGTGTTCAATCGGGAACCGACCGGCCAGGAATTGGAGGTCGCCCGCCGATACGCCTGGCGCGTGGTGATCCGCAAGAATGTCGGACGCGATTTCGGTGCATACCGGTCGGCCGTGCTGAACCTCATCAGTTCGGGCGCCGAGGTGGAGCGGCTGCTCTTCCTCAATGACAGCGTCTTCTACCTGCCGGGACGGCAACTGGGCGAGATGGTTGGGCGGCTGGTCCGCAGCGACAGGCCGGTGACAGGCGCATTCGAGAACCATGCGCGTACCCACCATCTGGGCAGCTTCGCTTTCGCCGTGTCCGGGGACGTGTACCGGGATGCCCGGTTTCAGGCGTTCTGGCGGAACTACCGGCCATACGATCTGCGCCAGCACGCCATCCGGCGCGGCGAGATCGCGCTGAGCCAGCTCTACCGCAAGATGAACATCAGCGCCGACGTGGTGTTTTCCCTCGACCGTCTCGGGGGGCAACTCGACACCCGCTCCTTCGCCGACATCGTGAGCCTGCTGCAAACCCTGCCGCTTAGCACAAGGCCGAGTCCGGTCAGCCTGCTGAAACCGCCGGCCGAGCTGCTGGACATGATGGTTGACCAAGAGTTCGACGGCGACAACCGCGTGTATCAGGCCCGAGTCTCTCCGTTTTCGAAATTGATGACGGGCGATGCGCATCCTGCCGGGCCTGCCGTACCGGCGCTGGCAAAGCGGCTGCTGATCGACCGGCTGCTGGCAGACGCCGCGCAGGGGAGCCAGATCCACCTCGCCTTCGGGCTGTATCGGAGGCTGCTTTCGGTGCCGCTGGTGAAGCGCGACCTGCTGCATCAGGGGGTTTACGCCGAGCACGACATTCCCAACCTGCTTGATGACGTGGCAGAGGACTTCAGGCACGAGATGATCCGTGACATGGTGTCCCGCCAGCGGCCCATCCATATCGGGCGGTGGCGGACCTTCCTGCGGCGGCACGGCTTCAACGGCTAGCTGTCGCTCCCCTCTAACCCCCTTCACCGCAATGGATTTTTCCGTTCATTCTAGGTTCAGGGGATCGACCCCATAAACCGGCTCATGAAACGTCTTATTGCGATCGTTGTTGCGGCAGTGCTGATGGTGGTTCCCGTCGGTTTCGGCTCTTCCGGGGTGGTATTCGCCCAGGAGGAGGGAGACTGCATGGGGGCGCGCGAGGCGCAGCAGGCGGTCGAAAGCGGGCAGATCATGGAGTTGCCGGATGCCGCGCGGCGGGCCGGGCTGGAACGCAAGTTCATTGGCCAGCAGGCGCGTCTGTGCAATGTCGATGGCTCGCCTCACTGGGTGGTCAGCGTCATGAACAACTCTGGCGAGAGCGAACGCATCGTCTTGAACGCCCAAGGCAATTAGCAATAAGCTGGCCGTGCCTTACGGGCGCGTTTCCAGGGCAGTGTTCCGGACAATGATGCTCATACCTGTCGCCTGCGGCGGCAAAGAGGGGATCGATGCGCATTCTGGTTGTTGAAGACGACGCCAATCTCAACCGGCAGATCAAGGACGCGCTCACCGAGGGCGGCTACGCGGTGGACGTGGCCTTCGACGGCGAGGAGGGGCACTTTCTCGGCGAGACCGAGCCCTATGACGCCGTGATCCTCGATATCGGCCTGCCGCACATGGACGGGCTTTCGGTGCTGGAAGAATGGCGCCGGGCGGGCCGGACCATGCCGGTGCTGCTGCTCACCGCCCGCGATCGCTGGAGCGACAAGGTGCAGGGGATCGATGCCGGCGCCGACGACTACGTGGCGAAGCCCTTCCACATGGAAGAAATCCTTGCCCGGATGCGCGCGCTGGTGCGCCGCGCCGCGGGCCATTCGTCCAACGAGATCACCGCCGGTTCGGTCCGGCTCGACGTGAAGGCCGGCAAGGTCACCGTCGACGGGCACGCGGTGAAGCTGACCAGCCACGAATTGCGGCTGCTGAGCTACCTGATGCACCACAAGGGCAAGGTCATCTCGCGCACCGAACTTACCGAACACCTCTACGACCAGGACTTTGACCGTGACAGCAACACGATCGAAGTGTTCGTCGGCCGGCTGCGCAAGAAGCTGCCGGAAGACTGTATCCAGACGGTCCGTGGCCTCGGCTACCAGATCCTCGAGGACTAGCGGCTGCCGGGCCTGCGGGAGGGCAGCGTGAGTGTTGAACGTCCGGCCTGGTTGAAGCTGCCCGAAGGGTTTTCGCTGCGCGCGCTGTTCCAGCGCAATTCCATCGCCACGTCGCTGTTCTGGCTGTCGGCCGGGTGGCTGATCGTGGCGTTGCTGGCGACCGCCATTCTCCTCTCCGAACTGTATTCGCGGGCGCTCGACACGAGCCTGACCGAAACGCTCGAGTTCCACATCGAGACGCTGGTCGACCGGGTGCTGGTCAGCGATCCGGCGAGCGAGGAGGTGCGGGTCGGCGATCCGCGGTTCGCGCGGCTCAGCTCGGGCTGGTACTGGACCATCCGCGACGCCGGCGGGGCGCTGGTCAATTTCTCCTCCAATATTGTCGGCATCGTCCTGCCGGAGGTCACCACGCCGTTCGACGCGAACAATACGCGCGTCGCCGTGCTCAAGGACCCGTTCGACCAGCAGATAAGGGTGATCGAGCGCAACGTCACCGCCAACGGCGTGCCGCTGCGCATCACTGTCACCGGCAGCCTCGACGAGGTGATGGAACTGGTGGGCGAGTTCCGCGGGCAGACGCTGATCGTGCTGTCCGCGGTGGCCATCATGCTCGCCATCATGAGTTTTATCGTGGCGCGGCTGGCGCTGAGGCCTTTGCAGCGGCTGGGCAAGGCCATCGAAATGGTGCGCGAGGGGCAGAACGAGAATATCACCGGCGAGTATCCCTCCGAGATCGCGCCGCTGGCCGACGAGGTGAACGAGCTGCTGCGCTCCAACGCGCAGATCATCGAGCGCGCCAAGAACCAGGTGGGCAATCTGGCGCATGGGCTGAAGACGCCGCTCGCCGTGCTGCGCAACGAGGCGAGCGCCGCCAAGGAGAGCCAGCTGAGCCGCATCGTTTCCTCGGAATCCGAGAAGATGCAGCAGATGGTGAGCACCTATCTCGACCGGGCCCGGCTATCGGCGCGCAGCGCCGTGGTGGGCAAGAAGGCCGACAGCATCAACGTCATGCTGCGGCTGGTGCGGGTGATGGAAAAGCTCAACCCGAAGGTGACCTACGCCATGGTGCGCCCGGATGCGTCGCTGCCGTGGTTCCGGGGCGACGAGAGCGATCTCGAGGAAATGGCCGGGAACCTGCTCGACAATGCCAGCAAGTGGGCGAAGGGCCAGATCGGCGTCTCGATGTTCTCGGAGCGCGGCAAGTCGGGGCCGATGCTGCTCATCAAGATCGAGGACGACGGGCCGGGCCTGAC
>Ga0073904_10004188_pt1 | contig 10760 bp, 16 predicted proteins | sample KloWWTrecipitate_FD_66668 | JGI IMG/M metagenome (GOLD analysis project Ga0073904, IMG submission 66668) | Active sludge microbial communities from Klosterneuburg, Austria, studying microevolution and ecology of nitrifiers - Klosterneuburg... | ecosystem: Engineered > WWTP > Aerobic digester >... | reverse complement strand
CACGCACGCCGTCACCAACCGCCCCGACCTGTGGGCGCAGTGCGAGAAGGTGACAGTGCGTGATGCACTCATGGGCCACCTTTGCGGTGCACCATGACTGCCCGTCTCGCTCTCGCCATGGCCGTGCTCGCCGCCAACATCCCCGGCTTCATCGCGTTTCTGCTCGTGCACGCTGGACGCACAACCAACGAAGGGGCCGACGAATGAGGAAGGTGCGGGTCGAGTCTGCAGGGTCTTACAGCCGCCACGACGATCGCGTTGAGGTGATGGTCGACATGGGGATGGGTGCGGTGGTGCGGGTCACAGTGACCGAGGAGGGGGTCGAGTGGGAGTTCTTCGAGTCGGGCACCTCCAACACCACGTACCATTCCATGCCCCACGAGGTGGCTTTCAAGCAAGGGTTCAAGCTGTGATCGTCCGTCTCACCACCGGCCGCGAGGCGTCGATGCTGGCCGCCGTCGAGCACGACGAGGAGATCCACGCTGTGCTGACGCGTGACCGGCGGGCCGATGGGTTGCGGGTTGATGTAAACGCCCCGTTTGCGGCCTGGCTGTTCGCCCGCGAAGCACTACTGGACCGAGCGTTCAACGATCGCGGCTACCGCAACAAGGGCGTGCCTTCCACGGTCGGTGGCGCGGTGCGAACCATCACCCAGGCGATCGGGTTCGTCTCCCGGCACCCGGCCCTGCGCGGGATGGGCACGATCGGACATCACGCTGTCGTTTTCCACGTCTGGCGCCAGTCGGACACCTCAACGGTCTACACCCCATACCCGCTGCCCGGCGCCGAGTACCCCGGCTGGGAGTTCGTGGTGCTCAAGCCGACCTGGCATTCCGGTGCCGGAAGGTCGAAGACCACCACCTGGGGGCCGTCAGGTGTAGCCCCCGCCGACGACTGGCTCGCCGAGGAGGCGGTTCATCAGCGCCTCTGGCGTGAGAGCCTCGCCAAACTCTGGCACCCACATCTCTACTGGCTGGCCGCCGACGAGGAATAGGGCACCGTACGCGCCGGTGTCGATCCGGTCGTCGTGCTTGGGGAGACGACCGTCTTGCATCATGCGGACGTGCTCGTCCTTGAAGCCTTTCACATCCCACGCGACCGAGCCTTCCTCGGGGAGCATCACCCGGTTGTTCTGCTGCTCCGAGCTGTAGAGCGTCGCCCTCGACCGCTTGTCACCCTCCGCCTTCGCGGCGTCCAGGTTGTAGCCGGGCAGCATCTTCTGCAGCGCGGCGACCGTCGACTTGCCGGCGCCGCCCTTCTCTTCTTCGACCAGGATCGCACACCCGTACCCGTCGACACCCGCGGTCTCGATCACCTTGTTCAGCACCGTGCCCGAGGCGTGGCGGAACCGTTGCACGTCCAGAATCCACATCTTGCCGTTGGCGCGCCCCATCTTCGTGCCGGCCGTCCAGTCACCACCCGCCTCGGTGCCGGCCAAGTCCCACACCCGCACCACCTGTTCCATCTCGGGTCGTTCGTCGACGTTGTAGTAGCGCCAGTTCTCGCGCTTGAACATCGAGCCCTCGGCGGAGAACGGGCGCTGCTGGTACAGCGATGCGAACTTCATCGGGTCGCGGCTGGCCTTGACGATGTTGAAGTAGTCGTCCGGCGCGCGACCGGGGATGCGTGAGAAGCGGCAGTCGAGCACCTCGCCGAACTCGCGGCCGATGATGTCGCGCCACGTCACCAGTTCCTCCGGGGTCAACTCGCCTTCCATCTCTTCGGACGGTTCGGCGAAAGCGGGGAACGAGATCACCTCCCACTGCGGGCCCGCATAGCCGGGCTCTTGCATCCGGGCGATCAACGCGCCCGACAGGTCGTCTTCGGCCCAGCGGGTGGCGATGACGATGACGGTGCCGCCGGGCTGCAGGCGGGTGGCGATCGTCCCATCCCATTCGGCGAGGTGACCTTTCTTCGCTGATTCGGAACGGGCTTCGACGTCGTTCTTGATCAGGTCGTCGATGAGAATGCAGTTGTGGACGAGAACTTCGCCTGCAAAGAAGTTGTGCGTGCCCTCCACCTGGATGTCATAGACCTCGACGCCGCCGCCGCATACTGGGCGAACCAGGGAAACGGTGTCGGAATCGACTTGTGGTGCCTCATATGGCAGGAGTTGCACAGGGCGATTAGATTCGTCGGGTCGTTGTTCAGCGGGTTGTGATCCACATGGTGAACGACCAGCCGAACGGTCGACTGGCAGACGACGCAACTCTCGCCGTCGCGACCGAGCACCAGGGGTCGCATCTCCTGAAACAACTTCGAGTAGGAGGTTCCGTCCTTGAAGTGCGAGTTGCCCGCGCCGATCATCCGCACCGAGTGTGCGATGTTGGCGCAGCCGCGAGAACAGAACCGCTGGCGAGACGACCTCGGCCTGAACGTGGCGGCGCACGTCGGGCAGGTGGCAGTCGGTAGCGACTCGGCGTTCGCCGCCACCTGGCACGCCCGCGAGCAGAACTTCCTGCCCCTCAAGGCCAGCGCCCCACACCTGACGCAGGCATGGGATCTCATGCTCGTGGCGAAGCAGGGCTTGCCGCAGAAGATTGCCTGGCTCGCCGTTCGCATCTTCTTGGCGTACTCGTACCCGCGCATCGGAACGGGTGTCCCGCACTGACTGCAGGGGGGCGACACGGTGTGCTCGAACTTCGGCGCCACCTTCGACCAGTCGTGCAGGGGTGTATCCCTTGCCGACGACATAGATGGGGTGGTCGGCGGTACATCGGAGCCTCCGCCCGGAGGTGAAGATGACCTCGACGAGGGGACGTTTGCCTTTGGCTGCCGAGGCAACGATGCGGCGGGGGACTGCGGTGCCTGCGTCGTGGTCATACCCCCACACAGTACCACCATTACGGGCAAGCCAGTCCATTCGGCGGGGGCCTTGTGGTGTCGACACGAGCGTGTCTCCGGGGAAGCAATCACCGGGCTTACCAGTTATGAGACCACCGATACCGACGGACAACATCCCGCCGCGGTGACCGAGGATGCGCCACTCGGCAACCTTGTTGTAATCGGGGTCGATCGAGGTGCCGAACAGCTCTTTACCCCACGCCTTCTGCAAGGCGCGCACGTCTTTCGAGCGGCTTTCGGAGAAGTCGTCCGAATACGAGATATACATCAGGTTCAGGTCGGGCATCATCCCCGTGAGCCAGAACGGCAAGAGTGCGCCGACGTAGGAACTTTTCCCGGTTTGAGGTGGTGCGTTGATGATCAGGAATCGTTCACGCGTCTTGTCGAGAATGGCTTCAAGGATGCGCTGCTCGATGTGCTTGATCCAGGGGAACGCGATCCATGGCTGCCCCCACATCTGCTGCCCGACGTAACGGCCGACGAGAGACGGCAACGCCATCTTCTTCGCGTGGTCAGACTCTTGGTTATTCGTCATCGCTGGTCGTCGTTTCGATGGCGAGGTGCTGTAGTTCGGCGATGGAGTGCTCGCGAAGCAACTCCAGCACGCCGATCTTCACCGAGTGAACGGCCTCGACGCGCACCGTTGAGTCCGTGTGGACTTCGATGCGCTTCACGTCCTTCCAACGATCCGGTCGGCGGTTGAACAACCACATCTGAATCGCGGCCATGTTGCCCTTCTCGTGGGCCAGACGGTAGAGCGTGCCTTCGACGTTGCCGTCGGCGAGTTCGCGGGCGAAGGTGACCAGCTCGCGAAAGTCGGGGTCCGCGGTCATGGTGCGGATCTTCGCCGGGGTCCAGCCGACTTCGATGCCGGCGTTGAACTCGGAGGTGCCGCACGACACCTTGTCGATGAACTCCTGACGGGCGGTCATCTCCTCGAACGTCTGATCCACCCAGCGCTCGTCACCGAGACGGCTCAGCCAGGCGGGCGTTTCGCGTTCGGGCTCGACAGCCCCGTCATCGGGCTCGTCGCTCATCAGGTGATGCGATCGACGATCATCGCGCCCTGAGCGACGGCGAGCCAGGTCAGCCAGGGGAGCGGGACGGATGCGAACTGGTCGACGACGATCACGGCGAAGCCGGAGATCCAGATGGTGATGCACCAGTAGCAGGTGATCAGCTCATGCAGCTTGACCCGCCACTCGCGGTCTTTGCTGAGGATGACGGTGTGCAGCCAGATGCGCGGCGAGGCGATCAGGTTGTCGTCGATGATGAAGTGGGCGACCCGGTAGACGGCGAGCGCCAGCACGATCAGCCACATGTCTTGCAGCCTTTCAGCCGGATCTCGATGACCACCCGCGACTCTTCGGCCTTCAGCCCCACCTCGCGGCGCAACGTGTTGGAGACGCCGGCCAGTTCCAGGTGGTCGGAGCGTTCGGTGAACACGGCACTGGAGATCGAGTCAAACTCGCGGTACCGGCGGGTCTCATCGTCCCACAGGAACAGCTTCGCTGAGTCGCCGTTGTGGGTGACCTTCGCCGGTTCGATCGGGTTGTTCTCGTCGACGAGATGCCCGTGGCAGGTGAGTGTGGCTGGGCCGAGAGTGGTGGGGATGGGCATGGCACCATATTAGGCGGACAGGAGCGCCATGTCGACACCGGCGCGATGGGCGTCGACCGCGACCTGCACCGCCACGCCCCCCGCTTCGGCGGCATCGAGCAGCGCGAGGGCGGCAGGTTGATCTTTCTGCAGGTCGCGCAGGAAGGTGATCCGCATCGCCCACGTCCCGGCCTGCATCATCCCGCGCACCGCATACCGGGCGCAGTCCCACTGGACCGGGCAGCCGGCGCAGATGATCAACGCCACCTTCACCAGCTCCCTACCGCTGACCGGCTCACCCGCCACCTCGACCACCGACGACGAGGCCACATGCCACGGGGACGGCCGGAAGGTGGCGTCCCCGTCCTCGTAATCCCACTGCCGGCACCGGCCTCGGGAGGCCCACGACTTGTCGAGCCCGAACGCGGCACCGATCAGCACCCCGTACTCTTCGGCCCAGTCGATCAGGTCATCGTCGTCGTCAACAGGTTCCATGTCGTCGGGTATGGTACGTCAGGTGTCGTGTGATCCTGCGGATTCCCGCCTGACGAAGCTACGCAAAGCGCGCGCCTACGCTACGTCGTGTGGCCTTTCGCGATCCGAGCGGATCGACCTGGCCGAGATTATTCTGCGTAGGGACGTGGCCTCGTGGTCGGATCTGACTGAAGCCCAGGTGGAACGACTGTTGGATGCGTTCGAGGGGCACGCCTTACTCCGGCACCTACTGGACAGTCGCCAACACTGACAGCACCGCTGCATCGCACAGGGCGGTGGTCGGCAGGTTCTCGATCGGTTGCCGTGTGGCCTTCGCGTACTCGGATGCTTCGGCAAGCTGGTTGCGCCGGAACAGTCGCTCGTCGGTGGTCATGCGCCCGACGACGAAGATCGAGTTGCCCTGGAACTCGCCGGTGTGCAACACGGTGCAGTCGGGGAACGTGGCCAGCGGGTACCCGCCGCCACTGTTGGCCCGGCCGGCGGTGACCGCTGACTGCAGGATGCGGCGTGTGCCCCCGCGGCAGGGGACGCAGTCGCGTGCCATCAGGCGATCGCCGTGGCGGAGGCCAGCACTTCGGCCCGTGAACCTGACAGGGCGAGCACCAGCGGGTCGCCCTGGGGGAGGCGTGCGAGGGCGCGGGCGGTCAACTCCAAGAGGTCGTCGAGCTGGCGGGCTCCGATGACAACGAGGTGATCCTGTTGCGTGTTCACGGGCGTCAGTATGACAGACCTGTTTGCAACATGCAAACAGGTCTGTCGCTGACGGTGACGGGGTGGATGGAGGATCAGGTCAGGGGCCCTTGGTTGACGTGTTGGCGGTGGCCAAGCCGGTGCTCAGCACCGCAGACGCGACCGACAGCCAGAGCACGGCCTGCGTGTCGGTCGCGAGGCCGTAGGCGACGACGATCGGCTGCAACGCGAGCAGCACGCGGTAGATGTAGGCGCGGGTGGATTCCTTCATGGCTGTTCTCCTTCGGGTTCTGCGGCGGGCGCCGCGTTTACTTTCACTGCTTCGATGCCATCGAGGCACGCCTGCTCGGACGTGTAGCCCTCGCCGCGCGCGATGATCTCGTTGTTGCCGTCGGCTTGGAGGTGCCAGTACCACAGGCCGTCCTCACCCTTGAAGTGCTCGAAATCGCCTTTGCTCATCGGTCAGCCTTTCGGTAGGTGGGAACGGACCATCCGGCACAGGCGGTGCCAGTAGCCGTCCAAGATGTAGGCGATCTCAGCGGGGGTCATGCGTCGCCCTCGCGGGTGCGCTTCGAGCGCGGCTCGGACACGGCGCGCTCCAACGCTGCGATCTGTGTGGTGTGCGTGGCCATGATCTCGGCACCCTTGTCGAGCCGCTCCGACACGTCGGTGAACCCTTGCGCCATCTGCCGGTTCTGCTCGGCCAGTATCTCGTTCTGTTCCTTGTGCTGCCTGGCCGACGCTGCGCGGGTCGCCTGCGCGGCTTCCTCGACCAGCGGCTTGACGACCTTCGCCGTGGCTTCCGCCCTCGGCTCCATCACCAGCTTGCGCCACACGAACTTCACCGCCGGCACCCGGCTCAACGCCACGCCAGCGCCGATCACGGCAGTGAGTGCGCCTGCCATGATTCCGATGTCTTTGATCCATTCGGGAGCCTGACCGATCATCTGTTCCCGCCCATCCCTTCAGTGTGACACACCCATGCAGGGCGAGTCTCGCCCTCTACAGGGAGGCGAGGCCGTTCGTCGGTTCGGGGGGTGGGACCAGCGTCAACGAATGGACAGCGAAGTCACCCACAGTCACAGCCTCGCCTGGTGCGGGGGTGTGCGGCCCGTCGCCCCATGACGCCACCGCAGGTTGGGTGTAGCCGGACACGGTGAACTCCAACGACGCATCCTCGAACGTCCACGCCGACAGCACCCCGGCGCGCACGCGAGTGAACGCCCAGTGATGCCATTGGGTGCCGAAGCAGTCGTCGGGCCCTTCGAGTGCATCCGTCCAGGTTTCCAACGCGTAGCGGGCGGTGGTGTCGCGGCCGGCGCGCAGCCGGAGGCCGACCGGGACGCTGTCGTCGATGCGTGTGCAGCCTTCGGCGAGGAACGCGACGAGGGCCGGGTCGACGCCGACCAGGCCGACCTGCAGTTCGACGCCGAGCATCTCCGGGTTCTCCGGTTCGTTCACCACCACGTCGCCCCAGATGTCGAGGATCACCGTCGACGGGGATTCGGTGTAGCGCGGGGTGGCGGTGATGCGAATGAACCCATCCGACACGATGTAGTTGTCGTCGCCGGTGAGTGCCACCCCGCCAGCGTCGAGGGCGGTGACCCTGATGACGGTTGCCGAGATCGAGCCGGACATGTCAGCGCGACGCCAGCCGGTCGATCCACGCCCACGTCTGCGGGCCGACCACCCGATCGACATGGAGGCCGAGGAACGTCTGGAAGCGCTCAACCGCGTCGCCCGTCGATGGGCCGAAGTCGCCGTCGGGCTTGATGTTCTGGCTGGCCTTCAACCGCAGCACCCACTGCAGGTACAGGCACAGCGCCTCGGCCTCGTCGGTGGCGGCGGTGTGGGTCACCTCGCGGATGGTCAGCTTGTTCTTGTTCAGCGGGTACAGGCCCCACACGCCCTTCGCCGGGTCGAACAGCACCGTCGGCTTGGGCTCGACGGGCGGGGGGAGCGGGTTGACGAGGTCACGCAGATGCACCGGCACGTTGTTGCTCCAGTTCAAGCGGTCGGTCTCGATGTGCAGGTAGGTCGCCCACGACTGCCCCATCCCGTTCGCCGGGTTCGGGCGCTGCGGCCGCCACCAGGCCTCCATCGGCTTGCCGGGGTAGCGGTTGGCGTGCCAGATCCGGCATCCGACGTAGTCGTGGATCGCCTGGATGCCGAGACGCACGTGGTTCGCGATCAGCCAGTCGACTGCCTGGAGCAAGCGCTCACGGGGCTCGATCCGATGGTTGATCGCTGCGCCGAAGCCGTGCGACGACGGCAGGGTGCCGTTGCGGACTGGACGCACACCGTACCCGCCGAGGCGCGACTCGCCGAAACGGGTGTCGAGTTCGTGGCGCACGGCGATCAGGTTCGGCGACAGCTTGTTGTATGGGGCGACGCCGGGCGGGAAGGTGGCCCGTTGCCAGTCGAAGAAGGTGACGGTCATGGTCGCACCATAGCTGATCACCGATGCCGCGACGCGCGCGAGCCCCTGCCGGTCCAAACGCGGCAGGGGCTCGTGAAGCTTGGACCCGTATGAATCCAACAGGGTCGATGCTACCTCAGATGCAGTAGCCGGGCACGTACGCCTGATCGACGAGCATCGGTCGCGAGTAACCGATCTGCGCCTGTCGGGCGATGCGGGGAGGTGACGAGAACAGCACCGCCTGTCGGGTGTGGCTGGTCACGATCACGATGGGCGACGTCACCGGGTATTGGGTGATGCCGTAGTCGGCGCTCCATGTGGTGGGCTTCTTGCCGTTCCGGTTCAGGCCGGTGACGGTGGCCACCCAGGTGACGGTGTAGGTGCCGTCGGGCGCGGCGCAGGTGACGTTGACGTCGTAGATCGCAGCGCTGCCGGTCCCGCCTGTGGCGCCGACCGGGGCGGGGGAGGCGAGCGTGAATGCCGCGACGAGGGCGGCGACGAGGCCGAGGATGATCTTCTTCATGGGGTACTCCTTCTGGTTGATGTGATACAGCGCACTTTACTCCACATATTATGTCTGTCAAGCGGTCCAGGCCGAGTCGGCGTACGTGCCATTGTCAGCCCACCCTCTGACCATGTACTCGTACGCCACTCCAGCCGAAGGGTAGTCGACCCACGCCGTCGACGGGGGAAGCGCGGCACCCACCCGGATGCCGACCCCACCGACAGGCCGTTCGCCGTCGGGGTAGTTGCGCCCCGCCGCACAGCGCACGAAGATGTCGATCGAGGCGACGGTCGGCTGCCCACCACCAGGGGTCGGCTGCGTGGGGGTGACGGTGATCTTGGCGAGCGACGTGCTCGGAGTGACGACCACTGTCGGCGTGGCCGGCAGCGTGTAGGACACTGAGAACGAGTTGGTGTCCGGGGTCGCCGCGAGCCCTTCAGCGTTGACGCAGGTGACCTGCACCTTGTAGCTGGTGCCGTTCACCAACGCGTACGGGATGACGTAGGAGCGGCTGACCGAGTCGGTGACTACGCCCGATGAATGCAGCACCGTCGTCCCAGCCGAGTCGAGCAGCTCGACCAGGTAGGTTGCCTGGCTGGTGCACGTCCACACCGCGGTCAACGACGCGGACGCAACCGTCCCGGCGTCGGCCGGGGTGGTGATCACCGGGACCGACGGCACCGATGGGGTGACGGTCAGCTCAGCGCTGTAGACCGAGACGGTGTCGAGGACGTCGTAAACGAGGACCGCGAACTTGTGATCGTCATCGCCGTCAGCGCCCCAACCGGAGGCAAGCGTGACTGCCGAGGTGGATGACGTGATCTTCTGCACTGCCGCATCCCAGGTGGATGTGCCGGCCTTCCAGTACGCGTACGCGCCGGCACCGATCTGACGGCGCAACGTGTACGCGGTCTGCGCGTCACCGGGGTTGTCGTCGACGAAGTTCCAGTCGAGCGTCAGCGCCGCGCCAACGTCCGCGCCGACGTTGTCGGTGTTCACCCATGTCGGGGCGGATGGGGCGACGTTGTTGACGGAGGTGTCGTAGCGGACCTTGTTCGACGTGGTGGTGCCGTACGCGATCGGGATCGTGTTGCCCGCATACCGTCGGAGCGCGACACCCATGCTGGGGTCGTCGGTGTCGAGGGTTTGGAGCGAGCCCCACGTGTTCGTGGCCCGAATCCACTGCAGCCCCTTGAGGTCTGTTGAGGCCAAGCCGATGTACCACACGTTCTGGTCGGCGTCGTAGGTCATGTTGTAGCCGAACAGGGTGGACCCGCCGCCGGCGCGGGTGGTGGTGGTGGTGTCTGCCGCGTCACGCTCATACAGCCCGACGTTCACCCCGTCCATCAACGTGATGACCACACGCGTTCCGTCGAACACCATCTGCGCGCTTGGTGCGGCAGCGCCGTAGTAGATGGTGCGGACGGTGCCCGCCGTCCACGTGCCGCCCGAGTAGGACCACTTGACGAACTTCACCAGGTTCGAGGTCTCGGTCCACACCATGTAGAGGTGCGGGGTGGAACTCTGGATCGCTTTCTCGTCGGTGGAAGTGTGATGGAAGTCGATGCCGCCGGTGGACACGGCGTTACCACTGGCGAACGTGGTCTTCGTGCCCACCGTGATCGCGTCGGCTGACGTGATCGTGATCGGCGTGTACTTCATCGACTCGCCAGGGCCGGTGGTGTTGGCCTTGTAGAGCAGGTGCGCTTTCCAGCCGGTGCCCTCACGATGGGCGACTAGGTCGGGGAGCGAGTACCCGAGGTCGACGGTGTCGACACTGGTGGCCGCCGACCACGCAGAAGTGGCGGAGATCGACTTGTTGCGCCGGTACTCGATCGCCGGGGCGCTGGTGTCGTAGACCAGGTGCGCGTGATCGTCGGCGTCGATGAATAGCGCGAAGTTCTGGCCAGCCGCGCCCGTCCACGTGATCTCGGCCGCCGTGTTCTCCGTCCATGTGGCACCCGAGTCGTCGGAATACCACATCTCGATCTTGTTCGAGCCATCGTTGCCGACAGCGACCCACATGCGGCCAGTCGAGGTAGCCGCCATCGACCGCTGGGCGACACGGCTACTCGCTGCTGCAACGATGTCGACGGCCATCTAGAGCACCTCCACCGGGAACACCACAACAGCGGCACCGAGCCGCACGGCCAACACCGGCAACCCGACCACAACAGCCGACCCCGACGCCTTCGCCACCGGGCACAC
>Ga0073904_10004176_pt1 | contig 10780 bp, 10 predicted proteins | sample KloWWTrecipitate_FD_66668 | JGI IMG/M metagenome (GOLD analysis project Ga0073904, IMG submission 66668) | Active sludge microbial communities from Klosterneuburg, Austria, studying microevolution and ecology of nitrifiers - Klosterneuburg... | ecosystem: Engineered > WWTP > Aerobic digester >... | reverse complement strand
TCGGGTGGCCGGGGTTGGAGAGCGACAGCTCGAAACCCCGGGGCTTCCTTCGCTCCGCTCAGTCCAGCCCCGGCCACCCCTCGGTTCTGTGAAAACCGGGAGCTAGCGATCTGCGGCTGATTCAGTCACGACATTTATTGTCCACTCAGTGCTAAGAACGCACCACAAGAAATGAACCACCAAGCCGGTGCTCATACAACTTTGTTGGGAAAACTGAAATGAATAAAAATTTCTGGAAAACCGCGATCTGCAGCGGGTTTGCACTCTCCTGCTGTCTCCTGACCCATCCAGAATCAGCTCGCGCTGAATTTGAAGAGCTGATACCTGACACGACATCGCACGATGCGTTGCTCGGAAACACACCGCTCAACTTCCAGAGAGGAAAAGGCGGCGGTGGTGGAGGTGGAGGCAAATCAGGTGGCGGCGGTGGTGGCGAGAAATCAGGCGGCGGAGCGAGGTCAGGTGGTGGCGGTGGCGAGAAATCAGGCGGAGCGAGACCAGGCGGTGGCGGTGGCGAGAAATCAGGCGGAGCGAGACCAGGCGGTGGTGGTGGCGAGAAATCAGGTGGAGCGAGACCAGGCGGTGGTGGTGGAATCCATGTTCCATCTGTCTCAGTACCGCGAGGTAACGCCGGTCACAGTGGTCATCCACCAGCAGCAAACCGAACACCCTCATTCACTCGACCGGGTTCCATCGGTCTTGCAACCCGTCCTCCTGGACATGCTATCAGTCAGATCGGTAACGCACTCAATCACTCAGGTCTCCCTGGGAACAATCGACCAGGTGCGGGCGCATCCCACATTGGCAAACCGGGATCCATCAGCGGGATTCAGCGACCATCAAGTGGCAATCGAATCGGAACCGAAAACAATATCCTCAGTCGAAACCTTGGTGGACTTAACAATCAGCTCAACAACGCGACTCGAGGCGTTCCCAGATTAGGCGGAGGGCATTCGACCATTGGCAATCGGCCCTTTACCGGAAACAACCTGAGCCTTGGTAATCGCAACTTCAATATTGGCAGCAACCAATACCGGCCATCCTACTATCGACATTCCGGATATCACGGCTACTGGAACGGCAATCGCGGTTCCAGCCTGGGCTATGGGCTGGGATCGGCACTCGCTTACGGTCTCGGATCCAGTTTAGGCGGTCGCAACGGTGGATACGGTAATGGCGGATACGGCAACGGCGGCTTTGGAGGATACGGAAACGCTGCATACGGAAACGCTGCATACGGAAACGCTGGATACGGAAACGCTGGATACGGAAACGCTGGATACGGAAATGGCTGGGGCTGGGGTTTAAGACGCGGCAATGGGCGGTATCGCAGCTACGGCGGTTACGGGTATCGGCCTCTGGGCTGGGGACTCGGCGGTTGGGGACTTGGTTCGTTAATCTACAACAGTGGCTACCTCGGATACTCAAATCCCTATTACGCCAATAACAGCTCCGCAGTCTATAATTATTCGCTCCCGGTACCAGTGTCGTACGCTGCGACAACGGTCGTGCCTGAGAATGGGGTGTCTTCATCAGCTCAGGTCCTGGATGATGCGGTCCTGGCGTTTCAGCAAAATGACTACGACAGAGCGCTCGACATTACAAACAAGGGGATTGCACAGTATCCGGACGATGCGGTGCTCCATGAATTTCGGTCGCTGGTTCTGTTTGCGAATCAGGACTATCAGCAATCCGCAGCAACAATTCACTCTGTTTTGGCCGTTGGCCCGGGCTGGGATTGGACAACACTGAGCGGAATCTACGCGGATGTCTCACTTTACACAGTGCAACTTCGAGCACTGGAAGCATTCACAAAGTCGAACCCGCAGGACGCGGCCTCACAGTTTCTGCTGGCTTATCACTACATGTCCTGTGGTCATCCTGATGCGGCCGCTCGGCATTTCCAGCAGGTGGTGACTCTGATGCCAAACGATCAGGTCGCGTCTGATCTGGCGAGAATGCTGACTCCTCCGGAGCCAGCCTCCACGACTCCTGGAGTTCCAAAGGTGGCAGCACCCGGTCCTGGGGATGAGCCTGCCGGACCGGTGGCGACGCCAATTGATCCAAAGTCATTGATTGGAGTCTGGAAAGCCAGCCGTGACGATGGTTCGCAGTTTGGTCTGACAATCACAGCGGATGCAAAGTTCACATGGAGCTTTACACCAAAGGGCCAGGCAGCTCAGGGGTTCGGAGGCACGTACACAGTCGAAGAAAATGTACTGGCACTGGAACGCCAGGATGGAGGTTCGCTGATTGCGGAAATCACTCCGGGCGACGCAGGGAACTTCAATTTCCGGATGCTGGGCGCACCGGAGGCTGACCAGGGACTCAATTTCAGCAAATAGGCAATGGTCACCGAGAGATTCGAACTTTGCTGTTACGCGAGCGGCAGAAACAAGTCTGCCAAAGATGTAATCCCGCCGAAGGAATCCGACCTGAGACAGGTCGGACTACAATCACTTTTCACAAGGAAAATCAGAGCCATGTCAACAACTGCAGCACCGGACACAAGAAACGACGAATGGACAAATGCGACAGACAAGGCCAAAGAGGCCGTTGCTTCAGCGGGTCAGATGGCAAGACATGCCGTTTCGGCCTCAGAAGCGATGGCCTGTCAGGCAGCCAGTGACGTCGGCCAGCGAGCCAACAATTTGACCGCCCGAGTGGGTTCAGAGATTCATGAGATCGGTGATTCCATGGAAAGGAGCATGCCGCATTCGGGTGCCCTTGGAGCAGCCTCACAGGCAGTCGCCGAGTCCGTCAAGAGCGGCGGAGAGTATCTTGAAGACGCGAAGCTGAGTGGCATGGTGGAAGATGTCGCCAGCCTCATTCGAAAAAATCCAATCCCCTCCGTCCTGATCTCGATGGGAATCGGCTGGTTTGTGGCGCGCAAGCTGTGGAAATAAGCCATGAGTGTGGAACCTGAAAACCGTCTGGTAATTGCCAGGGGACCGAGTCTGGCGTCATTGCTGAGCGGCATCCTTGGTGATCTGCAGAAGCTCGTTGAACAGCAGTTTCAGCTCACTCGATGTGAGCTGGAACAGGAATTTCGTCAGCGTGCTTCAGCAGCGGCCGTATTTGGAATGGGGTTGGCAACAATTTTTCTGGCGGCGTTCATGCTGAGCCTTTCAGCGGCTCATCTGCTTCATTGGCTGATGACCTCCGGGACAGCCGATACGGCCAGACTTCCGCTGTGGGCCTGCGAAGCGATGATCTGCGGTGCGCAGACTGTGGCGGGAAGTCTTTTGGTGTGGAAAGGACGCAGGCAGTTTCAGGTTATCTCGGCGTGCCAGAATCCGGCCTCCGAGATCTTCCAGGATTAGACCAGATGAACATGTTCTGAACTATTTTCTCAAGCCGCATGTCTCCGCTAAAAAGCCACAGCAAGAGATTCAATAGTCCCGGAATGATTCAGGAAGTTCGGGCGTCTGCACGCAGTGAATTGGTCGGAACAGGTCAAATGGAAAGGGCGAAAATGTCAATGATTACAGTCTCTCAAAAAGCCGGCCCCGCGACGTGTCGGGGCGATGAGTTTGCTGGCGTGCCGAATCCCTTTGTAGGCACATTTGTAAGACTCGCTGGCCACGAATTGTTTGTTGAAAGTGAACACGATGAAAATACGTTGTATGCGTTGGCAACCGATGTCGTTCTGATCTGTGACGGGACAACGGCAAAAGCAGAGTCACTGACAGCTGGCCGAAGGATTCGAGTCACGACGGCGAAGTGCGACCCCAATATGGTGATCCGGGTCGAATGGCTGCATACAGATCGGTGTTTCAAGACGGTCAGGACTGCCGCTGTGAAGTAGCTGACGTTTTGAAAGCTTGTGGACCACGGAAAATCAAAGTCTCAATTCAGGCTTTGAGAGTGGAGGCATGGTGCCGCCACATCGTGATCCTTCAATCCTTGTAATGGAAGACAATGAATATGAAGTACCAAATGATGTCCCTCGGCACAATTGCTGTGGCCCTGTTCGCAGGAGGCGTCGCTGCGTCTGCAGCTGAACAGGGAAAGGAAACTACCCACGATGGCGCGATCGTAACGATCTCCAGCACTGAGCTGGTCATGAAGGGTAAAGATGGCAAAGAGCACACTCACGCGATTGCCACTGATGCAAAGATGACACTCGACGGAAAAGCCTGCAAAGTGGAAGATCTCAAGGCGAAAACGAAGATTCGGGTGACGGTACTTTCAGGTGACCCAAAGGCCGTCACGCACATCGAGGGAATCGAAGAGAACAAACACTTTGCTCATACGCATGATGGCACCGTTGTCAGTTGCACGAGCAGCAAATTGATGATGAAAGACGCGAATGGCAAGGAGCATACTCATTCAATCACAGCGGACACGAAAATCACCTGTGACGGAAAAGACTGCAAAGCCTCGGATCTGAAGGCGAACGAGAAGATCCGCGTGACAACGAAGAAAACTAACAAGGGCGTTGCGACAGAGATCGAAGCCATCGACAAGAATGGTGACTTTGCGTAGCCAATCAGTTAATCTGGCGAACTGTTAGATTAATGAGCGGCAAGGCGCTCGCCGTCGGTGATTATTCGGAAAATACTGGGGAAAACTGGCGGCCAGCGACTTGCCACTCACGATTCAAGATTGAATCAACAGTCTCCTGTGCCACCGGATGAATGTTCACGCGATGTGATCTCATGGTGGCTATCTGGAAATATTCAATTCAAGGAATAAATGTGATGAAGACACACGAAGCAAACAGTGAGGTTCAGGCGGAGTCAGAGTTGTACGGCAGAGTTGTTGGTGTCATGAAACACCGCACTCAACTGAAATCAATGTGCGAATCTTTGACGGCGCTGGGAGTCAATGAAGTGGATATTTTCGACGGGCCCACTGGCATTCAGCGTTTGGGTGAATTGCACAAAAACGCTCTGCAATATTTCTTCGGCGACATGGAAGCAGTGCTGCTTCAGAGTTACCTGGATGCCGCAGGGGACGATCAGATTGTCTTCGCCGCCGTTGTCGATCCTGAATTTGCAAACCAAGCCGCCAGCCTGGCAAAAAGCCAGGGGGCGACGCAAGTGGCACACTTTGGAAATTCGGTGATTACGAATTACTAAAAGGCGTTAAGCATCGATCGGTCGAATAAGTGTCGTAACTGAATCGTTTAACCCGTGGCCGCAGGCCAGGATTTTACGTATGGCTTCCCGACAGCCACGACAGGGTGGCCGGGGCTGGACGAAGCGGAGCGAAGGAAGCCCCGGTGGGTTGGATGTGCCACACGATAGAACACCGGGGTTTCGCTACGCTCCAACCCCGGCCACCCTCAGCAAAATGCAGCGTTTTAGGCTTAAGTCCACGCGATTAGGCACAACGCCATGGGGTCGAACATGAAGCAGTCCAGCTACGCCTGAAAATGCTCACGAATCATCGCCACGATCTGAGGTTCAGTCATGCTGTCCGCAGGCTTCAGCGTAATCTCAGCGCCGGATTTCGATTTTGCTTCCAGCCGCTTTTTCAATTCAGTGCGGGCTTCTCCGGGACCACAGATCATCAGCGAATCAACATCCTTCAACTGTGAAATGACTTCGTCGTAGAAATGATTGAGTTCTGCAACATGTTTCCGTTCACGAGTGTCATCCGACTGAACCTGTTGGGGTTCAAATGATCCGGACGTCTGATCACTCGCGCGTCTCGGCTGACTTTCAGAGTTGGACAGGATACGTGTTGTCTCAGCATCTGCACCAGACAGCGTGACCACAATGGCTTCGCGATGATCAACCCACACACCCATTTGCTTTTTCATTTTCATACCTTCAGGGACTGCATTGTCTTGTAACGTCGCTCCCAAGTGTACGACTCGCCGCCTGGAAAACAAGCTGCCGGGTCTATGAACGACAACGCCTGACATTTAACCGAAACACGACAAGCTATTCTCGTAGATATCACTACAATGCGATCGCCGACAGGTCACAGCACGTGATTTCGGTAGTGATTGAGGTCACTGAAGTTGGACGACTCGATAGCGGGCAACCATACATTTGTGGGGGCTTGTTGAATAGTAGGCCGACGTTTTCGAATCCCATTGGGTTTCGAAAACGTCGGCTTTTTTTGTTGATCTGCGGCATGCAGAGCGCAAAGGCAAAAAGGAACAGCCCATGAATAACCCCGTTCCCCATCAGGCATCTGGTGAAGCTCTGGATTTTGCTCCAAAATGGTGGCGCGTCGCGCTCGCGAGCGTTGGCGATGCGGTTATCACCACTGACGTCAGCGGGAAAATTACATTTCTCAACTCGGTTGCGGAGTCTCTCACCGGGTGGACGATGAAAGAAGCGGTGGACCAATCACTCGACGATGTGTATCACATCCTCAGCGAATCAAGCCGCCAGGAGGTCGAAAGTCCGACAGCCAGAGTACTGCGACAAGGCGTCATCGTCGGGCTGGCAAATCATACGCTGCTCATCGCCAGAGATGGCACAGAACGCCCGATTGATGACAGCGCTGCGCCGATTCACAATGACGCAGGGGAAAACATCGGGGCAGTGCTTGTGTTTCGAGACATCAGTGAACGCAAGAAACTCGAAAAAACGATGCAGGATGCCCTGGTCTATGCTGACAACATCATCGCGACCCTGAGACAACCGTTTCTGGTGCTGAACAGCAAGTTGCAGATCGTGACGGCCAACCATGCGTTCTATCAAAACTTCCAGGTGACGCAGGAAGAGTCGCAGGGACGCTTCATCTACGAACTGGGCAATCGCCAGTGGGATATTCCAAAGCTGCGGACACTGCTGGAGGAAGTACTGCCCAATAACGTCACCTTCGACGTAGAGCACGACTTCCCGTCCATCGGGCGGAAGTTCATGCAACTCAATGCCCGCCGTATCCGCAAGCCGGGCAACAACTCTGAACTGATCCTGCTTGCCATCGAAGATATTACGGATCGCAAACGGGCCGAGATCGCGATGAAGGATTCGGAGGTCCAGTATCGACGACTGTTCGAGACAGCGCAGGACGCTATCCTCATCATCGACGCCCGCACCGGAAAGATCACTGACGCCAATCCATTCATTGAGCAATTGCTGGGATATTCGCACGCCGAGTTTGTTGGCAGGCAACTCTGGGAATTCGGCGTGTTCAGCGATAAATCCGCCAATGAAGCGGCGTTCCGAGAGCTACAGGATGTCGGCTATATCCGCTTCGAACACCTGCCACTGGAAACCAAAGGCGGCAAAGCGGTTGAGGTGGAATTTGTCAGCAACGTGTATGAAGTGGACCACCACCTGGTGATTCAGTGTAACATTCGGGACATCAGTCAGCGCAGCATTCTGGAGCGTCAGACGCATGATCAGGCGGCCGAGTTGTCCGAACTGCATCGCCGCAAGGATGAGTTCCTGGCGATGCTGTCGCATGAACTGCGAAATCCGCTGGCTCCCATTCTGAACGCTGCTTTACTCCTGCGACTCAGCAGCAATCGGGATCGCCTGCATGGCATTGAGAATCCGATCCTCCAGCAATCCGCCATCATTATTGAACGACAGGTGGGACAACTGGTTCGGATTGTGGATGAACTGCTCGAAGTGTCCCGGATCACCACTGGCAAGATACAACTGCTGCGGGAACGGATTGCTCTCGGGAGTGTCGTACAAAACGCTCTGGAGACAGCCCGCCCGCTGCTCGACGAACGCCGGCACCAACTCACATTGCCTCTGCCTTCGCAACCCGTATGGCTGAATGCCGACGCGGCTCGACTGGAACAAGTTGTGGTCAACCTGCTGTCGAATGCCTGCAAATACACCACAGTCGATGGCCACATCTGGGTCACCCTTCACCAGGACGGCCCTGAGGCGATTCTGAGCATCCGCGACAACGGTGTGGGTATCGCCCCCGACGTCCTGCCACGCGTTTTCGATCTCTTTGCGCAAGCCGACCAATCGCTGGACCGCTCCCAGGGAGGCCTGGGGATCGGGCTGGCACTGGTGCAACGTCTTGTCGAGATGCATGGTGGAAAAGTCGCCGCTTTCAGTACGCTGGGAGAAGGCAGCGAGTTCGTCGTCAGATTGCCGACTGCCGACTGCCGATTGCCGATAGAAGCCAAGGCAGACGATGCCAATCGAAACCCGGCAATCGAAAATCAAAAATCCCTCCGAGTCCTGGTCGTTGACGATAACGTGGATACGGTGACGACGCTGGCAATGTTGGTGCGAGAATCCGGCCACGACGTAAGAACGGCTTTCGACGGTTCGGCAGTGCTCGAAACCGCTCTCGATTTTCGACCACAAGTCGTGCTCCTGGACATCGGCCTGCCAGGCCTGAATGGGTTCGAGGTTGCCAGGAGAATTCGTCAGCAGAAAGTCCTGAAAGACGTCGTGCTGGTTGCGATGACCGGATACGGTCAATCCGGGGATCGCGCGCGGTCGAAGGAAGCAGGGTTTGATCATCATCTGGTGAAACCCGGTGATTTTGCAAAGGTGCTGGAAATTCTTGCGACCGTCAAGGAGTCGCTGCGACAATGAAAACCAAAGGTGAAATTGAAGCGGCCATCTGCGATGGGATCACGCACTTTGAGCAGGATTACCGGGGCCGCGGCCCCAAATCCATCCGTGCATATCTGCTGGACGATTTTGTTGTGGTCCGTCTGAAAGGATTGCTGAGTCCCGCAGAGCAACAACTGGCCAGAATTCCGTCTGACACAAGAGGCCGCGATCTGTTGAAGCAGGTGCGAACTCATCTGATCGAAACAGCCAAGCCGCTGCTGCAGGCACTGATCAATGACATCACGGGAGTCCAGGTCACCAGCCTGCACCATGACATCAGCACTGTTACGGGCGAAGCGATTTTTAGTTTCACACTGTCCGAGTGTCCCGTTTATCGACAGGTCAAATAGCTAAAAGCTGTCTCAGAAACATTGCGTATTGAAGTCGGTTTGATCTTGTAGTCCTGAGAAGATTTTCGGCCTCAAGGTGGTTTAGCGTCTTGAGTTGAAAGCCTGACTTCCCTGTGTGTGCATTGTCAGCCGAATGGGGTCAACCGAATGGGGCGTTATGAAATATTCGATTGACCCCATTCGGTTGACTAAATGCTCAACGCAGATCGATTGCCGCATTCAACAATCTGTCAGAACGAATCTACATTCAACATCCCAGATTGGGTTGCGGGTGACGCCCGCGCCAGGCAAATAAATACGGACAAACATTCTTCACGGCGTTACCTGCCGGAACTTTATATCGATCTGTATTCTCCAAAAGCTGCGCTGTCCAAATAATTATTTATGCAAATTATTGTCGCTAGTTGTCAATTGCATTGATTATGTCTATCGCGCCTGTTAGACTTCGGTTCGAGGACAGCAAGCAGTGCTTAGCTATCTAACTATGCGATGATAATCGACAACGTGTCGGACGACTGAATACAGGGCACCCAAACTGGTCTTAACACAGACCGGAATTGGTGGCCCGATAGGAAGTAGCCGGCGTGCAGGAATACACAACAGTGTGTTCCCGCACGCCGGTTTTTTTTTGGTTTGTGCGGAATGTTCGAGAGATCCGTAACAGCCGGGCTTTCGTGTTGAAATCCGGGCAGGTGTTCTGCCCTGTGTAATAGGGATGTTCAAGAGTGTTTCAGGAATTGAAGGAGAGAATTATGCGTCGATTAAGAAATCTGTGCAGCAGTATCCAGAGCCGTTCACGGGCGGCATTCAGGGGAGTCACGCTGCGTCGAATCGGAAGTTTTTTGGCAGCCGGGGGAGTGGTCTTTGCATCGTCCGCGATGGCTCAGGACGATACGAAACCTGTTCAAAAAGCGAACAGTGAGACGAAGACACCTCATGCCACACATGCCGAAGCAGCCATTCCGGAGTGCATGGAAAAGCTAAACCTGACGGAACCGCAGCAGACGAAGGCTAAGGAAATTATCAGCGATTATGACGCAAAACTGGCAATGGTCTGGAAGCAGTTTGGCGAAAAGTACATGGCCACCGTCCGCACCGAGTGCATGCTGCTGGCTGCCATCGAAGATGGTCTGACCGAGTCTCAGCGGACTGCAGTACACGCCCAGCGGCGGCAGGTCGCTCACGCGGAGAAGGCTCTGGAAGGTAAGGGAACGAAATTGAATAAGGCCACGGAAAAGCCAGTGGATGCAGTTGATCAACTGACTGAGACGGCTGGGGTCACTCTGACAGAAGAGCAGGAAGCTTCCGCTGACAAAATTCAGCAGAATTACGCCAGCCAACTTCGATCCCAGCATCGGGATATTGAAGGTCTTCACAATCGACTGGTTTCCCTGGAAGCAGACAAGCTTGTGGAACTTGAAAAAGTGTTGACAAAGGCGCAGCTGACACAGTTGCGAGAATATCGTCAGATGACAGCTACGGCTCCAAAAGTGACGACCGCTGAAAAGGTGCCGCGCATCGCTGAATAATCGTGGTGTGGACGCTGGGTCGAGTTGCAAATTTCATGAGCAGCAAGGCGCTTAGCCGCCGGTGAATGTATCGATAAGCACTGAGGAAAACCGGCGGCTAGCGCCCAATGGCACTTACTTTGCGATTAAAGTAGCCATCACTCTCCGAGTGATGAATGCCAATCGCTGTATTTTGCGGCCTTCCTCACTCGGAGAGTGAGGTCTACTATGTGAAAGTAAGTGCCATTGGGCTAGCGCCTTGCCGCTCACTTCATATCGGACAGTTATTCTTCGAGCGATCCTAAGTAGGTCGCCGCAATTCCAGTCAGATCACAGTATGGCAGAATCAACATCACCAGCGTGGGCCATTCAGCGAGGTTCTCGTCGTCACGAGAAGCTGATTCAGGCTGCGCTTTTTCTG
>Ga0073904_10004175_pt1 | contig 10780 bp, 9 predicted proteins | sample KloWWTrecipitate_FD_66668 | JGI IMG/M metagenome (GOLD analysis project Ga0073904, IMG submission 66668) | Active sludge microbial communities from Klosterneuburg, Austria, studying microevolution and ecology of nitrifiers - Klosterneuburg... | ecosystem: Engineered > WWTP > Aerobic digester >... | reverse complement strand
GCGAGCTGGAAAACGTTCAGGTCGTCTCACTCCTGGGCGGCATCGTGCAGGCCAGGCGCTATAACCCCTCGGAATTCGCCTGGCAGTTTGCCCGGATCGTTGGCGCCGACTGCTATCTTCTTGCGGCCCCCGCCGTTGTCGACTCACCCGAAACCAAGGAAGCGCTGATCGAGCGCTGCGGCTTGCGCGATGTGCTGCGCCGCGCCGAAAGAATAGATATGGCGCTGCTCAGCGTCGGCACCATGGCGCCGGATTCAACCGCCTTCCGCTTTGGCTTCAGTTCCGAGGAGGAACGCACCGCTTTGATCCGCCTGGGCGCCGTAGGCGACCTGCTTTACAATTTCTATGACAGTGCCGGAACGCTTGTTGACCATCCGATTAACCAGCGCGTGATGTCCATCCCTCTAGAGCAGTTGCGCGGCGTGCCCTTGCGCGTCATCGCCTCCGGCGGCCACGAAAAAGTCGAGCCGATCCTCGGCGCCATAAAGCTGGTGAACTGCAATGTCCTGATCACCAACGAGGCAACGGCGCGCGAACTGCTGCTAAGGCGGAACTGAAATGCTGACACCCCTGAAATCCGAAATTCTCAAAGTCGACGACCTGAGCCACGAGGCGCGCCGCTTCCGGACCATCCTGTGGTCCTTCGAACGCAACATGGACCTGTTATTCAAGGACACCGGGCTCACCGCCCAGGTTGACCACGTGGCGCTGGCCGAGGCCTTTTCCCGCTGGCGCCTGGCCTTTGACAATTCCAAGTACCTGGCCAGCACCGACCGCCGTGACTTCGTCATCTATGCGGCGGGCCTCATGCTCAAGGAGCTCATTGCCGCTTCGCCGCTGAAGGCTGTCGAAGGAAAAGAGGGGGAGCTTTCCGTCCTGCCGATCGGGATCGATCACCGGCTGAAGCGCTGGCCGGAAGGCTATGCCTATACCAGTTTTTGCCTTTCCGTCGCCGCCGCCATCCTCAAGGAAATGGGCGATGCGGAGCCGGTTCTGGCCGAAAAGACCGACGATCCCCGCTTCTGGGATTCCTTCCGCGAAAACGCCCTGGAAAGCCCGACCATGGCCGTGGCGTTTTTCGACCTTGTCTGCGGCCAGGATCCCAATTGGGAGGCGCCCGACGTTCCTTGGCTGCGGCGCGTTGTTTCGCGCTCGATTGATGTGGCTTCCCAGTTGCAGGTCCCTTAGGCAGCCCGCAACAGGGTTAAGCTCAAGGCATCAGCTTGCGCGGCGTGCGCGCCTGAAGCGGCTGGCGCCGGCCATCGGCCCGGTCCAGAACGCCCCGCGCCGTCTGTTCATCGGTCACCAGGACATTCGCAAATCCCGCATACAGCGCGCCATGCAGGACCGTGACCTTGCTGCGGCCGCCGGAAGCAAGGACCACGCAGGGAATATTCTTCAGCTTGCTGGGCGACAGGGCAATGACGCGCTGGTTGAGCGGGTGGTCAATGACTTCGCCGGCCGCATCGATCCAGTGCAAGCTGATGTCGCCGACTGCACCTGCTTTCATCAGGCTGGTCGCTTCCGCATTGGAGATCAGGCCAACCTGCGTCACCGTATTGGGATGGGTGAGTTCGCCAACCGAGAGAAGCGCCAGGTCGACCTTTGAGCCGCGTTCGAACACATCCCGGACCATGGACTGTTCCAGGAATATGTCCCGCGTTGCCTCTGAATCCGTGAGCGCCGGAGCGGCAATGTAATAGCATTGCGCGCCAACGATATCGGCCAGATGCGAGGCTGTTTCATGCGGATTGACCAACGAGGCCTGCGTGAGTCCGCCCATCAGCGAAACGACGGATAGATTGCTGTACAGCCGCCGTGGAACCGAACGCAGCGAATAGCGCAGCGTGCGCCCCCAGCCCACCCCCACCGACATGCCGTCCTTGAGCTGCGATCCCAGATAGTGCCCCGCCGCATTTCCAATGACATAGGGAAGCTGGCTTCGGTTAAGCGGCGTGGGAACGACGACGGCGTGTTGCAGCTTGAACCGCTCCTTGAGCATTTCCTCCAGGGCGACGCAGTCCGCCAGCCGGCCTGTGACATTGACCTGGACCAGGCCCTGTTCGCGCGCCAGGGCTAGCAGGCGGTTGATGCGCACCCGGGTGAGCCCCAGTTTCTTGCCGATTTCCGCCTGCGTATTGCTGCCAACAAAATAGAGCCAGGCTGCCCGCGTGGCGAGCTGCTCCTCAGGATCGAATCCTGAAAGGTCCTCCGTACTCGGCAGATCGATTTCCACGACTCCTGATCTCATGTGTTTCCTGCCCGGTGTAGAACCTTCCACGGAATTTCAAGCGGCGCGTCCGAAACCAGCGTCTTCAACAGGGCGCTTGCCAGCGGCATGGCGCTATCATCCAGCACCCCGTCGGCCATCATGGCGCGGAGCGAACTGGCCGTTGCCACGCCAAGTTCCGCGCCTTCGATGGTGTCGCCTTTCATCGGCCCATTCCGGGCTTCGCTGTAGGTGAGGCCGCGTCCCAGATTGTTGCCGAGCCGGGAATTGCGCCCCGCCTGGCAGGTGACATAGAGGTCGCCAACCCCCGGCATGCCCCAAACGCTTTCCGCACTGCCGCCCAGCGCCCTGGTAAGCGCCATCATCTCCCGCACCGACTGGTCAAAAATCACCGCTGCGGCATTGTTGTTTTGCGCCTTGTTTTCCGCAGGCTGCATGCGCGCCAAGGCGCCATGGGCCCAGCCCACCGCAATGGCAAAGAAGTTCTTGAAGGCCGCACAGGTTTCAACCCCCACCATGTCCAGCGAGGGCCGTGGGTGATAATAATCCGTTTCAAGGGCGGCACAGAGCTGCGCTGCCAATGCTGCGTCATGCGAAACGATGACCGTGCCCGTCAGGCGGCGCACCGCGAGTTCGCCGGCAATGCAGGGGCCGCCGATGGCAGCCACGGGCACATCAAATCCCAAATTCTGCTTAAGCGATTTGGCGACCAGATCCGGCAATGTTGCAAGGCTCGCAGCCTCCGGGTGCATGCCCTTGGTAATCATCAATACGGGTATGGGCTTCCCCAGCGTTTCAGAGAGCCGTTCGATTGCCCACATAACCCCAGCCGAAGATACACCAAGCAAAATCAGGTCTGTGTCAGTCCCCACCGCCTGGGCAAACTGGTCGTAGGTAAAGCTCTTGACCTGCGCTGGCAGCGTCACATTGAGCTTGGGATGAAGCAGGCTCGCTCTTACGCTTTCAATGATCTCACCATCCAGATGCGTGCCCACCAGCCGCACCTCGAACCCACGATCGGCAAAGGGCAGCGTCATGGCCGATCCCATGACTCCGGCGCCCAGGATGGTGACAGTTTTCATCTTATCGCCATTGTCGTTTTGGCATCGAACAGGTGAACCTTGTCGAGCCGCGGCGCGAATTCTACGATGCTGTCACGCTTGAATTCCTGGCGTTCGCGCACAATGGCGCAAATCTCGTCGTCTCCCAGGTCAGCATAGATATGGATTTCAGGTCCTGTCGGCTCAGTCACCGAGATCTTGGCCGGAAAGCCCGTTCCAACATCCAGATCCTCGGGGCGAATGCCGTAGATGACTTCCTGTCCCGCCTTGGCCTTGTGGGATTTTGGCAACGGCAGCTTCACGCCATCTGCCGTGATCACATGGGTCTTTTCCGCAATTCCCTTGATCATGTTCATCGTCGGAGACCCGATGAACTGGGCCACGAACAGATTGACGGGATGGTCATAGACCTCCAGCGGCGTTCCCATTTGTTCGATGATGCCATCGCGCAGGATGACAATCTTGTCCGCCATGGTCATGGCTTCAATCTGGTCGTGGGTGACATAAACCGTGGTCGTCTTCAGCCGCTCATGCAGGTCTTTTATTTCGGTGCGCATCTGCACCCGGAGCTTGGCATCGAGATTTGACAGGGGTTCATCAAACAGGAAGACCGCCGGATCGCGAACAATGGCGCGACCCATCGCCACGCGCTGGCGCTGGCCGCCGGAAAGCTCCCGCGGATACCGCTTGAGGTAAGGCTCCAGATTGAGGATCTTCGCCGCCCATTCGGTTTTCTCGTCGATTTCGCGTTGCGGGCGCTTGGCCAGGACCAGAGAAAAGCTCATGTTGTCTTTCACCGTCATGTGGGCATAGAGCGCATAATTCTGGAAGACCATGGCGATGTCGCGGTCCTTGGGGTGCTTGTCGTTCACCCGTTTGCCGGCAATCTCCACATCGCCCGAGGTAACCGATTCAAGCCCTGCGATCATGCGCAGCAAGGTGGATTTGCCGCAGCCCGAAGGCCCGAGCAGGACCACGAAACTCCCGTCCTCGATGGTCAGGTCAACGCCGTGGACAACTTCGATGTCGCCATATTTCTTGAAGATGTTTTTCAGGGTTACCGATGCCATGTCATGCCCTTTTCATTGCGGATCACGCGCGAGAAATTCGTCCAGCAGGCCCGCGTCATCCGCGAGATCGAGGAACGACCAGCGGTTGCGCACATCGCGGGCATATTTCATGGATTGGCGCCAAAGGCTTACCGGAAGCCCCAGCTCAGTTGCAGTTGTTGCACCGCCCGCCGCCTTGAGCGTTGCGGCCATTTTTGCCGGGTCCATGACGAAGCTCTGCAATTCCTGACGCAGTTCCGGCCATAGGCCTGCAAGCTTGTCATTGAAGGCAGCGGCACCCGGCGCGTCGAAGGCCTTCTTTTTCGCCTCGCCATAGCACATCGATCCTATGGCCTTACCGTAGCGGCCAATGAACTCGGCTTCCACAATGTGGGTGGCGCGGATCTTCGGCGGCTTGTCCATTCTCAGGATTTCATTTTGCAGGCGTGCAATGGCAAGCGAAGCCACGCCGACTTGCTGGCCATGCTTGGTGCCCGGATGGTCTTTGCCGGCAAACATGTCGATCCAGTGGGATACCTGGTGTTCGCCCATCGAGCCATGGTGCGAAACGCCGGTGAAGCAAACCCCGAAGCCGCACAGCATCAGCACGCGTTGCAGATGGCCATTGGCGGCAACGTCGTGCTTTGCAAGGTCACCCGCCGTGGCAATCATTTTGGGCTCATCTTCCGCCATCAGCGCATAGGGCGTGGCGGAATAGAAGGTGCCGAACAGGCGATGCGAGGCCCACCAGTCGATCTGCGCGGTTGGCCGGCAAAGACTGTCACCAAGGCCTGCGGCGGAAAGCCGGGTAGGCGCATCCGCGCACACCTTGAGGTCAATGAAGATGCCGCGGGGAGCGTGGGCGGGCAGGGAAGTCTTGTAGCCATTGTTCAGGGTCACCGAAGCGGTGGATGCCGCATAGCCGTTCATCGTGTTGGCCGTGCCGAAGCAGGCATATTTGCGGCCGTCCTTGAAGGTCGCGAACTTGCAGCTGTCCGAGAGCGAACCCGAACCCACGACGACGATGCCATCGGCATGGCGCGTAAGTTCCTGCACCCGTGCAACCGTCGGCTCATCGCAGTGCGTGTCACCGGGCATGACCACTTCATCGATGCTGCCGAGGCCCCTCAGCTCCTTGGCGACACGCCGGCCCAAGGCTTCATGGGTGTTGACGTCGCTGACCACGGCAATGCGCTTGCCTATGCGCAATGGCGCCACGAGATCGGCTGCACCCCCCTCGAGGGTTTCCTCGATGCGGATGGTTTCAAAGGGAACATTGGCAGGCTTTCCGGTTTCCGGATCCGGCCAGTCACCCTTCACGACATCGCGTATGAGTGCGTTCCAGTCCGTCATCAGGTGTCTCCAGAAATGGCTTGCAGCCGCGCATTCCATTGCGAAAGCGTTGGCCACAAGTCGCGGTATACTGCCATCAGTTCGCGGTAAGCCTTGTTTTCCCTGGCCCGCGGGCGGAATGTCCTGGAAGGCTTGCCGGACATGCTTTCGGAAGCGGCAGGAATGTTCTTGAACCATCCGGCGCCCTTGGCGGCGGCCATGGCAGCTCCAAGCGAAGAGGCTTCAACCGTTTCCAGCCGCCTCACGTCACGGCTCCCCGCATCGGCCACGATCTGGCACCATAAGTCCGACTGCGCCCCGCCGCCCATGACAACAATATGGTCAATGGCCTGCGTGGCAGCTGCAACACCATCCGTCATCATCACCTGCTCAAGGGCAATGCCCTCGAGGACGGCGCGGTAAATATCGCCGCGTGAGTGATTGCCCGATAGTCCGGCAATGACGCCCCTGGCTTTCGGACTCCAATAGGGAGTCATGCAGCCAAGCCAGTAGGGCACCAGCATCACGCCGCGGCTGCCCGGGGGCGATGCCTTTGCCTCCCGCTCAAGGGCCGCGAATATCCCCGGGTTCTTGCTGGCCTTCACATTGAATAGTCGCTCGACCATCCAGTTCACCAGGAATGTTCCGGTGCGAATGGCGGTTTCGTAGGAATAACCCTCTTCAGCTACGGCGGACATGGTCCTGAACACGGGGTTGTGGGCATAGGCCTTGCCGAAACTGCCTGATACGACCGCTGTGCCGAGATTGAGATAGGCACGGCCGGCAACAAAGGTATTGGCTCCCGTGCCGGCGCATTGCCCATCTCCGCCGCCGGCCACGACCAAGGTTCCCGCTTTCAGGCCCGTGAGCCGGGCTGCGGCTGGGGTCACTTCGCCCATGACCTCTCCGGGACGGAACAGCTTGGGCAATTGCGACCGGCTCAACCGGGCCGCGGCGAGAAGTTCATCGGACCAGTCATATTGCTCCATGTCGATCAGCCCCATCGGATCGGCCGAGGCCGTTGATGTGTGCCACTGGCCGGTGAGAAAATGCACCAGTATTCCATGCACTTCAGCCGTCATGGCCGTCTTCTTCCAGAGGCCGGGCATGGATTTGGCCAGCCACAGGCAGCGCGAGATGCAGGGCGTGACATCGCTGGGCTTGCCGGAAATGCGGTGCAGTTCTTCGGCTCCGATCAACTGCGCCAGTTCTTTGGCTTCGGCATGGGCCCGCTCATCCAGCCACAAGGTGCCGGGGCGCAGGGGTCTGTTGGCAGAATCGAATTGCGCGAAGGATTCACGCTGGTTGGAAATGGCGATTGCGCCCACCCGCGCCATGTCAATTTTCTTCGAGAGTTGCTTGAGTGCCTTTGCCGCGCCGTTCGTCCAGTCGCCCACATCCTGCTCAAACCAGCCGGGCTTCGGATTGCTCATGGGCACGCCGGCCCGGCCTTCGGCAACCGCGCGTCCGCGCCGGTCCCAGGCGATGGCCTTGGTTGTGGTCGTCGATGAATCGAGGCCTATGACGAGATCGGTTTTCATGGGTGACAAAAAAGGGAGGCAGCACGAGGCTGCCTCCCGCCTTTCTGGTGATTAAAGCAGGCCCGCATCTGCGACTTGCGCGTCAATGAGCCCGGCGATGGTGTCCATGCACTTCTTGGCGTCGCCGCCGAAGTCCTGGCCCGTCAGCAGCTTGCCGAGGTTGACCGGGATCTCGTTGTTCGAGAAGCCAGCCCACAGCGGCATGTCGGGTTCTGACGCGATGTTGTTGTCGATGATCCACTTCACCATTTCGAGATGGCGCGTGGTTCCGGGTCCGACAACGGCCTTGGCCTTCACCCGCTCGTCGGCGAACGAAGAGAGGCGCATCGGCGCGAAGCCACCCAGCAGGGTGCAGCGCGTCATCACGTCCTTCGAGCAGGCCCACTGCGTGAACAGCCAGGCTGCATCGAGGTTCTTCGAGTACTTGGACAGGCCAAGCACCGAGCCGCCCTGGTGGGCGTAGCCCGGAATTTCACCGAAGCCCACGTCAGACTGCGCGCGGAGCGGCTTGCCGACAAGCGGCTTGGCCGGCATCCACAGGCCCTTGACCTTGGAGTCGTCGGCGTCGAGGCCCGGGAAGAACTCATCCCAGGACTGGACGAGGGCGCACTGGCCGGAGGCCATGATCTGCCACTGGCCGTCCCAGGTGGAGTTCAGCGATTCCGCCGGGGCGTTCTTGGCCCATTCCTGGTACATCTGCAGGCCGCGGACGGCGGCCTCGTCATTGCCCTTGAACTTCTTGTCCGAACCGAAGATCGAGCCGCCTTCGTTCCACACCATCTGGGTCCAGTCGCAGTTCAGCGAATAGTGGCCCGACTTGGCCTGGAGGCCGGTGCCGAACATGCCGTTGGCTTTTTCAGCTTCGGTGATCTGCTTGATTGCCGCCGTGAATTCTTCCGGCGTGGTCGGAACCTTGATGCCATGCTTGTCGAGGATGTCCTGACGGTACATCAGCATGAAGATCGGAATGTCGAAAGGAATGCCGACCCACTTGCCTTCATACTCGGCAAGGCCCTGCACCAGCGGCTTTGAGAAGTCCTCGAAGTCGAAGCCCGGCATGGCCAGGTCAGGCTTGTCCTTGTAGTACTGCACGGGGTCGATGGTGTCCTGGCTGAAGGTCGCGACCCAGGACTGGTCAAGATAGTAAACGTCATAGGAACCGAGCTGGCCCTGTACGTCCTGCGTCGCCTTGGCGAGAACCTGCTCGAGCGGCACGATCTCGATTTCGACTTCAATGCCGGTGGCGTCGGTGAATTCGCCCTTGAGCTTGTCGAGCACCACGGTCGGAGGTGTTGCTTCGGAGGTGTAGCGGATTTTGGTGCCCTTGAAAGGGCCGCTCACGTCCTTGAGCCATTGCGTGACGTTGGCATCCTGGGCGAAGGCTTCGCTGCCGATCAGGCTTGTGTCGCCACGGAAGCCGCGGGGGTTTCCGAGCATGCCTGCCGAGAAGGCCGAGAGGCCCACTCCGGCCATGCCCAGCTTCTTGAGGAAATCGCGCTTGGAGATGCGTCTTGCGGCGAAATCACGTGCGGTATCGGCAATAAAGGTCTTTTTGTCGTGGTCTCTAAAGCTCATTTCAGTCCTCCCATTGGGTTGTCGTTTCTAATCTCGTTCACAGACTCACTCTTTCAGGGATCCCAGAGTGAGGCCGCGGACCAGATGGCGTTGGACGAGCAGGATGAAGATGAAGCTTGGAATCGCTGCGGCTGTTCCCAGCGCTGCGATAAAGCCCCATTCATTGCCCGTCGAAGTCACGAATGTCTGAATTTTGACCGGAACCGTCCGGATGCTCGTCGTCAGGAACAGCGACAGCAGGAACTCGGTCCACGAGAAGATGAACACCAGCACGGCGGAGGCCGCAACACCGCCGCGCACCATCGGCAGCACCACCTTGCTGAACGATTGCCAGCGCGTGGCCCCGTCGATCATCGCCGCCTCGTCCACATCCTTGGGGACGTCGTCAAAGAACGACTTCATCAGCAGAAGGGCGATGGGCAGGTTCATCAGTGCGTAGATCATCATCAGGCCGAGATAGCCGCCGTAAAGGCTGTCGTTGTCACGCAGGCCCGCATCCTTGTAAATCGTCACCAGCGGAATCAGGATGGCGATGGGCGGCATGAAGCGCTGGCCCAGCACCCAGTTGAGATAGGCGGCACGGCCCCTGAACGCCATGCGCGACAGGGCGTAGGCCGCGAAGACCGCGACCGCCATGGTTACCGCCGTGGCGCCGATTGAGACCACGACCGAATCAAGAATGGCGCGGCGCGAGTCATAGGCTTCCGCCCCCCCCACGCCCATGCCGATGCCCTGGTCAATGGCGATGCCGGAGCGCGACAGGCCGAACAGGGTGACGGCATAGTTGATCAGCGTCGGCACGAAGTCGAAGAACACCACGCGATCCTTGTCGAACACCGCGGAGATCGGCTTGATCGAGGTCAGCGCCCACCACAGGATGGGGAACATGAAAACAAAGGTCACGAACACCGCGGCGATGTCGCGCAGGATGCGGAGGTGCAGGGGCTGTTCCATCAGAGCTTCACCTTGCAGACTTTCATGAAGACAAATGAAACGAAGATGACGAGGATAAGTGTCATCAGCGCGATGGTGGAGGCGTAGGGGAAGTCGGCGTTGCCGAAATAGATGCGCCCCGCATAGGAGGTCAGCGTTTCGGTCGCCGTACCCGGGCCAGAATCCGTCATCACCTTCACGTAGTCAAAGGCGCGGAACAGGTCGATGCCGCGAATCAGCACCGCGATGGCGATGACCTTGGACATCATCGGAAGCGTCAGTTTGAAGAACACCTGTATGGCCGTCGCGCCATCGATAGCGGCGGCCTCGAAGGGTTCCTTGGGCAGTGAACGCAGGCCCGCCAGCATGATCAGCACCATGAACGGCGTCCATTGCCAGACTTCGGCCAATAACACGCCGGCCATGGCGGTGTTAGCAGTGCCCAGAATGGAAAAACCCGTCGGCAGCAGCCCGGTGGCGATGATTCCCCGCGCCAGAACCCCGAACGAGCCATTGAGCATGAGCAGGAACATCATGGCGGTGACGGCGGGCGGGATCACCAGCGGCAGGGTCATCATGGCGCGCAGAAGTCCGTAGCCCTTGCGGTCCGAATCAAGCAGCAGTGCAATCAGCATTCCGAGGACTAGCTGCAGCAGAAGCGCCGCGCTGGTGTAGACCAGGGTGTTTCCAAGGGCGTTCCAGACACGCTCGTCGCCCAAAAGTTTTGACCAGTTGTAGGATGGCGCAAACGAGAGCTTTCGGGTGACCGGATGCTTGCGCTGCAGCGAAAGCCAGATTGCATAGAGCAGGGGATAAAGGCCGAAAACCACCATCAGCGCCGAGGCAGGCAGCAGCCAGGGCAACGGATGTTCGGACACCATCCACCGAGGCAATAATCTTGTTTTTGCTGCTGCTGCGCTCATGTATTGGTGCGGGGCCCCGAGCAGAGGCGGCAAGGCGTAACTATGTGCACATCAATCACGCTTTGAACCTCCCATTTGAACTTTTGTTTTTTTTTGTTACAAGTGTTCAAGGGAGTAAAGAACTAATAGATAATCG
>Ga0073904_10004171_pt1 | contig 10787 bp, 11 predicted proteins | sample KloWWTrecipitate_FD_66668 | JGI IMG/M metagenome (GOLD analysis project Ga0073904, IMG submission 66668) | Active sludge microbial communities from Klosterneuburg, Austria, studying microevolution and ecology of nitrifiers - Klosterneuburg... | ecosystem: Engineered > WWTP > Aerobic digester >... | reverse complement strand
GCGTGGCAGAATGCCGGCATCGCGATATAGAAGCTCTCCCGTCATTCGGAGATGAATCGTGATCAGATCTCCAGAATCCAGCTCCAGCACGACGAGCTTTCCGCGCCGGCGCACGCCAGCGATGGTCGTGCCGATCATGGAATGTCGAGCATCGGTTAGCGCGGGAAAAGCCAGTGTCCGAGCCCACAACAGCTCGAACGACTGGATTCGTTTCCCGGTGAGAAGCGGCTCGAGCGTCCGGCGGATTGTCTCGACCTCGGGGAGCTCGGGCATAACGGCATCCCACTTTCGTCAGTTGTCGTTCGGTTCGACGGGTCGGTAATGGAGGCGGTTGTGTTGGTTGATCCAGGTTGCATCTTCTGTCGTATCGTTTGCGGCGACATCCCCAGCGCGCAGGTATATGAGGATGAAGAGTTCGTTGCGTTTCGCGACATAGCCCCGGCCGCGCCGGTGCATATTCTGATCGTACCGCGACAGCACGTAGCATCGATCGATGATCTGGGTCCGAGTGATGCCGCGTTCGTTGGCCGGCTTGTACTGGTGGCGGCCCAGATCGCTCGTGACGAGGGCATCGCCGGCGATGGCTATCGCCTGGGAACGAATGTTGGAAAGCTGGGCGGCCAGTCCGTCTTCCATCTCCACTTTCATTTGCTCGGTGGTCGCCAGATGGGACAGTTCTGATTCTCGCGTACGTACGCAGCCAGCCATCGATTGTCGGTTGACGGCGGATGTCTTGAGCCGATATACTGGCCCGATCATTTGCCAACCCGTTGTGCCAGGTGCGTATGTCGCAATTCGGTAGCGGCGTTGTGGCGAGGGGTATGAGATCCATGAGCCTGGCAGAACAGCTGGTTAGCGACTTGCGGGCGGCGATGATCGCGGGTGATACGGTGCGCCGGGATGTTATCCGCTTTCTTCGGGCATCCATTACCAACGCTGAAATTGAACTGCATCGCGCGTTGACCGACGACGAGATCCTGGGCGTCATCCGCGGTCAGATCAAGCAGCGACGAGACTCAATTGAGTTGTTTCGGAAGGGCGGGCGCGAGGATCTGGCCGAGTCTGAAACCGCCCAGATCGGCATCCTTCAGGATTACCTCCCAAGCCAGATGGACGAAGCCAGCGCGCGCGAAATCGTGGCCCGTGTTGCGAGTGAGCTGGGGGTTCATGGCCCTCGCGACATGGGACGGCTGATGCCAGAATTGATGAAGGCGACTGCGGGCCGAGTCGAGGGGCGCACCTTGTCGATGCTGGCCCGGGAGGAGCTCGACAGGCGGTCGGCCGGCGCGTAGATAGGTTCGTTCGGGATCGGCGCGAGAGTCGGAGGCACGATGCCCCTTCGCTGGATATATCGGCACGCTAACGCAACCGAGACATCCTGGCGAGACCTGACGCGACTCCTGTTGTTCAGTGTTTCGCTCCTGGCGCTGTCGGTGGTCAGTGTGGCCATTGACTGGCGTCCGAATGACGCGACGCTGCAGACCGGCAGCATCGCCGATCGCACGATCAAAGCCCCTGAGAGCCTGTCGTTCACGAGCGCGCTTCGAACTGCTGAGCGTCGCAAAGAGGCGTATGACGATCAGCGTAACGTCATCACCGTCCATGATGAAAACGTACGCACCGAACAGTTGGCCGCCTTGCGGCAGTTCCTTGATGCCGCCGACGAGCTGCGCGTCAAGCGTGACGTGTCGCGCGAAGAGGCCGCCGCGGATCTTCAGGCGAAATTGGGAGACCTCCCCGTATCGGACGCGACCCGCATCCTCGGACTTTCCAGCGCCAGTTGGGAGCGCGTTCGAGCTGAGAGTATCCGCCTTGTTGGCCTGACTCTCGCCGACCCTATTAAGCAGGATGAGGTGCGCCCTCGCAAGGACAGCCTGGCTGATCGGCTGGCGCCGCAACTGTCGTCGGAAGAGCAATCGCTGGTGCTTGCGATTTCCCGGCCATTCATCCGCGCGAATGTGCACATCGACGACGATCGCACGCACGCGAACCGTGAAGCCGCCGCGTCCGCCGTGGAGCCAGTAACAGTCAATGTCCTTGCCGGCCAGGCCATCGTTCGTGATGGCGACATCGTGTCAGCCTACGACATCGAGAAGCTCGAGAAGTTCGGGCTACTGAACCGAGCGATCGATCTCTCGACTCGGCTCGGGCGCTCAGCCCTCATGGTAATACTGACGATGGTGACAATTGGCTACCTCTTGAGATTCCAGCCGCAACTCTGGCGAGGAAGACAACTGCTCCTCTTATCGATCGTCATGCTGATGCCGATGATGGTTGCCCGGTTGGTGCTCCCGCATGCGAACATCCAGTACATATTTCCGATCGCAGCGTCGGCGATGCTTCTTGCCATGCTGCTGGATTACCAGATCGCGCTGACGATCGGCACTTTGCTGTCGTTCTACGTTGCCATCATCGCTGATATGTCGATGGAACTGATCTTTCTCTATGCTGTCGCGTCGGTTGCGGGGGTGCTGGTCGTCTGGAACGCCGAACGAACCATCAGGTTCGTTTGGGCAGGTGTTGCGGTCTCCGCTTCAATGTTCGTGGTCGCGCTCGCCTTCAATGCGCTCACGATGACAGTGACCTGGAGTATCGTCGGCGAGCGCGCAATTGAGGTGGCTGTTGCTGGCGCGCTCGCCTCCTCAATGACGTTTTTGTCGTTCAGTGTGATTGGATCGGCGCTCGGCATTACGACGCACCTTCAGTTGATGGAATTGGCGCATCCCAGCCGGCCGTTGCTCTACCGGCTTGCCCGGGAGGCCCCCGGGACGTACCACCACTCGATCGTTGTCAGTAATCTGGCCGAGAGCGGAGTCGAGGCGGTCGGTGGGGACCCGTTGTTTGCGCGGGTTGCCGTGCTCTACCACGACATTGGCAAGCTCGAGCGACCGACATTCTTCATCGAAAACCAGGGCCACATCGAAAATCCGCACGATCTGCTCGATCCGCAGACAAGTGCCAGGGTGATTCTGGACCACGTGAGTGATGGCGTTCGTCTCGCCCGTAAGGCGCACCTGCCGGCGGCAATTGTCTCGATTATCGCGCAACATCACGGCACCTCGCTCATCCGTTACTTCTATCAACGCGCGTTGGATATTGATGGCACGGTCTCTGAGGCTGATTTTCGGTATCCCGGCCCGAAGCCGCAGACCAAGGAAGCCGGAGTGATCATGCTCTCCGATGCCGTCGAGGCAACCGTTCGAGCGGCGGCCGGCAGCGGCCGCCTGGTGCGCTCGAAGGAACATGCCGGCGAAGGCAAGGACACGCTGGACGCGATCGTGACCCAAGTCATCCGGGAGCGCGTCGACGATGGTCAGCTCGACGAATGTGACCTCACCCTCCGAGAGATCGAGCTCATCCGGCGTACGTTCGTTCAGATGCTCGAAGGTGTCTACCACCCGCGTGTTGAGTACCCCGCCACTGTCGAGCCAACAGCATCCCCGGTTACGCCAGTAACGAGCTCAGCGAGTGAGTGATCGCTGCTTTCTGCTCGATCTCCTCGTCGACCCGGATGTGGCAACGCCACCGATTGAGATGCTTCGGCGCCTGGTGGCGTTTGCCGGCGACGTTGAGCCAACACTGCCCGCCGGTGACTGGACGGTCACGCTGCGTCTCACCAACGACGAGCAAATCGCCGAGATCCACGACCGCTTCTTCGGTGACCCTACCCCGACGGATGTGATCACGTTTCCGTCGGGCGACTCGTTGACATCGGAGGGAGGGTATTTCGGTGACATCGTCATATCGGTCATGACCGCCGCTGAGAACGCGGCTGCGATGCAGCATTCGGCCAATCGGGAGATTGCGTTCTTACTGTTACACGGATTGCTGCATCTCTCTGGCTACGACGACGCCACAGACGGCGATCGCGAAATCATGCTCGCGCGACAATCACTGATCCTTGATCTGTTCGAGCAGGCCGAGGAACCGGATTGGTGAGTCGGCCATTGTCGGTCGCGCTGATCGCGACGGTTCTGAACGAGCAACCACGACTCGCGACATGGTTGGCCGCGCTGGACGCGCAGACACGTGTGCCGGACGAAATCGCCATCATCGACGGCGGGTCGGTTGATGGAACCTGGGAATGCCTTCAGGACTGGGCCAGTCGAAGTGGCGCTGTCGTTCGTCGCTGTCCCGGCGCGGGAATCCCCGAGGGTCGGAACCTGGCCATCTCGCTCGTGACATCAGAGATTGTGGCGGTAACCGATGCTGGGACCAGGGCGGATCCCCGGTGGCTGACGAAACTCGTCGCTGCGTTCGAGGGCGGCGATGTCGATGTGGCCTCGGGCTTCTTTCAGCCTGAGCTGACAGACCGCTGGAGTCGAGCGCTCGCGGCGGCGACCCTGCCAGATGTTGGAGATATTGATCCCGGTCGATTCCAGCCGTCGAGCCGGTCGCTCGCCTTCCGCCGTTCGTGGTGGGAGGCTGGCCTCCGGTATCCGGAATGGCTGGATTACTGCGAGGATCTGGTTTGGGATTTCGCAATGCGAAGGGCCGGCGCGCGGTTCTGTTTCGTTCCCACCGCGACGGTTGAGTTCACGGTTCGGCCGTCACCGCGAGAGTTCGCCGTTCAGTACTATCGTTATGCGCGCGGCGACGGCAAGGCAGGTCTCTTTCCTCGGCGCCACCTCCTGCGCTATGCGACGTACGGAGGCGCTGCTGCAGTGGTTGCGCTTCGTCACCGAGGCGCGCTATTCGTTGCGGGCGGTCTCGGCGTGGCCTATATCTGGTCGTCGACTCGCCGGCTGTGGCGTCGTGACCGCGCGCGAGGCGTGCCCCGGCGCGAGACGGTCGCGCTGTTTCCTCTTGTCGCGGCGCTTCGGGCGATCGGCGATATCGCGAAAATGATCGGCTATCCGGCCGGGCTTCTCTGGCGAATTCGGCGGTTCGGAGGCCTTGGCTGGCGGACGAGTTGGCAGCGGATCAGCCCGGCCGGTGTCGTGTGGTCTCCCGCAGAGTTGACCAGAGGAAGTCGGCCGCCCACATCGTTGCCCGACGACGGATCTCGTGCGGCACGGCAGTGATTTCATGGCGACGGCTCGTGATGCCACCCGGGTGCGCCAGCGCGATTCCTACCTGGCCGGTCGAGCGGTCGGCATCCGCGCCGGCGGCGAGCTGCACGACCACCGATATCCCGTACGCGACATCCAACTCGTTGGCTGACGCGCGAGCGCACCAGGCGGCGGTCCCCTGCACGTCCGGGTCGTCAGTTCGCTGAAGCGCGAGCGCGAAGCTGGTGGAACGAGCGCCTGCGATAACCTCGTCGGCGAGAATCGACTCTTCGACCAGGCTTGCTAATCTCCCGGCGTTGCCGGCTTCCCAGATTGCGATGTGCCCGCCACTCATCTGTATGGGTCGGAGGAGCGCGTCCGCGAGCTCGTCGCTGAGCTCACCGTAGATGAATGCATCGAGCTCCCCCCGGATTGATTCGATTGTCGCGGCGACTGCGCTCTCAGCCTCGTCACGATCGCTGGTCATTGCGGTAATCCGGATGTGGACACCATCGTCCTTCGCGTAGGTCGCGACCGTTGGATATCCGCGCCGAACGAGATCGATCAATCGCTGCTCGACAGCAGATTCACCGATGCCGATTGTCTTGAGAGTCCGTGAGACGATTGCGGATTGATCGAGTCGATCGACGATGCGTGGCAGCGCCTGTTCTCGCCACATCCTGAACATCTCACGTGGCACGCCTGGCATCGAAACGATGACCTTGTCGTGCCGCCGCACGAACCAGCCTGGCGCCGTCCCCATCGGGTTGGCGAGAAACTCCGATGAGGGGATGCGCCACGCCTGTTTGACGTTCTGCTCCGGCATCGGCGCTCCACGCAGCGCGAAATAATCGCGGATCTGCCGCTCCGCATCCGGGTCGACCGCGACCTGCTCGTTTTGGACAGCGGAAACTGCCTCGCGGGTCAGATCGTCATCAGTCGGGCCGATGCCGCCCGTTGTAATGACGATGTCGGCGTCACCGAGTGCGCGATCCAACGCCGTAACGAGGCGGTCCAGTGAGTCTCCCACCTGGGCCACACCGATGAGCTCGATACCCAGCGCGTTCAGCTCCTGTGCGAGGAACGTCGCGTTCGTGTCGGTCAGGAAGCCCTGCATAAGCTCTGACCCTATCGACAGGACTACCGCCCGCATGTGCCACCCCTTGCTCCCACGACTCGACGCCGCCATTATCGCACGCATGGCGGCCTCGCCCGCTGGATTCGGGAACGTGGATAGGCTGTGATGGCGGAAGAGGTACCCTCGGAGGGATTCGAACCCCCAACCCCTGGTTCCGAAGACCAGTGCTCTGTCCATTGAGCTACGAGGGCGTGAACCCGCAGCGGATTGTACATGGTATCGCCACTGAAGGAGAAGTCGGGTTGATTCTTCGGGGTTGGGAGATCATCGGGCAAGGCGTCACCAGATATCATGAAGCCAGAAGATAGCGCGTTAACTTCCTTTGTTGCGTTAGGAGGGGCCATGACGACAACAACCGCCGTGAATGCGTTTCGCATCCCGTTGGATCACGAGTCCGACACATCCGGGCTTGCTGCCCTGGTTACCGAGGGGAAGCTTGACGCATCGGCCGTTATCGGTGTGACCGGCAAGGTGGAGGGCAACTGGCCGGGCGAGCAGACGCGAATCGCGGCGGACACGGCAGTGCGTCGATATCTCACCGGGGCCGGCGCGACTGCAGAGTCTGTTGCTCGTATTCCGATGATCTTCTCGAGTGGTGGCGTCGGCATCATGACACCTCATATCGTGGTGTATGCGCGAGTCCCCTGGAATGGCGTAATCGATAGCCAGCCCCGGCTTGTTGTTGGCTCAGGACGCACACAGCCACTCGATGCGCGCTGGCTTGGAAGCTCGCGAATGGTTTCCGAGTGCGCCAATGCCGTCAGAAGCGCAATGGAGGATGGCGACATGACGCGCGATGAGGCGCGGTTTGTGATCGCGAAGAGTCCGTCGCCATCCGAAGAACAGCTGGATGAGGCCGGTGTCTCGCCTGCCATACGGAGGGCGTTGCTTCCACTCGTGAGTGGCGCGACTGCCCTGGGGATTGGTGTTGCGCTCGGTGAGTTCGAACTGCCAGATGAATCGCGGATTGGCGTTGACCAGTCGCTGTGGACCGGACGCGCGTCGTGTTCGGTTGGGCGGGAGCGCCCTTTCTCCCAGATACTGGCCCTTGGCAATTCAACGCGCGCGGGTGGCACGCTGACGGTTGGCGCGAGCGTGATGCACGATGTTATCGATGTCACAGCACTCGACCGAGCGCTTGCTGACGCCGGCCTGGAAATTGGCGCCAGTGGAATCACTGACGAAATACTCCAGCGAATCGTCGCGGTCTATCTGAAGATCGGCGAGCCGGACGGCACGATCCGCGGCCGGCGGCAAGTGCAGGATGCCCGCAACAGTCGCTACGGCAGCGAACTGAAGGCCGCAGTTGGCGGAGCGTTCGCCGGACGCCTGGGAGACACCGCGCTCTACATCTCGTCGGCCGCGGTTCACCAGGGGCCGCCCAACGGCGGCACCGTCGCCGTGGTTGTCGATCATAGTTGATCGACGATGGCGACAAACGAAAACACCCTGCCTCCGGGCAGGGTGTTCGGCCTGAACAATCGCGTAGGGGGATCGTGTCGACGGAGTGATGACTGAGCGGGATGAAGGGGGGTGCCCCACGGGGCTCGAACCCGTAACCACTGGTTCCACAGACCAGTGCTCTGCCTATTGAGCTAGAGGCACCATGACGTTGGTGGCACTGACAATACCGGACTGTAAGCCGAGTTCTGTTTCTGACGGCCATCTATCTCAGCCGTAATGGCTGGACGCGAATCGCGTCTGCTCTCACCTCGGGCCTCGGCGAGCAACCTGGTAACGGCCCAGTCGGAGATTGCTGCGGGGAGGATTGCCCTTTTCACCCGCGAACGACTAGCGCCCGCGGTCTTGTTTCTGTTGCTCTCGCGCCGGCCTGAGCCAACGCGCCTGTCTGGACTGTCAACGCACACCGACATGCGTTTCCCCGACTTTCGCCGGGCACCCGCGCTCTGTGCAGCTCGGACTTTCCTCTGGCAATGCCAGCGACCGTCCGTCCGGTATCGTTCAGTTATTAAGGCACGATCCAGTTTCCTGGGTCATGATCGGTGGTGCCGAAGGGGAGATTTGAACTCCCACGCCCTTACGGGCACTACGCCCTGAACGTAGCGCGTCTGCCGGTTCCGCCACTTCGGCAAGTAACTCTCACGAGCGGGCGACAGTATATCATCACCCTGAAAATCGGCGCAATGTTCTGGATTTGAGAAAGCATCCGATCCAGAGTGTAAGGGCATCAGAGTGTTGACGCAGCTTCGATCGATGTTGATCGGTCGAGAACTTGACGTAACGTTATATAGCAAGCCCGGTTGTGAGCTTTGTCGGGAAGCGGAGCGGGTCATCGATCGTGTCTTTGGCAAGCGGCGTGTCAACGTCGTCAACATTCTCGACGATCGTGCGCTCGAAGATCTGTACGTGTTCCGCATTCCGGTCCTCGTCGTTGACGGGATCGAGGTCGCAGAAGGGTTGATCACCGGCGAGCAGGCACGCGGAGCAAGGCAAGCGGCGATTGGGGCGCGGGCAGGTCGATGAACAAGCGAGCGCCACGTGGACGCCGTGGCTCACACGTCGCGTTCATCATTCTGGCGGTAGTGGTGGTGACGCTGATGATCGGTGGCACTCTGGTGGCAGTCCTGCCGCTCGGCGGCTCATCTGACTCTACGTCTTCAGCCGATCGTCCAGCCGTTCAGGTGACTCCTGGCGCGGAAATCGCCCGACTCCAAACGCAGGTTACGGAAGACCCGAGCGACTCTGCTGGGGTGGTGGTTCTCGCCGAGGTACTCGCCAACAGTGGACGACTGAGTGAATCCTACGTCTGGTACCAGAAGGCAACTGCTCTTCGACCGGACGACGCCTCGTTGCGGCTGGCGTTTGGCCGCGCATTGCTGCGCGGCCAACAATGGTTCGATGCAGAGCTGCAGCTGACTATGGGCAACGACCTCGATGTATCGAGCGCCGCGATCGCATTTTCGCTCGGTCAGCTGGCCGACCAGCGGCCAGGCGGCGACCCGGCCACTGCAAGAGCCTGGTATCAGCAAGCCATCGATCGCGACCCGACGTCTCTATTCGCTCAGCAGGCACGGACGCGACTTGCCGAGCTTGGCGGCAGTCCCGCGACGCCATCAGTCACGACTGGCCCGTAAGGATGCGTCTACTCCACATCAACCATCGGTATGCCCCCTACAGCGGTGGATCGGAAGTAGTCATCCAGCGTATCTCCGAGGCGTTTGCCCGCGATGGCCATGACGTGACAGTCGTGACATCTGACGCGTTTGACCTTGAGTACTTCTGGGATCGCCGCCAGCGGAAGATCGATGCCCCACCGACGGAAGACCTCGGCGGGGTTCGCGTCATTCGGGTTCCAGTTCGACATCTCCCAGCTAGCCCGATCGTCTTCCAGGGTTCGCGGCGGCTGATGGGGGAGCTGTCGCGGGTTCTGCGCCCGGCCTGCCCGTTCGAGTATGTGTCTCGTATCCAGCCGTGGATTCCGGGGCTGCGAGATGCGATGCGATCAGCCGGCCAGGTGGATGTGGTGCTGGCGACGAACCTTGGGCTGGAGAGCCTCGCGGTCGTCGCCCACGAGCATGCCCGTAGAATCGGGGCAGCGTTCGCGCTGATGCCGTTTCTGCACCTCGGTCCTGACGATAGTCCGGTGGCCCGGCGCTACGTCACCATGCCGCACCAGCTGAAGCTGCTCCGAGACGCCGATGTCGTCATGACGATGACGGAGCGCGAGCGTGAGTTCATCACCGGCCTGGGTGTTCCTCCCGGCCGCGTCGTTGTCACTGGCGCGGGCGTGGACGTCGATGCGGTGACTGGTGGCGACGGAGTCGGATTTCGCAACCGCCATCAACTGGACGGCTTCGTAGTTGGATCGCTTGGGCCTCCATCGGCTGAGAAAGGCACGCCGGATCTTGTGCGAGCCATCGCCAGCTTGCGACGGGCCGGCCGCGACGTTAGCCTCGTAATCGCCGGCCCGCCGCTCTCGGGCTTCACGCGCTGGTTCGAGTCGCTGACGCCTGATGAGCGCGCTGGTGTCCGCATGCTTGGCTACATCGATACTGCCGAACGACGCGACTTGCTTGCCGCGATCGACACCTTTGCCCTGACCTCCCGTACGGAGTCCTTTGGTATCGTCTATCTTGAAGCTTGGGTGAATCGGAAGCCTGTTATTGCGGCGAGAGCCGGGGCTGTGCCAGAGCTCGTCCGCGATGGTGAGACTGGCCTGTTGGTCCCGTATGGCAATCCAGATGCTCTTGCCAGAACGATCGGGCTGTTGATGGACGACGAGGGTCTACGGCAGTCGCTCGGGGAACACGGACGGCAGCTCTCTGAGTCGCGATACACGTGGCCAGACGTGTTGCGGCGTGTCGAGCGCGGCTATCTGATCGCCACGGAGCGAATGCCACCATTGCCGGAGGGGGCAGAGTGACGACATTACGCCGGCCGTTGGAGGAGCAGATCGAAGCGATTCGCCATGCCATCGCCGAGCGGCACGGCGTCGAGCCAGGCGGGCGCGCGGACACGACGGCTGCTGCGGCGATCGAGCGCGCCCAACGTCATGCGACCGTCAGCGGACATTGGGGATTGACATCTTCGGCGCCAGTCGTTGGTCGGTTCATCGTGCTCGGCCAGCGTGTCCTCCGGATTGGGCTCCGCTGGTATATCAACCCGATCGTCGAGCAACAGAACGCGTTCAACGACGC
>Ga0073904_10004169_pt1 | contig 10789 bp, 10 predicted proteins | sample KloWWTrecipitate_FD_66668 | JGI IMG/M metagenome (GOLD analysis project Ga0073904, IMG submission 66668) | Active sludge microbial communities from Klosterneuburg, Austria, studying microevolution and ecology of nitrifiers - Klosterneuburg... | ecosystem: Engineered > WWTP > Aerobic digester >... | reverse complement strand
CGGCGCCTGCTAAGCTGCGGTGGTGAGTCACATTCCGCGCGTGTACCTGGCCGGGCGCATCGGCCCCGGCGCGATGATGGTCGAAGGCGAGCCGGCCCGGCACCTCGCGACGGTGCTGCGTATGCGCCCGGGCGACCCGGTGCTGGTGTTCGCGGGCGATGGACGCGAGTGGGAGGCCACCGTCACGGGCTCGACCCGGAGCGGCGTGGCGATCGAGGTCGGCGGGATTGCCCGGCAGGAGGCGTCTCCGCTGGTGGTGCTCGAGGTCTGGTGCGCGCTGGTGCGGGCGACGCGGTTCGAGTGGGCGGTTGAGAAGTGTGTGGAGGCCGGCGCCGATATCCTCCGGCCGATGACAACGGCGCGGACGCAGCGAGGCGATGGGGCATCGGCGGCGAAGATGGCGCGCTGGCAGCGCATCGCTGTGGAGGCCGCGGAACAGTGCGGGCGGCTGTATCTCCCGGTGGTCGAACAAGCTCAGCCGCTGGAGCACCTGCTCGAGACGTTCCGGGGGACGATGGTGTTCGGCGCGCGCGATGGCCGGCCGCTTGAGGACGCAGCCAGGCTGATGCCGCAGCACGGGCATGTCGCCATTGCCGTCGGCCCGGAAGGGGGGTTCTCCGGGGAGGAGACCGCGGCACTCGCGCGGGCGGGCGCGATCCCCGTCTCTTTCGGCCCGTACACGTTGCGGACGGAGACGGCGGCGGTCATCGGCGCAGCGCTCACACGCGCGGCGGTGGCGAGTGCGGCAGGATCTTCGGTGTGATGCGTGGAGTAGTGGGGCTGGCGGTGGCGTTTGCGGCGTTCGCGGCGGCGTTTGCCCTGCACATCGTGGGCGGAGCGACGGACCAGGGATGGCTGTTCGCGCTGGCGGTCGGGCTGATCTATCTGACGGCCGCGGGGTTCCCGGAAGTCGCCCTCTGGGCAGCCGGGGACAATCGGTTGAGCGCGGGCGAGTCGCGAGCGGTGCTTGCGGTGGGGTTCCTCGCGGGGTCGGCGTTCACGCTGGGGGCGTTCTGGGCAGCGAACGGGCGGGCGTTCGAGGCGTGGATGTTCGCGGGGGCGCCGATGACGGTGGCGTGTGTGAGCTGGGCGCTTCGGAACACGCGGACGGCCGCGGCGCAGGCGCGTTCGCCGGGCCGCCCTATCGCCTGAGGCGAGGATCCCAGATGTCGCGGGCGGCGTCTCCGAGGAGATTCGCCCCGAGCACGACCAGGCTGATTGCAAGTCCCGGGAAGACGACAACGTGCCAGTAGCCGGTGCGCGCGATGGAGAGGTTGGAGCCGCTCATGTCGCGGCCCCAGGAGGCTTCTTCGACGCCGAGGCCCAGGAAGGCGAGCCCGGATTCGGCGAGGATGGCGCCGCCGAGGGCGCCGCTCATCAACACGATGACCAGCGGCGCGACGTTCGGCATGACGTGGCGGAAGAAGATGCGCCACTCCGAGCAACCCATCGCGCGGGCAGCCTCCACGTAGACCTGGTTGCGTTCGATGATGGTTGCGCTGCGGAGCACGCGGTTGCCGCCGAAGAGCGCGCCGATGGCGATGGCGGCGATTATCGCTTTCATCCCGGGGCCGAGGGCGGCCCGCAGCATGAAATAGAGGACGAGCGAGGGGAACGCGGCGAAGGCCTCGCCCGAGCGCTGGACAAGGTAATCCACCCAGCGCCCGAAGTAGCCGGCAAGAATCCCGAGGAACGATCCCGTGGTGGCGCCGATGAGGATGGCCGCGGCCGAGATGGTGAGGGAGACCCGCGCCCCGGCAATGATGCGGCTGAAGACATCCTGCCCGTTCTGGTTGAGGCCGAAAGGGTGTGACCACGAGGGGCCACCGAGCGGGCGGCCAACGCTCAGCTCGTTCGGATCGTAAGGGGCCATGGCCGGACCGGCGATGCCCGCGACGACGAAAGTCACGAGCACGAGAAGTCCGAAGACGCCGGCCGGGTGCTGGGATGCGGTTCGCAGCAGGCGGCGGCCGCGGCCTGGCCTCCGTGGCGCGACAACGAGGCCAAATGGCGGGATGGCTGCGCGGGTAGCCATCAGGAGTACTTCACCCGGGGATCGATGAGCGCGTAGGAGAGATCGACGGCGAGGTTCATGAGCATCACGACCAGGGCGGTGTAGAGCACCAGGAACTGGATGACCGGGAAGTCGGCGCTGACCGATGAGACGAGGAAGAACTGGCCAAGCCCATTGATGGAGAAGATCTGTTCGAGTATGAGCGAGCCGAAAAAGAGGGCGGTGACCTGGCCGCCGATGAGGGTGACGATCGGGATGAGCGCGTTGCGCAGGCCGTGATTGATGACGACGCTGGAGCCGCGGAGCCCCTTGGCGCGGGCGGTCCGCATGTAATCCTGGCGGAAGATCTCGAGGAGCGTGGAGCGGGTGAGCCGCATCATGGTGGCGGCGCCTCCGAGCCCGAGCAGGAGCGTGGGCGGGATGTAAAGGCGGAGGTTCTCGACCGGGTCTTCGAAGATCGAGACATGGCCGCCGACCGGGGGCGAGTAGCTCCACCAGATGGAAGGCAGGACGATCAGGAGGATGAGCAGGAAGAAATCGGGGATGGATTGGCCGAAGACGGCGAAGATGCGGAATCCGTAATCGACCGGGGAATCCTGTTTGACGGAGGTGATGACGCCAAAGGCGACGCCGAACACGGTGCTGAAGAGCACCGAGAGCGCCAGGATCTCGACGTTGACGGGCAGACGGCGCTTCACCTCGTTCCAGACGGGCTGGTTGGAGCGAAAGGTTTCGCCCGTATCGCCGCGGGCGACCTCGCCGAGCCAGATGGCGAACTGCTGAAGCGCGGGCTTATCGAGTCCCAGGTCGTGCCGGATGGCCTTTTCCTGCTCGACGGTGGTGTTCTGGTTCACGTACTGCAGGACGGGATCGACAGACCATGGCAGGCGGAGCGTGAAGAAGGTAATCACGGACACCACCGCCATGATGAGCGGGAGGTAAGCGAGGCGTCGGAGGGCGTACTGGCGCATCGCCTGGAATCACTTCTTATCGATGTAGAGTTTGCCGTTGAACCCGCCATAGCTGCCGCGCCCCGTGACCCGGCCTTTCACGAAGTTCCAGCTGGCTCCGCTGGCGACGGCGACGAAGGTGGGTATGTAGGGCGCGCCAGCCTTCCATGCCATGCGCTGGATTTCCTGGACGGCCTTCCGGCGCTCGGCGTCATCGAGGATGCCCTTCTGGCGGTTGACGGCGGCATCGAGCTCATCGTTCTTCCAGCCTGCCCAGTTCGGGCGGCCGCCGTTGGTCTTGGTGTAGACGGCGACATAGGACGTGGGATCGTCGTAGGCGAGGCTGACAAAGGCGTGGAAGCCATCGAAGTCCGAGCCGTAGAGCGACTGGCCGAGCCAGCGTCCGAAATCCTCGGGCGCGAGCTTGATCTTGAGGCCGAGGTTCTTTTCAAGCTGGGATTTGGCGATCGTGGCGAACTGCTGGTAGCGGTCGCCGAGCACTGGGTACTTCATGGAGTATTCCCGCGAAGTATCGAAGGTTGTGGCAGCGAGGAGCTTTTTCGCCTCGGCGGGGTCGGACTTGCCCCAGGTTTCGAGGATCTCTTTTTCCGGCAGCGCTTCGCCGAAGGCCGGGGGAACGGGCCCGCTGATGCGGCCTTCGCCGAAGTTCATCAGGTTGATGATCTCTTTGCGGTCCAGGGCGAGGCTGAACGCCTGGGGGACGCGTGGATCGGCCCACTGCCCATCGCCCCGGCACATCAGCAGCCAGATTGCGCGCGTTTCATCGGCTTCGCTGTTGATGTCCTTGCCGTGCTTCTTCTCCATGTCCTCGCGTTCGAGGCGGTTGTTGAAGCCGATGGAGTAGATCTCCTGGGCGGAGAAAGCGGCGAGGGCGGCAGCCTGTTCCTGGATGAGTTTGTATTCGACGCCAGCCAGGTAAGGTTCGCCGGCCACCCGCCACTTCTCGTTCCGCTTGAGTTTGAAGTTCGTTCCGTTTTCGTGGCTGACGAACTGGAAGCGGCCGCTGCCGACGAGGTCGCGGTCCATGAAGCCGGGGTCCGCGGCGATTTCCTGCGGGAGGATGGAGCTGCCGATGGGGCTGCCGCCGTTGGATGAACTGAAGGTCCAGGCATCCACCTTCTTGAGCGCGAAGTTCAGGGTCTTTTCGTCGGGAGTGGTGATCGTGTCCAGGACTTCCGTCCACCAGGAGCTGTTGGAGATTTTCGTTTGCTTTGCGGCACTTTCGTAGCTCGCTTTGACGTCCTGGGCAGTCACTTTCCGGCCGTTCGCCGGCGCCTTGTCGTGAAAGAACGATTCGCCAATCGTGACGGTGAAGTGGGTCGCATCCTGCTGTTCGATGTTGGTGGCGAGGAAGTTTTCGCGGACGCCGGTATCGAGCGGCGTATACCAGAGGTGGTCGAAGATGGTGAATCCCCAGGTGAGGCCGCTATCGAGGCCTCCGTACGGGTTGATCGTGGCGAAGATGGCGCTCTGGCGGACCTTGTTGATGCCCGTCTTGTTGACGACCTCTCCGGCGGTGGTTGGGGTGGGAGCGGTCGCGGTGCCCGGCCGCCCGCCGCCGCTGGTGGGGGTTTCGTTCGAACTTCCAGCGTCATCGTTGTCGCTGCAGCCCGTGAGGGCCCAGGCGGTCGCTCCGAGCGCGGCTGAAGCGCTCCCCGAAAGGAGCGTTCGGCGGGGGATTGGACGAGTCCAGTAGTTGGCACGTTGCATATCAGCGCCTCCCTCGGGCAGCCGGCGGTTCTGGAGGCGATGTATACGGACTGCTATCGAGCGCGTCAATACCAGAGATACGTTGCGCTGTGCGTGGTGCGTGGAGGATGGTTTGCGGGGGTTGGGGTGGTTTGCTAGGCTGCCTTCGTCCTTTTACGCAACGGACAAATCTCCCAGATGGAATGGTGTCGCATGCCCAGGAGGCTTGCCGTGGGTGTCGGGTTTGCCGGCAGCCCGGAACAGAACCGCGAGACGATAGCGCGCATCAAGGTGGCCGAAGAGGTCGGGGTGGAGGCGGCTTTCACCGCGGAGACCTGGGGCCGCGACCAGTTTTCGCTGCTGACGCAGGCGGCGCTTCAGACGAGCAAGATCAAGCTGGGCACGGGGATTGCGCCGGTGTTCGGGCGCTCGCCCGGAGTGCTCGCGATGACCTACGCGACGCTCGATGAGTTGAGCGAGGGACGCGTGATCATCGGGCTTGGGACTTCGGGCGATCGGGTCATCGAGCACTGGCATGGCGAGAAATTCTCCAAGCCGATCCAGCGCACGAAGGAATACATCGAGATCATCAACATGATCATGAGCGGCGAGAAGCTCATCTACGATGGCCAGATCTACAAGCTGCAGCGCGGCTTCAAGCTCCTCTTCGAGCCGCCCCGCAAGCACATCCCCATTTACGTGGCATCGATTTCTCCGAAGAGCATGGATTCGCTCGCCACGGTCGCCGATGGCTGGATGCCCATCTACTGGCCGAAGTCGAAGTTCAAAGATGGCAAGGCGGCAATTGCGGCCGCTTCGCAGGCGGCAGGCCGCCCCGCCGCTGCCGTCGAGTGTGCCGCGACGCTGACCGTTGTCATCAACCCCGATGTTGAGCGCGCCAGGATCCAGGCCGCGGGCCCGATCTCGTGGTACGTCACGAACATGGGCGATTTCTACCACGAGATGCTGACCCGTAACGGGTTCGGCGAAGAGGTTGCGGCGATGCGGAAGGCCGCGGAGACGCACCGGCCGATGCCGTTTGGCACCAACCCGGAGATCATGGCAGCCATGGGCGACCGGATGCTCGATGAGACCGCGATCTACGGCGACCTGGAGACAGTTGCCGCGGGTATCGAGGAGCGCCGCCAGCTTGGTGTCGATCTGCCGAGCATCAGCATGCCGCAGGGATCGCTGAAGGATGTCGAGCGCATCCTGGGGACGCTCGTTTCCTGAGCCGGTTCGGCTCGAAGTGACCGGAACGTGCAAGAGGCCCCTCGCCGGAGGGGCCTCTTGCTCATGCCGGGGGACCGTGGTTAGCGGGATCCGCGCATGCGCGGATCGAGGGTATCGCGGAGGGCATCGCCGAAGATGTTGAAGCCGAACACGGCCATGGCGATACAGACTCCCGGCCAGATGGCGAGGCCGGGCTGAACGCGCATGTACTCGCGGCCATCGACGCTGAGCATCTGGCCCCATGATGGCTGGCCGGCCGGGCCGAAGCCGAGGAAGCTCAGGCTCGCTTCGGCGAGAATCACCCCGCCGAGCGCGACTGTCATGCTGACGATCATGAGCGGGAAGACGTTTGGCACGATGCAGTTCCAGATGATCCGGGTGTTCCCGGCGCCCATGCAACGGGCTGCTTCGACATAAGGCTGGTTCTTAATCGTGAGGACCTGGGCGCGGATGACGCGCGAACCCCCGGCGATGGAGAGAATGCCGATGGCCAGCACCATCGCGAGGAGGATATTGACGCTGGGCATCCGGCGAGCGATGCCCAGGAAGGTGATCAGGATGATCAGGCCGGGCATTGCCTGCCATGCATCGACGAACCGCTGGAGCACCTTATCCGGCCAGCCGCCGAGGAAGCCGCTGACGATGCCGAGCGTGGCAGCCCCGGTTGTGCCGATGGCGACAGCCCCGAAGCCAACCACCATCGAGACCCGCGCGCCGTACACGAGCCGGGAGAAGATGTCTTTGCCGGTGGCATCGGTGCCGAGCCAGAAATTGCTGCTCGGTCCTTCGAGACGGTGGCGGAGATGGATCTTGTTCGGATCGTAGGGGGCAATCTGGCTGGCGAAGAGGGCCGCCAGGATCAGGGCCAGCACGATCACGAACCCGAACGCGCCGAGAGGCTGCTGCTTGATGAACAGCCACCCGCGAGCGGCCACTCTGAGGTGGAGAGGGCGTTCGACGATCACCCGCGGGCCGAAATCTATCGCGCGGGGTGCTGCCGGGGTGGCCATCCTAGTACCTCACGCGGGGGTCGATGAAGGTGTACGAGACATCGACGGCGAGGTTTGAAGCAACGATCAAGACCGCGAAGATGATGTTTGTGGACATAATCACGGGATAGTCCAGGTTTCCGACCGAAGAGACCAGGTACTGGCCCATCCCCGGCAGGGAGAAGATGGATTCGAAGATAGCCGTCCCGGCGATGAGCCCCGGGAGCGAAAGCCCAACGACGGTGACCACGGGCAGGAGCGAGTTGCGGAAGGCATGCGTGAAGACGACGGTCCGCGAGGGCAGGCCCTTGGCCTGGGCAGTCCGGATGTAGTCCTGGCGGAGCACCTCGAGCATCTGGGTGCGAACCAGGCGCACGAGCGATCCGCTGGGCGTGAGGCCGATGAGGAGGGCGGGCATTGCCATGATCTTGATGTGGGCAATGGGGTCTTCGTGGATGTACTTGAAGTTGAGCGGCGGCGCCCAGTTAAACCAGAGCGAGCCGAAAGTGATGATGAGGATGGCGAGCCAGAAGCCGGGCATGGCATCGATCAGGATCGCGATACTGCGGAGCGTGTAATCGGGCCAGCGATTCTGGAGGACTGCGGCGGCAACGCCCATGGGCACGGAGAAGAGCACACCGGTAACGAGCCCGATGAGCCCCAGCTCGAAGGAGACGGCCAGGCGGCTATTCATTTCGCTGAGCACCGGGCGCCCGTTGAAGAGCGACTCGCCAAGGTCGCCGCGCAGGATTTGGCCGACCCACTCCAGGTACTGGAGGGGAAGGTTCCCGGAGAGGCCGTATTCTTCTTTGAGCTGTTTGACGAGCTCCGGATCGGTGCGGCCGTATTCGGAGGCGATGATATCGACCGCATCGCCGTACACCAGTGGTACGACGACGCGGAGAAGTGTGAACACGATGATTGAGACCAGCACGAGTGTGACCCCGGCCAGCGCCAACCGCTGCGTGACGTAGCGGCCCATGCGGAAACCCTCCCGGGACGGCGTGTTAGCCGGTGTACTTGCTCTTGTCGAACCAGACGGTGTTCGAAACGGTGTCGCGGCTCGACTCGGCATCCCACGCGCGGAAGACGCCGGCATTGCCGATCCACGGCCAGAAGAGCGAGAACCCGGGTGACTGGCCCGGCCAGGGCATCACGTGCATCTTGTCGGCCATGCGCTTCTGGATGTCCTGGATGATGGTCTTGCGCTTGGCGGCATCGAGCTCCTTGCGCTGGTTCATGATCAGGGTGTCGAGCTCGGCGTCCTGCGTTTCGCCGTTGAAGGCGACTTTCTGGCGGGCGCCGGTCGAGTGGTAGTAGGAGACCAGGAACTGGTCGATCTCCGGGTAGGTGGTGATCGCGCCGACCGCGATACCCTTGAAGTTGCATTTGCCGAAGTAGTAGTTGGGCACGTAGTCGGTCTGGTAGTCGGGGTTCACCTGCTTGAGCTTGAAGAGGCCCGATTCCTCGAGCATTCCCTTGAAGACTTCGGCCTGCTTGGGGAAGGTGGTCCCGTACTGCCCGGTGGAAATCCAGACCAAATCGGTCTCGATGCCGTTCGCGTGGCCGGCGGCTTCGAGAAGCTTCTTGGCCTCGGCCACGTTGTAGGCGAAGTTCTTTGCGCCGGCGCCCAGGGTATTCCCCTTCGGGTCGAGCCAGAACCCCTCCCATCCGGAGGATATGTGGCTGTGCCAGCGCACGTCGGTGGGATAGCCCTCCTTCTGGAACTGGGTGACGTTGTAGAAGGTGTCGATCCAGAGGTCGCGGTCGATGAGCATCGAGGCGGCCTGGCGGACGCGCGGATCGAGGAACGGCGAGCCCGGCTGCAGCCCGAAGTAGTTCATGTAGACGGTACGGCCGAAATCGCTCGCCAACACGGCCAGATCCGGGAGGTCCTTCTTGGTCGCGATGATGTCTTCCTGGCGGGTGGCGTGCGCCCAGAGCTTCTTGGCGCGGAACTGGGCGAGCCCGGCGGCATATTCGGGAATGATCGGGATGTCGTAGCCATCGAGGTAGACCTTGTCGGCATCCCAGTAGTCCGGGTTCTTGCGGTACTCGAACTTCACGTTCCGCTGGTAGTTGGCCATGATCCATGGGCCGCCGGAGCGGACCTCATTGCGCGGGTCGTAGCCGCCGGACTCGCTTTCGCGCGGCATGATCTGCAAGTAGCGGCTGTACGCCAGCGCGCTGAGGAGCGGAGCGTAGGGGTAGGCCAGGCGGAACTCGACCGTGGTCTTGTCGATCGCTTTCACCGATTCGACCGGGCCCGTCGGGTTATCAGCCAGTTTGGCGAGGTCCTTCCGGGAGATGCTCTTCGCCGCGAACTTCTCCCACGAAAAGGCGACATCCTCGGCATCGATCGGGCGCTTGTTGAGCGGGGCGCCATCCTGCCAGACAGCGTTCGGGCGGAGCTTGAAGATGACGCGGGTGGGCTCCGGGAGCTCGTAGCTTTGTGCAAGGTACCCCTGGACTTCGCCAGTGGCCGGGATGCGGTAGCCGGGCTTGTAGCTCAGGAGGCGGGGATAGAACCACGAGCCAAGCGAGTTGGCCGTGAAGGACGGCGAAGAGAGCGGATCGAGGTTGGTGACATCGGCGGTGGTGTAGGACTGGTAGACGCCACCCTTCACTGCCCGCGCGCTGGTGTCTTCGCGCGGCCAGAGGAAACTCTGGACTTCCTGGACCTTGGTGGGGTCGGCGGTTGGGGTGGGCTGCGGGGTATCGCCGGGGGTAACGTCATCGTCATCGGCGCCACCGCCGCAGCCAACGAGGCCGAGTGCGGCGAGACCGCTACCGGCGCTGACCGCCCCGGTTATGGCGCTTCGCCTGCTCATTCGTCGAGTCCAGTAGTTAGAACCTGACATCGGGCCTCTCCCTCACGTTCACGTCAATGATGACGCGGGTTATACACAGTACGAATCGCCAGCGTCAATCAGTTCTATGTAGGCTGGGCCGCGGCGAGGGACACGGGATGCCATTTGCACCGGTCTCGTGAGTAAATACTGGTCAGGCTCCGAGTGCGCGGGCGAGCGTTTCCAGCGCTTCCAGGGCTTGCGCGGGGGAATCGAGGATGATGTCGGCCAGGTCGAGGATTTCTGGGGGCGTTTCGGCGCCGCTGGCTACCCCTGCGATGAGCACGTGGAGGTCTTCCTGGGCGCCGAGCGCGCGGGCGGCGCGGAACATGGCGACATCCGTCGCGTCATCGCCCATAGCCAGGATGGCCTTGCAGCGGAGCTGGCGGACGAGCGCCGCCAGGGCGACGTCCTTGCCGCCGCGCGCATCGGGGATGACTTCGAGCACCATGCGGCCGTCTCGCAGGCGCAGGCCTTCCGGAAGCGTGGCCAGGACCGCGCGGAGGCGTGGCCCCAGGTCTGGTGCGGCGCGGTAGTGGAACGCGGTTGAGATCGCCTTGCGTTCGATGTGCAGGAACGAACTGGGAACCGCGGAGATGACCTGCTGTTCGACGCGTTCGAGAGCCGCGCTGAGGGCGATGCGATCGACGCCCGGGAGCAGGGGGTCGTCGAAGGTCGCTTCGAGCCCGTGGCTGCCAACGACAATGACGCCTTCGACGGGGACCATGCGGCGGGCCGTGTTCAAATCACGCCCCGTGATGATGGCGACCCGGGCAGCGACGGAGAGGCGGTCGAGGATGGCGAGCGCGCCGGCGGGAACGCGCGCATCGGATGCGTGCGGGACTATCGGCGCAAGAGTGCCATCGAGGTCCGTGGCGATGAGGAGCGGGCCCCTGGCGGAAGCGAGCGTGCGGAGTTGTTCGGTCGCTTTGATGGTCAGCATGCGCCCTCCAGGTCGTTCAGAAAGCCGGTGGCCCAGGCGAGTGCGTCGCGGGTCCTGACAGCGTCGATAAGGCGGCCGGAAATGCGGCCGGGTTGTGCGCG
>Ga0073904_10004168_pt1 | contig 10793 bp, 10 predicted proteins | sample KloWWTrecipitate_FD_66668 | JGI IMG/M metagenome (GOLD analysis project Ga0073904, IMG submission 66668) | Active sludge microbial communities from Klosterneuburg, Austria, studying microevolution and ecology of nitrifiers - Klosterneuburg... | ecosystem: Engineered > WWTP > Aerobic digester >... | reverse complement strand
CGGGAGCGGGAGCGGGAGCGGGAGCGGGAGCGGGAGCGGGAGCGGGCAGCGCGTCCGAGCCGGGGCCTGGTGCGGCAGGAGCGGGAGGTGCGGCAGGCGGCGCCATGGCGCCCGGGTTCAGCGGGGTGATGGGGCTGTTCAGCCAGCCAAAGAGGCCGCCACCGCTGCCCGGGTCGCTGGTCGGAGCAGGGGCGCCAGGTTCGGCGGCGGGCGTAGGTGCAGCGGGCGGCTGTGCAGGCGCGTGGCCCTCGGGCAACGGCGCTGGAGTGGGTTTCTTCTTGAAAAAACTGAACATTGGCGGGTTCGTAGAATCAGTGCATTCTATGAAACGCGCACTTCACCTTCTGGGCCTGCTGGCCTGCTTCGTCGCTGGTGCTGCTTCTGCGCAGCCTGCCCGCACCTCCCAACCACCCGCCAAAGAGGCCTCTGTGGCCCCGGTCGTCGCCCCGCCCGCGCCGGTGTCGTCTGCCGGAGTGCAGCAGTTTGCACTGTCCAATGGCATGCAATTGATCGTTCTGCCCGACCGGCGCGCCCCCACGGCGGTGCACATGGTCTGGGTGCGCGTGGGTTCCATGGACGAGGTCGATGGCACCTCGGGCGTGGCCCATGTGCTGGAGCACATGATGTTCAAAGGCTCCAAAGCCGTGCCGCCGGGCGAATTTTCGCGCCGTGTTGCTGCGCTGGGGGGGCAGGAAAACGCCTTCACCAGCCGCGACTACACGGGCTACTACCAGCAGATTCCGGCGCAGCGGCTCGAAGAGGTGATGCGTCTGGAGTCCGACCGCTTTGCCCACAACCACTGGCCCGACGCCGAGTTCCGCAAGGAGATCGAGGTGGTCAAGGAAGAGCGCCGCCTGCGCACCGAAGACCAGCCGCGCGCCCTGCTGTGGGAGCAACTCAGCGCCACCGCCTTCACCGCTTCGCCCTACCGCCGCCCCATTGTGGGCTGGATGAGCGACCTCGACGCCATGACGCCCGAGGACGTGCGCCTGTTCCATCACCGGTGGTATGTGCCCGGCAATGCGGCCGTGGTGGTGGCGGGCGACGTGGATGTGCCGCAGGTGCGGGCGCTGGCCGAAAAGTACTACGGCAGCATCCCCGCACGCGCCCTGCCCGAGCGCAAACCCCGCACCGAGCCACCGCAGCGTGGCCTGCGGCGTTTGGCCGTCAAGGCGCCCGCCGAACAGGGCTATGTGGCGCTGGCCTTCCGGGTGCCGCGCCTGGCGTCGGCCGATGCGGTGTCGGGCGATGACCGCGATGCGCTGGCGCTGGTGGTGCTCTCGGCGCTGCTCAGCGGCTACGACGGCGCGCGCCTGGAGCGTGCGCTCACCCAGGGGCCGCAGCGCGTGGCCGATACCGCCGAAAGTGGCGCATCGGTGGTCGGGCGGGGCCCGGCGCAGTTTGTGCTGACCGGCGTGCCCGCGCAGGGCAAGACCGCGCAGCAGGTGGAAGACGCTTTGCGCGCCGAGGTGGCACGCATTGCCCGCGAGGGCGTGGGGGCGGCCGAGCTTGAGCGCGTCAAGACCCAGTGGATTGCCAGCAAGGTGTACGGGCGCGACTCGGTGTTCAACCAGGCCAACGAGCTGGGCAACCACTGGGTGCAGGGCTTGCCGCTGGACGCCGAGGACCGCATCCTTGCGCAGTTGCGCACGGTGACGCAGCAGCAGGTGCAGTCGGTGGCGCAGCGCTACTTTGGCGACGACCAGCTCACCGTGGCCACCTTGCTGCCCCAGCCGCCCGTGGCAGGCGCTGCGCGCCCCGCCGCTGCCCAGGGTGCTGCCGCACCCCGCCATTGAGGGCCCCGGGCCCCGCAGGATACCCCATGAATACTATTAAAATGATAGCTGTTCGCGCTTTATTTATAAGCGCTGGAATGGTTTTTTATGCTCAAAATGCCTGGGCGTTGCTGCCTATCCAGCATTGGCAGGAACCCAGCGGCGCTCGGGTCTGGCTGGTCGAGAGCCCCGGCATTCCCATGGTCGATGTGCAGATCGACTTTGACGCCGGCAGCCGCCGCGACCCGAAGGACCAGGCGGGCCTGGCACGCGCCATGGCGGGCATGTTGTCCAAGGGCGTGCGCGCCGGGCGCGGCTCCGCGGCGCTCGACGAAAATGGCCTGGGCGAGGCCTGGGCCGACCTGGGCGCGCAGTTCGAGGCCTCGGCCGGCAACGATGCGCTGAGTTTTTCGCTGCGCTCGCTCACCGATCCTGTCCTGCTCGACAAGGCCGTGCACCTGGCGGCGCGCCAAATGGCCGAGCCCGCCTGGCCGCCCGAGGTGTGGGAGCGCGAGCGCGCGCGTTGGAGCGCCGCCATCCGCGAGTCCGACACGCGCCCCGGCACCGTGGCGGGCAAGGCCTTTGCGGCGGCCGTGTATGGCAACCACCCCTATGGCCAGCGCGCCACCGAAGAGACGCTCAAACGCATCCCGGTGACGGACCTGCAGCGCTTCCATGCGCAGCACCTCGACGCCTGCCGTGCCCGCGTGCACATTGTGGGTGCGGTGGAGCGGGCACAGGCGCGGCTGCTGGTTGCGGCGCTGCTGGCACGCCTGCCCGCGTCCAGCCCCTGCGCCAGCCTGCCCGCCGTGCCCGAGGTGGAGCCGCTCAAGGCGGCAGCGCAAAAAGACATCGCTTTCGCCTCGGCACAGGCGCACGTGCTCCTTGGCCAGCCGGGTTTTGCGCGCAATGACGCCGACTTCCTCGCGCTGCTGGTGGGCAACCACGTTCTGGGCGGCGGGGGCTTCGTCTCGCGCCTGACCGAAGAGGTGCGTGAAAAGCGCGGCCTGAGCTACAGCGTTTACAGCAGCTTTGCGCCCGGCCTGCATGCGGGCGCGTTCAGCATTGGGCTGCAGACCCGGCCCGACCAGGCCGCCCAGGCCGTGCAGGTGGCGCGCGAAGTGTTGGCGCGCTTTGTGGCCGACGGGCCTACCGAAGAAGAACTGCGCGCCGCCAAAGACAACCTCGTGGGCGGCTTTGCGCTGCGCATCGACAGCAACCGCAAGCTCCTGGCCAACGTGGTCAACATCGCCACCTACGGCCTGCCGCTGGACTACCTCGACGGCTGGACGCGCCGCGTGGAGGCCTTGACCGTGGCCGACATCAAGGCCGCGATGGCGCGCAAGCTCCAGCCCGAGCGCATGGTCACCGTGGTGCTGGGGGCGCAGCCATGAGTCGGCGCCTCACGCCCGCACAGGCGGCCGCCGCCATGCGTCAACCGCCTGCGGTCGCTGCAACTGCGGCCCCCAAGACAGCCAAAAAGCCGCCGGCGCCGCAGGGCACTGGCGAGGTGCGCATCATTGGCGGCCAATGGAAGCGCACACGATTGAGCGTGCCGCAACTGCCTGGACTGCGCCCCACGCCCGACCGCGTGCGCGAAACGCTGTTCAACTGGCTGGGCCAGGACCTGACCGGCTGGCGCTGCCTGGATGCCTTCGCCGGCACCGGCGCGCTGGGCCTGGAGGCGGCCTCGCGCGGCGCGGCCGCCGTGCAGCTGGTGGAGCAGGATGCGGGCCTGGTCGCACGGCTGGGCCAGTTGTGCCAGCGCCTGCAGGCGAGCAGCGTGCAGGTGCGGCGGGGCGACGGCATGGCGGCGCTGCAGCAGTGCGCACCGGCCAGCCAGGACCTGATCTTTCTCGACCCGCCGTTCGAAAGCCCGCTGTTCCAGCCCGCGCTGCAGGCCGCGGCCCGTGCGCTGGCACCCAAGGGCTTTGTCTATCTGGAGGCGCCCACGCAGTGGAATGCCGAGGCGCTGGCGCCGCTGGGCCTGGCGCCGCATCGCCACCTGAAGGCCGGCGCGGTGCATGCGCACCTGCTGCAGCTGCTGGTTTGAATTGCTATTGATTCAATAGCTGTTGGCGCTTATTGACAGGGCGTTATAGCCGATTTTTGCATTATTTTTTGTTCCACAGGAATCCGTCCATGACCCAGAACGTGCTTGCCGTCTACCCCGGAACCTTCGATCCGATCACGCTGGGCCATGAAGACCTGGTGCGCCGCACGGCGCAACTGTTCGACCGGGTGATCGTGGCCGTGGCCATCGCCCACCACAAGAAAACCCTGTTCACCCTGGACGAGCGCATGGACATGGCCCGCGAGGCGCTGCGCGACTGCCCGCAGGTGAGCGTGGAACCTTTCGAGGGCCTGGTGACCGAGTTCACTGCCGCGCGCGGTGGCACGGCCATGGTGCGTGGCCTGCGTTCGGGCACCGACTTCGACTACGAATTCCAGCTCGCGGGCATGAACCGCGCGCTGATGCCGCGCATCGAGACGGTGTTCCTCACGCCCAGCAGCCAGTACCAGTTCATCAGCAGCACGCTGGTGCGCGAGATTGCCACGCTGGGCGGCGACGTGACGCAGTTCGTCTCCCCCGTGGTGCACGAGCGTTTGATGCGCAAGCTGGGGCGCTGAGCCGTTTCAGTCCGCAGTGGCCTGGACCACGGTGTCGTGCACAAAGCGCAGTTTGCGCAGCGCGCCCGGTGAGAGGGCAAACGGGTAGGCGTCCTGCTGGCCCAGGCTGCGGTTCAGGCTGTTGAGCAGCAGGGTCAGCGGCACCCACTGGCGCACCATGGTGTCAAACCCGGGCGCAGGCGCGGCAAAGGGGTCTGCCACATGCTCGCGGGGAGCCGTGCTGGCGCCGGTTTCGGGCACGCACAGCCCGGTGGCATACGCCGCCGCGGTTTCCAGCAGGTCCACCATGTGAAGGTAGTGCGCCCAGGTTTCAGCCCAATCCTCCCAGGGGTGGGTTGCCGCGTAGGCGCTCACGTGCAGCGTGCTCCAGTCGGCGCGCGGCGGCTGTGCATAGTGCGCCTGCAGGGCTGCCGCGTAATCCTGCCGCTCGTCGCCAAACAGGGCGCGAAAAGGCTCCAGCCGTTCGGTATCGCGCACCAGCCGGTCCCAGTAAAAATGGCCTGATTCGTGGCGCAGGTGGCCAATCAGGGTGCGGTAGGGCTCGTGCAGGGCCACGCGCAGGCGGGCGCGCTCGTCATCGTCGGCCTCGGCCACGTTGAGCGTGATGGTGCCGCTGTGGTGGCCGGTGACGATGGTGGGCGCGCCGACCAGGTCGGCCAGAAAGGCGTAGGCGGGGCCTTCCTCGGGCGGGGTTTTTTCGTCGGTCGACTGCAGGCCGAGCCTGGCCAGGGTGTAGAAAAGCTGCCGTTTGGCGGCTTCGATCCGGATCCAGCGCAGGCGGTTGAGGGGGGCAGAGAGGTCGGGCAGCCGCTGCGTCTGGCGGCAGGAAACGCACAGCAAATGCGGGCTGCTGGCCGGTACCGCAAAGTTGCAGGCGCCCCAGGTGGTGTGGTTGTAGCAAGGCCGGTAAAGGCTGTGCGCGGCACCAGGGCCCTGCGGGCGCCACAGCCCGGCGCCCGCCTCGGGGGCGGGGGCCAGCGCGCCCAGCGTGAGCCGGTCGGGCAGAAAGGCGAGCTTGCTGCCACAGTGCATGCACTGCACGCTGTCAAAAAAGACGAGGTGACCACAATGGCCGCAGTTGTAGACCCGCATGTGCAGAGCTTAACGGCAATGTTTCAACGCCCCGCACGCTGGCGGGTCGGAGCAACGGGTGGGGCGCTGATCTTCAGGGGCGCACCACGATGCTGTTGCGCACCTCGCGCACATGGCGGGTGGTGCGGGCAATGGACTCGGCGCGGTCGCGCTCCTGCTGCGACTTGGCAAAACCCGACAGTTGCACGGTTCCGTTGAGTGTCTCCACGCTGATGGCGGTGGCAGAGACGGTCTTGTCTTCGGCCATCCGGGTCTTCACGGCGGTGGTGATGGCAGCGTCGTCCACGTAGGCACCCACGGTCTGCTGGTTGCGCGCCACCGAGCAGCCAGTGGACACAAGGGTGGCGCCTGCGAGGGCGGCGAAGGCGAGGGCTCGAAGCATGTGCATACGGTTCCTTTTCTGATTGCGATGGTGGACGCACTATAGGCGCCCTGCTGCTGCGCCCTTGCCAGCGGTGGGCGCCCCGTCCCGTAGGAAGCGGACTACGCCGCTGCCGTGGCTGTGGGCCGCAAGGGCAGGCTGGCCGATACCACGGTGCCGGAACCCGGGCTGGACTGCACGCTCAGGCGCCCGCCCGCTGCCTCCACGCGCTGGCGCATGCCCGCAAGGCCATGCCCCGCGCGCGCTGGGCGGGAGGTGTCAAAGCCTGCGCCATCGTCGCGGATCTGCACCGCCACATGGTTGGGGTGCAGGTGCACGGTGATCAGTACCTGGCGCGCCGCTGCGTATTTGCCGATGTTGGTGAGCGACTCCTGCACCATGCGGTACACCGTCAGCTGGGTGGCCTCGGGCAGGTCCACGGCCTCCAGGCTGGTCTGAACGTTGATACCGGCGCGTTCGGAGAATTCGCGCGCCAGAATTTCAAGGGCCGCCGAAAGCCCCAGGTTGGAAAGCGAGGACGGGCGCAGGTCTTCAATGATGCGACGCTTGAGCGCAATCACGCCGTTGAGCGTCTGGTTGAGGTGGCCGATGCGCTCGGCCACCTCGGGCGCCTCGGAGGCGATGCGCGACTTGAGCCGTGCCACATCCAGCTTGGCAGCGGTCAGCAGGGCGCCGAGTTCGTCGTGCAGTTCGCGTGCCAGGTGGCCGCGTTCGTCTTCGCGCACCTGCTGCAGGTGGTTGGCCAGTTCCGACAGCGACGCGGTGCGTTCGCGCACCAGCAGCTCGAGCCGGGCGCGCTCTTGCTCCAGAACCACCTGCTCGCGTTCGGTGGCGCGTTGCAGTGCGCGGGTCTGGCGCAGGTACAGGTAGAAGGCCAGCAGGCCAATGGCCGTGACCAGGGCAATGCCCAGGCGCGACAGCCACAGTGACTGTCCGATGTCGGCCTGGCTGCTGCGCACCTGGGTGGAGCTGCGTTCGATCAGCGCACGCGCCTGGGTGCGGATGGCGTCCATGTTCTTTTTGCCCACGTCCGTGGTCAAAACGAACTTCCAGGCGTCTTCCTGCCCCTTGCGGCGCAGGCTCAGGCTAAGGTCCATTTCCGAGAGCTTGCGCGAGACCTGCTGCGACAACTGGAGGTAGTCGCTCTGGTCCTGTGCAGAGCCCGAGAACAGTCTGCGCAACTCGTCGAGGTTGGCCTGGATGGTGGAAATGCCGTTTTCGTACGGCTCCAGATAACGCTCGTCGCCCGTGAGCAGGTAACCGCGCAGGCCGGTCTCGGCATCGAGCATGTTCTGTAACAGGCGGTTGACCGAGTCGCGTGCCGACTGCGTGTGGTTGAGCTCCTGCAAGGCCGCATGCGAGCGCTGGTAGCCGGCTTCGTTGATGGCGATCAGCGCCACAGCAGCCAGCAGTGCCAGCGGAAGGCTGATGGCAATTTTTCGGAAAGAGGGCCAGCGCATGGAATTCCTGGTCGTTCAGCGCGGAAACCGCAAGTCGGGATAATGAGGCCCTCCCGCGCCCTGCGGGCCTTGCGGGGCCGCTGCGCGGGGGATCGGATTTCTTTCCCCAGTGCCCCAGGACAACCCGTTTTGCTCGCGGAGACATCGCCCAATGATCAATGTCGGTATTGTGGATGACCATGCCATTGTGCGCTCGGGGCTTCGCCAGTTCCTGTCCGAGCATGTGGACCTGCGTGTGGTGGGCGAGGCGGCCAACGGGCGCGAAGCAATCGACCTGGTTCGCAATGCCGAGGTTCATGTGCTCGTCATGGACCTGGCCATGCCCGGGCAGAGCGGCCTGGACGCGCTGGCCATGCTGCGTGCCAAGGCGCCCCGCATGGGTATTCTCATCCTGAGCGGCTATCCCGAGGAGCATTACGCCATCAGCATGATCCGCCAGGGCGCCAGCGGTTACCTGAACAAGGAGTGCGATCCCGCCGAGATCCTGGAAGCCATCCGTACCATCGCCATGGGCCGGCGCTATGTAACCCCGGCCGTGGCCGACCTGCTGGCGCAGCAGCTGAACCGCAAGGACGACGCTGCCCCGCACGAGCAGCTCTCGGAGCGCGAGTTTCAGGTATTCCTCAAGCTGGCCCGTGGGGAAACGGCCGGAGACATTGCCAGGTCGCTGTCACTGAGCGTCAAGACCGTGAGCACCTACCGTACGCGGTTGATGGAAAAGATGGGGCTGTCGTCCAACAGCGACCTGACCTACTACGCCCTGAAGAACCGGCTGATCGACTGATGCGGATTTGCCGCCGGTCGTTCAACAGTGTTGGGGCGCGTTGCCGTGCTGAACGTCAATGCGCAGGGGCTTCGGGCAAGGATTTGCCCAGGTCAATGCAGTAGTCCACCAGCGCGTCGATCTCATTGGACTTGTCGAACACCGCATCCACGCCCAGCTGGGCGCAGCGCATGCGCACGTCCGGGGTGGCGTAGTTGCTCAGTACGAGCACGCGCTGGTGTGGCAGCCGGCTGCGGCAGGCCGCAAGCACGCCCAGACCGCTGCCCTGGCGCAGGAACAAGTCGACAATGGCCAGGTCCCACTGGGCAGGGTGGCTGGCGAGCCAGCCTTTGCCATCGTCCTCGGTGTCGGCAACGCCGACGGAAACGATGGAGGCCAGCTCTTCAAGCGTGCCAACCAGGTTCTCCCGGATGGTGGCGTTGTCTTCAACGATGAAGGTCCTGAGTTTCACGATCGGGTCCGTTGCACGGTCTTTGGCGGCTGGAGTTCCACTGTAGCCGGGCGCTGCCAAAAATTGTGCCAGCGGGGGGGGCCGCTGGCCGTAGGCCGATTCCTACCCGCCGCGCGGCCCGTGCGCGCGCCCGCACACCGGACAGGCCGGGTTGCGTGCGGTGCGCAGGCTGCTCCATTCCATGCTGCGACCATCGAGCATCAGCAGGCGGCCCGCCAGCGACGGGCCCACGCCCACCACCAGCTTGAGCGCCTCGGCCGTCTGCAAGGCCCCCACCACCCCCACCAGCGGTGCGAACACGCCCATGGTGGAACAGGCCACCTCGTCGAAGTGGGCCTTCGGGTCAAAAATGCAGGCGTAGCAGGGGGCCTGTGCGTCGCGCGGGTCCACCACGGTGATCTGGGCGTCAAAGCGGATCACCGCGCCCGCCACCAGCGGCTTGCCGTGGTGCACACAGGCGGCATTGACCGCCTGGCGCGTGGTGTAGTTGTCGCTGCAGTCGAGCACCACGGTGGCGTCCTGCACCAGGCGATCGAGCAGTGCGGCGTCGGCCCGTTGCGCGATGGGGGTGACCTGCACCCCGGGGTTGATGGCGTGCACCGCCTGGGCCGCCGACGCCACCTTGGTCTGGCCCACGCGGTCCTGGGTGTGGGCAATCTGGCGCTGCAGGTTGGTCAGGTCCACCACGTCGTGGTCCACCAGCGTGAGGCGCCCCACGCCGGCAGAGCCCAGGTACAGCGCCACGGGCGAACCCAGGCCCCCTGCGCCAATGACCAGTGCGTGCGCCGCCAGAATGCGCTCCTGCCCCTCAATGCCGACCTCGTCGAGCAGGATGTGGCGGGAATAGCGCAGGAGCTGGTCGTCTGTCATGGGGTGCGTAAAAAAAGGGCCGGTGTGCAACCGGCCCCGGTGGACGAAGGCGGCAGAGGCTTACTGCTCCTTCTTCTCTTCCTTGCGCTCGGTCTGGGTCTTGCTCACCAGCACGGGCTTGCCGCGCAGGTGGTTCAGGGCCTGGGCGAGCTGGAAGTCCTTGTCGGTACCGAACTCGGGCAGCTTGCGGTCCGCGGCAGGCTTCTTGGATTCTTCTTCGAGGCGCTTGCGAGCTTCCTCACGGGCCTTCTCGCGTTCCGGGTCTTTCTTTTCCTCGGTCTGGCCATTGCCCAGGTGCTTTTCGAGGTCCGCCTCGCGCATGCGCAGGGCGGCATAGGGGCTGCCCTCGGCGGTTTCGTCCACCATCACGTCGGGCACGATGCCGCGCGCCTGGATGGACTTGCCGCTGGGCGTGTAGTAGCGCGCCGTGGTCAGCTTGATGCCGGTGTCGGGGCCCAGCGGGCGCACCGTTTGCACCGAACCCTTGCCAAACGTCTGGCTGCCCATGATGGTGGCACGCTTGTGGTCCTGCAATGCACCGGCCACGATTTCGCTGGCCGAGGCCGAGCCCTCGTTCACCAGCACCACCAGCGGCACCGTTTTCAGGGCTGCGGGCAGCCGCCGGAGCGGGTCGCCGCTGCCACGGCGGGCATAGAAATCGGGCGACGCCTTGAACGACGCCTTGCTTTCGGCCAACTGGCCGTTGGTGGAAACGACGGTCACGTCGGGCGGCAGGAAGGCTGCAGAGATGGCAACAGCCGCATCGAGCAGGCCACCGGGGTCGTTGCGCAGGTCCAGCACCAGGCCCTTGAGCTGGGGGTCCTGTTTGTACAGCTCTTCGGCCTTGCGCACGAAGTCGTCCACCGTGCGCTCCTGGAACTGCGACAGGCGGATCCAGCCATAGCCGGGCTCGATCATCTTGCCCTTGACCGACTGGGTCTTGATTTCCTCGCGCGTGATGGTCACCGGGAAGGTGCGGCTCTCGTCCTTGCGGAAGATGGTGAGCGTGACCTTGGTGTTGGGCTCGCCGCGCATGCGCTTGACGGCATCGCCCAGGCTCAGGCCCTTGACGGCGGTGTCGTCGATTTTGGTGATCAGGTCGCCCGGCTTCAGGCCGGCGCGGAAGGCCGGCGAGCCTTCGATCGGGGAGACGACCTTGACAACGCCGTCTTCCATGCCGATCTCGATGCCCACCCCGATGAACTTGCCGGTGGTGGACTCTCGGAATTCCTTGAAGCCCTTCTTGTCGAAGAAGGCCGAGTGCGGGTCGAGGCCCGAGACCATGCCGTTCAGGGCATCGTTGATCAGCTTCTTCTCGTCAACCGGTTCGACGTAGTCGCTCTTCAGG
>Ga0073904_10004165_pt1 | contig 10796 bp, 8 predicted proteins | sample KloWWTrecipitate_FD_66668 | JGI IMG/M metagenome (GOLD analysis project Ga0073904, IMG submission 66668) | Active sludge microbial communities from Klosterneuburg, Austria, studying microevolution and ecology of nitrifiers - Klosterneuburg... | ecosystem: Engineered > WWTP > Aerobic digester >... | reverse complement strand
AAGGCGATTCCGGCGCGCCAGGCGTTGCGGCTCGGCCTCGCGGACGCGCTCTTCCCTGCCGCGGGCTTCCTTCACCATGTGCGGGAGTTCGCCCGCGGCAAAATCGGGCGCAAGCGACCCCGGCGAAGACCGCCGGGAGGGCTGAAGCGTCTGCTGCTCGACGGACCGCTCGGACGCTGGTTCGTGCTCGACCAGGCGCGCAAGAAGACCGCGAACGCCACCCGCGGTCGCTACCCGGCGCCGCTCGCAGCGATCGAGGTGGTGCGAATCGGCCTCGAAAAGGGGCCGGCGGCCGGCTTCGACGCCGAGGCGCGGGCGGTGGGCGAGCTCGCGACCTCGCCCACCGCCAAGAACCTGCTCCACCTGTTCGGGCTCATGGAAGCGGCGAAGAAGGACGGCCCCACCGATATCCCGGCACCGCCCGCGGTCTGCCGCCCGGCGGTCCTCGGCGCAGGCGTAATGGGCGGCGGCATCGCCCAGCTGATGGCCGACAAGGCCGGCCTGCCGGTGCGTGTCAAGGACATCCACCCCGGCGCGATCACGACCGCCCTGCAGCACGCCGCGGCGCTGTTCGAAAAGCAGGTCCGGCGACGGCGCCTGCAGCCGGCGGAGATGCGACGCAAGATGGCGCTTCTGCAGCCGACGCTGAATGAGGCTGGTCTTCAGAGTTCCGACTTCGTGCTCGAGGCTGTGGTCGAGAATCTCGCCGTGAAGCAGCAACTCTTCGCCGAGCTCTCGCGCCGCCTCGCGCCGACCGCGATTCTCGCCAGCAACACCTCTTCCCTCTCGATCGACGACATCGGCCAGCTCGCGGGGCGCCGCGAGCGCGTCGTGGGCATGCATTTCTTCAATCCGGTCGACAAGATGCCGCTGGTCGAAGTGGTCGCCGGCAGCCTGACCGGCGAGACCGCGGTGCGCACGGCCACCGCTCTCGCCCGCCGGCTCGGGAAGACCCCGGTGGTCGTCCGCGATGGGCCGGGCTTCCTGGTCAACCGGCTGCTCGCCTTCTATTCGGCCGAGGCGATGTGGCTGCTCGACGAGGGGCACCGGGTCGAGGCGATCGATCGCGCCCTGGTGGACTGGGGGATGCCGATGGGTCCGCTGCGCCTGGCCGACGAGGTCGGGCTCGACGTTTCGGTCAAAGTCGGCCAGGTTCTCCAGGCCGCCTTCCCCGATCGGTTGAACTTTCCGGCCTGGATCGACCGTATCGCCGAGGACAAAGGCCGACTCGGCACGAAGACCGGCAAGGGGGTCTATAGCTACCGCGACGGCCGCGAGCAGGAGGTCGATCCGGCGATCTACGCCATCCTGAACCTCACACCGAAAGCCGAGCTGCCGCCGCCATCGGCCGAACGCCTGATCCTGCCGATGGTGAACGAGGCGGCGCGCTGCCTTGCCGAGGAGATCGTCGAAGGACCGGGCCCGCTCGACCTCGCGCTGGTCTTCGGTATCGGCTTCCCGCCATTCCGCGGCGGCCTTTGCCGCTGGGCCGATAGCGAAGGGCTCGACAGCATCGTCCAGCAACTGGAGGCGCTCGCCGCGACCCGCGGCCCGCGCCTCGCGCCAAGCGACGCGCTGCGAAAGCTCGCCGCCCGCGGCGGCTTTTATTCGAGTCCGCCTTCCTAGCCATTGTCCGGTGCGCGCTCGCTGCAACCGTGGCTCCTGCAACGCCGTATTTCAGTAAAGGAAAAAGTACCCATGCCTCGAGAGACCAAGCGAACGGTACGCACCTACACCCCCCTTTACTGGAGCTTTTTTGTCGCCGCCCTCCTCGCATTCGGGCACTCGCCCGCAGTGCGGGGGCAGGCCCCGGCGGCAGAGCCGATCTTGCAGAAGGAAGCCCCACTCCTGGTCGCCCCCTTTGGCGCCGAGATCCTGGTAAGCGAAGTCCTGCTGGACGTGATGGTGACCGACAAGAAGGGCAATCCGATCCTCGGGCTGGGACCGGCGGATTTCGAGGTCAGCGAGGACGACAAGAAGGTTCAGGTCACTTCTGCGACGTTCTACAGCAATCGACGCTACGCCGGCTCCGAGCCTGCCTCGTCCGGCGCCAGTGCCCCGGCGGACAACGCCGGTCTCGCGCCGCACTACTTCGTCTTCTTTTTCGACGACCAGCGATCCCACAACGTCGACGTCCCCGGCCTGCTGCAACGCCAGATCCGCGCCGGCAAGGACGCCGTCGAGTGGCTGCGCGCTGGGCTCGCGCCCACCGACTGGGTGGCTGTGGTGGGCTACGACAACCGACTGAAGGTCTTTCTCGACTTTTCGCGCGACCTCGAAGCGATCGAGCGCGCCATTCTCGCTGCGACGACCGGCAGGGGGGCGCGCGAGGCCTTTCCGTCGCGGCAGGTACCGCCCCCGCCGGGCGCCCCGGCGCTGGGACCGGGGCTGCCCACCGGTGAGGCCCTGGGCGAGCAGACCGGGACGATCTACGAAGCGCTCACTTTGGTCGCCGAGGCCTCGGCCCCTCTCGTCGGCAGGAAGAACCTGTTGCTCTTCACCATGGGCTTCGGCCGGATGAACCGCTTCTACCAGTACGAGCCCGATCCGCGCTATTTCGAGCCGATGTCGGAATCACTGAACGACGCCAACGTCGCGGTCTATACCTTCGACTTGACCGACACCGGCGCGAACCATCCGTTCGCCAACGCGATGAGCCACATCTCGGACGACACCGGCGGTCGCTACTATCCGAACGTCCTGCACTTCAAGACGCCGATCGCCGATGTCGCCAGAGAGACGAGTGGCTACTACCTGGTGAGCTACCGGGCCGAGCATCTGACCGGGTTGCGGGGATTTCAGAAGGTCGAAGTCACCCTGGCCAACCCTGAGTTCAAGGTCACGGCACGCAAGGGCTACCGCTTCGGAGAGTAGTCGCCCGGGTCAGTCGACGCCAGCGGCGGTCTCTTCGTCGCTGTCGACGTCGGCGTCCGACTCGATGCGCAACAGCACGACGGAGATGTTGTCGAATCCGCCGCGAGCGTTGGCATCGCGGACCAGCCGGCCGCAGAGCTCCTCCATCCGCGAGCTCGACCGCAGGCGCTCGAGGATCTCCGGATCGGAGAGCATCGTCGTCAGACCGTCGGAGCAGAGCAGGAAAAGGTCGCCCACCTGGACCGGCCACTCGCGGACGTCGACCTCGACCTCGCTGTCGCCGCCCAGCGCGCGCGTGACCACGTTCTTGAGCGGATGCACGCGTGCCTGCTCCTCGGTGAGGAAGCCGGCGACGACCTGCTCGTTCACCCAGGTGTGGTCCTGCGTCAGGAGCTCGAATCGGCCGTCGCGAAGGCGATAGGCGCGGCTGTCTCCGACGTGGGCGACGGCCATGATGCCGCCCTCCAGCACCATCCCGACGACGGTGGTGCCCATGCCGTGCAGCGAGCCGTCCTGGCGGATCGCCTTCAGCACTCGATCATGGGCGATGCGGATCGCCCTGCGGATGCGATCGCTCTGCCGGCCGACGCCGACCAGGCCGGCTCCGGGCGATTCCTCTGAGCCATCGCCATGGGTCGCGATGCTCTCCCGGATCGCCTGCACGGCGATACGCGAAGCAATCTCGCCGTGGCTGTGTCCACCCATGCCGTCGGCGACGACGAACAGCTGGTGCACGGGATCGATCTCGAAGCAGTCTTCGTTGTGGCTGCGGAGGACTCCGACATCGGAGAGTCCGCAGGCCCTAGCGCGCAGCATCAGGTGCCCTTTCCGAAAAGACCGCTCCAGCCTTTCTTCTCGCCCTTGCGCAACTCGTCGAGCGCCTTGGTGACGACCGGATCCTCACCACCCCAGGTTCTGGCCTCATTGTAATAGTGCTCGGCCCGATCCACCAATCCCGCCTCGGCATGGAGCCTCCCCGCCAGTTTGAGGTAGGCGGGGTTGATCGCCTGCAGCTCGCAGGCCCGGGCGATCGCTTCCACGGCCCGGGCCAGATGGCGGCGCTGATGGGAGAGCGCCTGCGCCAGGTGATGCCAGCCCTGGTGGTTCCTGGGCTCCGCCTGGATCGCCCGTTCGAACGCGTCGGACGCCTGGGCGAAGTTGCCATCGCGGTAGAACTGCACTCCCGCTTCCATGTGGAATCGGCCGAGCCGGGAGGCATCGCTGGCCGCCGAAGAGGCCTCCGGCCGCGCCAGCTCGAGATCGTGCTGGCGCCGCCGGTCGGCGTCGAGCAGGACGTTGAACGCCTCGGTGATGTCCTGGAAGTCCAGCTCGGCCTGTTGACGCGCCGCCCCCTGGAACCGGTCCGGATGCCTTTCGCGAGCCAGCTGGCGAAAGCGATCCCGGATCTGCTCCCTGGTGGCGTTACGCGCCGCACCGAGAATGACGTAGTAGTCCTTGGCCATGCTTACTTGGTCTTGATTCTATACAACCGCCCGGCCGACGAGCGCACGGCGTCGGCAACGTTGCGATCCTTGGACATTGTCCGCAGGTCGCGGACCGAAAGCTTGGGCAGGAGTTTAACCGCCACGCCGACTGGAATCCGCGGGTTCTTCGCCAGCGCGAGACAGATCTTGTACTTCGACAGCCACTCCCGGCGACGGGAGATGACGGTCAGCACCTCGTCGATGACCGAGCGACTGGCCGCGACCTGGGCGATCTCGTCCTCGGTCATCGCCGCGTTGTTCACCACCGAGAGCGCTACCGATTGGTTCGTGTCCTTGATCAGGATGCCGCGCAGGGTGCGCGAAGCGCCGCGCGTGAGCTTGATCTTCAGCGGTACCGGCAGGACCCGGATCTGACTCTCCGAAAGGCCCGTCCGCTCGTCGCGCTCGCCCAGCGCCGGCAGTTCCTTGGCCTTTTCGATCGCGGCGATCTCCTCGGGTGCCAACTCGATCCGCTGCAGATCCGAATAGCCGGCCGGCTCCGCCGGTCGCTCGCGCGGCAGAAGGTGTTCCCGGTACTCGCCGATCCGGCGCCGGGCGTAGACCGAGAGCTCGGGATTGGACTCGAGAGAGCTCAGGATCTCCGGCTCTTCGATGATCGCGTCCTGCCGCAGGAGCAGGCTCTCCTGCAGATCCGGCGTGAGCCTCGCGGCGAGATCCACCAGCAGATGGCGCGGCACATCCCGGCGGCGCATGATCGCCTCGAGGATGATCGGGTGCGTCTCGCCGAGGGCGAAGTACTCCAGCACTTCCTCGCCGGCCTCGGTCTCGACGAAGGTCGCGACGAGCCGCGGATCGACCTCTTCGAGCGAGGACTTGGCGTAGCCCGAGATCTCGGGGCTGTCCGAACCGGAAAGCTCGACCTGCAGCGGAATGAGATCCTGCACGGAGAGCGGCAGGATCCCCTGCGCGGCGAGCAGCTGCAGCTCGCGGCTGGCACCGGACCGGACCTGCTCGACGAGCGGGTGGGTCGATGCCATGGGCGTCAGCGCAGAACCGAAGGAGGTTTGGCGGCGGCAGGCGCCGGAGTCGCGCCCTGCGGCAGAGCGGCGCGAGGACGCTCGATGCGCAGATCCCGCACCACTCGAGTCGAGTTCTCGGGCAGCGCGAACGGCACGCCGTCGACCTCGACCGTCAGGGCGCGCGAGTTGCCGAGCGTGAGAACGACGGCCTGCAAGGCCTCGATCTGCACCGTCTCGCCAGCTGCCTTGAGCTCGCTGGTCCGGCGGTTGCCGTCGACGACCGATTCCATCCAGCAGTCCTGGGTGAAGTTGAGCACCACGCGGAATGGGCCGGACGCGGCCGGAGAGACGGGCTCGGCGGAGGTCGCTCCGGCCGCGCTCGAGCCCTCCGCAGCCGGCGGTCGGAGCTCGGCGGGGGCCATTGCGACGCCCCCAGGATCGAACGGCGGAGCGCTACGCGCCTGTGCGGCGGCGAGCGCTTCGACCGCTTCTGGCGCTGCCACGGCAGGAGCCGCCCCGGCATCGGCCGGAGCGACCATCGCCGCGGGCGCCACCAGCTTGGATTCCGGCGGCGCTCCGCGGCGGCGCTCGGCGAAGAACGAAAGCAGCGCCGCAACCCCGACGAAAAGCACGACGGCGAGCCCGAGGAGCAGGCCATAGCCGAGCGAGGACGGAGCTGCGCCAGCGTTTTCGCCACGAGTCGGCTTCGGGCGCTCCGGCTTCCGGCCGCTCTCGCCGCGTTCTTCGAGGGCGACGAGATAGAGATTCACCACCTCGTCGGCGTTGAGACCGACCACCCTGGCGTACTCGCGCAGGAAGCCGCGGGCGAAGACCGGCGCCGGCAGCACGTCGAAGCGATCCTGTTCGAGCGCTTCGAGGTAGCGCAGGCTGATCTTGCTGTTGTCCGCGATCTCGCGCAGCGAGACGCTGCGCGCCTCCCGCTGGTGCCGCAGCCAGGCGCCGAACGACAGGCGCGGGTTCTGGGCGGCGGGTGCTTCGGCTGACTTTGACGTTTCTTCGGAGACGGGCTGGCTTATGCCGGTACCGGGAGGCCTGCTGCCGGACGGACTAGGGTATCGAGTCCCGTCCTCCGCGGTCAAATTCGCAGTTCCTGACCGCCCCGGGCGAGCAGTTGCGCCCGCCGGCGCACCGGCAGACGGAGGTGGGGGTTCGCCGCCAGGCTGGAGAGATCGCCGCGCTTGAGCAACGGCAGCAGTGCCAGAACACGCTCGAGGGGGGTGCGCGAGTTCTGGCAGAGCGCGAAACGGATCGGGTAGCGAATGCTCCATTTCGGGTTGCCTGCGACCACCGCGAGGACCCCGGTCTGGGCGCCCTCCGCAGCGACTAGGGGCAGGAGCAGGCCTTCGGTGAGACGCGGGTTCTCGAGCAGCGCCGCGATGACCTTCGGGGTCGGATCGTGGCGCAACGCCGACAGCACTCCCGGGGAGGCGCTCCGCGCGATGGCCATCTTCTCGCCCACCGCCAGCGCCGGCAGGCGTGCAATCAGCCGTATCTCCGCCGCCCTGCGCACGACCGGATGCAGCCGCGTGTCGAGACCGACGCGCACGAGATCGGCCCAATAGAGACCCGGAATGAAGCGCAAAGCGAGCAGCTGCGGGCTGCGCGGATGGCGCGCCACCTCCATCCGCACCTCGTAGGAGGACAGCAGCCGTTGCGAGGCCAGCAGCCGGTCGATCTGCACCCCGGTGAGGAACGGATTACGGAAAAGCTGACGCACCGCCGCCGGCTCGATCTCCTCCAGCCGGTCGGCGAGCAGGAGGTCGAGCTCGCTCTCGTTGCCCTCCCGCAGAAGTCGCGCCAGATCCTCCGTCGGCCCTTCAGCCATCCCGCTCGTCTCCCGACCCCTCTGATAAGGTCAGCTCCACATGACACCACGCTCGATCGAAGAATACCGGGCCCCGGGCTCCACGGCGAGCCTCGAAGACGACTGGATCGCCGCGGTCGAGGCCGAACCGGAGAATCTCGACTCTTTCCTCGACCTCGCCCAGGCGCTGGTCGCGAACGAAGAGGAAGATCGAGCGCGAGGCCTGCTCGAACTCTACGACGCCGAGCTCAAGAGCCGCAGCCTCCACCCCACCCGCCTCGAGCTGCTGCGCCGGGCGGGGCTCCTGGTTCTCAAGCCGAACAAGCTGCAGCGCGAGATCCTCGCCACGCTCGAAGGAATCTGGTCGGCAAAGCCCAACTTCAAGTCGATTCTCGAATACGTCGGGCTGAACAAGCCCTCCGACGAACCGAAGAAGATCTGGGACAAGGTCACCCGCCTGCAGAGCCTGCTGCTCTACGATGTCGGCGAGGTCGTGGCGATGGCCAACCAGGGGGTCGGTCGCGTCGTCGAGGTGAACCTCCCGCTGGAGACCCTCAAGATCGACTTCGAGCGCATGAGCGGCGTGACGGTCGGCTTCCGCGCCGCGGCGAAGATGCTCACGCCTCTGCCTCCCGGCCACCTTCTGCGCCGCAAGCTCGAGGATCCCGAGGGTCTCGCCAAGCTGCGAGACGAACAGCCCGCGGAGCTCCTGCGCGCGGTGCTCGAGGCGGCCGGGCGCCCGCTGCTCGGCGCCGAGATCCGCGACACGCTCGCCGGCATCGTCTCCGAAGCGCAGTGGACGTCGTGGTGGAACACCGCCCGCAAGCACCCGCAGATCATGGCCAGCACCGGCGGCCGGCAGCTCTATCGCTGGGAGAGCTCGACCGCCGGCGCGCTCGCTTCGGTGAAGAAGTCGTTCGAGAAGGCGACTCCGCGCGAGAAGCTCGACCTTTTCCGGCGCAATGCCGAGCGCGACCCTGCGTTGGCGCGGCACATGGCCGGAGTTCTCGGGCGCCTGGCCGGCGAACGGCAGGAGAGCGAGCCGGGCTTCGCCTTCGAGACCTGGTTCGCGCTCGAGCGCGCCGGCTACCTTCCGCCCGACCTCCCGTGGTCGGTCGAGGACCTGCTCGGTTCGACCTCCGACGCGCGCAAGCTCCTCGGCGGACTGGATGACCGCATGCTGCGCGAGCGCGCCTTGACGATGCTCCGCGAGCGCCGCGACGACTGGCCGTCGCTCTACCGCGACCAGCTGCTGCGCGAGTCCGATCCCCGCGTCCTCAACCTGCTCGCGACCTCGATCGGCAGCGAAGCTCCGGCAGATCTCGACCGGCTTCTGGACGATGTGCTGTCGCAGCCGCGCAAGGGGCCGGCGGTCTTCACCTGGCTCGCGGAGCGCGCCGCCGACGACGAGACGCTGCGCGGCCGCAATCCCCTGCGCCTCGCCCAGCAGATTCTGGCGGCGCTGGCGAGCGACGATTTCGCCCCCTTCAAGGGACGGTTGCGCACCCTCGCCGACTCCGGCGGGACGCTGCCGCGACTCTTCGCCCAACTCACCCTGGAACAGGCAACGACCGCACTCGAGTCGATCTCCCGCAGCAACGCGCTCGACTCGTTCCAGAAGGAGCCGCTCAAGAATGGGCTGCTGCTGCGCTTTCCTTCCTTGCGCGAAGAAACCGGCCACGCCCTCTACGCCAGCGCCGAGTCGATCGCCGCCAAGCGTGTCGAGCTCAAGCGCCTGGCGGAGATCGAGATTCCGGCCAATCGCAAGGCGATCGAGGAAGCCCGGGCAATGGGCGACCTGCGCGAGAACTTCGAGTACAAGTCGGCGCGCGAGCGGCACGAATACCTGAACTCGCGGTTGGCGGCGCTGCACCGCGACCTCGGCCGGGCGCGGCCGATCGACTTCGACAACCTCGATCTCACCGAGACCCGCATCGGCGCGCGCCTGATCCTGCTCGCTGCCAACGGCAACGAGCGCGAGCTCGCCGTGCTCGGACCCTGGGAGAGCCGGCCGGAAAGCGGCGTCGTCTCCTACGAATCCGAGCTCGGCAAGGCGCTGCTCGGGAAGCGGGTGGGCGACACGCTGCAGATCGGCGACGAGCGCTACTCGCTGTCGCGCATCGAACGCTACCAGCCGCGATAGCACCGTCTCGAGCGCCGCCGTCGCCGGCACCCGGCACAACTGGCGACGGCGCCTACCTGGGAGCGCCGAAGTAGCTCAACAACCCGTCGACCACTGAGGCTGCCACGCGCTGCCGGAAGGCGCGCGTGGTGAGCAATGCCCGGTCCTCGACGTTGGCGAGATTGCATACCTCGAGGAGGAGCTTCGCCGGCACGGCGTTGTAGCGCAGGACCGCCGGCACCCAGGCCCTGCGGCCGCGGAAGATCCGGTCGCGCACCGGCTTGAACGGGTGGATCCCGAGGCGTTCCTGCTTGAACGAGGCGATGATCCGCTCGGCGAGGTCGCGCGACAGGCCCTCGCTGCGCTGCCGATCCTGCAGCGAGAAGCTCACTTCGGGCTGCTCCTTTACCTCTTTGCGGGCGCTGAACGCCGCACCGGTCTTGCGCGCGGTTCCGGCGGTTCCGCCGGCGTCCGGAATGTACGCTGTGGCGCCGCGCAGGGTCGGATGCAGCGAGTCGGCGTGGATCGAGAGGAACACCACCTTGTCGGAGCTCGAGCCGCTTGACTTGGCGTGGCGGTAGCGGCTGTTCGCCAGATACCAGCGCAGATTGACTCCGACGATGGTGTCGGTAATCGGAAAGGGCGGTGTGGTGAGCACCGCGTGCCCGCGTGAAAACGGCAGGACGTCGCGATCGGGGATGGTCCACGCCGCGCCGTCGCGCGTGGTCATCTCCACCTTCGCCCGCGTCTCGGTTTCGAGGGTCTTCTTGACCCGCAGTGCGATGTCGTAGACGTAGAGGCTCTCCCAGACTCCAGCCATCGAGGCCCCGACATCGATACCACCATGGCCGGCGTCGAGGATCACCGTCACGCCATCGAGCCCGCGCGCTTTCACCTCGTTCTTGTACTGCCCCGACAGGCGGCGCTCGACTTCGTACTCGAGCCGCCGCGGGTCGTTCGCAGGCAGGAACTCCGGCAGCAAGACCTCGAACGGAATCCGCACCGGAAAGCCGATCGGAATACTGGTGACATCGGCAATGCCGCTGCGGGCGGCGATGTCGCTGGCGACGGCCCGCACGTCATCCGAGTGCAACCGGCCGGTGAAGCGGATGACGACGCTCGAGTAGAGCGCCTCCCCGGCATGCAGGGGATAGATCGCGAACTTGCCCCTGGCGTCCTCGCCGTAGCGCAGAGGGCCCGCCGGCGGCGCGCTCGCGGCGCTGTCGGCAGACGCCGCCGAGACCGCCGGATCGGCCACCATGACCGACTCCGCGCCGATCGTCGGCGCCACCGGATTCGAAGATCCCGCCGCAATTGCAGGCGGAGGCTGGACGCTCGGGCCGGCGGCAGCAGGCGGAGCTGAGCCGGCAGCAGGCTGGGCCGGGCCTTGAGCCGGGGCCGCAGCAGCGATGCCGTCGCTCGCCGCCCCCGCGGTCGCCACCGGAGCTGCCACCGGAGCCAGACTCGGTCCGACCGTCGCCCGTTCTTCCGGAGCAGCCGAGATCGTCGGT
>Ga0073904_10004161_pt1 | contig 10802 bp, 9 predicted proteins | sample KloWWTrecipitate_FD_66668 | JGI IMG/M metagenome (GOLD analysis project Ga0073904, IMG submission 66668) | Active sludge microbial communities from Klosterneuburg, Austria, studying microevolution and ecology of nitrifiers - Klosterneuburg... | ecosystem: Engineered > WWTP > Aerobic digester >... | reverse complement strand
ATCAGCACGAAGATCGCACCCCCTGTGATTGCCGCCACGCCCGCGACGCCGACCAGCGCCATCATCAGGTAGGCTGCACCCGGCCATTCGTAGGCCAGCGCACTGCCGTTGAAGGCCATGTCCCAGTGTCGGCGCGCGACGCCCAGCGTGCCGGCACCCATCATCACCAGGCAGAAGAAGTACATCGAGAAACCGAACAGGTAAGGCTGCCACTTGGCCCAGGTCGGCAAAATCATCTCACGCTTGAACAGCACCGGGATCAGGTAGTAGGTCAGCGACATGAAGGTCAACGTGGTGCCCACCACCACAGTGGCATGGAAGTGCCCCGGCACGTAGATCGTGTTGTGGATGATCATGTTGAGCTGCTCGGTGCCCATCATCACACCCGAGATGCCGCCCAGGAAGCCGAAGCCGATGATCGAGATGAACACGCCCGAGAAGGTCGGGTTGCCCCAGGGCGCCTTGCGAAGCCACTCGAACAGGCCCTTGGTAAAGCCCTTCTGACGCTGCGCCACTTCCATCGCGCCGGGGATCGTCAGGCCGTGGATCATCGATGCCAGCACGGCAAAGTACATGAAGTAGCTGGTGTTGACGACCTTCCAGCCGGTGGACATGCCCGGGTCGGCCAGCAGGTGGTGCGCACTGGCCAGTTGCAGGAACAGGATGTAGAGCAAAAAGGCCGTGCGGCTGACGCGCTCGCTCATCGGCTTGGCACCGAAGGCGATGGCCGCGACCAAGTACCACACCGAGATGTGTGCCGCCACGTTGATCTGCTGCGACGAATGGCCGAAAGCCCACCAGATCGTGCGGTAGACGAGCGGGTCGACTTGCTTGACCAGGCCGATCGACATCAGCCAGGTCGGGATCAGGATGATCGCGCCCGAGACGATGGTGAAGACCGCGATGATGGCGGCGGTGATGGCGCCAAACGTGACCAGCGGCACCGAGCCCTGATAGGTCTTCTCGCGCTTGGCCACCACCAGGGTGCCGAAGAAGACGAAGCAGGCGATCAAGGCGCCCACCGCGAACAGGATCAGCCCGAGGTAGAAGTTGGGCTCGGCCATCATCGGCACGTAGCTGGTCATCATCACGCTGGACGAACCGCGGTACACCGTGATGTTGTTGACCACCGAGCCGATCAGCATCAGCGCAAAGGCCAGCCAGGCAATCTTGGGCGTGGCGATTCGGCAGCGCAACAAGGTCGACGCGCAGAAGTACAGAATGGCCACCTCGAAGAAGATGAGCCAGAAGATCAGCATGTCGATGCCGTGCGCCGTGAGCACCTGGTAGAAGGTGTCGGCTTCGAGCCAGCGCACGGCTGGCCAGCGCGTGAGTACGACGCCGATGGCGAGCACGCCGCCGATCAGCAGCCAGACCACGGCGATGAAGGCGTTGGCCTTCATCAGCCATTCGGCCTGTTTCTCGAATTGCAGCCCGGAACGCGGGCAGGTGCGGTAACTGGTGGCGACCGTCATCGTGCCCTCCTCACTTGATGTAGATGCGACCGACCATCGTGTGGTGGCCTATGCCGCAGAATTCATTGCAGACCACCGAGTACGTCCCGCTCTGGTTGGGCGTCACGGTCATCACGTGTTCGAAGCCAGGTACCAACTGGATGTTGATGTTGGCCGGCTGCAGCGAGAAGCCATGGTTGTAGTCCATGGCCGTCAGGTGCAGCTTGTAGGTCTTGCCCTTCTCCAGCTCGAGAATGGGGAAGAAACTCCACAGGCGACCCAGCATGTAGACGTCGCTGCCCGGCGGCGGCGCCACCACCGGGATCTTCTGGTCGGTCTCGGTGCGCACCGTGTACTTGTCGGCCATGGCCTGCGCCTTGGCCATGAACTTGTCGGGCGTTGTGCGGTAGGTCTCGGTCGACAGGTTCTGGTTACCCCAGATGTGCCAGCCGACCATCATCGCGAACATGATCAGACACCAAGTCAACGCGATCACGATCCATGTGCCTTCGACACGGTCGATCGGGTGCTTGTACCAAAGGCGTTCTGCCGGGGGGAGGATGGCGCTCATGACGTCTCCGGCTTACTTGGCCACGGGCAGGGTCAGGATGTCGTAGACGCCCCAGACGATGTACACCACCATCGGAATGAAGACGCCCAGGAACAGCAGCAGAAAGGGGTTGTCCAGCAACTGCTGGATCCACGGCACGGGTTCGTTCGGGTCGTCGTACGCAGCATGCAGATCGGGTGTTTTGGGCGTCGTCATGGCCACTCCTTGAGTTCGTGAGGACGGACAACCGGCCCTTCACGCTGGGGGCGATTCTTTGTCCGACTGCAACAGTAGGACATGACGCAGATTAAGGAAATCGGTCACGACCCTGAGCCCCGCGCCAGGGGTATGCCCGGGTCTGGCTACGATGCAGGCTCACTTCGCAGCGAGATCGAGCCGATGTTCCCTTCACCACCCGCGTCGGCCGCCGCCCTGGAGCCGCCATTCACGCCCGATGCCGGCCAGGCCCGTCGCCTGGTGATGGTGCGCCGGCTGGCGCTCATCTGCGCGGCACTGATGCTGGCCACCATCGTGCTCAGCGCCTTCATGCGGCTGTCGCAGGCCGGATTGGGATGTGCCGACTGGCCCGCGTGCTACGGCCAGAACCTGAGCAGCGTTGCACAAGCACCGGCGCCCGGCACCGCGGTGATCGTGGCCCGGATGCTGCACCGGATCGTGGCGTCGTTGGTGTTGGTGCTGGTGATCATGCTGACCTTGTCGACGCTGGCCATGCGCCCGCGGCTGCACGTCGAAGGTCGCTTGTCGGCCGTGATGCTGCTGCTCACGCTGGCGCTGTCAGCACTTGGCGTGGTGACCGCCGGCGCAACCTTGCCAGCGGTGACGCTGGGCAATCTGATCGGGGGTTTCCTGATGCTGGCCTTGTGCTGGCGTCTGGCGGCAACACCGGCCAGCGCGGCAGCCCCGGTGGCACGCATGACACACCAGGCGCGCACGCCGCTGCAGCGCTGGGCCGCGCTGGCGCTGGCCATGCTGCTGGTCCAGGTGGCCGTGGGTGCGCTGGTCAGCGGCTCGTACGCGGCGCTGTCGTGCCAGGGCTGGGCTGATTGCAGCAAGTCCGCGGCGGCCGCGGGATGGGACTGGCAGGCAATGAACCCCTGGCACCGACCGCAGCTGGCCGACCTGCCGTTCAATCCCGGTGGCGCGCTGGCCCAGCTGGCCCACCGCCTGGGCGCGCTGCTGCTGCTGCCGCTGTTTGCGGTGGTGGCACTGCTGGCCTGGCGCCGACGGCACCGCACCGAGGCGCTGCTGCTGTTGTCTTTGCTGGCGCTGCAGGCCACGCTCGGATGGGCTGGCGTGGCCGCCGGCTTGCCGATCGCGCTGGTGCTGATGCACAACCTGAACGCGGCACTCATGCTGGCGCTGCTGACGCGGCTGGCCTGACTGCGGACGACGCGGGTTCGGCGCGCAGCCGGCCCGTGCCCTGGCATCGAAGAAGCGCGGGCGCCCGTGCCACACTTCGAACATGGACCTAACCGAACCCCTGCCCCCGCTGCCCACCGACATCGCCCATGCGCTGGCCTCGGTCACCACGGCCACGCTGACCACCATGCTGCTGAAGAAAGGGCTGCGCAACTGCTGGGTACGCCATGCCCGGCCCTTGCGCGCCGACTTGCCGCGCGTGGTCGGCCGGGCCTTCACGCTGCGCTTCGTGCCGATGCGCGAGGACCTGGCCACGCCGGCGAGCTGGGGCAACCCGATCAGCACGCGCGCGGCGATCGAGGCCATGCCCGCCGGCTGCGTGGCCGTGGTCGATGCGATGGGGGTCACCGATGCCGGCATCTTCGGCGACATCCTGTGCGCACGCATGGCGCGGCGCGGCGTGGCCGCGCTGCTGACCGACGGCGTGGTGCGTGACCTGGCGGGCGTGCTGTCCACCGGTCTGCCGGTGTGGTGCCAGGGCACGGCAGCACCGGCCTCGGTGGCCGGGCTGACCTTCGTCGGCTGGCAGCAGCCGGTGGCCTGCGGCGGTGTCGCCGTTTTCCCGAATGACGTGGTGGTGATCGATGGCGACGGCGCCGTGCTGATCCCGCAAGCACTGGTCGACGATGTCGTGGCCGCTGCCATCGAACAAGAGCGGCTGGAAGGCTGGATCATGCGCGAGGTCGAGGCCGGCAGCCCGCTGCCCGGCCTGTATCCACCGAACGCCGAGACCAAGGCGCGTTACGACGCCTGGGCCCAGACTCAAGGTTCGTGAAGTCAAGATGAAACTGCGCAAGATCGCCCTCGGCCTTCTGGCCGCCCTGGTGCTGGCCGGCACGGCCGGCTGGTTCAGCCTGGACAAGGAGACGCGTGGTCTGCTGGCCACGGTACCCACCAACCGCGACCTGCTGTTCTGGACCCAGCCGCAGCGCGACGCGGCCTTTCGCGCACTCGACCGGCTGCCCATTCTGGCCAAGGTGCACGTGATACCGGCCGGCGGCACACCCCGGCCGCTGCCGCCCGGGCCGCCCCTGAAGCTGGCGCTGGACGTCGACGCCTACATGGCCGGTCAGCGCAGCGCGGCAGTGGTGGTGCTGCAGGACGGCCGGCTGCGGCTGGAGCGCTACGGCCTGGGTTTCGACGCCAGCGGGCGCTGGACCAGCTTTTCGGTCGCCAAGTCGATGACATCCGTACTCGTCGGTGCCGCGCTGCGCGACGGCCACATCCGCAGCATGGACGACAAGGTCAGCGCCTACCTTCCGCACATGAAGGGCTCGGCCTATGACGAGGTGAGCATCCGCCAGTTGCTGACCATGACCTCGGGCGTGCGCTGGAACGAGGACTACGGCGACCCGAACTCCGACGTGGCGAAGTTCAACAACCATCAACCCGAAGCCGGTGTGGATGCGCTCGTCAGCTACATGCGTCAGCTGCCGCGCGAGGCACCCGCGGGCACACGCTGGCACTACAGCACCGGCGAGACCAACCTGGTGGGCATCCTGCTCAACCAGGCGACGAAGAAGCCCTTGTCGACCTACCTGTCGGAAAAGATCTGGGTGCCGGCTGGCATGGAACAGCAAGCAACCTGGATCCTGAGCAAGACCGGTCAGGAGATCAGCGGCTGCTGCATCCAGGCCGCGACGCGCGATTTCGCACGCTTCGGGCAGTTCATCCTCGACGGCGCGAGCGTCAATGGCCAAGCCATCGTGCCCGAGGGCTGGCTCGCCGAAGCCACCACCGAGCGCACCGGCATCGACCAGCCCGGCCGCGGTTACGGCTACTTCTGGTGGACCTACAGCGACGGCAGCTTTGCCGCGCGCGGCATCTTCGGGCAGGGCATCTTCATCGATCCCAAGCGACGCCTTGTCATCGCGTCCAACGCCAACTGGGGCGGCGGCGCGCGCGACGCGGTGGCCGATCCGGCGCGCCAGGCCTTCTACCGCGCGGTGCAGCAGGCCATCGACGCCGAAGCGCCGCGCTGATCGTCGCTGCCTGCTGCCTGCTGCCCGCTGCGGTGCGGCCCGTGCGCCCAGGCTGCAGCCCGCCCGTTCGAAATTGCTGTCAGGCATCGGCCAGGATGGCCATCGATGTGCCGTGGGCACGGGCGGATAGACTCCCTACACATGATCTTCGTCAAGCGCGTTTCGCTTGACACACGTCCATCTGATTTTTGAAGCACCTGACGACACTGGGTGCGGTGATCGAGGAGAACCCGCATGGAGATGCCCGTCCGCATGAGCAGCGGATTCAACCTGCCGCGCTATCTCTCGATGCAGCCGTTGTTCCAGGAAATGGAATCGGCCGAACTCGAACGCCTGTCGCAGGGCTGCACGCTCAACCGACTGGCGCGCGGCGACATGGTGTTCCGCTTTGGTGAGCCCTGCGACGCCTTCCATGTGGCCGTCACTGGCCAGGTCAAGCTGTTCGTGCTGTCGCCTGCGGGCGCAGAGAAAGTGATCGAGATCGTGAGCCCGGGCCACAGTTTTGCCGAGGCGCTGATGTTCACCGACCGCCCCTACATTCTGAACGCGCAGGCGTTGACCGATTCGCTGGTGCTGTCGATCGGCAAGGCCGCGGTGGTGACCGAGATCGAGAGCGACCCGCGCTTTGCGATGCGCATGCTGGCCGGCATCTCGCGACGCCTGCACGGCCTGGTGCATGACGTCGAAAGTTATGCCCTGCACAGTGGCCTGCAGCGTGTGATCGGCTACCTGCTGCGCGAGCACAGCGTCGAGGACTGCGCCAGCGGCGAGGTCATCACCGTGTCGTTGCCGGTCAGCAAGGCCACGATCGCATCGCGGCTGTCGCTGACGCCCGAGTACTTCTCACGCGTGCTGCACGAGCTGGAGGCCGCCGGCCTGGTGCGCATCGACAAGCGCGACGTGCACATCCAAGACGTGCAGCGGCTGGCGAGTTATCAGCCGGGCTGAAGCCGCGCGGCTCGCAGGTCCAGCCGCAGCGGGGCACCACCGCGGCGATCAGGAATGACCAGCAGGGGCTGATCGCCGACGCGGTCGCTGCGGGCCTGGGACAGATCGGGATCGGCGTCGACCTCGAAGCGCGCGATCGACCGACGCACGTCGAGCTGCAACAGATGCAGCACGGCACGGCCGTCGGCGAGGTCGTGCGCCCGCCCCAGCACATAGGCGCCGCTGGCGTCGATCGCCAGTGACAGCAGCGGCGCGGGCAGTTTCACGCGGCGCACACCCAGATGGCCAGGCTCGGCCACACCTTCACCCATGCGGTAGTCGTGCACCCAGCCATTGAAGATCGGTTCGGCGCCGGGGTCGAGCGACAGATCCCACAATTCATCCAGCCCTGCAAAGGCAATGACGAAGGCGCGGCGAGCGGGATTGGCGACGATCAGTTCAACGCCGCTGGCCACCGCACCGGCCAGCGAGCGCGCCACGTAGCTGCGCACGATTACCCCGCGACCGTCGAGCAACTGCAGGCCAACCGGCGGACCGTCAAGGCTGCGCAAGCGCCACTGCCCATCGCCCGACAGCGCCTCGGCCGCCTGCGCCGAGACGGCCCCGGCCAGCAGCCAGCACAGCAGGGCGCCGGCCGCCCTTACCGCATGGCTACGACTTGAGAATGGCCTCGACCGCCAGCTTGAGGTCGCCATCGCTGATCTTGTCCGGCCCGTTGGGCGCCATCGGCACCGGGCCGAAGACACCCGAGCCGCCCTTGCGGACCTTGTCCACCAGCTTGGCCACCACGTCCTGGCCCTTGTACTTGGCGGCAATGTCCTTGAACGACGGGCCCACCAGCTTCTTTTCCTTGGTGTGGCAGGCCATGCAGCCGGCCTTGGTCATCACCTCGTCAGGACCGGCCCACGCCGGTCCCACGCTGAAGGCCGCAGCGGCGGCCAGCAGAATCAGTCTCATCGAATCATCCTTGTGAATGCGGGACCACGCGCGGCGCCGGCGATGCAGCTTGCAGCTTGCAGCGTGCGCCCAGCCCTGGGGCCCGGCGCGGCCAGCAAGACAGCGGCCGCCGGGCCGCTGCTTCGCGGATCAATACACGTCGTGCTGGGTGTTGTAGACGTTGAAGTGCCCGGTCGGCGTGATCAGGCGCGGGTCCTTGATCACGGCCTTCAGCTTGAGCGTCTTGTCGTCCACGATCACCATCGCGCTTTGCTTGTTCTTGGCGCTCCACACCGAGAACCACACCTCGTCGCCTGCCTTGTTGTATTCAGGCTGAACAACACGCTTGGCACCGTCGTCGGTCAGCCCGGCCCATTCGGCGATCGGCAGCACGACATAGCCCTTGTCCAGGTTCTTGATGTCGAACACCACCACCGACTGCGAGATCTTCGCGTCGGGGTTGAGCGGCGTGTCCGAATACAGGTGCTGGCTCTTGGGATGGCTCTTGATGAACAGCGCACCACCGCCCGGGCCGGTGAGCTTGGCCACTTCCTTGAAGGCGTACTGCTTGTGCTTCTTGGGGTCGGTGCCGATCAGCGATATGGACTCGTCACCCAGGTGCCCTGTCGCCCACACCGGCCCGAACTTGGGGTGGATGAAGTTGGCGCCGCGCCCCGGGTGCGGGATCTTGCCCACGTCGACGATCCCGGCCAGCTTGCCGTCCTTGGCGTCAATGACCGAGATCTTGTTGCTGTTGTTGGCGGCTACCATGAAGTAGCGCTTGGTCGAATCCCAACCGCCGTCGTGCAGGAAGGGAGCCGAGCCGATCTCGGTGGTCTTCAGCGCATCGAGATTGCTGTAGTCCACCAGCATCGTCTTGCCGGTCTCCTTCACGTTGACCAGGAACTCGGGCTTGAAGTGGCTGGCCACAATGCTGGCCACGCGAGGCTCGGGGTGGTATTCCTGCGTGCCCACCACCATGCCGCGTGTGGCGACGACCTTCAGCGGCTCCAGCGTGTCGCCGTTCATGATCACGTACTGGGGCGGCCAGTAGGCGCCGGCGATGGCCAGCTTGTCAGTGAAGTCGCCTTCTTTGCCCTTGTACTTGCTGGTGTCGACCGAACGCGCCTCGAGACCGATGCGCACTTCGGCCACGTTGTCGGGCTTGGGCATCCACAGGTCGATCATGTTGATCTTGGCGTCGCGCCCGATCACGAACAGATAGCGCCCGGAGCCCGACGTGCGCGTGATGTGCACCGCGTAGCCGGTCTTGACGATGTTGATGATCTGCTTGGTGTCACCGTCGATCAGCGCCACCTCGCCGGTATCGCGCAGCGTGGTGCTGAAGATGTTGTCGATGTTGTAGCTGTTCATCTTCTTCGTCGGCCGCTGGGCCGGCGGCACCACCACCTTCCAGGTCGCCTTCATCTGCGCCATGCCGAACTCGGGCGGCACCGGCGGATCGTGCTGCACATAGCGTGCCATCAGGTCGACGGTTTTCTCGTCCATTTCACCGCTGGTCTGCCAGTTGGGCATGCCTGCCGGTGAGCCATAGGCGATGAAGACCTTCAGATAGTCGGTACCCTTGGCCTGCGTGATGTCGGGGGTCAGCGGCTTGCCGGTGGCGCCCTTGCGCAGCACACCATGGCAGCCGGCGCAGCGCTCGAAATAGATCTGCCGCGCGCGGTCGAACTCGGCATTCGTCATCGCCGGCGCCTTCGGGTTGGCGCTTTGATGCATGTCTTCCTTGGCCAGCGGCGACGAGCCGGCCTGGTAGTTCAGTTCCGCCGGGGTCACGCCCTCCCTCTTGTGGTCCTGGGCACCGGCCGCGGCCATGGCCAAGCCTAAAACAGCGGCAGCAGCCGCTTTCAGTTTCAGATTCTTCATCTTGAGCTCCTTGTCGATCGAATCGTCTTTGTCACTGTCACGATCGTCGGGGCAGCGTCCAGACACTTCCTTGAACCAGGTCAAGAGCCTCACGTTCGGGTATTCACTGAATCACCGCGGTCTGCAGCAAACCAAACCTAAATCAAGGCCCTGGGTGACCGTGCCCCGCATCCTGCAAGCTCGTTCAAACGCACCCACAGACCGAGTTTTCGATGCCGCACCGCCGTCCCGTTCCTTTCCTGCTCCTGCTGCTGATGCCGCTGGCACTGGCCGCTCAAGCGCAGGCCGAGTCGCCCGAGGGACAGACGGTGGTGGTCTCGGCCACGCGGCATGCGATGGCGCTGATCGACGCACCGGCCTCGATCGACGTGGTCACGCGCGAGCAGATCGATGCGCGCGGCGCCGACAACCTGTTCGAGGCGCTGCGCGGTGAAACCGGCATCAGCATCCAGGGCCGGCCAATCAGTGGCCGCAAGGCGATCAACCTGCGCGGCATGGACAGCCGCCACACGCTGGTGCTGGTGGACGGCAAGCGCATCGGCGCCAGCGACGGCGTGATCGGTCACAGCGACTACCAGTACGACTGGATCGCCAGCGACGACATCGAACGCATCGAGGTCATCCGCGGCCCGATGTCGGTGCTGTACGGTGCCGAGGCACTGGGCGGCGTGGTCAACATCATCACGCGTGCGCCCGGTACTGATCGCTGGCGCCTGGGTGTGCGCGGCGAAGGCTCGAAGGCCAGCGGCGGGCGCGGCGGCGACGGCGAGCGGGCCTCGATCAGCGCCGACGGCCCGCTGGGCGGTGGCCTGCGGCTGGCGGTCGCCGCATCTGACGTTCGACGCCAGTCGGTGGCCAACGTCGACGATGCCGGTGTGTCCGACCTCGAGGGCCGACACAAGCGTGACGCCTCGCTGCGCGCGCACTGGACCCCGGTGGCGGGCCAGGAACTGATCCTCGAACACCAGGTCGGCGACGAAATCCGCTGGGCCGATGCGCGCGAACGCAGCGGTCGCAAGCGCTATTTCGTCAGCGAAACGCCACTCGCCCGGACGCACAGCGCGCTGGCCTGGACCATCAACGGCAGCGATGCGCTCGATCTGCGTGGCCAGTTGCGTGCCTACCGCAGCACACTGGACGCGACCAACGTGCGCAGCAACGGCGTGACCGCCCTGCGGCCGAACCGCCTGGACGACAGCGTGTTCGAAGGCCAGGTCTCGCTGACGCCGGCCACCGGCCAGGTGGCCACCGCCGGCTTCGAGCTGCGCCGCGAGTCGCTGCGCAACCTGGGCCTGCCGGGTGGCGAAGGTGAGGCCGACCACCACGCGCTGTACGGCCAGTACGAGATCGAGCTGACGCGCAAGCTGACGCTGACCACCGGCCTGCGCTACGACCACCACAGTCGCTTCGGCCAGGAATGGAGCCCGCGCGCCTACCTGGTGTGGCAGGCGGCGCCGGGGTGGACCGTGAAAGGCGGATACGGCCACGGCTTCAAGGCTCCCACGCTCAAGCAGATCTCGCCCGACTATGCCGAGGACGAAGGCCCTTACACCTACCACGGCAATGCGGCGCTCAAGCCCGAGACCAACGATGCGTTCGAGGTCG
>Ga0073904_10004158_pt1 | contig 10808 bp, 6 predicted proteins | sample KloWWTrecipitate_FD_66668 | JGI IMG/M metagenome (GOLD analysis project Ga0073904, IMG submission 66668) | Active sludge microbial communities from Klosterneuburg, Austria, studying microevolution and ecology of nitrifiers - Klosterneuburg... | ecosystem: Engineered > WWTP > Aerobic digester >... | reverse complement strand
GGGTTTTTATGGCGATCCTGGCATCGCGGGCAAGGGCCGCAACAACGCTTTGCAGTTCCAGGTGGCGGTTTGATATGTGGATGACCAGAATCCCATCGCTCTTGAGGCGTGATACATAAAGCTCAATGGCCTCGCGGGTCAGCAAATGGATCGGAATTGTATCCGATGAGAAGGCATCGATGAGCAAGTAGTCGAAGGCGGAAGCCGGTTCTTCGGCAAGGGTCAAACGCGCATCGCCCAGAACGATCCTGGCGTCAGGTGTGCAGCCGGACAGAAATTCAAATTGATTGGGGTCCCTGGCTATCTTGATGACGACAGGATCAATCTCAAAATACGTCCAGCGGTCTCGGGTCATGCCGTTGCAGGAATGGGAGCCTGCGCCAAGGCCTACGACGGCAATTTCACGGCCGTTGATCTGGGGCGGGAGCAAAGCAAGTGTCTGCGCCAAAACGCCTTGGGGGTGATAGTAAGTGAGCGGCGTGACTGGACCGGAATATTTTGACCCATCGGGATTTTTGATCCGGATTGCGCCGTGCAGGGTTGTTCCGTGCGCCAGCGCGCGGAACTGTCCATTGTCGCGCAGATAAATTTTGTGGACGCCAAAGAATGAGCGTTCGTAAGTCGTGTCCAGAAAGCCGGCTGGCGATATCTCGACTGCCAGCAGCGCCGCAACTATCAGAGCCGCGCGGGCAACTTGATGAACAAAGAGACCGATGATCACAATGCTGGCCACAGCTATGAGATATCGATGGTAGGTGCTGGAACTGATGAACTCATGCTCGCGAAACAGATAAATCCCCGCCGCCACTAGCAGCGCCAGTCCCAAAACCGGCAGCGCTTCCCTTGCGAAATCACTTCGTGAGGCTTTGAGCACCGCCGGATGGGCCAGCATCACGAGGCCTATGAGAATCGGGTATTCCAGGATGCGATCAAAAATTACGGGTGCAAGCAACCCGGAGAAAATGCCGCCGAGAACGCCGCCAAAGGACATCCACAGGTAGAACTGCGTGAGGTGTTCGGCGGGTGGGCGCAAGTTGTAAAGGCGCTGGTGGAACATCAGGGCCACAACAAGGAAAAATCCGAGGTGAAGGGCGACACTCAGAAAGATGTTTAGGAGAACCACTTCGGATAGAATGATCAACCCGGCCAGGGCTGGAACAAGGTGGGCAACTATTGTTGCGGGAACCAGCGGCTGGTCGCGGAAGATCAGCACGAAAGTCATGAGATAGAGGGCCAGCGGGATCACCCAGAGAAATGGGGCCGGCGCTATGTCGGTTGAGATGTGGGCGGTGACCGCCACCAGCAGGGCTGATGGAATGAACGAGAGCCAGATATATTCGCCGACCCGGCGCTTCGTCGGTCCTGCCACAGGTCCCGGTTGGATGATGCCCAGTTTCGGTTCTGCCATGGTCAGCTGCAAGACATAGCCCGAGGCTGCGATCATCAGGGCAAGGGCCATAAAGCCGATTGACCAGCCAAGGGATTGCTGGGGCAAGCGCAGGGCGGTTTCAAAGATCAGGGGATAGAGCAGGAGTGCCGCGAAGGATCCGAGATTTGAAGCGGCATAAAGAAAGTACGGATTGCCGGCATCCTTGTGCCGGGTGCGGGCGAACCAGGCTTGCAGGAGCGGACCGTTTCCGGCGACGGCAAAGAACGGCAGGCCCACGGAAAAGGTGAACACGCCGATCAGCCAAACGGCCTGGCCTTCGGTCGGTGGTTGTCCAAGGCCCGAGGCAATGGAGACCGGCAGGGCGATGAAGGTTACAAGGAGAAGGCCCAGATGCACGTATATGGCGGTACGCGGCGGCAGGTAGCGGGTTGAGAGATGGGCATAGAGATAACCCAAAAGCAGCACGGCCTGAAAGAACACCATGGCTACGGACCATACGGCGGGAGAACCGCCGAGCTGCGGCAGGATCATCTTGGTGAACATGGGCTGGATGGCGAAGAGCAGAAAGGCCGAGGTAAAAATGGCCATGGTGAAAACGGCGGGTGCGGCCCGGTTCAGGGCATCAGCTTTGGCACGCGCAGCCGGTCTGACCTCCGTTGCAATTTGCATAAAATGCTGCCTTCCATTCCGCCAAATGAAAGGTCTAGGGAGGTTTTCTTAAGACGGGATTAAGTCAAATCAGGCCGCTCAAGCCGCCGTCACGAAGCTGTCGAGGACGCGCTTCTCGCCGGCTTTTTCGAAGTCGATGGTGAGCTTGTTGCCATCGACGGACGTGATGCGGCCATAGCCAAATTTCTGGTGGAAAATACGGGTGCCTTTGGCAAGGCTGGGGTTTTCCTCGCTGTGGGTGACCATTTCGCCTTCAATGAATTTAGGGGTTGAGCGCAGGCCCTCGCCCTTGCTCCAGCGTTCCTGGGCGCGCTGCCAGCCCGGCGTGGCATAAGTGTTGGTGAAGGGTTTCTGATCATCAAAGCGGCTGGCGCCATAGCCGCCGAGACTGTGGCCGCCAAAGTTGTTGCTCATGGGCGCGACTTCGATAAAGGCTTCCGGCAATTCGTCGACAAAGCGCGAGGGCAGGGCGTTCTGCCACATGTTGTGCACGCGGCGGTTCTGCGCGAAGGAAATGTAAGCCCGGCGCTTGGCGCGGGTGATGCCGACATAGGCGAGGCGGCGTTCTTCCTCCAGGCCGGCCTTGCCCTTTTCATCCAGTGCCCGCTGGTGCGGAAACAGGCCTTCCTCCCAGCCGGGCAGGAACACGGTTCCGAACTCAAGCCCCTTGGAGGAATGGAGGGTCATGATGCTGACCTTGTCATCGGCGTCGCTGCTGTCGCGGTCCATCACCAGGGCGATATGTTCGAGGAAGCCTGCCATGTTTTCAAATTCGCCCATGGAGCGGACGAGTTCCTTCAGGTTTTCAAGCCGGCCTTCGGCTTCAGGACTTTTGTCGTTCTGCCACATTTCGGTGTAGCCCGATTCATCCAGAATCATTTCGGCCAAATCCGTGTGCGGAAGACTTTGCAGCCCGTTCCGCCAGCGGCCGAAACTTTCAATGAGCAGGCGGAGCGCGGTGCGGGTCTTGTTCGGCAACTCATCGGTGAGCGTCAATTCCTCGGCGGCGCGGTAAAGCGACAGGCCGCGGGCCCGGGCAAACTCGAACATGCGCTTGATGGAGGTATCGCCAATACCGCGCTTGGGCACATTGACGATGCGCTCAAAAGCCAAATCATTGTCGGGCGAGGCGGTGACTTTCAGATAAGCCAGCGCGTCCCTGATTTCGGCACGTTCATAGAAGCGCGGGCCACCGATCACGCGGTAGGGCAGGCCCAGGGTTATGAAACGGTCTTCAAAGGCGCGCATCTGGAACGAGGCGCGCACCAGGATGGCCATGTCGTTGAGTTTTTCGTGTCTGCGCTGCAAGCTTTCGATGTCGTCACCGATGGCGCGGGCTTCCTCGTCGCCATCCCAATGGCTGCGCACGATGACCGGGTCGCCATCGTTCTTGTCGGTGCGGAGCGTCTTGCCCAGCCGGCTTTCGTTCTTCGCAATAAGTCCCGATGCGGCGCCAAGGATATGGGGCGTCGAGCGGTAGTTGCGCTCCAGCTTGATGATCTTGGCGCCGGGAAAATCCTTCTCGAAGCGCAGGATGTTGTCTACCTCGGCGCCGCGCCAGCCGTAGATCGACTGGTCGTCATCGCCCACGCAGCAGATGTTCCTGTGGCCCTGGGCGAGGAGGCGCAGCCAGAGATATTGCGCCACGTTGGTGTCCTGGTACTCGTCGACCAGCATATATTTGAAACGCTCCTGATATTTTTTCAGAACATCGGGATAGGACTGGAAGATGCGCAGCACTTCGAGCAGCAGGTCGCCGAAGTCGGCGGCGTTCACTACCTTCAGGCGGGACTGGTATTCGGCATAGAGCTTGCCGCCAGCGCCATTGGCAAAGCCATGGGCTTCGCCGGCGGGGACTTTATCCGGCACGAGGCCGCGGTTTTTCCAGCCGTCAATGAGATGGGCAAGCTGGCGGGCAGGCCAGCGCTTTTCGTCGATCTCGTGGGCGGAGAGGAGCTGCTTGAGGAGCCTGATCTGGTCGTCGGTATCAAGGATCGAAAAGCCCGATTTCAGCCCCGCCAGTTCCGCATGGTTGCGCAGGATCTTGACCCCGATGGAATGGAAAGTGCCAAGCCAAGTCATGCCTTCCACCACTTCACCGATGAGGTGGCCGATGCGCTCCTTCATTTCGCGCGCCGCCTTGTTGGTGAAGGTGACGGCCAGCATCTGGCTGGGCCAGGCCTTGTTGGTGGCCAGGATATGGGCGAGCCTGGTGGTCAGAACCCGGGTTTTGCCGGTGCCGGCGCCGGCAAGCACGAGCAGGGGGCCTTCAGTTGATTCGACCGCGTCGCGCTGCTCCGGATTCAGGCCCTTGAAATAAGCGGGTTCGCCGCCCGCCATGGCGCGCGCAGAAATACTTGTCTTGGCAATATCAATCGGCTTGGCAGTCATGGGGTCTGACGAATCCTTATAGACCCCTTATAGCAAATGCAATTCGCCCTAGGCGGCTTTCTTGAAGCCCACGCATTTCAGGGCAAACTGGACATTGCGCCAGGTTTCGGCAGTTTCCATGTCGCCGGATTTTTCACAGAGAATGGCGTGTTTGGCCGCTTCAGCTTCGGCTTTCGGGCCCTGGGCGAAAACCAGGGCTTCGGCAAACTGCAAGTAACCGGAATGTGTCATCATATTAGCCTCCTGCAAGTTTCTTATGGATCAGTTCTGGCAGGCGAATGCGACAAGAATACAACGGTTCTTAGGCCTTTCGGGGAATCCCGATCTTGTGACCCACTTGTAATGGAACCAGGAGCGATTTGTGGGCCTCGTGGGCGATCCTGATTTTCTCCAGAACATCCGCAGGAAAGGGCGAGGATTTCTTTAATCCCAGGTCTACATGCATAATCATGATTTCATTGACACAGGCGATCCAGTCTTCGGTGGCGTGGCGCATCGTCTGGACATAATGGACACGCTTTGAATCAAAATCGAGAATCTGGGTTGCAATCGTGACTTGGTCCGTGACGGCCAGCTCGCGCAGATAGCTGACGTGGGCCTCCAGTGTGAAATAGGAGTTTCCGGTTTTTTCCACATAGGCGGGACCGAGGCCGACAAGGTCCAGGGCCACATCGGAATCCCGGTCAAACAGCACATTGTAATAGGCCATGTTGAAATGGCCGTTGTAATCAATCCATTGCCCCTCGATGGCATAGGGCGCGCTTTTGATGGGGCTTGGAAAAACCATCGTAATTTTCTTCCCGTCTGCTAGTTTTGCCGCATGCTTACACGAGACCGTGCCAACAGCACAATTGCCACCATTGCCGAAATCCGGGAGTTCCTGGGCGACAGGCTGTCGACCGCCATGGCGGTGCGCGAGCAGCATGGCAAGGATCAGACCTGGGCCGCCGGCGCGCCACCTGATGCGGTGGCCTTCGTGCGCGACACAGTGGAAGTGCAGAAAATCGTTACTATCTGCTCCAGGCACCAGACCCCGGTCATTGCGTTCGGCACGGGCACCTCGCTGGAAGGCCATATCACCGCGCCCTATGGCGGCATCACGGTAGACCTTTCACAGATGAATACTATTCTATCGGTCAATGCGGCTGATCTCGATGCACGGGTGGAGGCGGGCGTTACCCGCAAGGCGCTCAACACACATTTGCGTGACCAGGGGCTGTTCTTCCCGATTGATCCCGGGGCTGATGCCAGCCTTGGCGGCATGGCGGCAACGCGGGCCTCGGGCACCAATGCGGTGCGCTATGGCACAATGCGCGAGAACGTCATGGGACTTACAGCCGTCATGGCGAATGGTGAAATCATCCGCACAGGCACACGCGCCAAAAAGTCTTCGGCGGGTTATGACCTCACCCGGCTGCTGGTGGGATCGGAAGGCACCCTCGGAATCATTACGGAAGTAGGCCTGAGGCTTTACGGAATTCCGGAAGCCATGACGGCGGGCGTATGTGCATTTCCCAGTGTCGAGGCGGCCTGCAATGCGACCATTGAAACCATTCAGCTCGGCATTCCGGTGGCGCGCATTGAACTGGTGGACGAGGAGCACGTGAAGGCACTCAATGCCTATTCAAAGCTTGATCTCAAAATTGCCCCCACGCTGTTTCTGGAGTTCCATGGAACGGTCGCCTATGCGCGCGAGCAGATTGAAATGTTTCGGGAAATCGCAACATCGCATGGCGCGGGGGCGTTCGAGTGGGCGGAAAAGGAGGAGGACCGGCAGAAGCTGTGGCAGGCCCGCCACGATGCCTTCTGGGCCACGCGGGCCATAGCGCCGGGCAAGCAGGATGTCTTCGCCACGGACGTCTGCGTTCCGATTTCGCGGCTTGCCGAATGCGTGACAGCCACGCAGGAGGATTTACGCGCGAACAATCTATTTGGCCCCATCATCGGCCATGTGGGGGATGGCAATTTTCATGTGGTGCTTTATTGCGATCCCCTGGATGATGCAGAAGTCAAGCGGGTCAAGAGTTTTTACGAGCGGCTCATTCACCGCGCCATCGCCATGGAAGGAACCTGCACCGGCGAGCATGGAGTGGGCAGCGGCAAGATCAAGTTCCTTGAGGCCGAGCATGGCAAGGGCCTTGACGTGATGCGCCAGATCAAGCAGGCGCTGGACCCGCTCAACATCATGAACCCCGGCAAAATTCTTGCACTCTGAAAGTTTGGTCCTATTGTAAGAAACCATGAAGGTTTGGAAATCACCGGTCTTTTATTTCGGGATTGTGCTGGTGCTGGTGGTGCTGAGTGCCATGCTGGCGCCATTCGTGGTGGATTGGGGAAGCTACCGGGCGGAGCTTGAGGCTTATGGCGAAAAGCTCACCGGGCGCAAGGTGGAAATCGCCGGGCCTATCGGCGTCAGGCTGTTTCCGTGGCCGCGGCTCGCGGCCCAGGATGTGCGCATTGCCAATCCTGAGGGATCCCGGGACAAGTGGTTTGCGACGGCCGGCCAGATCGTGGTGCGGATGAATCTCGGCTCGCTGTTCAACGCTGAAATCCAGGTCGAAAGCATCAATGTTGACAGCCCGACAATCAAACTCCGACGCGCGCTTGATGGCAGCGGCAACTGGAATTTTGAACCTGCCCAGAATATCCTCAGCAGCCGCCTGTTGGATCATGTAAAGCTCGACAAGATCACGCTCGACAACGGCACGGTGCAACTGGCCGACGAGCGGCGCAGCGCCTATGCCGAACTGGCAAATATCGATGCGACGTTTTCCGCCCTTAACCTGGCCGGTCCGTGGCGCAGCTCGGGAAATTTTGACTATGGCGCAGTGCCCCTGGCGTTTACCGCCAATACCGGGGCATGGGTCAGTGATCAGCCGCTGGGCCTGGGGCTTCGCGTTTTCTCGCGGGATAATTCGGGCTATTCCTATTTTCTCGATGGCAGCAGCAACGCGGGCCAGTTCGAAGGCACCCTGCGGCTCGATCCCACGCAAAGCGCTGATGGAAAGTCCGACACGGAAGGGCAGTTCCGTCCGGTCAATTACAAATCAAAGGTCACCGGCAGCTTTGAAAAGATTTCGCTGAGCGAGATCGAGATCAGGCCGGCGGGCGTTGCAGACCAGGGCATGATGCTTTCGGGCAATGCAAACTTCGTCCTTGGCAAGCAGATCAAGGCGACGGCGGATTTTTCAGCGCCGCGGGTGGATTTCGATGCTCTGGCGGGCGCCGGGGCGCGCCGCCTGCTGCGCGATGGCGACGGCCTTTCGCTGGTGAACGGACTATTGGCTGGCCTGCCTGAGGCCATTGATCTGCGCTCCTCAATCAAGGTTGCGGCGCTCAAGACCGGGGGCGAAGTCCTCGACAATGTCTTGCTGGATATCTCGGCAAACCGCAATGCCATGCGCATCCACGAGCTTTCCGCCTCGCTTCCCGGGCGCTCGCGCTCGCGCTTTGAAGGGGTATTTTTCCCGGGCACGCAATATGCGGAACTGGCCGGCACGCTGGCGGTAAAATCACCGGATGCGCGGCAGCTCTCGCTGTGGCTGTGGCCCGACAGCAGGAGCGCAATTGCCCGGACCTGGACTGGGCTTCGTGGAAACCTGGAAGGCAAGGCGGATGTGAGGCTCACGGCCTCGAAGCTCGACCTGCAAAACATCGAGTATGTGCTTGATGGCGAAACGGGCAAGGCGGGCCTTGCGGTTCTGGTCAATGGCGAGCGCCCCATCATCGATTTGCGCATCGACATGGAGACAGCCGACATCGACAGCTACATACCCAATGGCCTCGCCGCACTTTCTTCCGACGGCAGCGCAAGCTGGTCCAGCATTGTGGGGAATTTCGTCGAGGAACAGGTGAAGCGGGACTTGCATCTCACCTTCCAGGCGGGAAGCCTCAGGCTCAACGGGGTTGAAGCTTCAGATGTCGCGGTGGACATGGAAACCACCGTGAAGGGCTTTGATCTCAAGACCATCGAAGCCGGCTCGGTCGGTGGGGCGAAACTGAGCGTGGCCGGCAATGTGCTGAGCACGCTGGAAGGCCCCGATGGCGACATCGGCATCTCGCTCATGGCGGATGACCCGCGCGAACTCCTGCGGCTCATCGGGTTGCTGCCGCGTGACGCGAACCCCCGGTGGTCGGCGGTTCTCGGCGCGACGAGCCTGAAAATCGACCTGCAGGCAAAGCCATCGGCCGCGGCCCCCACAACCCATTTCGGGATCATCGGCAAGGTGGGTGATCTCGACATCACTTCCAACGGAAGCTTTACCATGGCCACCGGCCTGGCCGGCATGGGGCTCAAGGGCACCACGGAGATCAAAAGCCCGTCGAGCGCCACCCTGTTCAACCTGTTTGGCGGTGCTGCCGAAGCAACGGATACAATTCCTGCCCTGGCGGTCCTGACCGCCGACGGCGCGCTGCAAGACGGCTTCCAGATCGACCTGCGAAGCGACCTGTATCGTTCGACGGTGAAGTTCAATGGCAGGGTGACTCCCGATCCCGGCAGACTTGTCCTGGACGGCAACCTCACGATGCAGAGCGCCCAGGCCCAGGATCTGCTGGCCGCGCTGCGCGTTCCGGGGCTCGCCGCATCGGGTGGAGACCTGACGTTTGCCACCAAAATCAGCACCGCCGGGACGGTGCAGTCCTTTGACGAGATTGAGGCCAGGCTCTCGGGCTTCGGCCTGACCGGCAGCGCCGCCTTGAAAGACCAGACGGAGTTCACGGGTGATTTCGATGTGGGCGACATTTCGCTGATGAATACTCTGGCGCCGGTGTTCCTGCCATGGAATGGCAGCGCCGAGCCGCTGGAAGAAACCTTTGCCAAGACCCTGCCTTTCGGCCTCACCGGGGTGGTGTGGGTGCGGCCAAAGTCACTCGAGATCTATCCCGGATTTGCGGTGGGCAATGCACAGGTGGGCATTACCGCCACGGCAGATGTGACCGAGTTTGTGGTTTCCGCCAAAACAGTTGAAGGCGATGACATTGTCGTCGAAATCGCCTCGCGCCAGGCGGTTGAAGGGCGCAAGATCAGCGGGCAGGTGGCTGTTCCATTCGATCTCTTCCAGCATCTCAAGCGCAATGACGGAAGGGCCGTTGCCGCCGGGCAGGCCAGTGTCGAGGCAAAGTTTGAAGGCGCGGGAAGGAGTCCTGGCGGCGTCCTGGCGATGTTGAATGGCAAGGGCACTTTTGCGTTGCGGGATGGCCGGCTTCTGAATATTACGCCGGAGAATTTCTCCAAGCTGATCCTGACGGCCAATGATGCGGAAGGGCTGGAACTGGCCTTTGCCGGCCTGCGCAGTGGCAGTGGCGTCACGCTCGGTCCGGTATCGGGGCCGCTGACCATAGCAAACGGCGTGGCGACGTTTACGCCATTTGGCGTGACCGGTGCTGATGCACAGGTGCTGGTCAAGCCGGTTGCGGAACTGGCTGATGGAAAGATCGACATCGGGGTGGTTCTCAGCCTCAAGGCTTTACCGGAATTGCCGCCGATGGAAATCTCCTATTCCGGGCAGCCATCGCAGCTTGTGCCCGGCGAAGACAGGGCGGCGCTCACCTCATTCCTGGGTTTCAAAGTGCTTGAACGCAGCGTTGACGAACTGGAAAAAGTGCAGGCGGAACAGGAGCGGCTTGCCATCGAAGAGGAAAAGCTCCGCCAATCCGACGAGGAGCGATTGACCGCCTACTATGCGCAGAGGGCGGAACTGCGCCTGCGCCAGCGCGAACTGAAAGTCCACAGCGCCCAAAGGGTTCTGGATGTCGAACTGGCCAAGGCCGAAGTGCAGCGGCTTATCCGGGAGGGCAGTGCGCTCAACAAGGCGGAGCTGCGGCTGCGGCAGCATGAGCTGCGCGTCCACCGGAAAGTCATGGCGGCAGCCAGGCCGGTGGTGGCGCCGGCTCCCAAACCCGTCATCCAGCGGCAAATCATCCAACCGCAAATCATCCAGCCTCCGCAAGTGCCGGAGTCACCTTCCAATCTCTATTGATCAGGCCTTCTTTGCCCGCCTGAACAGCCAGACGCGAACGGCGCTCGAAAGGTTTCGGGTGCCACGGGTCCGGTCCACTTCACCAACCAGACTGGCAATTGTTTTCTTTTCGGCCTGGGCTGCATCCTGCAGGGCCTGCCAGAACTCGGGTTCAAGGGAGAGCGAGGTGCGATGCCCGGCAATGGTCAGCGAGCGCTTGAGGTCCCTGGCCATCAGCCGTCGCGCTTGTGCTTGTCGAGCGCCTTCTGTTCCAGCGCGCGTTGGGCTTTGTTCAATTCCTTTTCGGATTTTGTGCGGCCAAAAGCAGCGCGATTGACTTGCGCGACAGTCTCCTTCTCGGCGCGCTCCTTACGCTTGCGAAAGCCGCGGAGATTGAC
>Ga0073904_10004157_pt1 | contig 10809 bp, 8 predicted proteins | sample KloWWTrecipitate_FD_66668 | JGI IMG/M metagenome (GOLD analysis project Ga0073904, IMG submission 66668) | Active sludge microbial communities from Klosterneuburg, Austria, studying microevolution and ecology of nitrifiers - Klosterneuburg... | ecosystem: Engineered > WWTP > Aerobic digester >... | reverse complement strand
GGTCTTGCAGATCACCAGGCTGGGCTTGTCGGCACTGCTGCGGGCGCTGGCGATGGCCGCGGCCACCGCGTCGGCGTCATGCCCATCCACCGGGCCAATCACGTTCCAGCCGTACGCGGCAAAGCGTTGGGCGGTGTCGTCGATGAACCAGGGCGCCACCTGCCCGTCGATCGAGATGCCGTTGTCGTCGTAAAGCGCAATCAGCTTGTTGAGCTTCCAGGCGCCGGCCAGCGCGCAGGCCTCGTGGCTGATGCCCTCCATCAGGCAGCCATCGCCGAGGAAGGTGTAGGTGCGGTGGTCAACGATGGCGTGACCGTCGCGGTTGAACTCGCTGGCCAGCAGCTTCTCGGCCAGCGCCAGTCCCACCGCGTTGGTGATGCCCTGGCCCAGCGGGCCGGTGGTGGTCTCCACCCCCGGAGTGATGCCGACTTCCGGGTGCCCCGGCGTCTTGCTGTGCATCTGGCGGAAGTTGCGCAGCTCCTCGATCGGGAGGTCGTAGCCGCTCAGGTGCAACAGCGCGTAGATCAGCATCGACGCATGGCCGTTGGACAGAACGAAGCGGTCGCGGTCGGCCCACTGCGGGTTGGCCGGGTTGTGCTTCAAGTGGCGGGTCCACAGCGCCACCGCCATGTCCGCCATCCCCATCGGCGCACCGGGGTGCCCGGAGTTGGCCTGCTGTACGGCGTCCATCGCCAGCGCACGGATCGCGTTGGCCAGCTGTTGGGAGGAGGGAGTGTCTTGAGCGGCCATGGGCGGATCGTCGATCAGGAAGGAAAACCTGGAATTTTACCGGCCCGCGCAGGCAGGCCGGCCAGAGCCGTCACGCTGCGGGCTCCAACGCGACGCGCACCCCCCTGCGTCAACCTTGACCCGAATCAAGACAAAAATGCGCTGCAGTGACAGTCTGCAGGGGTGTCGCGCAACCGTGGCGCACCCCCGGATTGCGAGCAGTTCCAACGGGTGGCGCCATGACCTCGCGACGGACCCCCAACTTCACGCGGGCACCGCAGAACCACCATGAGCCACCCCTCCTTCCAGGTCATCCGTGACGAGCATCAGGCCCTTGCCGCCATGTTGAGCTCCATCAGCATGTTGCTCAGCGAGCACCGCCGCAAGGGCGTGCCGCCGCCGTTTGCCGTGCTGCGCGCCATGTTGTTCTACATCGACGAGTACCCGGAGCGCCTGCACCACCGCAAGGAGACCGAGCTGCTGTTCCCGGCCATCCGCCATCGCACCGACCAGGCAGCCGAGGCGCTGGACAAGCTGGACCGCGACCATGCCCGGGGTGAACAGGCCATCCGCGATCTGGAGCATGCACTGACCGCCTACGAAATGATGGGCGACTCCCGTGCCCAGGACTTCGCGACGGCGGTGGACCGCTACCTGGAGTTCTACCGCGCCCACATGCGCCTGGAAGAGGACGTGATCATGCCGCTGGCCCTGGAGGTGCTTCAGGAAGAGGACTGGAAACAGCTGGACGCGGCCTTCGCAGAGAACCGCGACCCCCTCACCGGACACAAGCCGGAGGCGGAATACGAGAAACTTTTCAGCTTCATCGTCAACCATGCACCGGCGCCCATTGGTTTGGGGGCTCCCCTCTGAGTCGGTTTCCGACCGGCCGGCCCTAAACTGAAAGGGTCGTGCAAACCCTGATTTCGACCGATCCCCCCACCTCGCCCGATGGCATGCGAGCGGCGCCTGCGCTGCGGGCCATCGTGCTGGCGGCCGGTCGCGGCGAGCGCATGCGCCCACTCACCGACCACACGCCCAAGCCGCTGTTGCCGGTGCTGGGCCGGCCGCTGATCGAATGGCACCTGCTGGCGCTGGCGCGCGACGGGGTGCGGGAGGTGGTGATCAACACCGCCTGGCTGGAGGCGCAATTCCCCGCCACGCTGGGCGACGGCAGCCGCTTCGGGCTGACCCTGCGGTACTCCACCGAAGGCCAGGACTGGGGCGGTGCACTGGAGACGGCCGGCGGCATCGCCACCGTGCTGCCCTGGCTCACCGAAGGTGGACGCGAGGCCTTCTGGGTGGTGTCTGCCGACATCTGGGCCCCTGACTTCCACTTCGACGGTGGTTTCGCCCGTCGTTTCATCGACAGTCGCCTGCAGGCCCATCTCTGGATGGTGCCGAACCCGGAGTTCCATCCGAACGGAGATTTCGCCCAGGGCGAACCGCTGCCATCCTTGAGCGGCGACGCTGTCGTTGGGCGCCTGTCGGACGACCCGAGCGAGAGGCAGACCTACGCCAACCTGGCGTTGATGCGTGCCGACCTGTTTCAGGGACTGCCGGCAGGGCGGCGCGCACCGTTGGGTCCACTGCTGCGCACGGCCATGGCCGGGCAACAAATCAGCCTGCAGACCTACGTCGGTCGCTGGGAAAACGTCGGCACACCGGCCCAGTGGCAAGCGTTGCAGACGCTGCAGAACTCGCCCCATCCGACCCCGCCCCCACCTTCCGAGAAGACGCCGTGAGTGCCACCGCGGAAATCCTGCGTCTGATCGGTACCGCCTTGGGCGCGGCCGCAGGGGCCGTCCTCCTGGAGCAGCTGTGCGCGCAGGCCTGGCGGCACTGGTGGCTGCGGGTCGATCCGCTGGTGTCGCAGGTGGACGACACGGTGTTCTACCAGCGCTCGCTCTGGACCCTGTCTGCACCCGAAGTGCGCCGCACTTGGGCCGGCCTGGGCCTGGGCGCCGCACTGGCGGCCTCGGCGGTGCTGCTGCACCCGCTGCTGTTGCTGCCCTGTGCGGCCGTGCTGCTGGCCACCCTGGTCTGGGAGCTGCGCACCTGGGAATGTGTGGCGGTGAGCCCCTGGCAGGTGGCCTGGCGGCGCGGCTGGCGCCGCAGCATCCGCCGCCTGCCGATGCTGCAGATCGCGCGGGTGCACCTGGTCGAACGGGCGCTGGGTGCCCGGCCACCCTGGCTGCCACAGCCCTGGGGCCGCCCCCTGGGCAGTTGCTACCTGGCCCTGGAGCTGCACAACGGCCGGGCCGTCAAGCTGCCCCGCACCAACAGCGCCACCGGCCGCCGGGCGGTGGTGCTGGCCGCCCAGTTCCTGCGCCAGCGCAAGCGCGCCGGTGAACGCGAACGCCTGGCCAGCCTGCGCGAGCAGGCCCGCATCCTGCGACAGGCACGCCGCCTGATGCCCGACACCCGCGAACTCGCCCTGAAGCGTGAACTGGCCCAGCTGCGGCACAGCAGCCGGCGGGTGCACCGCATCGACCACTGGCCGGGTCAGGCCACCCAGCTCCTGCCGGACACGGCGCCGGACGCGCTGCCGCCGTCCGCCCCGGGTGAACTGCTGGACGCCTCGCTGTATCGGCCCGCCGGACGCAGCCCTCTCTAGGCACCTGGGCAGAGCGGCTGTTCAGGAAACCCTCGGCCGGCCTCCTAGAATCCAGAGTTCGCCGAACGCACAGGCGACCTCGGCGCCTTCACCACCCCTGAACCGCGGACCCGACCGGCCCGCCGTCTGCCATGCTGACCTTCCAGCAACTGATCCTTCGCCTGCAGGACTATTGGGACCGCCAGGGCTGCGCCCTGCTGCAGCCCTATGACATGGAGGTCGGCGCCGGCACCAGCCACACCGCCACCTTCCTGCGTGCGCTGGGGCCGGAGCCCTGGAAGGCCGCCTACGTGCAGCCCAGCCGCCGCCCCAAGGACGGCCGCTACGGCGAGAACCCCAACCGCCTGCAGCACTACTACCAGTACCAGGTGGTCCTGAAACCCGCGCCGGCCGACATCCTGGAGCTGTACCTGGGCTCGCTGGAAGCCCTGGGCTTTGACCTGAAGAAGAACGACATCCGCTTCGTCGAGGACGACTGGGAGAACCCCACGCTGGGCGCCTGGGGCCTGGGCTGGGAAGTCTGGCTCAACGGCATGGAGGTGACCCAGTTCACCTACTTCCAGCAGGTCGGCGGCATCGACTGCAAACCCATCACCGGCGAGATCACCTACGGCCTGGAACGCCTGGCGATGTACCTGCAGGGCGTGGAGAACGTCTACGACCTGGTCTATGCCGATGGCCTGAAATACGGCGACGTGTTCCACCAGAACGAGGTGGAGCAGTCGACCTACAACTTCGAGCACAGCAACGTCGAATTCCTGCTCACTGCCTTCGGTGCCCACGAGGGCAACGCCAAGGCCCTGATGGAGCAGCAGCTGGCGCTGCCGGCCTACGAGCAGGTGCTCAAGGCCGCGCACACCTTCAACCTGCTGGACGCACGCGGCGCCATCTCGGTGACCGAACGCGCCGCCTACATCGGTCGCATCCGCAACCTGGCCCGCAGCGTGGCCGCCGCCTACCTGGACAGCCGCAAGCGCCTGGGCTTCCCGATGGCACCGAAGGCCTGGGCCGATGAAGTGATCGCGAAGATCGACGCCGAAACCGCCAAGAAAGCGGCCTGAGCGGCTTCAGCTTAGACCCAGCCCCAGAGCCCTGCCATGCTGACCAAGCTGCGCATCAAGAATTTCAAGCGGTTCGACACCGCAGAGATCGACCTGCGCCAGTCGGTGGTGTTCATCGGCCCGAACAACTCGGGCAAGACCACCGCACTGCAGGCCTTGGCACTGTGGGACGCAGGCTGCAAGCAATGGCTGGCCAAGCGCCCGGCCGCCAGCGGCAGGAAGGACTCTGCCAAAGCCATCACGATTGGCCGCAAGGATCTGGTGTACGTCCCCTTGCCCTCGTCGAACGCCTTGTGGAAAGACCTGAAGGTTCGCGAAGGTTATCGCGAGGAAGACAAGACGAAGGTGCGCAATGTCCACATCGAAATCATCGTCGATGGTGTGGATCGGCATGGCAACCCTTGGTCGTGCGGCTTCGAGTTCGAGTTCGCAAGCGAAGAGTATTTCTATTGCCGGCCCCTCAGGCTGGACAATTCCGACAAACCGGCCCGCATGCCAGTGCCGACGGCGGAGCTGGCCGAGATCAACCTAGCGTTCCTGCCGCCCATCAGTGGTCTCTTGATGGACGAGGCCCTGCTACAGCCAGGCAGAGTCGAGGTACTGCTGGGCAATGGCCGCAGCGGCGAGGTATTGCGCAACCTGTGCTATTCCGTCTTCGAGCGCAGCAAGGAAAATTGGCTGAGCATCGTCAGCCACATGAAGATGCTGTTTGGCATCACGCTCAACGACCCCGTGTTCATCAGCCAGCTGGGTACTCTGGAAGTGGACTACACGGCACAGGACGGCAAGACACGCCTGCCCCTGACCTCCGTCGGTCTGGGCATGCTACAGACCTTGCACCTGCTGGTGTATCTGTATCTGAAGCCCGGCGCCGTGCTGATGCTCGACGAGCCTGACGCCCACCTGGAAATACTCCGACAACGCCAGACCTACCATCTGCTGACCGAGATCGCCCGCCAGCATGGCAGCCAAGTGGTATGTGCCAGCCACTCGGAAGTCGTGCTCAACGAGGCGGTGGAACGCGACACCGTGATTGCCTTCGTTGGCAAGCCCCATGTCGTCTCCGGCAGACAAGGCTCACAGGTGCTCAAGGCATTGCGGGACTTTGGATTCGAGCACTATATTCAGGCCGAAATATCCGGGTGGGTTCTATATCTGGAAGGCAGTACGGACTTGGCCATCCTTCAGGCTTGGGCGCGAGTGCTGAACCATCCAGCCCGATCCGCTCTGAAAAAGCCCTTTGTACATTACCTGAGCAGCAATGTCCCATCGCAGGCTCGTGTGCATTTCAATGCTGTCAGGGAAGCAAATTCTGACCTGATCGGCTTGGCACTATTCGATCGTTTGGACATAGCACCGCAAGGCCAGCAATTCGGACTCTTGGATCTGCAATGGCAGCGCAGGGAAATAGAAAATTATTTCGCATCCCCCGAGGTACTGCTGAACTTCGCAGGCGGCGTTTCGCAGGAGGATCTGATCGAGATTGCCGAAGCGCAGCATCGGCAGGACGCCATGCGTAACGCCATCACGGAAATCGAGCAGGCGCTCAAGACGTTGGGCGAGGATCTCTGGTCTCCCGACAGAAAAGCCAGCGAACAGGTATTACCGCAGATTCTGAAACGTTACCGCGACAAGGTACAAGACATACGGGTGCCTGAAAATGGCTCCTACTACACGCTGATCGAGCACCAACATCCGGACGACATTGCACCCGAAGTGATCTCGGTTCTCGATTCAATCCAAGACGTCGCAAGCCGCGCCAAATCCCACGACCATCCATGACCACGCAGAACCTGCTCGTCGAACTCTTCGTCGAAGAACTCCCCCCCAAGGCGCTGAAGAAGCTGGGGGAATCCTTCGCCGCCACGCTGGCCGCCAGCCTCAAGGCCAGCGGCCTGGCCGCTGCGGACGCCGCCGTCACTGCCTATGCCTCCCCGCGCCGTCTGGCGGTGCAGGTCGCAGCCGTGGCCTCGCGCGCGACCGACCGCGCGGTGCAGCAGAAGCTGATGCCGGTGACGGTCGCGCTAACGGCCGACGGCCAGCCCACCCCGGCGCTGCTGAAGAAGCTGGCCGCCATCGGCGCCGACGCCTCCGTCGTGCCGAGCCTCCAGCGCCTGCCCGACGGCAAGGCCGAGGCGCTGTTCCTCGACTCGGTGGTGCCTGGCGCCACGCTGACCGAGGGCCTGCAGAAGGCGCTCGACGAGGCGCTGGCCAAGCTGCCGATCCCCAAGGTCATGACCTACCAGCTGGCCGACGGCTGGAGCGACGTGAAGTTCGTGCGCCCGGCGCACAAGCTGGTTGCGCTGCACGGCACGCACGTGGTGCATGTTGAGGCGCTGGGCCTGAAGGCCGGGCGCGAGACGCTGGGCCACCGCTTCGAAGCGACCACACCGGTGGTGGCGATCGAGGACGCCGACAGCTACGCGCACCAGTTGCGCGAGCAGGGCGCAGTCATCGCCAGCTTCGCCGAGCGCCGCGCCGAGATCGTGCGCCAGCTCGCATCCGCCGCGGCGGCCGAGGGCCTCAAGCCCATCGAGGACGAGGCGCTGCTGGATGAGGTGACCGCGCTGGTCGAGCGCCCGAACGTGCTCACCTGCCAGTTCGAGACCGAGTTCCTCGACGTGCCGCAGGAGTGCCTCATCCTGACGATGAAGGCCAACCAGAAGTACTTCCCGCTGCTGGATACGACCCCTGGCAAGGAGGGCAGGCTGACGAACAAGTTCCTCATCGTCAGCAACATCCGTCCGGCCGATGCCAGCGCAGTGACGCAGGGCAACGAGCGGGTGGTGCGCCCGCGCCTGGCCGACGCCAAGTTCTTCTTCGACCAGGACCGCAAGAAGACCCTGGCCAGCCGCGTGCCGGGCCTGTCCAAGGTCGTGTACCACGGCAAGCTGGGCACCCAGGGCGACCGCATGGAGCGCGTGCGCGCCATCGGCCACGCCATCGTCCACCAGCTCGCAGCGCACCAGCCCGCCTCGGTGCAGTCGCACGATGAGCTGCAGATGCTGGAGCACAAGGTCGACCAGGCCGCCCAGCTGGCCAAGACCGACCTGCTGACCGACATGGTCGGCGAGTTCCCCGAGCTGCAGGGCATCATGGGCGGCTACTACGCCCGCCACGAGGGCCTGCGCGACGGGGTGGCCATCGCGATCGAGGACCACTACAAGCCCCGCTTTGCCGGCGACGCGCTGCCGCGCAACCACAGCGGCACGGTGCTGGCGCTGGCCGACAAGCTGGAGACCCTGGTCGGCCTGTTCGGCATCGGCCAGCTGCCCACCGGCGACAAGGACCCGTTTGCGCTGCGCCGCCACGCACTGGGTGTGATCCGCCTGCTGGTGGAGAAGAACCTGCCGCTGTCGCTGCCGGAGATGCTGGCCGCCGCCATCCCGGCCTTCGGCGAGCTGATCGAGGACCCGGGCCTGGCGCTGGCCGACTTCTTCCAGGACCGCCTGGCGGTGAACCTGCGCGAGCAGGGCTACAGCGCCCAGGAGGTCGATGCGGTGCTGGCGCTGCGGCCGGAGCGCTTGGGCGACGTGCCCAAACGGCTGGCCGCGGTGCGTGCCTTTGCCGGCCTGCCGGAGGCCGCCTCGCTGGCTGCGGCCAACAAGCGCATCGGCAACATCCTGAAGAAGGCCGAGGGCGAGGTGCAAGCCAAGGTGGACGCCGCGCTGCTGCAGGAGGCCGCCGAGCGGCAGCTGGCCGCCGCGCTGGCCGAGGCGCAGCCGCAGGCCGACCGCCTGTTCGAGCGGCACGAGTACGCCGCCAGCCTGCAGGCACTGGCCGTGCTGAAGGCCCCGGTGGACGCCTTCTTCGACGCGGTGATGGTCAACGCCGAGGACCCGGCCTTGCGCGCCAACCGGCTGGGCCTGCTCAAGACCCTGCACGAGGCCATGAACCGCGTGGCCGACCTGTCGCGCCTGGCGGCCTGACCCGGCCGCTGTCACCCCGGAGCTTGATGCAGTGCAACAGGCGGGCCATGATCGAGGTATGAAACTCGTCATCCTCGACCGCGACGGCACCCTCAACGACGACCGCAATGGTCACGTCAAGTCCGTCGAGGAATGGTCCCCGCTGCCCGGTGCGCTGGAAGCGGTGGCCCGACTGAACCAGGCCGGCTGGCGTGTGGTGCTGGCCACCAACCAGTCCGGACTGGGGCGTGGCCTGTACGACATGGGGATGCTCAACACCATCCACCAGACCCTCAACGAGGCGCTGTCGCCACTGGGCGGGCGCATCGACGCGGTGTTCTTCTGCCCCCACGCCCCGGAGGATGACTGCGACTGCCGCAAGCCCCGCCCGGGTCTGTTCCAGAAAATCGGCGAGCGCCTGAACATCGATCTGGCCGGCGTGCCCACGGTCGGCAACCTGCTGCGCCATCTTCAGGCCGGGGTGGAGGCCGGCTGCGCCCCGCACCTGGTGCGCACGGGCCGCGCTGCCCAACTGACGGAGGCCGACCTCGAACCCCTCAGGCAGCAGTTGCCCGGGCTGCAAGTGCACGCCGACCTGACTGCCTTTGCCGATGCCCTGCTGAGCCAGGAAGCTCGCCGCCAGAGCGAAGCCCGCGCCGAAGGTCGCCGCTAGACTTCCTCCCCGCGGGGCCCATTGCCGATCCGAACCCGAGTCCAAGTCCGAACCCGAGCCCGCACCGCCTTCCACCCGCTCCCATGCCCTACCTGCGTTCCGCCCTCTTTGTGTTCTGGCTCATCGTCACGGTGATCCCCTGGAGCCTGTTCGTGGTGCTGCTGTCGCCCATCGTCAGCAGCACCCGGCTTTACTGGATCTGCGCCAAGTGGCTGCACGTGGCCATCCTGGGGGCCAAGTGGTTCTGCGGCGTGACCTGGCGCATCCAGGGCATGGACAACGTGCCCAGCGCAGCGGATGAGAAGGCTGCCGTGATCCTGGTGCCCAAGCACCAGTCGACCTGGGAGACCTTTGCCTTCCCGGCGCTGATGCCCCACCCGCTGGCCTACGTGTTCAAGCGTGAACTGCTGTACATCCCCTTCTTCGGCTGGGCCATCGGCAGCCTGGACATGGTGCACATCAACCGCGGACGCGCATCGGAGGCCTGGCGCAAGGTGGCCGAGCAGGGCAAGCGCATCATGGGCCAGGGCAACTGGATGATCATGTTCCCGGAGGGCACCCGTGCCCCCCGCGGCGGCCAGGGTGAATACAAGACCGGCGCCTCCCGCCTGGCGGTGACCTGCCAGGTACCGCTGGTGCCCATCGCGGTCACGTCAGCGCGCTGCTGGCCGCGCAAGACCTTCCTGCTGCGCCCCGGGGTGATCGACATCTCGATCGGCAAGCCCATCGCCCCCGCAGGCCGCCGCCCGGACGACCTGATGCGCGAAGTGGAGACCTGGATCGAGACCGAGATGCGCCGCCTGGATCCCGACGCCTACCCCCCCGGTGGGACGGGTGTGCCGGCCTGAATCGACCAGCGGGAGCGGGACATGCGCAGCCACCCGAGGCAGCCCCCTATCGCTTCTTCTCCTGGCCGATCCACTCGTTCTCGTTCGCCCCGCAGCGCAACGCCGGATCCGGCCTCGACCCAGCTGAGCCTGCCCTGGCGGGACGACACCCCACCGACCCTTCCTGTGCTGGATGCATCGCCTGCGGCAGGAAACGAACGGTCGTCCCCCCTGAACCCGCAGCAGCTGACCGAGTCGACCTCCGTCCAGCCGCCCGCCGAAGGACCCCGGGATGCCGCCCCTGCCCGGGCTCCGGCTCGCAACCTCCTGCGGCACCTGCGCAGCAACCGCGAACTGCGGCTGGGCGAGCACCTGATCGGCTATGAACTGAGCCGCAGCCAGCGCCGCAGCATCGGCTTCGTGGTCGGCGAGGAGGGCCTGGCGGTGCGCGCCCCCCGCTGGGTCGGTCAGGGTGAGATCGATCAGGCGCTGCAGGCACGGTCCAGCTGGATCCTGCGCAAGCTGCACGACCAGCACCAGCGCCTGGAGCGACTGGAGGCCGCCCGTGTGGACTGGCGCGATGGTGTGTCCCTGCCCTTCCTGGGGGCGCCGATGGAGGTCCGCCTGGATCCCACCGTGACGGGCGCATGGTTCAGCGCCCAGCCTCGCAGCCTGCGCGTCGGTTTGCCGCTGGCGGCCCAGCCGACGCAGATCCGCGATGCGGTGCAGGGTTGGCTGCAGCGCCAGGCCCTGGCCTTGTTCGAAGAGCGTTGCGCCTTCTATGCCGCGCGGCTGGGGGTGAACATCCGCAGATTGCGGCTGAGCTCAGCCCAGACCCGCTGGGGCAGTGCCAGTGCCGACGGTACGGTGCGGCTGAACTGGCGGCTGATTCACTTCGCGCTGCCCAGCATCGACTACGTGGTCGCCCACGAACTGGCGCACCTGCACGAGATGAACCACAGCCCGGCCTTCTGGGAGGTGGTGCGTTCGGTGA
>Ga0073904_10004154_pt1 | contig 10811 bp, 7 predicted proteins | sample KloWWTrecipitate_FD_66668 | JGI IMG/M metagenome (GOLD analysis project Ga0073904, IMG submission 66668) | Active sludge microbial communities from Klosterneuburg, Austria, studying microevolution and ecology of nitrifiers - Klosterneuburg... | ecosystem: Engineered > WWTP > Aerobic digester >... | reverse complement strand
CGCCCTCGATACGCTGAACGCCAGCGGCAAGATGATCGGCATCATCAGCCACGTCGAAGGGCTGAAGGAGCGCATTGCAGCGCAGATTAAGGTGGACAAGGGCGGCAGCGTCGGCCATTCGCGAATCATCGTCTAAGCAAACGCTGACTTGACCCGTTGAGTCACTGCCGCCACAGCGGGGGTAACGCCCCCGCTTTCAGGCGGAATCAATTGCTCCGGTCAACACCGATTTTTGGCCAAACTCCGGGTCGACCGCGGCTTGCTGCTCACCAACTGCCAAGCAACATACTCAGAATCATCGCCGCTACCACGAGCAAACCGATCCATGCGGCGATACCGCTCAGCGTCACCACATTGGCAACGTAGTGGGCAGTCTTCTCGTCGCTGATATGAAGCAGCGGACGAACACCGTGGCGAATCAGGGCCAGCGATGCGACCCACGCCAAGGCGCCGACGGCCAGCGTGAACCCGAGGCTCGGCACCAGCAGGGCCAGCGACGCAAGCCACAACGGCACTGGGGCAATGGCGGCCAGCGCGTAGGCACTGTCGTAGCCGGGGTCATGGTCACGGCCCATCGACATCCGCTGAATCAGCATCGCCATATAGCCCACCATCAGCAATTGCATGCCGTAGAAAACTACGCCTATCACCAGCAATTGCATCGCGCTCAACGCCGGCACGGACAACGGGAAAATGGCACCGGGGTGAACCAGTTCGGCATAGCTGTAGAGCGCCGGGGGCAACAGCGACATCGGCATTACCAAGCTTTTGAAGAACCAACGGGCCGAATAATGCGAATGATCGATTTCTTCCCAGCCGGTCTTTTCGGAAACAAGCATTCCGGGAAAATGAGTTAGCAACATGATCTCTCTCCTCTCCATCGTACAAATAGCCGCAACGCCTCAATGCGCCGTAGCCATGGTGGATCATGAATACTTAGACCGCGCCCGGTCCCTGAGTTCGATCTGTCGTGAATTGAACCGCAATGACTGGTGACGATTAAACGACTTGGCCAAGCCAGCTAACGAGATCTGTCTCAGTCAGCGGCCGAGAGTAAAAATAGCCTTGGGCAATGTCGCAACCCAGACCCCGCAATAGCTCGGCCTGCTGCTCGTTTTCGATACCCTCGGCCACCAGCGTCAGGTGCAGGGCCTGACCAAGGGCAACAATGGTACGGACGATCTGGGCATCCTCGTCGTCGCGGTCGGCGTCCATGACGAAGGAGCGGTCGATCTTGAGGACGTCGATCGGCAGCCGCCGCAGGTAGGCGAGGCTTGAGTAGCCGGTGCCGAAATCATCCACCGCGACGGTAACGCCGATATCGCGCAAGCGGGTGAGCAGGATCACGGCGCTGGCCGGATTGGCCATCACCGTGCTTTCAGTCAATTCGATTTCCAGATCTTTGGCAGTAATACCGTGGCGGGCGACCAGGGTCGATATGCGCTCGACCAGGTCGCCGGTGTCGAGCTGCCGGGCCGAGACGTTGACGGCGATCGGCAGCTTCCATCCCAGCTGATGCAGGATGGCCGCCTGGCGGCAGGCCTGATCAAGCACCCAGTCGCCGAGGGCGACGATCAGGCCGCTTTCCTCGGCCAGCGAGATGAACTCGCCCGGCGGCAGCAGACCATGGACCGGATGGCGCCAGCGCACCAATGCCTCGACACCGACCGGCTGTGCGGTGAGCAGGGATACCTTGGGTTGATAATGCAATTCCAGACCGCCGTCGGCGATGGCCCGGCGCAAGTCCATTTCCATATTCAGTCGACGACTGGTCCGTTCCAGCATCGCCTCCTGGAAAAAGCGATAGGTATTGCGCCCGGCTGCCTTGGCGGCGTACATCGCCATGTCCGCACGCTTCATCAACTCCAGGGGATCGTCGCCGTCCTCGGGGAAAAATGCCATGCCCATCGAGGCACCGATTTCCACGGAATGACCGCATAACTGCATCGGCAGCCGAATTTCGGCAATCAGCTGCTCGGCCAGACTGGCACAGTGGCTGGCCTTGTCGAGGTCTTCCATCAAGAGCACGAATTCGTCTCCGCCCAGGCGGGCGACCGTGTCCATGGCACGCAGCCGGCCCTGAACACGGCGAGCCACCTCCTGCAGCAGCAAGTCGCCGACATCATGGCCCAGGGCATCATTAACGCTCTTGAATCGGTCGAGATCGATGAAGGTCACCGACAACCGGCGTGACTCACGCTGGCTGCGGCTGATCGCGTGCTGCAGACGTTCGAGGAACAGGGTGCGATTGGGCAGTCCGGTCAGGGCATCGTGAAACGCCAGATGGTGAATGCGTTCATCCTTGCGGCGGATGTCGGTAACGTCGTGAAATACCGAGACATAGCGCACGGGATTACCTTCGTCGTTGTCAATGCGGTTGATGGTCATCCACTGCAGGTAGGCTTCACCATTTTTATTCCGGTTCCAGATTTCGCCTTGCCAATGACCTTCGTTGTTTAACATCCGCCAAATCTCGCCATAGAACTCGGCCTTATGGTGCTCTGAACGCAGCATGCTGGGCCGTCGCCCAACCGCCTCGGCTACGCTGTAACCGGTGATTTTGCTGAAGGCGGGATTGACCGAGAGAATGATGCTGTCAGCATCGGTGATCATCACCCCCTCGGCGGAATTGTGAAAGACGCTGGCCGCCAGGTGCAGTTGCTCTATGGTCCGTTTATGCACGGTCAGGTCGCGGCCGACACCGAGCACGCTGACGATGCGCTCATCCTGCGCCAGTTCCGGCACCATGCGTATCATGTGGTAGCGCGGCTGGCCGTCCGGACCGGGAAAGATCAGGTCATAGTCACGGCTCTCACCACTGCGGGCAACCTGGCGAACAGCGTCGAGCAGGGCGTCGAAGCGTCCGTCCGGCCATATCTCTTCCTGGGGTTTGCCCAGCATCTCTGCAGCGCTCAGTCCCAGGGTCTGTTCCAGGGAGCGGTTCAGATAGATGATCTGCCCTTCGCCATCCCAGCGCGCGATGTTGTCCGGCACGTTGTCGGCCAGGGAACGGAAGACCCGTTCACGTTCGACCAGGGCCTCCGCTGCGTGGCGCTGCTCCGTGATGTCCTGCAGGATCAGCAACAGGTGGGATTCGCCGCGGCTGGCAAAGGGCGAGCATTGGGCCCGCACCCAGAGTTCCTTGCCGAAGCTACTGGTGAAGCGCGCTTCCATTTCCATCCGGCGGTCTTCGGCCAGCGTCTGTACGGCCAGATCGTAAAATCCGCCGCGGCGCCACGAATCGATCCGGTGGAAATTCTGTCCCAGCAACTGTTCCAGCGTGCCGCCGACCAACTGCGCGGCGACCGGGTTGGCCAGGACGCACTGGCCATCCTGCCGGTAGGCCAAGACCCCGACCGGCGACGTGGCCAGAATGTTCTCGTTCAGCGCCAGCGCCTCCCGCAGCTGTTCTTCGGTTGCCCGCAACTCGCGGGTGCGTTCTTCGACCCGCTGTTCCAGACTCTGGTAGAACTCGTCGAGGGTTTTTTCGGTGTGTTTGCGCTCGGTAATGTCGGTGGCGATGCCGCAGACGGCGTAGATCTGGCCGCTGGCGTCACGCAACGGCACCTTGAGGGAAAGCATGGTATGGAGGCCATCGTCCATCGGGACGACTTCCTCGAATTCACGGGCGACGCCGGTCTCCAGAACCTCAAGGTCGGCATCGCGTACGGCCTCGGCCACCGCAGGCGGGAACAGGTCGAAATCGGTGCGGCCGCGCAGGCTGTCGTTAGTGACGTGGTGCAGGTCGCAATAGCGCTGATTGACTAGCAGGTAGCGGCCGGCGCAATCCTTGACGAAGATCACTGCCGTCGTATTGTCGATGATCGAGTTCAGCAAATCCTGGCTGCGCGCCAGCTCTTCCTGAGCCTGCTTCAGTTCGCTGATGTCGGTGCAGATGCCGAGAACCTTGTTGCAATGCCCGTCATCCTCGATCAGCGGCGTCTTGCTGGTGCTGAACCAGTGCACCGAACCATCTGAGAAAGACACCGGCTCGGCGACGATCAACTTGCTACGGCGATTGTCGATCACCTCGCGGTCGTCGCGCAGAAAGGCCTCCAGCTCTTCCGCATTGGAATGGAAATAGGCGTTGCTGCGCCCTTCCACCTGCCCGGCATCCAGCCCGTAGGCCGCGGCCAATGCGTTATTGGCGAGCAGGAAGGTGCCGTCGCGATCCTTGACGAAGATCATGTTGGGGCTGGTATCGATCACCTGACGCAGGAAGTGTCGCTGGTGGCAGAGACTATCGTCGAGCCCTTTGCCGGGCGTGAGGGCGCGGATGAAGATCAGCGTATTTTCCGAGTCACCGCTGCGACACGGGATAGCGGCGACTTCGACGGGGATCGTCTGGCCGTCAAGACGAAAACAGGTTTGCTCCGGGAGCGACTGGCTGCCCGTCGCCCCAGGCAGGGAACCCTCGCTGTCCTTGGGCGTTTCCAGACACCCCGGGCGTAGTCGATCAAGGATCGATTGACCGATCAATTGGGCAGGAGACTCGGCGCCCAGCAAAGCCACCGCCGCAGGATTGAGGTAGCGGATCAGGCCCTGGGAAGTGAACACGATGGCATCCGCCGACTCGTCGGTAATGCCAAAAATGAGTTCTCGATTCTCCATGTTGCCTTTGCGGTTGGCCGCTTATGGTTGTCTCCGGCTATTATCTTCGGCCTATCCAGCACCCTAGGCAAGCGGCGCCATGTGCCAGCCCGGGAACCGGCCAAGGTGATGCGGCAAGCCAGGCCATCGCCATGGCGGGCTCCGCGGATCGCAAATTGGAATTTGTCGCTCAATCGATAAGCGCTTCGGAAGGGGTGAGCCGCCCCTTCACGATAGTGAGCCCTTCTGGTAATTTTATCGACACTCAAATGCAGTTGTGCAATTAGCAGTCGTGCAGTTTGTTGGCGCCACCTTTACCGCTACCTTCCCCGACTTGGCACATTGCTCATTGGCTACTGATTGCGCATGGTTGGGATCGCTGGTTGCAGCAGGGGTCGGGTAATACGCAGGATAGGCAACGCAACCTGAGAGCATTACGGAGGCGAACAGCAAAAATGTTTTCAAAATAGTCTTTCGAAAGTTTTGACTCGGATAGTGACTTTAATCCAGCCCCCAGAAACCAGTCTAATTTTTACGGCAGTCGTTCTCACAACTGCTTTCCGGGTTCGTGGCGGGCGGCAGGCGACCCAAAACGGAAGTTGCCAGTTTGAAAAAAGGGGACGTTCAGGAACATTGGAGGAAAGAGGCCGTCTATAGGCGGCACGCCGGAATACGGTCACGCTTGACCGACGGGTTGGGCCTCAGTTCAGTTTGCCGCAACACTGTTTGTATTTCTTTCCGCTGCTGCATGAGCACAGCTCATTCCTGTCACGCCCCTTCTGCAGCGGCGCCTTAATTACCGGCGAGTTTGTGGCTACGACCTTTGCCTGCCGCATGAATAGACGGGGGCTGTTGCCTGGAAACCATTTGCTCAGACGAAACGTATCCGCAGCGGCGACTATTCCGCCAGAAATTGGTTCTAGCGCACCCCAAGTGGTTGTGGTCGCGAAGCGCAGTAGCTTTGCTGGAAGCGATTCCATCAGACTGGGTTTCCCGATACTCTCAACGTACCGTCGCAGTGTCTCTTGGGCAGTCGATGACGGACTTCCTGTCGCCAGCCAGTCGCGAAAAGACTGAGCGTGCTTGGTCTGACGAAGGTCAATAACCTGACGAGCGCTTAACTGCTTGCTGGCGAAGGCTGACCCAATGTCTGGGACACCTGATACTTGCTGTATCTGCGCGAAGGCTGAGCGGCCGTGAGGTGAGAAGCCAAGTCTTTGCCCTTTTGCCTGCAAGATGGAAAGCGTTGACGCATCACCTGTAAGTTCTCCAGCCTCTGTCTTACCGCTGACTCCGAGCAAAAAATTCTCGAATACGACACTCAACACCGCGCGAATTTCAGGGAGGTCATTTTTTTCAGGTGGAACATGAGGGTTAAAGACGGTAACAGTGTCCGCCTTGCTACCCGCCAAGTTTTCAATGGATCGCCCCCCATTGCGAATAGATAACAGTGCCTGTAGATACGGGCTGTCCTGGATGTCGCGGTAGGCCTCTGCTCGAACCCCCTCCAAGAGTGATTCCGTGGCAAGTTGAGCTGTGTGATCCAACAGCAGCGTCTTGTACTTCTGCCTCGCTTCGGGCGTTGAAGGTGGGTTCATGGCAATGAACACCGCATCAATTGCCTCGTCCAGCGGTAAGAAATGGCTGGTGGCCAGATTGGGTACCGCACGTTTGTTTTCGGGCCCATCTCCAACCTTGAAAAAAACAACACCTGCGGCACCCACATAACCAAACCACTGATCGAATCTTGTGAGAACGATGGTTCGCGTTTGGAGAAGTTCGAGGAGTACATCGTCGCCCAGCATGAACCTGAGCACTGACAGTATTTGTAAGTTGCCGGTGGGAATGACTATCTGGTCGTACATGAGCAGGTAGTCGGCAAGCCGCGCCCAGTAGGCAGGACCATTTACCATCATGTCCGAGGCACGTTCTTGGCTTTGGATCATTGGCCAAATGCCAAGGTCCGTGGCAAGGAGTCTGCGCATGGGAATGAGATCCTCCTGAAAGGTTTTGAATGACAAGGTGATTCTCTCACGCTGATCTTCTCATCAATCATACGGACAGTGCGAACGTCGGGTCAGTGGCCCGTTCTTGGAAGTCCGCTCCTGGGCTGTTAGGCGACAAGCCACCCGAAAAATCATCGACAAGAGCCTGTCAGTTAAAATGCCGCCATGAAACCCCTAGCCTTCGTCGATCTCGAAACTACCGGTGCCACCGCCACCAACGACCGCATCACCGAAATCGGCATTGTCGAAGTCGATGCTGACGGCACCGTGCGCGAGTGGCAGCAACTGGTCAATCCGGGTGTCCGTATTCCGCCTTTCATCGAGCAACTGACCGGCATCAGCAATGCCATGGTGGCCGACGCGCCGCCGTTCGCAGCGGTGGCGGCCGAAACCCTGCGCCGTCTGGAAGGCCGGCTGTTCATCGCCCACAATGCGCGTTTCGATTACGGCTTTCTCAAGAACGAATTCAAGCGGCTGGACATCACCTTTCGGCCGCTGGTCATGTGCACGGTAAAACTCTCCCGCGCCCTGTTTCCCGAACACAAACGACACAACCTGGACAGCCTGATCGAGCGCCACGGCTTGCTGGCCGAAGCGCGCCACCGGGCACTGGCCGATGCCCAGTTGATCCATCAATTTTGGCAAAAAATTCACGTCGACCGCAGCATTGAAGATATCGAGGCCGCACTCAGGGCCCAGAACGCCCACCCCAGCCTGCCGCCGCATCTCGATCCCGGCATCGTCGAGGAATTGCCCGACACCCCCGGCGTTTACCTTTTCTACGGCGAAAACGAGTTGCCGCTCTACATCGGCAAGGCCAAGGATCTCCGCCAGCGCGTCCTCTCGCATTTCTCGGCCGACCACAGTTCGGCCAGGGAAAAGGCGCTGTCGCAACAGGTCAGGCGTATCGACTGGATCGAAACCGCCGGCGAAATCGGTGCGCTGTTGCAAGAGGCGACGCTGGTCAAGCAACTGCTGCCGGGCAACAACCGGCAACTGCGCAAGAACGACAACGTCTGCACTTGGACATTGGTCGACGAAGGCGAAGGCTGGCTGCGGCCGGAACTGGTCTTGGCCCGCGATCTGGACATGGGCCTCCGTACTTCCTGCTACGGCCTGTTCAAGAGTACCAAGGAAGCGACCGAGGTGCTGCGCGTGCTGGCCACCGAATACACGCTGTGCGACGCCCTGCTCGGGCTGGAAAAAATCGCCCCCGGCAAACCCTGTTTTGGCCACCAGATCAAGCGTTGCAAGGGCGCCTGCATCGGCAACGAGGCTTACGCCAAACACACCATGCGCCTCGTTGGCGCCCTCACCCGCCTCAAACTCGTCTCCTGGCCGCACAACGGCCCGGCCTTGATCCGCGAAGGTGACGAAGCCCATCTGATCGACGGCTGGCGCTACCTCGGCACAGCCAAAAGTGATGAAGAAATTTATGCCCTGCTCGACGCCGGCCGGCCGCAGTTCGACCGCGACACCTACAAAATTCTCGCGAAGTATGTCGGCAAGCTGCTGCCACTGCCGTCGGCACGACCCGTTGTTGCCGACTGAACGCTAAAAATCAGTCGGCGCAGGCCGGCATCGAAACCGCCTGCAACACCTGCCCGGCACGAGCATCCTGAACCAGCGCAGCGACACCCAGATCGGCCCGCTTCCAGTCGGCGGGCAGCGCAATCGTCTGCCGCCAGCTAGCGCGGCCGGTCTGGGCATCGAGCGCCACTGGCGCCGACCAGAAGCGCACGACGCGATCATGCTGCAGGGTCACCCCGTGGTTCTCGCCCGCCCGTATCTCGCTACTCAGCTTGTTTTCGTAAAGCACGACCACGCCCTCGATCTGTTGCCGGGGCGGCATTCCCGGGGCCAGGGCAAAACTCGCCTGCACCTCGACCGCAGCGCCCGCTGCCGGCTTCATCAGCAGCGTGATCTGCGCCCCCGCCGCTTGCTCGTTGATGCGCTTGACGCGCTGCGCCAATTCCGCCGGCGAGCGCCAGCCGCGCAACTCCTTCATGCCGGTGAACACCTCGGGGGTATAGATCGTGCTGCCGCCGGCCAGACGACTGAGCTGGCGCTGGCGCTCGGTGAACTGCGGCTGGGCAAAACGGTCTTTCCAGCCGATGTAATCCCAGTAATCAACGTGCAGTGAGAGGGCCAGCAGCTGATCCGGCGCGAATTTTTGCGGTAATTCCTGCAACCAGCGATCCGCCGGCGGACAACTGCTGCAGCCTTCGGAGGTATAGAGCTCAAGCAGCGCCACGGTATGCGGCGGACTCTGACGGCTGCAAATCGCCGCCTCGGCGGCCAGCGGTACGGCCAGGCAGGCAAAGAGCAGAGCGGTGGCGGGTGCGGACATGGGCAGCTCCTGAATGATGGTTAAAGATTAGTCGCCGGTACCCCGGTAAATCTTACAAGCGATAAAGCGAATGGGCGTAGCGCTCAAGCACACAACCCATCTAGGCACGAAACGGCATGTGACGGCGTCATTCAGACGGCAAATAATATGGCAAACTGTTTGCCAGTCTTCTGCAGAACACCCGAAATGAACCCACGCACCCACGAAAAAGCCGCCGCTACGCCAAGCCAGGCACCGAAAACCATTGCCATTGCCTGCCAGGGCGGTGGCAGCCATACGGCATTTACGGGTGGCGTTCTACAGGCGCTACTGAGTAATATTGACCCGGCCCGGCATCGCATCACCGCAATTTCCGGCACCTCTGGCGGTGCAATGTGTGCCGCCATCGCCTGGTATGGCCTGCTCCAGAACGACCCCGAACGCGGGGTGCAATTGCTCGAGTCGTTCTGGCATGAAATGTCTTCCCATGCTCTGCCCGACGCATTTTCCAATCATTTTCTGGTCTGGCTGCAGCGCAACTCCGGCTATCTCGCGCTACCGGAAATCAGCCCTTATCACTTGCCCGTTGCCGCGCAGAATTACCTCGCCAACATCATCAAGGAACACATCGATTTCCCCCAACTCCCGGCCCTGGTGAAATCCACCTCGCCCCGCTTGCTGGTGGGTGCCGTCGATGTCCTTTCCGGACAATTCACGGTGTTCAGTTCGCATCACGAGGAAATGGAAAAACGCATCACCCCCAGCGCCCTGCTGGCCTCGGCGGCGATTCCCGAACTCTTCCGCGCCGTCCAGATCGGTGACGACGTTTATTGGGATGGCCTGTTCTCGCAAAACCCGCCAATCCGCGGCTTCCTGGGTGGCCAGCAGCCGGTAGAAGCAAAGCCGGATGAAATATGGGTCATTCAGATCAATCCGGACAAGCTGCAAAACGAACCGAGACAGATCGGCGAAATCACCGATCGCCGTAACGAACTGGCCGGCAATCTCTCGCTCAATCAGGAACTCTTCTTCGTTGCGCAAGTCAATGAATGGCTCGAAACCGGCTGGTTGCCTGCCGATCATTTCAAACACGTTAAAGTCAGAAAAATTCCGCTGACACTTAAACTGGACTACCCGTCGAAACTGGATCGCAGCCCGGCTTTCATCGATAAACTGATGGCTGAAGGAAGGCGCGTCGGAACCAAGTATCTGCATCGCTTCAGCCAGACCTGACCCCTGATCCCTGACTCTCAGATTTCGGAATCGACAATGCGCCTCCTGCCAAAAGTTTTCTTCGCCGCCCTTATCGTGCCGGCAATCTATTACGCCTCGGTGCACGCCTCATCTGACGAAATTGGCTGCGCCACCACCACCTGGCAGTTGATTGGCGCCAATCATCGGGTCTGCGTCTATGCCTACGACGATCCGAAAATCCCCGGCGTCACCTGCCACGTCAGTCAGGCCCGAACCGGCGGCGTCAAAGGCAGTTTAGGGCTGGCCGAAGACCCCTCGCAATTTTCGCTGGCCTGCCGCCAGGTTGGCCCGATCACTCTGCCCGCCAAATTAAGCGACGACGAAGTGGTATTCAGCGAAGGCACCTCGCTGATCTTCAAGGAAACCAAGATCCATCGCTTCCTCGATAAAAAGCGCAACGTACTGGTGTATATGGCAATCAGCCGCAAGATCATCGAAGGCGCCCCGGCCAACGCCATTTCAACCGTACCAATCCAGCCCTGGGGTGGAAAGTAAGCCGGCACGCCGCATTACATCGAAAACACCGGCAAGGACGATGGCGGTTAGAACTGAACACCTTGGCATCCGGTCAAACTTCAGTTGGAAACAACCATCAGCCAACAGGAGAAATCAGTGTTTGATGCCATTCTCGA
>Ga0073904_10004153_pt1 | contig 10812 bp, 7 predicted proteins | sample KloWWTrecipitate_FD_66668 | JGI IMG/M metagenome (GOLD analysis project Ga0073904, IMG submission 66668) | Active sludge microbial communities from Klosterneuburg, Austria, studying microevolution and ecology of nitrifiers - Klosterneuburg... | ecosystem: Engineered > WWTP > Aerobic digester >... | reverse complement strand
TGACGAGGGCTGAACCCTGATTGGTAAAAATTATTAGCAACCCAATCGCGAGTTATGGCCGCAGCCTGCTATTTACTGGATGCGGTCAGGTTCGGTTGTCGGCGCCTTCTGCTCGCGGGCCTGCGCAATGGCGACCTGGTACTGCGCGTACAGCTTGTGATACACCGGCCCAGGCGTTCCGCAGCCGACTGCCCGATCATCCAGCCGGGTTACCGCCAGCACTTCCTTTGTGGCGGATGACAACAGAATTTCGTCCGCCGAAAAAACCTCTTCGCGCGACAGTCGGCGCAACTCGAATCCGATCTGATTGGACCGGCACAATTCCTCGATCAATCCGTAACGAATGCCCTCAAGCACGCAGTGATCCTTGGGCGTGCCGATGACTGTGCCGTTTTTGACAACCCAGACGTTGCTGGCGGCGGCCTCACTCAGGAAACCATGGCGGAACATTACGGTTTCTGCAGCTCCGGCGTCGAAACTGATCTGGCGAGCGAACACCGCGCCCAACAAACTGGTGCTCTTGATATGGGCCATTTCCCAGCGGAAATCATCCGCCGTCACGCAGGCTACGCCGGCGCTGCGCTGGGCCGCACTGGGCATGGTCATGGCATTGGCCAGGACAAACACGGTGGGCGTGATGTTTTGCGGCATGACATGCTCACGCAGGGCCACGCCCCGGGTGATCTGGATGTAGATCAGTTGATGCGTATCCACGATGCGCTCTTTGCTGAAATTGGCGTAGGCGGTTATTAATTGATGTGCAATTTCAGCCCACTGCAAACGGCTCAGCGGGTTGGCAATACGCAGCTCGCCCAGGCTGCGGTCGAGTCGGTCCATGTGCTGCTCAAAGCGGAACAAATGGCCGCCATAGACCGGCACGACCTCGTATACACCGTCGCCGAAGATAAACCCGCGATCCATGACACTGATCTTGGCGTTGGGGAGGTCCGTGTAGTCACCATTGAGGTAGCACGGCAGGCAAGGAAGTGGGTTCATAAATAAAGTTGGCTAATTCAACGGCCTAGGTATGCGACGGCGCCTGAGCCAGGGTTTTTCTGCGCAGCAGTGCCACGGCACTGTCGGGCGTGCTCAACACCGGCAGGCCCGTGCGCTGTACCACCATGGCGCGTGCGCGCGCCATGCTGAATTGCGCCAGCGCAATGACCTGGCAGCCGCGTGCCGCCAATTCAACAGCGGCCTGGGCGATCAGCTCATCGTGGCGCTGGTGATCACCCGCATCCAATGCCGTAAGCGCGTGTGGCACCAGCAGGGTGTCAATGACCAGATCTGGCGGAAATTCGGGTGGCATTGATGCCAGGGTCGGAGCAAAGGTGGCCAACAGACCGACGCGCATGCCCAGTGCTACGGCGTCCTGGATCATGCCTTCATTGGGTTTGAGTACCGGTATAGCGGGATACTTGCGAGCCAGCGCTTCAATGCAGGGACCAAAGGCAGAACAGGTGAAGAGAATGGCGTCGCTGCCGCAGTCCACTGCATAGTCGCCCAAGCGCTCAAAGCGCGCGTGCATAGCCGCATCAAGCGAAGAGCCGGAAGCGGCGAGGTCTGCCGCCAGGCTGTCGTCGAGCAGGTTCATGCGTGTGGCTTCGGGCCAGCTCCGGACCATCGCCTGGTTGATCGGTGCAACGGAATGCGCCAAGGCGTGAATCAGCGCGATTCGGGGGCGAAATTGCACGGTAGATGCGGGCATTTGTCTCTGGCGGTTCGTGACGTCAAGTCGCTGCAGTACCGGCCCGAATCGGTGCTATGGGGCGACGCAGCCTCTGCGCCAAGCTCACTGCCGCCAAAAGTAACAGCGCTGGCAGGTACATCCACTCTTTGGCTGGGCGATCGGCGGGCACTTCCACACCGGTCACCTTGAACCCTTGCTCGAAACCGGCCTTGTCGGCTCCGCTTTTCAGGCCCACGGCCATGACCTCTGGGCCTTCGGGTGTGGTCATCACCGTCAGCCCCGCTTTCTTGATCCGTTGCGTACCATCGCCTTCCGAACTCAGGGGCAGGAGAACTGTCTTTTTCACTGACTTTCCTTCCAAAGTAGTGCCCTCTATACGAACGCGCAGCCCTTTTCCAGCAACTCCATCACCGGCAAGTTGAACCAGTTGCGTACCTGCCTCGACACGGTATTTCGGCATCACCATGTCGAGCCAGAATCCTGGGCGCAGCAGGGTGAAAGTGACCACCAGCAATACGGCCGACTCATACCAACGGCTTCGTCTGACAAACCAGCCCTGTGTGGCAGCGGCAAACACCAGCATGGCCACGATGGCGGTGCCAACCGTGAGCAACAGGTGCCACCAAGAGGTGATGCCAATTAGCAGCAAATCGGTATTGAAAATGAACATGAAGGGCAGGATGCCCGTGCGAATGCTGTAAAAGAACGCGGTAACGCCGGTCTTGATAGGGTCCGCCTTGGCAATGGCGGCGGCTGCAAACGAGGCCAGTCCCACTGGTGGAGTTACATCAGCCATCAATCCAAAGTAAAAAACAAACATATGTGCGGCCACCAGCGGCACGACCAACCCGGTTTGCGAGCCCAGCTCCACAATGACTGGCGCCATCAGGGTCGACACAATGATGTAGCTCGCCGTCGTCGGCATGCCCATGCCCAGGATCAGGCACACGACGGCTACCAGAACCAGCATGCCAATCAGGCTCCCGGCTGAGACGACTTCGACCAGGTCAGTCATGACCAGACCCAGACCGGTCACCGAAACCGTGCCCACAATAATGCCCGCGCAGGCTGTGGCAATGCCGATGCCGATCATGTTGCGCGCGCCAAGCTCCAGACCTTCGATCAGGTCGCCCCAACCGTCCCGGATGCGCATTAATGGATTGGCCTGCCCTCTGAAGAACGCCAGTAGCGGCTTTTGGGTCAAAAGTATCACGATCAGAGAGACAGACGCATAAAACGCAGACAGGCCGGGGGACAGTTCCTCCACCAGCAAGGACCAGATCAGCAGCACAACGGGCAACAGGTAATGCAAGCCCGCCAAAATGGTTTCCTTGACTGGCGGCAGGGCAAGCATCGCCGCTTCCGGGTCGTCAATCGTCAGGTCTGGCTCTTTCGACACTTGCCAGACGATGGCAACATAAGCGGCAAAAATGGCCGGAACAATAACCCAAATAGCACTGCTGCCCATGAGTCCCTTGAGCCAGCCCAAGCCGTAGAACACGGCGTTGGACAGCAAAATAACGCTGCAAACCGTGAGGCCAAACCCGGTGAGGCGTCCCATGGAGGTTGAGCCTTTGGCGCGTGGCAGACCGTGAAGACCCATCTTCAGGGCTTCAAGGTGGGCGATATAAAACAAGGCGATGTAGGAGATGGCGGCCGGAAGCGCCGCGTTTTTGCAAATCTCGGCGTATGGCACCCCGACGTATTCAGCCATCAGGAACGCCGCGGCGCCCATCACCGGAGGCATGATCTGGCCATCGACACCTGCTGCGGTTTCAATCGCACCGGCCTTGTGCGCGGGGTAGCCGACCCGCTTCATTAACGGAATGGTGAACGTACCGCAGGTCACAACGTTGGCCACCGACGAGCCGGAGATCATGCCCATAAGGCCCGACGACACCACGGCCGCCTTGGCCGGACCGCCGCGCAAGTGCCCTAGCAACGCATAGGCCACTTTGATGAAATAACTGCCCGCGCCAGCTTTCTCCAGCAATCCGCCAAACAATACGAACAGGAAAATGTAGCTGGACGAAACGCCCAGGGCGACACCAAACACACCCTCGGTCGACATCCAGTAATGTGACACCGCTTTGGACAGGGATACACCTTTGTGCGCCACCGCATCCGGCATGTAGGGCCCTGCAAACGCAAAGATCAGCATCAGGGCTGCAATGATTGCCATTGCTGGACCCACCACACGGCGGGTGGCTTCGATCAGCAAGACCACTCCCGCGACCGCGACGAACATATCGACTGCGGTCGGTTGCCCTGGCCGGGTCGACAACTCGCGATAGAAAATAAACAGGTAGGCGGCACAAAAGCAACCGAGTGCCGCAAATACCCAGTCCAGCAGCGGTATTTTGGTGCGCGACGAGTGTTTGCCAAACGGATAGGCCAAAAAAGCCAGGAACAGGGCCAGCGCCAAGTGCAACGCACGCATCTCCGTGTCATTGAGCACAAAGATGCGTAGCGCAAAAGGCAACGGGGAGGCGTACCAGAGTTGCAGAACAGACCAACCGATACAGACTGCGAACATGAGTGTGCGGACAAACCCCATGGGCTTGCGCCCACCGATATCCGCTTCCTGTACGAGCTGTTGCAGGTCAACGCCTGAGGGTGAAGAGGTTGCTGCTGTCATGGAGTTCTCAGGTACGCGGTTCCGGGGTCCAAAATGCGTTTGGTTTGATCTATTTCATCCAGCCTTTTTCGCGGTAGTAGCGCAGTGCACCTTCATGCAGCGGAGCTGTCAGGCCGTCGGAAATCATTTGTTTCGGATCGAGGTTGGCGAAAGCCGGGTGCAGCTTTTTGAATTCATCGAAATTTTCGAAGACTGCCTTGGTAATCACGTACACGGTGTCTGCGGGCACCTTGGACGATGTGATCATCGTGGCCAGCACACCATAGGTCTTGGTGGGTTGTGGGTTGTTGGCATACATTCCGCCCGGAATCGTGGCGTAGGCGAAGTACGAGTTTTTCTTCACCAATGCGTCAATGGCGGGTCCTGTAATGGGCACCAGCTGGGCACCGCAGGCAGTGGTTGGATCCTGAATGTTGGCTGACGGATGGCCAACACCGTAGAAGAAGCCATCAATCTTGTTGTCGCACAATGCGGCGCCATGCTCATCGGCCTTTAGCTCGGACGCCAGCGAAAAGTCCGATATTTTCATGTTCAACGCTACCAGCAATTCATCCATCGCGGCCCGTGTCCCCGAGCCCGGATTACCTACGTTCAAGCGTTTGCCCTTGAAGTCTGCAAGGCTGTGGATACCGGAGTCCTTGCGGGCCACCAGAGTGAACGGCTCAGGGTGCACAGAGAACACCGAGCGCATGTCGGCAAACGGTTCCTTGAATGAGCCTACGCCCTTGTATCCCTGAAATTGCACGTCGGATTGCGACATGCCAAAGTCAAGTTCGCCGGCTTTGATGGTGTTGACGTTGTAGGCAGATCCCCCCGTGGATTCGACCGAGCAGCGCAGATTGGTCTTGGCGCGGTCCTTGTTGACCAGACGGCAGATGGCGCCACCGACGGCGTAGTAAACGCCCGTCACGCCCCCGGTTCCGATCGTGACAAATTTTTGCTGGGCCAGCGCTGGTGCGGACACCAAGGCAGCTGTCATCGCAATAGCGACGCTGGCTGCACTTGCTGTGCGCAATGCGTTCAAGGTAAATTTCTTTGGCATGTAGTCTCCTAGTAGTTAAGTCAATTTCACTCACGAACACTCTTCAGGCTGCCGCGATGGCAGCATCTATCGCCGAACGCAACCGTTCGATCACCATCTCCAACTCCGCTTCGCTGGATATAAATGGAGGCGCCAGCAAAACATGATCGCCCATGCGGCCATCTACGGTTCCGCCCATCGGGTAAACCATAAGGCCGCGCGCCATTGCTTCCCTTTTGACTCCTATGTGCAGTTTGCGTACCGGATCGAATGGAGACTTGGTGGCACGGTCCTGCACCAACTCGATGCCCCAAAAAAGTCCACGCCCGCGGATATCACCAACGTGCGGATGATCACGCCATGTCTCACGCATCAAATGCTGCAGGAATTGACCCCGCGTGCGCACCTGCGGGATGAGTTGGTCTCGCTCAAAAACCTGTTGCACAGCCAGAGCGGCAGCACAGGCGACAGCATGTCCAAGATAGGTGTGCCCGTGTTGGAAAAAGCCGGAGCCCTGTCGCATGGTTTCTACAATCTTTGCTTGCGCCAGAACGGCCCCGATGGGCTGGTAACCGCCGCCTAGACCTTTGGCCACCGCCAGCAAATCGGGAACAACACCCTCTTGTTCGCAAGCATGCAAGCTACCGGTGCGGCCCATGCCACACATGACCTCATCAAGGATCAGCAATACGCCGTAGCGGTCGCACACCTCACGCACTGCCTTGAAGTAACCGGGCACTGGCACCAGTACACCGGCCGTTGCGCCCCCCACGGTCTCCGCGATGAATGCGATAACCTGGTCGGCGCCTTGTTCAAGAATGGCTTGCTCCAGCTCGTGCGCCAGACGCTGGCCATATTGCTCAGGCGTTTCGGTCGATTGCTGTTCCCGATAGGGGTAGCAGGGGGACAGATGGGTGACTGGTATCAAAATCGGTGCAAACGGCTCACGCCGCCATTGATTACCGCCTATGGCCAGCGCACCGAGCGTGTTGCCGTGGTAGCTCTGCCGGCGTGCAATGAAATGCTGTCGCTGGGGCTGACCCATTTCGACAAAATACTGGCGCGCCATCTTCAGGGTGGCCTCCATCGCCTCGGAGCCACCGCTCACAAAATACACATGGCTCATGCCGGAAGGCGCCGTTTCAATCAGCTTGCGGGCCAGCGTCTCTGCTACTTCGGTCGTGAAGAAGCTGGTGTGGGCATAGGCCAGTTTGTCGATTTGCGCATGCATGGCCGCAAGCACGTCGGGATGTGCATGGCCCAGGCAGGAAACGGCTGCACCGCCGGATGCATCGATGTAGCGTCGTCCCTGTGCATCGGTCAGGTAAATGCCTTTGCCACTGACTGCGACCGGGGGTGTGCGCTGCAAGTGCCGATGAAACACCTGCGTAGAGGCTGTGGATATCACTCTGACTCCTCTGAATTGGTTGTTGGCAGACGCAGCAATGACGGCTTGTCCGCGCGTTTTTCCCAGTACTCCCCCTCGCTGTCCAGACGATCTTGCCGGGATTGCAGATGCGCCAAAACCTTGCGGCCTCCTCGCACTGTCACTGCGGCGGCCAAAGCCTCTGCCAACGCCAATGCGCCGACCATGGACTGAAAATAGGAGGTGCTGTCCGTCCGAAAAAGCAGTGTGTGGCTGGCAGACCGGGCAATTGGTGACAAGGCGCTATCAGTTAACGCCAGCAGGACAACCCCTTGTGCCAATGCCTGTGTAGTGGCAATGACTGTCTGGCGGGTGTACGGGGCGAACGACACCGCGACCAGTACATCGCCGGCTCCCATGGCGCCGATCTGGTCGATCAGTGTGCCGCCCACGCCTTGTACCAAAACTCCGTTGGGTGCCAGCAGCCCATAGGTGTAGTGCAGCGACAGCGCCAAGCCGTGGCTAGCCCGCAGGCCCAGAAAATAGACACGCCGTGCCTTGAGCAAAGCGTCCGCAGCCGCTTCCAGCTGCTGGGGTTCATTCAGCGCAACGATGGATCCGGTGTTGGTGCACTGTGCGGCATTAAGTTGCGCGAACCACTCGTCGCTGCGCTTGGCGTTGGCCTGCAACACCTCAGCACGTCCGGCGTACCCCGTTTGCACTGAAAAAGAGTCCTGGCACAGGCTCTTAATGGCCTCAAAACCATCGAAACCGAGCGCTTGAGAGAGTCGCGTAAAGGTGGCGGGTGCCAGCTCTGCCCGGCGTGCGCACTCGCGCATGGAGTGCAAGGCCACCTCACGCGGATGGGCTTCGATCCAGCGCGCGGCGCGCAGCAATTCCGGACTCAAACCCTCAGGCGGAATGTCGGCGAAAAGAAAGGAGGTGGACACAGTTCGTTTGTATCACACATAAATACAAAAAGAAACAATTGTTTCCAAGCCTGGCACTTTGGTCTTCGCCGGACACTGGCACGGGTGGGATTGCCTGCACCACCGCCTGCGGGGTGACCAAGTCCAAATGGCCGCCGGTTAGGCTGTCGTGGTTGCAGAGAGGTCAGCGTGATAGGACGTATTGTTCGAAGTTTTCCAGCGGCATCGGGCGCCCCAGCAGATAGCCTTGGTAGGCGTCGCATCCTTGACCGTGCAGGTAGTCGTGTTGGGCCTGGGTTTCCACGCCTTCGGCGATGACGGCCAATCCCAGGCTATGGCCCAGGGTAATGACGGCCAATGCAATGGCTGCATCGTTGGGGTCGGTCATCAGGTCGCGCACAAAAGATTGATCTATCTTCAACTGGTCAAGCGGCATCCGCTTGAGGTAGGACAGGGACGAGTAGCCGGTGCCGAAATCGTCCAGCGCGAAACCCACGCCGAGTTGTTTGAGCTTGATCATCTTGGCGGTAGTTTCTTCGATGTCGTCCACCAGCAAGGTCTCGGTCAGTTCGAGCTTGAGATGGCGCGGGTTGACACCGGTATAGCTGATCAGGTCCACCAAATAGGGTACAAAATCAGGCTGGTGAAATTGGCGGGCGCTGACGTTGATAGCCAAGGTGAAGGGTTGAAACCGGGCATCCTTGGACCACTGCGCCAGCTGGGTACAGGCGGCCTCCATCACCCAGTTCCCCAGGGGCAGGATCAGGCTGCTGCCTTCGGCCACAGGAATGAATTCGGCCGGTGACACCATGCCGCGTTGCGGGTGTGGCCAGCGCAGCAATACTTCGGCACCGATCAATTGGTTGTTGCGGTTGATCTGGGGCTGGAAGTACAGCACAAACTCGCTTTTGAGAATGCCTTGGCGGATATCGGATTCCAGACCTACGCGGGTGGTAATAATCGCCTGCATGGCCGGATCAAAGAAGCGCAGCGTATTACGCCCGGCCGACTTGGCCTGGTACATGGCCAAGTCGGCCTGCTTGAGCAATTCTTCGGTGGATTGGTCGTGGTTGCGGTACAGCGTGATGCCAATGCTGGGTGTAATTTCATAGTCAAGTCCGCCCAAGCGGTAAGGCTTGCCGATAGCGGCCAGAATTTTCTCGCCAATCATCTTGGCCTGGGTTGCGGCATCCTCACGGATATCGCTCAACTCTTCCACCATCACCACGAATTCGTCGCCACCCAGGCGGGCCACCGTGTCGCCTTGGCGCACGCAATCGCACAGGCGCTGTGCCACCTGTTGCAACAGCAGATCGCCCATGTCGTGACCCTGCGTGTCGTTGAGGGTTTTGAAGTTGTCCAGATCAATGAATTGCAGGGCGCCCAAACGGCCACTGCGCGAGCTGGCGGCCAGTGCCTGGCGCAATCGGTCCACCATGAGGCGCCGATTGGGCAGACTGGTCAGCGGGTCATAAAAAGCCAGCTTGTTGATTTCCTCCTCGGAGTCTTTGCGCTGGGTGACGTTGCGCGAGAGAACGATGAAGCGTGGCTCCGTGCTGTTGGGGTCTACCTTGCGGGTCAGCGAGATTTCAAACCAGAAATCACCTTTTGATGTGTGCAGCGGAAATTCCCTGCCCTCGGAATGACCCTGGGCATTGGCTTCTTCCAGTGCCGCCATGACCGAGGCTGCCGCGTCTGGCGGCAGTACGTCCGTTACCCGCTTGCCCAGGAAAAATTCAGCTGGTGGAAACGAGGTGTTGGCGCGCGGTGCGTGGTAATCGTGGTAGGTGCCGTCCAGGCTCATCTCCAGCATGACGTCGGGGATGGCCTCCAGCGTCGCCTCGAGCTGGCTCTGGGAGGCCGCAATCTCCTTGGTGCGCTGTAATACCAGGCTTTCTTGCCCTGCTTTCTGGTTCTTGAGGTCCACAAAGAGCATGCTGGCATAGGCCAGCATCAGGCTGAAAGCCAGACCTAAGGCGACCTTGAAGGCCAGCGCGGCGTGATCGTCCCAGCCGTTGCGGGGCGCCACGCTGAGTGTCCATTGCCCATTGGGCACGGTCAAACTTTGCTCGACCGGGTCGGACAGCGCGTTGGAGGACGCAGTAATGATTTGCTTGGTGCCAGTATCCGGGTTGTTGCGCCACAGTGAATAGTCCAACCCGCTTTCGGCCAGTTGCGACAGTCGCACGCTGGACAGCGCCTGTGGAAAGCGGATAACTGCATAGGTTAGGCCCCAGAACACGGGTTTGCCATCCGCGTCGTCCAGAAATATTGGCATGCGCCCCACCGCGCCCAGGCCGCCTTGCACCAGCTGCACCGGGCCAGCCAGGGTGAGCTTGCCGGTATCGCGCGCCACGCGCGCCTCTTTGCCCTGCGCCGGGTCTTTTAGCGCGTCAAAACCAAGCGATTTTTCGTTGCCTGTGAGCGGCGCTACGCGCGCAATCACACCATCCGGGCTCAGGCCCAGTATGGACACGCCCGGATACCAGTGCAGCATTTCAGTGGCCACGCCTTCGAAGTCTGGCACATGGCCCTTACCCTGGCGCACCATGGCGGCGAGCGAATAAGTGGCTGATAGTGCGTGCTCGATGGTGGCCTGGATGCCATTTGCGCGATCGCTGGCCAGCGCATTGATGCGCATGCGCTCGGCGCTGTGGCTGCGTTGCTCCAATTTCCAGATGACCGCGCCGGCGACCAGTGCCGCCACCACAAATACCAGCCATGCCACCGCAAGCGGACGTTCAAAGAACGGCGTGGCATAAGTGAGGCGTTTGGTCATCGCTGGCTAGTATCGGGGTGACGTGGGATGGGGGCTATGGTGAAAGATTGTGCCTGCCACTCACGGGCTTGTGTAGGGAAATATGCAGGCCAGGGCGTTTGCAATATTTTATAAGTAAAATCAAGCGCTAGCCCTCGTGAAATATACATAAGTAGCTATTAAAGTAATAGCGTCACGCAGAAGTAACTGTGGGTAGCGCCGCCAGCTCTGCGTCGGAAAATCCGGCCAGCCGGCGCGCGCTGAGGTTAAAGGGCGGTTTGGGCTTTGGTGCCCTGTGCTGTTCGGCCACTTCCCGGTAGAACGCCAGGGGGTCGAGTTGGTTGCGTTGGCACAGCCAGTGGTACCAGTGGTTACCGATGGCGACATGGCCCACTTCTTCTTCCAGAATG
>Ga0073904_10004152_pt1 | contig 10816 bp, 10 predicted proteins | sample KloWWTrecipitate_FD_66668 | JGI IMG/M metagenome (GOLD analysis project Ga0073904, IMG submission 66668) | Active sludge microbial communities from Klosterneuburg, Austria, studying microevolution and ecology of nitrifiers - Klosterneuburg... | ecosystem: Engineered > WWTP > Aerobic digester >... | reverse complement strand
CTGGCGACAAACTGGATTTTCAAAGGCGTTCCCTGCAATTTGAAGGCCTCGCGAAAAACATTTTCCAGATAGCGACGATAGCTGTCGCCAATATGGTCAACGGCATTGCCGTGAACAACGATGATGGGCGGATTGGAACCGCCCTGATGGGCATAACGCGGTTTCGGACGAAAGAGACCATGCTTGGGTGGCGCCTGCTTGGCGACGGCATCCGCCAGTACCCGCGCCAGACGCGGCGTTGTCATCTTGGCCATGGCCGCCGAGAAGGCAGCATCGACGGAGCGGAAAGTCGCCTCCAGACCAATATTCTCGCGCGCCGAAATAAAGTGGAATTTGGCGAAATCGAGGAATTTTAGCTTGCGCTGCAAGGTCAGGCGCGTTTGCTCCCGGGTATAGGCATCGAGGCCATCCCATTTGTTGACCGCAACAACCAGCGCCCGTCCCGATTGCACAATGAAATCGGCAATGTGGGCGTCCTGATCGGAGATATCAGCCTGTGCGTCAACCATAAGAATGACGACATTGGCATCCTCGATGGACTGCAGCGTCTTCACGACCGAGAATTTCTCGATGGTTTCGAATACCTTGCCGCGCTTGCGCATGCCGGCCGTATCGATGAGCACGTATTTCCGATCACCGCGCTCGAAATCGATCTCAATGGAATCCCGGGTTGTCCCCGGCGCATCGAAGGCAATGACCCGTTCTTCACCAAGCAACGTATTGATCAGGGTAGATTTTCCGACGTTCGGACGGCCCACGATGGCGACACGTACCGCCGTCGATTTTGTTTCGTCCTCCTCTGGTTCCGGGAAGCTGGCCAGCGCCAGATCGACGATGCCGCGCACGCCTTCGCCATGGGCAGCAGAGATGGCGTTAGGTTCGCCCAGGCCAAGTTCGTGGAAATCCGACTCGGCCATGCCGGAATCGAGGCCTTCCGACTTGTTGACCGCGATGAACACCGGGCGGCCAATACGGCGCAGCTTGTTGGCGATTTCCTTGTCGTGTGGCGTCACGCCGGCACGACCATCGACAACAAAAATGACTGCATCGGCTTCCGCGATCGCCTGCTCGGTCTGGCGTGCCATCTCGTGCATGATGCCTTCTGTGACGAGCGGCTCGAAACCGCCGGTATCGACCACCAGATAAGGTTTGCTACCCAGCTTGCCGTGACCGTAATGACGATCACGGGTCAGGCCGGGCATGTCGGCGACGATAGCATCGCGCGATTTGGTCAGGCGATTAAATAAGGTGGATTTGCCGACATTGGGTCGGCCAACCAGGACTAGCGTAGGTTTCATTGCGCCTCGATTAAACTCACGTTACCGCCAACGGTTTGCACCAAAAAGCCGGAACCGAGTAATTGGACCGTGGCACGGACAGGAGTGCCATCAGTTTTCTGACGAGCAGCAAAGCTCCCGTCTTCGCGGGAGAGTAGATGAACAATCCCTTCCGCATCAGCCACAGCAACCAAGCCACGGCGCACAGCCGGGCCGGAAACGCGGCGATTCAATAGCTTATCCTGCTTCCACAGACCGCTACCGGAGAGGCGGTCGAAGGCATGTACCGCACCCTTGTCATCGGTGACGAACAAATAACGCCCATCAAGCGCCAGGCCAACTGCCGAAGAAAGGTCACGTGACCAGATCATCGCCCCACCCTGCCCCATGTCGAAACAGGCAACACGCCCCTGGAAGGCGACGGCACAAACCTGACGCCCATCGACCACCGGCGGGGCGACGATATCGGCAACGCGATCGAGTTCGGTAGCGCCCTTGGGCAAGGCCACCGCCCCCTCCCAGACCGGCGCACCGTTCTGCATGGAGAGCGCCACCAGTTTGCCACCCGGGAAACCGACAAAAACATACTGATCAGCAAACACTGGCGAGCCTGCACTGCGGATCGAAAGTGTCGGTGTCGAACGCTGATATACCCACTTACGGCCGCCATCAGCACTATCAAACAGGAAAACGCGATTATCTCCACTCTTTACCGCGACACCGTTATCACTCACCGTTGGCGCAGCCAGGACTTCACTGCTCACTTTGGCCTGCCAGAGCGGCTTGCCGTCCTCTGCGGAGAAGGCCAGCACGTCGCCCTTTGATGTTCCCACCACCACCAGACGGCTGTTGGCGCCAACACCGGCTGAAAGCGGCTGGCCAGCCTTTATCTTCCAGACTGATTTTCCGTCTTCCTGCTTGTTGACCGTACCATCCGCAGCTGCGACAAAAACAGCATTGCCGACCACCGCCGGCGCAAAGGTGTAATCACCCGCCTTGCCGGCGCTGAACGACCACGCGGTGCGGACCTCGGCAGTTGCGACTATTGGTTTTAGCGGTGCCATCTTGGGGCCGGCGCTAGTGAACGGATTGATCGAATCAAGCGAATCGGAAACAGTCGCACAACCGCTCAGCAACAAACCAGCGGCGGCAAAAAGAGCGGGCAGACGGCGCGACATCAGGCAGCCTCACCCAGACTATCCAGCTTCTGCTGCAGCAATTCGCGGCCAGCACCCGGCTTGCCCATCGCTTTATCCTGCGCCGCCTTGTAGGCCGCGCGTGCTTCGGGCTTCTTGCCCTGGGCAGCCAGCACATCGCCTTTCAGTTCCAGGAAGCGCGCATCGAAGATCGCCGAGTGACCAACCTCAAGCTGTTTCAAGGCTTCGTCATAAGCCTTTTCATCAAGCTCGACGGCGGCCAGACGCAGACGGGCCAAATCCTTGACTTCGTCCTTGCCGTTGTCCGCTGCCCAAGCAAGCTGCGCCTTCGCCGTTTTCAGATCACCGGCTTCGAAAGACTGTTTGCCGGCCAGCAAGGCACCCAGAGAAGCATAGGCCGTACTACCAAATTTTTCGGCCAGCTCTCCCGCCGCCGCCTTGACTTTCTGCGCATCGCGACTTGCTACGGCCTGTTCCAGAACAGCGTAGATGGCTGAAGCCTGGGTTGCCTGGCCCCGTTGATACCAGTTCCAGCCCTGCCAGGCGATGACGCCCAGGCAAAACACCGTAATCACGGTGGTCACCAGATTGCCGTGCATTTTCCACCAGGTTTTCAGCGTATCGAGCTGTTCCTGCTCTTCAAGATCGTAGTGCGCCATGCTGCTTAGTCCTCGTCCGTTTCGTCCGAATCAATCAGTAGTCCGACGATGGCTTCTGCCAGATCGTCCACTTTAAGTTTTTGTTGCGCCGAACCTTCTTCGCGCAGCGGCTTCAACTGGGCTTCCCCGGTCGACGCCTCATCATCGCCAATAATGATGGCAAATGCCGCACCGCTACCATCGGCTTTCTTCATCTGTGATTTGAAGCTGCCGCCGCCGCAATGCATCAGCACGTTGACCCCCTGGTCGCGCAAACCTTCGGCAACCCGGAAAGCGAGACGGGAAGCGGCCTCGCCCTGATGCACAAAGTAGACGTCAGGCGCCGGAGCCGCGGGCTCACCACCGGACTCCTTGATCAATGCAATCAGGCGTTCGACACCCATCGCGAAACCACAGGCCGGCGCGGGTTTGCCGCCAAGCTGGCTGACCAGACCGTCGTAACGACCGCCAGCGCAGACAGTGCCTTGCGCGCCGAGGCGATCAGTGACCCATTCGAAAACGGTCAGATTGTAGTAATCCAGGCCGCGCACCAGACGTGGGTTGATCTTGTAGGGCACGCCGGCATCGCGCAAAACGCGCTGCACGCCCTCGAAATGCGCCAGCGATTCATCGCCAAGATAGTCAATCAACTTGGGCGCCGCAGTGCATAGATCCTGCATCGCCGGATTCTTGGTATCGAGAATGCGCAGCGGATTAGCATGCAGGCGGCGCTTGGCCTCTTCGTCGAGCAACTCGGCGTTTTCCTCGAAATAGGTGATCAAAGCGGCGCGATGCTGAGCCCGCTCTTCCGGCTGGCCCAGGCTATTGATCTGCAATTCAATGCCGTCGAGGCCGAGATCGCCCCACAGACGAGCGCCCATCAGGATCATTTCGGCATCGATATCGGGGCCGGCATAGCCCAGCGCTTCGACACCGACCTGATGGAACTGGCGATAACGCCCTTTCTGCGGTCGTTCATGGCGGAACATCTGGCCGAAGTAGTACAGACGCTGCGGCTGGCGTGCGATCAGGTTGTGCTGAATCACGGCGCGCACGCAGCCGGCAGTGCCTTCCGGGCGCAACGTCAGCGGCTCGCCGTTCAGGCTATCGATGAAGGAATACATTTCCTTTTCAACGATGTCGGTCACTTCACCGATGGCGCGCTTGAAGAGCGGTGTCGGCTCGACGATCGGCATGCGGATCGGCCGGTAGCCGTAGCCTTTCAGCCACGAACGGATGGTGTCCTCGAACAGTTCCCAGAATTCGGCTTCGTCGGGCAGGATGTCGTTCATCCCGCGCACGGCTTGCAAGGTTTGACTCATGACTTCAGTTTCTTGGTATAGGTGCGCTCAACATAACGCTCGATGATTTGTTTGAATTCGTTGGCAATATTGTCGCCCTTCAGGGTGACCGTCTTTTCGCCATCCTCAAAAACCGGGGCGGATGGCGCTTCGCCGGTACCGGGCAGCGAAATACCGATATTGGCGTGTTTCGACTCCCCCGGGCCATTGACGATGCAGCCCATCACGGCCAGCGTCATGTTCTCGGCGCCGTCGTACTGCAGCTTCCATTCCGGCATTTTGGCCCGGACAAAATCCTGCACCTCGCCGGCCAGCTCCTGAAAGAAAGTGCTCGTCGTCCGGCCACAACCAGGGCAGGCCGCAACCATCGGCGTAAAGGCACGCAGACCCATGGTCTGCAGGATTTCCTGGGCGACGATAACTTCCTGGGCACGCGAACCACCCGGCTCCGGTGTCAGGGAAATCCGGATGGTGTCGCCGATGCCTTCCTGCAGCAAAACGGAGAGTGCTGCGGTCGACGCGACAATTCCCTTGGAACCCATGCCGGCCTCGGTCAGGCCGAGGTGCAAGGCGTAATCGGCCCGCTGCGAAAGCTCGCGGTAAATAGCGATCAGATCCTGCACGCTGGAAACCTTGCAGGAAAGAATGATTTTCTCACCAGCCAGCCCAACTTCTTCAGCTTTCGCTGCCGACTCGAGCGCTGATGTCACCATGGCGTAGCGCATGATTGCTGTGGCATCGAGCGGTTCGGCCTTGCGGCTGTTTTCATCCATGACCCGGGCGAGCAGGTTCTGGTCAAGGCTGCCCCAGTTGACACCAATGCGCACCGGCTTGTCGTACTTGCAGGCCAGTTCGATCATCTGAGCGAATTGCTCGTCTTTTTTCTTGCCAAAACCGACATTGCCCGGGTTGATCCGATACTTGGCCAGCGCTTCGGCACAAGCCGGATGTTCAATCAGCAGACGATGGCCGTTGTAGTGAAAATCACCAATCAGCGGCACATTGCAGTTCATGCGGTCGAGATGCTCGCGAATTTTCGCCACCGCAGCGGCGGCTTCCGGCGTATTGACCGTGATGCGCACCAGTTCGGAGCCAGCGCGGGCCAGTTCGGCGGTTTGCAGCGCGGTCGCCAAGTAATCCACCGTATCGGTGTTTGTCATCGACTGGATAACGACCGGCGCACTGCCGCCGACCGTTACGTGGCCAATCTTGCAACTGCGCGTCAGGCGCTTGGATAAAGCACTCACGGTTTACTCCAGAACAAGTCGGGCAACTTCGCCACGCGTGTGGGGTGCCAGATCAACCGCCTGGCCATGGGAAAAAACCCGCACGCCCGGTGCATAACCCACCACCAGCGAGAGCGGCCCCTGGCCTGACAGCGTTTGTTCGGTACCGGCGGGAACACGCTGGGAAAAAATTGCCTTGTTATCGCGATCTCGGACTTCCAGCCAGGACTCTTTCTCGAAAACAAAACGCAGTTGTGGCGCATTGGCAATAGCGACCGGTTTCACATCGGCGGGCGGCGTCGGCAAGCTCAGATTTGGCGCTGGCGCCGGCGCCGCGTTGCCCGGTACCACTTCGATCGGTGTCTGCGCCTGCGGATTCATGATTTGTTGCGGTGTAGTACCCGGCGGGAAAATCGGCTCGGCAGGCGTCGAAACTGAAGGCGCTGCAATGACCGGAGCCGGCGCCCGCTCTTCCTTGCGGGCCAGCGAGTCGAGCAAGCCCTGGGTGCTTTCACGCAAGGCAGAAAGGTCGTTGGGCATCAGAAAATAAGCCAGCGCGGCAACCGCAACGAGGCCAACACCGGTCATCACGACAGCCCGATCACGCCGGGATGCGCCACCGGACTGCGGCATGGTGGCGGGCGGGCTCTCGGAAACCGTCAGATTGTTTGCCTGTTTTTCGAGACTGCCATCAAGCTCAGCCATCAGTGGTGTAGCGTCGACCTGGACGACCTTGGCGTAATTGCGGACAAACCCGCGAACAAAGGTATTCCCCGGCAAACCCTGCCAATTTCCGGCTTCCAGTGCCTCAACCTGGCGCGGGCCGAGCTTTAAGGTATGGGCGATATCAAGTGCACTAATACCGAGTGCCTCACGCGCCAACCTGAGTTTTTCACCGACATGCGGCTCAGGCGTCAAAATTGTATTTTCGGCAACAACTTCGCCGGCATTGAACTGCTCACTCATTCAAAATTACCCTTGAGGAATTCCTGATACTCGGGCGAAGCCGGATAACGGCCGCGAAGTTGCGAGGCATAGCCCCCTTCAGCCACCCGATTTCCCAGCTTGCGCTCGATGCGTATGCCCAGCCAGAGTGCCTCGGCAGTCGGTGGCTCCATCATTTTGAGCACATCAGCAAGATAAAGGCGCGCCTCTTCAAACGTCCCGCGCTTGTGAAGCAACTTGGCCATCTGGAAGCGCGCGACCATGCCGCCATCACGCGACATCTGCAGCGCCTGCAGCAAATACCCTTGGGCGCCCTCAAGATCGCCCGCCTTCAAGGCACAGGTCCCGGCGTTGGTGTAAGCACGCTCCGGCGTCTCGTAGAGCGGGCTTTTCAGCGCATTCAGGAAATAAGCGATCGACTGGCGCTCCTTGCCGGTATCGCACAGATACCAGCCATAATTGTTATTCACTTCCGGGTCGTTCGGTGCCAGGTCAAGCGCCCGCTGAAAGTCATTTTCAGCCTTGCCGTATTCCTTGAGCGCCCCATAGACCAGGCCACGGATGCTGTACGCCTGGAAATAGCTCGGGTCTGCGGCCAGCGCGATCCCCAACTCATCCAGCGCAACCGACATGCTGCCGCCCTGAAAATACATGGCACCAAGTTCAGTATGTATCCTGGCACGGTTGCGCGGGTCGCTCGAACTCTGGTTCCGTGCGTTCGCCGGCGGTTCGTTGTTGAACTGTGCCTGAGCCGAAAAAATGCAAAGGGTGCTCAGGCAAATTCCCGCAATCCCATTTTTCAGCGAAAAATTACTCACGGCCTGATCTCCTTGAGGGCGATGACCCGCCCGGCTGTTCGCTTGGTTTTGTCCTTGACCTGACCGGCCAGTTGACCGCAGGCAGCGTCGATATCGTCACCCCGCGTCTTACGCGTCGTGGTGATGATGCCGGCCGCCATCAGGATATCGGCAAAACGCCGTACCCGTTCGGCGGGTGAACGCCTGAATGGCGACCCCGGGAAGGGATTGAAGGGAATGAGGTTGAATTTGCATGGCACCGACTTGACCAGGCTGACCAATTGGCGAGCATGGGCATCAGTATCATTGACGCCTTCGAGCATGACGTACTCGAAGGTAATGAAGTCGCGCGGCGCCTTTTCCAGATAGCGGCGGCAGGCAGCCATTAATTCAACCAGCGGATATTTCTGGTTGATCGGCACCAGTTCATCGCGCAGTGCATCGTTTGGCGCGTGCAGTGAAACGGCCAGGGCCACCGGGCATTCGTCGCGCAGGCGATCCATCACCGGTACCAGACCGGAGGTGGAGACGGTAACCCGGCGGCGCGACAGGCCGTAGGCGTTATCGTCCAGCATCAGGCGCAGCGCCGTGACGGAATTTTCAAAGTTGGCGAGCGGCTCGCCCATGCCCATCAGCACGACGTTGGAAATAACCCGTTCGTCGCCGTGCACCGCACCCAGCGCGCGGTTGGCCAGCCAAACCTGACCGATGATTTCCGCGACCGTCAGATTGCGGTTGAAACCTTGCTTCCCGGTCGAACAGAAGGCGCAATCGAGCGCACAACCGGCCTGGGTTGACACGCACAGCGTGCCGCGTTCAGCCTCGGGAATGAACACCGTTTCCACAGCGTTGCCATTGCCGACGTCGATCAAAAATTTGCGCGTGCCGTCTTCCGAAACCTTGTCGGAAACGACGGTGGGCGGCGTGATTACCGCCTTGGCCTTGAGCTTTTCACGCAAGCTCTTGGCAATATCGGTCATGGCGTCGAAATCTGCCACGCCCGAACGATGGATCCAGCGTAGCACCTGCTTGGCGCGGAAGGGCTTTTCACCCTGCTCGGCAAACCAGGCAGTCAGGCCTTCGGCATCGAAATCAAGAAGATTTTGCATAGGATCGAGGATGAGGAATCGAGGATCCAGCCGCTAGCAGCCGGATACTCGATCCTGATTCCTGCTTTTAGCGGCCAGCGTAAACGTTCAGGCCCGGGAAGAAGAAAGCAACTTCCACAGCGGCGGTTTCCGGGGCGTCAGAGCCGTGCACGGCGTTGGCGTCGATCGATTCGGCGAAATCAGCACGAATGGTGCCCGGTGCGGCTTCCTTCGGGTTGGTGGCGCCCATCAGTTCGCGGTTCTTGGCGATGGCGTTTTCACCTTCGAGCACTTGAACCATGACCGGACCGGAGGTCATGAAGGAAACCAGATCCTTGAAGAAAGGACGGGCCTTATGCACAGCGTAGAACTGGCCAGCTTCCTGTTCGGACAACCAAACCATCCTGGAGGCAACGATCTTCAGACCATTGGATTCGAAACGGGAGTAAATCTTGCCGATAACGTTCTTGGCAACAGCGTCAGGTTTGATAATGGAGAGGGCGAGTTCGATAGCCATTTAATTGCTCCGCAAAAGCTAGTCAGTTGAAAAACCGGTAATTTTAGCAGATAAGGACCAAGCATGCCCCGCTCAGCGCGCCGACTTTTCCGTCAGCTCGGCGACCAGCGGATCGCGCAGACGGGCAAATTGCTGCGGTGCAACGTATTGCAGCAATTCCTTGCCATCCTTATCGACCAGAATATCCAGCCCATGCTTTGGATAAAGCAAGTGCCGCCGCGTTTCGGAAAGCACAATGCGCTCGCCTGGTTCGCCAAAACGCTGGATGATCGTCGCCTCGTCCAGATTAACCGTCGGAATAACGCTGATTGCCTTCACCGGCAACCGGTCGGCCGCTGCCATATCATCCGGATGCAGCGTGATCTTGCGCGTCATGCTTTCCATGTGCTTCGCCTTCAGCGCCCGCTCGCGCATCACGGAAATTGCCTCATTTGTTGCGTCGACCGTAACAATCATCTTGGCCAGGACAAAACCAAGCGGCACCTGGGAATAATAGCCCTCCAGCGCCCCCAGTTCGTTCGGCTCGGCAATGATCGCCACCTCGATCTCGCCCCCCAGACGCTGACGCACTTCGCCCAGCGTGCTGATGCCGGGCTTCAAACCAAAAACACTGCTCCCGCCCTGGGCGTCCAGCGTGATCTGCCACGGCAAGTTACTGTTGGGATCAACCCCTTCCTGCTTGCCGGTGCCGGGGATAAAGAACGGGATGGTTAATGCCAACAGAACGAGGGCGATCAGGGACAGGGCAAATTTCATGGGGGGCACAGATAGAGGGGATGCCGGATTGTGCCATAGCGGGCCAAGGTCGCCGGCATTGCTGGCGACTCGGTGCTACGGGGCCAGGAGCGCCGGAACGGAAATATCCTCGTCCAGTTCATCCCAATGCAGGCCAAGCCCGCCGCCGCTGATCACGAAGGCTAGTCGCTGAGTGGGTGTCGCGCGCAATAGTCGAGGGAAAAAAGCCAGCGGTACGCCAAGTTGCCGCCCATCAGCAAAGCTTACCCACATCATCGCTTCATCAAAGAGAACTGATTTGGCCAAAGTGTTCATTCCAGTCCCTTTCAATAAGCTCAACATTCAACGCCACCTGTTCCGGTATTACCCGTAAATCGCTGGCCGAAAAGCCATAGTTATCAACGAGCCTGACCTCGCGGCGCAACCATATCTTTGCCAGAGACTCGCCACGTTGCGCGTGAATATGGATCGGCTCCCGAGGATCGCCCTCGTTCGAGAAAAATGAAAGCGAATTCCGTTAAAGCGAAATACAACCGGCATCACCCGCGTCCTCTTATTAAATTCTCCACCGGGAACTCATTGTAGGCCATCAAACCGCCATCCAGTTTTCGCCGTCCTGCCTTGCCCGGCCGAGGGCGACCAGGGTTTGCAGGAGGTCGGGGAGGCGTTTTTTCCACGGGCCTTTGCCGGTGATCTGGGCGGCGAGGTGGGGTTCGCTTTGCGGGGTGGCGGCTACGGCAAGCAGGCGGGCGAGGAGCGCCATTTGTTCCGGCAGATTGGCCGGCCAGGGGTGTTTGGCGCTCGGGGTTGGTGACCCATCCCCCTCCCGATCTCCCCCTTGAAGGGGGAGGAGCAAACCGGCGCCCTCCCCGATCATTGGGCGGCGCGAGCCTAAAACTCCCTCCCCTTCAAGGGGAGGGCTGGGGTGGGGATGGGTTGATGGGCTTTGGTAGGCCGGGCGGAGCCAGCGGATTTGGCCGTTGGCTTCTTCGCGGGCGCGTTCGCTGTTGAGCGCGACGAGGCGTTCGAGCAGGGTTTCGGCAAAGACCTCCTCACCTCCGGCCCCTCTCCCACACGTCGGCGAGGGGCGCAGGTCGGACCAACCGTAGGCTTCGAGGACGGCGGCGTCGAGTTC
>Ga0073904_10004147_pt1 | contig 10820 bp, 10 predicted proteins | sample KloWWTrecipitate_FD_66668 | JGI IMG/M metagenome (GOLD analysis project Ga0073904, IMG submission 66668) | Active sludge microbial communities from Klosterneuburg, Austria, studying microevolution and ecology of nitrifiers - Klosterneuburg... | ecosystem: Engineered > WWTP > Aerobic digester >... | reverse complement strand
CTCCAGGACCATCCGTACCGCCCGAGCCTTCATCTCCGGGCTGATCTTCTTGGGCATGCTCCATCCTCTCGAACTCACAAAGAGGCGGCATCAAACCCGGGACGCTTCATTGCTGGGCGCGGGTGTGCTGGGGTCGGGCTGGTTGGTGCCGAGGTCGTCACTGGCGAGGTGGTCGGGGATGGGGATGCCGAGCGTGACGACGTAGGAGATGGTGGACTGTCCTTCGATGAGGGCGATCATGGCGTCGGCTCGGGCTTGGTCGAGGGTCTCGGACCGGCCGTCTTTGATGAACTCACGCGCGAGGGCATCGATGGCGGCCCAGGCCCTGATCGATTGGGTCGCGGGGAGGGTGGCGAGCCATTCCTCGACGCCGGCTTTGCTGGTCCACCGCCGCAGGCACCGATCAGACCGGTTCTTCTCCGCCCGCGCCTTGACCGCGTCGGGGTCGACGGCAGCGAGGGCGGTGTGGACGCGGCGCTTGAGTCGGGCCCCGTTCTCCCCGGACGGGTCCTCGACCAGTCCAGCACGAACGGCTGGCATGAGGTGTTCGGCCACGACGGCAGCCACTTCGTCATCGACCTCGTCGAGTTCGTCGCAAATGATCTTGGCCCGCGCTTCGTCCAGGACCCCGTCGGCCATCGCGGCGTGCACCGCCGCCAACGGTCCGGTGAGTCTGTCGGCGCGGTCCACCCAATGCTGCGCGGCCTGCTGCGACACACCCAACGACCCAGCGACGAGGGCGGCGGCGTCCAACCGGGCGTAGGTGTCGCTCATCGGCAGGTGCAGCAGGGTGCCGTCTTCGGCTGCGATGGTGTGGGTGTGGGTGATGGCGGCGACCAGCTCCACCTGACGCGCCCGCGAGGCGTTGATGAGGCTGGTGTGGTGGGCGAGTTCGGCGACGAGTTCGGGCAGCGGTTTTCCGCCAGCCGTGTGGTGTTGCTCGTCGTGTTCATGTCCTATTGTCTCCCGAAACTGGTTCGAACACAAGTGCTAATCGTGTCGAGTTCGCTTACAGCACAATCAAATTCGGGAGTTCTTGAGTGGGGCGCCGAGCATCGATCGTCAGTCGTCGAGAGCTTTGGTCAGAGCAATGAGTGTGGTGCGTTGCTCTGCCTCCTCGAGGGCGGTGGACCAACTCACTTCGACGCCAGCCCGGACCAGCGACCAGGCGTAGGCCATGTCCACGTCGATGCCCGCGGCCTCCGCGGTGATCTCCAGCCGACGGCGCATGGCCGTGCGGAAGGAATGGCCCTCGAGCTCGTCAGGGCGGTTCCAGAGGAGAGGAAGCACATCGAAGCCGGGGTGCCCGCGCACTGGTTTGGGGTCGATGGCCAACCACCGGTCACGGCCGGGTTCCCGTCCTCGGAGAACATTCTCGTAGTGCAGGTCCGTGTGCAGGAGCGTCGTGGGTTGTGCCTCTGCGGCCAGTTCGTCGAAGAGTGAGATGGTGCGCTCGGCGATCCGCCGGGGTACCTCCGGTCGGCTCGCCATTCGCTCAAGATGGGGGAGCAGGTATGCCGTGAGGTCGGCGACCGCTGCCGGTGCGGGAATGCCGAGCTCACCGAGCAGGCCTCCCACCACGGTGCAGCCGTGCTCTGGCGGCATCGTCGTCAGGTCCGTGTCGGCATCGAGTCGCTCGAGCAGCAGGGTGCCGGCGCCCGGGTCGGCCGCCACCATCCGGACTGCGGCGTGGCCATCCCACAGCCGCAGGGCGAGGTGTTCGTGCCTGCCTTCTGGGTGTGGCCACGTGACCTTGAGGGCCAAGGCCTCCGTGCCGCGCAGGACAGGGATCACGATCGCGGTCCAGCCGGTGCGCGGCTCGCCGTCGACGACGAGGCCCCATCGCTCGAGGGCGTGAGTGATCAGGGTCGGAACCGTCCTCACCCAGTCGGCGCCGCTCGGTCCGCCATCGGCCGCATGGCCCGTCACGCGTTGGACCCAATTCGGAGGTAGGGCGACCGGGCGTCCGGGAGACCGTGCTGGCGTCACTTCAGGCCCGGGAAGGGGGTGAGCGTTCCACCCCATTGCCGATGCCAGTCGACGAGCCCACCGAGCTCGTGGGGGACCGTGGTCATGGCATCGCGAGACCTGGTCTTGGCGAGCCCGGCCAGAGCCCGTCCGTAGGCAGCCACGGTTCCGGCCAAGGCTGCGGCGATGGCTTGTCGTTGGCTCTCGGACGAGTCGATGTCGGTGGGATGGGGGACGCCGAGGACAGGGGGCGGCGGAGCTGCGTGCAACGCGGTCAGGCCACGCTCGGTCAGCGCCTGAAGGGCAGCCTTGGTGGCGAGGGCGAGAGCGTGCTCGGCCTCGGCGGCGTGCGGGAGGATCACGTCGAGCAGGTAGCTCACCTCACCCAGTGAGGTGAGGGCTTCGGGAGACAGCAGGCTGCCCGCCTGGTCGGATGGCTGGGTGACGCTGGGCTCCGCGGGGGCAATGTCCGTCGGAGTGAGTGCGAGGGCCGCGGCCTGGCGCTGGGCCATCATCGCCAGGACGAGGGGGCCGAACGAAGGGTCCACCCCGGCATACGTCTCTGCTTCTGCCGCCGCAGCAGTTTCGGCCTCTCGCAGGCGAACGGTCGTTGCGTCCGCCGGGAAGGTGGGACTGGGCTCGGGGCCGAGCACCGCCGTGGGGACGCCCGTCGCCCGCAGCCGGTCGTGCAGCACGCGGACCTGGGTCTGGTGCAGGTCAACGAGCAGGCGCGCCGTTGGATCGGTGCCTGCGGCAGCACTCGCCAGGGCTGACAGGGTCGCGGTCTTGTCGACGAGACCAATGAGCAGGTCCTCGCCAGCCACCTTGGACCGGCGCGGGATGAACGGGATGTCGGGCGCGTTCTCTTCCAAGCGCACTCCGCAGCCTGCGGTCGCGCTGGAGATACCGATCAGCGCCAGCCCGCCGAGACCTCGAGTCACCGATCGCCTGGAGACGCCGAGCGGTCTCCTGGGTGACTCGACCATGTGCGGCATCTTGTCATGTGGTCCGCCCAGGGACGGGCATCCCCATCTGGGGATGCCCAGCCGGCCTCCGGGTGACCTATGGTTGAGGGTCCCGGCTTCACCAGCGGGATTCAACTGCAGAGAGGACTCATCATGGCCACCCCAGATCGGCTCAAGCCGCTCCTTGAGGCAGCACTGCAGTCCTCTCCCTTCCTCCTCGAGGACCTCACGGTCACCGCCGCAGGCCGCCGTTCGGTGGTCCGAGTGATCGTGGATCGAGCCCTTGCGGGCAACGGTGGCGAGGTGGCGGACACCACGGAGCCGTCCGCGCCGCTGTCCCTCGATGACGTCGCAGACGCCACGCGACTGGTCAGCACCGCCCTCGACGATGACGATGTGATGGGGGAGGCGCCGTACACATTGGAGGTCTCGTCGCCCGGCGTCTCGCGCCCACTGACGCTCCCTCGCCACTTCCGCCGCAACATCGGTCGCCTGGTCGCGGCAGTCGGGCCGGGTTCGTCGACGACCGGACGTCTCGTACGCGCCGGTGAGGACTTGTTCGTGCTCGACGTGCCCGCGACCAAGAAGGAGCCGGGCGGGGAGGTCACCCTCCGTCATGCGGACATCACGCGCGGCGAGGTGCAGATCGAGTTCAACCGGGCCGACCTGCAGGACAACCTCAGCGACAGCGACGACTCCAGCGACCAGACCGAGGAGAACTGACATGGACATCGACCTCGCCGCTCTGCGAGCCCTCGAGCGGGAGCGGGACATCTCCCTCGACGTCCTCGTGCCCGCGATCGAGCAGGCCCTCCTCTTGGCCTACCAGCGCACCGACGGTGCTTACCGGCACTCGCGCGCAGAACTCGATCGCAAGACCGGGCATGTGGTGATCTGGGCCCGCGAGGAGTTCGAGGTGCCGATCGAGCCCGACTCAGCGCCTGCCGACCCTTCCGGTTCGACCGGCGTGCCCGACCTCGACTCCGCGTCGGCGACCGAATCGTCCCCAGATGTTCACGAGGACGAGGAGCGCGCGCCTACCGAGGTGCCAGAGGCGCCGCGCTTCCGCCGCGAACTGGGTCCGGAGTTCGACGACACCCCCAGTGACTTCGGCCGGGTCGCGGCGGCGACCGCGCGACAGGTCATCGTGCAGCGGCTGCGCGACCTGGAGGACGAAGCGATTCTGGGCGACTTCCGCGGCCGCGAGGGTGACATCGTCTCGGGCATCATCCAGCAGGGGTCGAACCCGCGCGACGTCATGGTGGACTTCGGCACCGTCGAGGGCATCCTCCCGCTGGCCGAGCAGGTGCCGGGGGAGAAGTACGTCCACGGGGAGCGGCTCCGTTGTTTCGTGGTCAGCGTCAAGCGCGGGCCCAAGGGACCGCAGATCGGTCTCTCGCGCACCCACCCCAACCTCGTCCGCAAACTCTTCGCACTCGAGGTGCCCGAGATCGCCGACGGCAGCGTCGAGATCATGGCGCTCGCGCGTGAGTCCGGCCACCGCACCAAGATCGCCGTGCGGGCCAAGGTTCCCGGCCTGTCCGCCAAGGGCGCCTGCATCGGACCGATGGGTGCTCGCGTCCGCGCAGTCATGTCGGAGTTGCACGGGGAGAAGATCGACATCGTCGACTACAGCGACGACCCTGCGACCTTCATTGCCAGCGCGCTCAGCCCTGCCACCGCCAACTCGGTCGAGATCGTCGACCTCAAGCTCCGCGCGGCGCGGGTCATCGTGCCCGACTACAAGTTGTCCCTGGCCATCGGACGCGAGGGGCAGAACGCCCGCCTCACGGCCAAGCTCACGGGCTGGCGGATCGACATTCGACCCGATGTCGAGCCGAGCGGGGCAGTCGCCACCCGTGGTCACGACGCCGCCCCGGATGACTCCGGGGACGCGGCTGCGCACTGAGAGCGGGTAGAGTGGAGCCGCTCGACCGGTCTGGACTCCAGCCCCGTCGCACGAGCGTGGATCCAGATCAGGCCCTGGTGGCCCCGGTCCGGACCTGCATCGGGTGCCGCGGGAGGGATAGCCGGTCGGCACTGCTGCGAGTGGTCGCTGGTTCGGCCGCCGGCTCCGATGAGTCCCGCCCGGGCCTCATGGTGCCGGTGATCCCCGATCCCGGCGCTTCTCTCGCCGGGCGCGGCGCATGGCTGCATCCGACGAGGGAGTGCTGCGATCTCGCCGTTCGCCGTCGGGCCTTCGCCCGGGCCCTGCGCGTGCAGGCCCCGGTCGAAACCGCGGCGCTCACGGCATACGTCATCGACCTCACGCAACACCGCACCAACGCAAGTGAGCACGACAACGCAAGACCAACCGACCGTCCCAAGGGAACCGAAAGCGGGTTTGACGCTGATGAGCACCCGATGAGTACTCAGCAATGAGCACTTCCCAGCCGTAATCGGTCCGCGCCGCCCTGGCACGGACCCTGATAGGAGAAATTTTGTCCAAGGTCCGTGTGAGCGCACTCGCCAAGGAGCTCGGAGTCACCAGCAAGGTGCTCCTGGAGCGACTGAACGAGATGGGCGAGTACGTCAAGAGCGCCAGCTCGACAGTCGAGGCGCCGGTGGTCCGGCGCGTCAAGGAGAAGTTCCCCAGCCAGCCCGCTGAAGCGGCGCCGGTCAAGGCTGCTCCTGCCAAGCCAGCCGCGGCCAAGTCGGCTTCCCCGGCACCGGCCGCACCCGCAGCGCCAGCCCAGGCATCCCCGGCCGCCGCGGCACCGAGTGCCCCGCCACCTGCGCCCGCTGCTGCGCCGTCCGCTCCGAGTCCCGGGCCAGCCCGTCCGGCTGCCCCCGCACCGGCGACGCCGTCGGCTCCGGCCCCGGCTGCTCCCGCTGCGGCGGCCACCCCGGCGGCGCCGACGCGCGAGGATGGTCAGGCTGGTGCTCCGGCGCCGCGTCCGGCGACTCGCCCGGGCCAGCCCCGTCCGGGCAACAATCCGTTCGCCGCGAGCCAGGGCATGGGTCGCCCTCCGCGCGAGCCGCGTGATGGTGGCGCTCCCGGTGGGGCACCCCGTCCCGGCAACAACCCCTTCGCAGCCAGCCAGGGCATGCCGCGTCCGCCGGCCGGTCGTGGCGCTCCCGGTCCCCGCACGGGCGCTCCGGGTGCGGCTGGTCCGCGCCCCGGTGGTCCTCGTCCGAGCCCGGGCATGATGCCCGGCCGCTCGGCGGTCGCCCGCCCGGGCGAGCGTCCCGGTGGGCGGGGTGGGGCACCGGGTCGTCCTGGTGCACCCGGTCGTGCCGGCGCCGGTGGTGCCGGCTTCGGTGGTCGCCCCGGTGGTGGCGGTGGCTTCGGCGGCCGTCCCGGTGGCGGCCCCGGTGGTCGCGGCGGCACGCAGGGTGCCTTCGGCCGTGGCGGTGGCAAGCCGCAGCGTGGCCGGAAGTCCAAGCGCGCGAAGCGCATGGAGTTCGAGGAGATGCAGGCGCCGACCATCGGTGGTGTGAGCGTTCCTCGCGGTGACGGCAAGACGATCGTCCAGGTCCGTCAGGGTGCATCCCTGAGCGACTTCGCCGACAAGATCAACGCCAACCCCGCCTCGCTGGTGACGGTGCTCTTCCACCTCGGTGAGATGGCCACGGCCACCCAGAGTCTCGACGAGGACACCTTCAAGCTCCTCGGTGCCGAACTCGGCTACGACATCCGCATGGTCTCGCCGGAGGAGGAGGAGAAGGAGCTCTTCGACTCGTTCAACATCGACCTCGAGATCGGTGTCGACAGCGAGGACGAGGACGACCTCGCGGCCCGTCCGCCGGTCGTCACCGTCATGGGTCACGTCGACCACGGAAAGACCCGCCTCCTCGACGCCATCCGGAACGAGAACGTCGGTGGCAGCGAGCACGGTGGCATCACCCAGCACATCGGTGCCTACCAGATCCACAAGGAGCACGAGGGCATCGACCGGGCGATCACGTTCATCGACACCCCCGGTCACGAGGCCTTCACGGCCATGCGTGCCCGTGGTGCCAAGGTGACCGACATCGCGATCCTCGTGGTCGCCGCGGATGACGGCGTCATGCCGCAGACCATTGAGGCGCTCAACCACGCCCAGGCAGCCGACGTGCCGATCGTGGTCGCGGTGAACAAGATCGACGTCGAGGGTGCCAACCCGAGCAAGATCCGTCAGCAGCTCACTGAGTACAACCTCGTCGCCGAGGAGTACGGCGGCGAGACGATGTTCGTCGATGTCTCTGCCAAGCAGGGGACCAACATCAACGAGCTGCTCGAGGCCGTGCTGCTCACCGCCGACGCCGCCCTCGACCTGCGGGCGAACCCCGACCGTGACGCCCGTGGTGTCGCGATCGAGGCCAACCTCGACAAGGGTCGCGGTGCGACGGCGACGGTGCTCATCCAGAGCGGCACGCTCCACGTCGGTGACGCCATCGTCACCGGGTCCTCCTACGGCCGCGTCCGCGCCATGCTCGACGAGCACGGCAACAATGTCACCGAGGCCACCCCGTCCCGCCCGGTCCAGGTGCTCGGTCTCTCCTCGGTGCCGCGCGCCGGTGACACCTTCGTGGTGGCCCCGGATGACCGCACCGCCCGCCAGATCGCTGAGAAGCGTGAGGCCAACGACCGTCAGGCCTCGCTGGCCAAGGCCCGCAAGCGCATCTCGCTCGAGGACCTCAACGAGGCGCTGGCCGCTGGCAAGGTCGACACGCTCAACCTCATCCTCAAGGGTGATGTGTCCGGTTCCGTCGAGGCCCTGGAGGACGCGCTCCTCCAGATCGACGTGGGCGACGAGGTCGACCTGCGGATCATCGACCGAGGTGTCGGTGCCATCACGATGAACAACATCAACCTCGCGATGGCCTCGAACGCGATCATCATCGGCTTCAACGTGCGCGCGGAGGGTCAGAACGCTGACTATGCCGAGCGCGAGGGCGTCGAGATCCGCTACTACTCGGTCATCTACAACGCGATCGAGGAGATCGAGGCGGCGCTCAAGGGCATGCTCAAGCCGGAGTTCGAGGAGGTCGAGCTCGGCACCGCGGAGATCCGCGAGATCTTCCGGTCCAGCAAGTTCGGCAACATCGCCGGCTCCATCGTGCGCAGCGGCGAGATCAAGCGCGGCACCAAGGCACGCATCACGCGCCAGGGTGTCGTCGTCGCCGAGAACGTCGAGATCGCCGGTCTGCGTCGGTTCAAGGACGATGTCACCGAGGTCCGCGAGGGCTTCGAGTGTGGCATCAACCTCGGCAGCTACAACGACCTGCAGCTCGAGGACCTCATCTCCACCTACGAGATGCGAGAGAAGCCCCGGGCGTAAGGCACGGCCTGAGTCAAGGCTTCCTCACCAAGGTGAGCGGCCGGCATACCAATTCCTTGGTATGCCGGCCGCTTCCTTTGGCGAAGCCGGTCGCCGCCTCATCAAGACTTGATGATATTTCCCGCAAAACGCATCTGATCATCCTTTGGGGGGCCAGGAGATGTTCAGGGGAAAGTAAAGTCTGCGATGGCTTCCGTCGGAGGGATGGAACGCCTTGGGAGGAGACCTCGATCATGTCCAGAATTCGTGCTGCCGTCACCGGCGCCACCACCATCGCGGCCATCGCGGCCTTCACCGTGGTCCCGGCCGGGGCTGCCCAGGCTGCGGAGAGTCACACCACCGAGCCCATCTGTGCGAGCACAGGTTTGATTCCCACGGAACTCGTTGGCGACAGTGTCTCCCTCCCCCTCTTCGATCCTGATCTCGGGACTCTGACGGGTGCAACCTTCGCTCTCCACGCCTCGGCCGAGAGTTCCATAACCCTGAATCTGAAGCCGATGGCCACCAGCGCCAGCTCCCTCACGGCAACGACGTCTGTGGATTTCACGATGGACTCCTCATTGCCCGCGGTCAAGGCAATCCTGTCGAATGGCGCGGCGACCATGACGGCCACCTCTCCGACCCTTCAGCCAGGTGACTCATGGACCTCAGGCCCAATCTCGTGGCATTCGCAAGAGCCGCCGGTTGCCGTGACCCCGGTCGACAGCATGGTGGGTCCGGGCACGTTCACGGTCTCCGCGACGACGATTTCCGGTCTCAGTCGTGTCATGGGCGGGGGCGGGAATGCGCTAGCTGGAAACACCACCAACGCAGGATTCGAGGCGTGTGTGACGTACACCTACGAGGTCGTCCCGGTGATCGACCCCACTGACGACCCTACGGAGGAGCCGACCACGCCGGCGGCGACGACACCGGCAGCGACCACGCCGGCGGCAACGACGGCGGCGCCTGCGCTGGCCTACACCGGCACGGAGCGGTCGGGCCCGCTCGCTGCTCTGGGTGCAGGCCTGCTGCTCCTGGGCTCTTCGGTGATCGTGCTGGCTCGGCGCCGCCGAGGTCAGCACTCCTGAGGCGCCTCTGCCGCATAGGGTTGGGGGGCCTCACCGCCCGACGACCCTTGGAGGACTCATGGCTGACCCTGCCCGCGCAATGAAGGTCGCCGACCGGATCAAGACCGTGACCGCCGAGGGTCTCGGACAGGTCATCAAGGACCCCGATCTGGGCTTCGTGACGATCACCGACGTCCGGGTGACCAACGATCTGCAGCACGCCTCGGTCTTCTACACCGTCTTCGGTGACGAGAAGCAGCGTGCCAAGACCGCCGAGTTGCTCGCGTCGCACCGAGGAAAGCTTCGCTCCCTCGTGGGCAAGAACCTTGGGATCCGGCTCACCCCCACCCTCGAGTTCTTCGCCGACGCGATCCCGGAGAACGCCGCGCACATGGAAGACCTGCTCGCCAAGGCGAAGGCCAGGGATGCTGAGGTCGCGGCGGCCGCCGCAGGAGCGACCTACGCCGGGGAGGCCGACCCCTACAAGAAGCCAGCGGTCGGCGACGAGGACGGCGTGGACGCCGAGGCAGACGACGCGGGTGACGAGTTGGAGGATGACGTCGACGCGGACTTCGTGGCCGACGACGGCGCCGACCCCGAACGGTGAGTGCGCGACCGGTTGCCCCCAAAGAGGAACCCGCTCCGGACGGGTTGATCATCGTCGACAAGCCGGCCGGCTGGACCAGTCACGACGTCGTCGGCCGCATGCGTCGGTTGGCCCGCACCCGCAAGGTCGGGCATGCCGGGACGCTGGACCCGATGGCCACGGGGGTGCTCGTTCTGGGCGTCGGGAGGGCCACCAAGTTGCTCACCTTCCTCGTCGGGTGCGACAAGGACTATGACGCGACCATCCGGCTCGGGCAGCAGACCCTGACCGATGACGCGGAGGGAGAAGTGACCGAGGCTGTCGGCGCCGACGGCATCGACGACGACGCGATCGCAGCCGCCATCGACGAGTTGACCGGGCACATCGAGCAGGTCCCCAGCGCGGTCTCTGCGATCAAGATCAAGGGCGAGCGCTCCTATCACCGGGTCCGTGCCGGTGAGGCCGTCGATCTCCCTTCCCGCCCAGTCACCGTCTCCCGGTTCGAGATTCGCGAAATCCGTCGCACGACTGCCGAGGGCCTACCCGTCATCGACGTGGATGTGTCGGTCACCGTGTCGTCGGGCACCTATGTGCGCGCGCTCGCCCGCGACCTCGGTGCGGCACTGGGTGTGGGCGGCCATCTGACGGCATTGCGCCGCACGAGGGTCGGTGGCTTCGACCTGGCACTCGCCCACTCCCTCGACGATCTCGGCGAGCGTCGGGAGCGGGCCGAGGAGCTCCCCGTCCAAGGCCTCGCCGGAGCCGCGCGGGCCAGCTTCGAGGTCCGTGAACTGACCGAGGCCGAGGCCCGCTCGATCTCCTTCGGACAGCGAGTGCCATCGGCCGCGGCGGGGCGCGCCGAGCCCGTGGCGGCCTTCGGGCCTCAGGGTGAACTCGTCGCCATGCTTGACGAGTCACGGTCCACGGCGCGCAGCCTCGTCGTCTTCGCCCCGGCGAGTTCGTAGAGTGGTCCCCGTGCATCGCTGGA
>Ga0073904_10004145_pt1 | contig 10821 bp, 8 predicted proteins | sample KloWWTrecipitate_FD_66668 | JGI IMG/M metagenome (GOLD analysis project Ga0073904, IMG submission 66668) | Active sludge microbial communities from Klosterneuburg, Austria, studying microevolution and ecology of nitrifiers - Klosterneuburg... | ecosystem: Engineered > WWTP > Aerobic digester >... | reverse complement strand
ACGCGCACGAGCTGCGCGGGCTTGGCGAAGAGGCCGACCTGCGGGTTGTCTAGCCCCGAGAGCGGGAAGAGGACGGCGTAGTCGAGCGTCGCGAAGAACCCGTCCTTGTGCTCGTACGTGAGCGACGGATCGAGCTCGACGCCGAGGGGCTTCTTCCCGCCGGGCGTCGACTCGGCGAAGTTGGCCACGCTCGCGATCGCGGCGGCGCTGGCGGTGACGCGGAAGCTCGACTCGTCGATGAGGCGCACGCGCGCGTGCGGCCGGAGGTACGTCGCGTCGGTCACGGTGCCGATGATCTCGCGGAACAAGATGCGATCGACGCGGAAATCGGGGTGAAATCGGAAGTTGTCGATGCGGTTGTCGGCGCGAGGGTTCGCCTGCGGGCCGTCGAGATCGCCCGGCTTCGGGGCCTTCGCGCCGGGCTTCTGGACGACGCCGAACCCCGGCGCGGGATCGCCGCTGGCGTACCCGAGATCGAGGCCCACGGCGGCGCGCCCGTCCTCGCCGCCGTAGTCGGACTCGAACGCGGCGCCGAGCTGCCGCGCCTTCACGGGATCGCGGAGCAGCACGCCCGGGATGACGCTCGCCTGATCGATGGTCGACATCACGAGCGAGATCTCGGCCTCGAGGCGCAGCGTGGGCGTCACGAGCTTCGCCCAGGCGTCGACGCCCGTGGCGGTGAGCCCGCGCGACATGATCTGCGCGTCTTGCGAGGTGGAGAGGTCGAGCGGCTGCGCGGTGGGCAGGTAGGAGGCGGGCACGTCGTCGCGCTGCCACCGGTGCGTGAGGTAGCCGCCGTAGTCGGCGGTGGTCTTGCCGGCCTTCTTGCGCCGCGCGAGCGACTCCTTGCTCCAGCCGCGGAGGAACGCGAGCGTCGCCGTGCGCACGTTGGTCGTGCGCTCGAGGTCGAGCACGCGGTTCTGCGCGGGCCGCGTGCCGATCGGCCCGGTCGCCGAGAAGTCGTAGGCGATCGCGACGATGTGATCGAGCACGGGCGTGACGAGCGCGAGCCGGTCGGCCGCGTCGGCGGAGTCGCAGTCGAGGCAGTCGCCGCCGTTCGCGACGAGGCCGAGGCCCCAGTGGGTGCCCATGCGGCCGGCCGCGAGCACGCCGAACGGGAGCAGCGCCTCGCCGTACGCGCGCCGCACCTTCAGCGGATCGCTCGGCGAGCGTTGACTCGCGCTCGCGGCGGGCGCGCCGTCGGGCACGCTGCCGAGGCTCAGGTTGTCGAGCGCGTCGAGGCGGAGCTTCACCGCAAGGGTCGAGCCCGGCGCGAACACCTTCACGTCCATGCGCGCGCGCATGTCCCAGTGGGTGAGCGTCTGCGCCTTCGGATCGGCGCGCGAGACCGGGTAGAGCGGATCGCCCGACGGCGTCAGGCCGCGATCGAGGTCCAGGTTGGTGAGCGCCTCGCCGCGCACGCGGAGGTACCCGTCGAGCTCGACGTGCACTTTGTCGCGCTGCACGATGTCCTCGCCGAGCTCGGCGAACCCGGTGGCGTGCGCGGTCCCAGGCCTGAGCGCGCTGAGCACACCGAGCGCGACGAGCGCGACGAGCGCGACCACGCCGGCCCGGGGGCCGAGCCGCCCGCGGCGGAAGCGGGACGAGGGGCGGCTCATGGTGCGGCCGTCTCCGGCGCGACCCGCGACGAGGGCTCCTGCGGCGCCCCCTCGAGGAGGAACGCGTGGAGGTCTCGGGTCGAGGCCGCGGCCGCCTCGATCATCGGGAAATGCCCGCACTGCGGGTACACGATGAGGCGCGAGTTGCGCAGATCGCGGCTCAGCCGCTCGCCGTACTTGAGCAGGGTGACGCCGTCCTCCCGCCCGATCATCACGAGCGCTCGCTGGGTGATCGTGCGGTAGCGGTCCTCGACGAGCGCGTAGCGTTGACCGCGCACCGCCGCGAGGGCGGACGCTTTGGTGCCGGGGCGCTCGAGCGCAGCCTCGACCGAGCTCACGAGCTCCTCGGTCACGTACTTCTTGTCGAAGAACGCGAGGGTGAGGCGGTCCTCCGCGCGCTGCGTGTAGTATGCACCGAAGAGCGCCTCGCCCACGCCGTCCGCCCGCGCCCAGTGGAAGAAGAGAGGCAGCTGCTCTTCGTACGCCCAAGGGTCGTAGATCGCGATGCGCTCGACGCGCTCGGGCGCCGCCATTGCCGCCGCGAGAGTGACCGACGCGCCCCACGAGTGCCCGACCACGGCCGCGCGCGCGACGCCGAGGTGGGTCATGAGCCCGAGGACCAACCTCGCCTCGGCGTCCGGCGAGTAGTCCCCCTCCGGCCGGTCGGTCCAGCCGAAGCCCTTGAGGTCGAGCGCGATGACCCGGTGGGTGCGGCGCAGGACCGGTACCACCGCGGTCCAGGTCTCGAGCGTCGCCGCGAACCCGTGCACCAGCACGACCGGCGGCTTCTTCTTCTCGGCCTCGTCGCCCGCCGCGGTGTCTGTGTACCTCACGCGCGCCCCGGCCACGGAGGCGAAGGTCGCGCCCTTGGGCTCTCCGGGCATTGGGCCCGAGTGGAACGAGAGGCAACCGGTGGCGGAGAGAGCGAACATCGCCGTCGCGAGGGCCGCGCGCACGCGCTGCCCCGTCTGCGCCGTCTGCGCCGTCTGCCCCGTCGGCTCTGGGGCTAGCCCACGCGCCGCGCGCCTCATGGCGAGATCCTGCGCACCTCGCTCGCGCGCGTGAACTCGGCGTTCGCCTCGTTGTCGGCCGAGGTCGCCGTCGCCACGGTCCCGTAGCACTCGGTGACCCAGGCGAACGAGCGAACGACCGTGACGAGCAGGCCCACGGTGCGCGTGAGGGTCGTGCGCACCCGCAGCACGGTGAACGTGCCGAGCGGGGTCTTCAGGGTGCCGCGCGCGTCGACGGCGGAGTCGTACTTCTCGCTGTAGGTCGAGAACACCCCGCTCGCGAGGCCCGTGACCGTCGAGGTGGTCGTGAACGCCTTGCCCATCTCGAGCGGGAACGCGAGCACGTCGACCGCGGGCGAGTACGCGACGTTCGTGCGGGTCACGCCGTCGGCGGGCGAGACGACGCCGCGCAGCTTCAGGGCTCCCGGTGAGAGCTCGAACACCCCGAGCAGCTCGCTGCGCGCGGAGAGCTTCGTCGCGTAGCTCGCGCCCGCGAAGTCGGCCGCGAACCACTTGCCTTCGACCCGCTGGGTCTCGACGAGCGCGAGGGCGTCGCCGGGCAGCTCCGCGGAGAGGTCCCAGCTACGCGTGCCGTCGCCGAGCGGCGTGCCGGCGGTGGCGATGTCCGCGTCCTTCGCGACCTTGTACGTGGCGCGGAGACCCGCGGCGAGCGGCACCTCTTCGCGGGTGATGCGGAAGTCCTTGTTGGGCACGCAGCCCGCGTCGCCTACGGGGCCGGCCTCGAGGGGCTCGCTCGCGTCGGCGCCCGCGTCTGTGTCGACCGCGGTCGTCGCGTCGGTCGTCGCGTCGACGTCGCCGGGCGGCATGCACCGCCCGGTCGCGCTGCACGCCCCGGAAGCGCAGTCGGCGCCTCGGCTGCACTCGGGCCCGGACGTCGCGCACCCCGCCGTGCCCACGACGCCCACGACGCCCACGACGCCCACGACGCCAAGAGCAGGGAGCGCGGGGAGCGCGAGCGCCAAGCTGAGGAAGGTGGCACGCGCGGAGCGGGAGAGCGAGGGGGTCATGGGCGCACCGAGGGCAGGCGGGGAGGCGCGGAGGCGCGGGGAGCGTCTGTGTTGCTGTGCAACACGGACACTGGCATATTCGCCGCAACCTCCCCGGTCAAGGTCAAATGTTGCACGGCACAATCGCTGCCGTGCGATGCTCCAGCGGCGCCGAGCGCGCCCCGGCTCGCGTCGCCGGCGCGCGCGCAGAGTCACGAGAGCGCGAGAGGACGCGGCCCATGCGTATCGTCAAGAAGTACTCGAACAGGCGGCTCTACGACACCGACGAGAGCCGCTACATCACGCTCGACGAGCTCGCCGAGTTGGTGCGCGGCGGCTCCGACGTCTTCGTTCAGGACGCGAAGTCGGGAGAGGACCTGACCCAGGTGACCCTGGCGCACGTCATCCTCGAGAGCCGCGGCGGCGGCCGCCTCCTGCCGGTGCCGCTGCTCGTGCAAATGATCCGCATGGGTGACGACGCGCTCGCTGAATTTCTAGGCCGTTACATGAGCTGGGCCATGGAGCTCTACCTCCACGCCAAGAACGGATCCGGCGCTCTCTTCCCCCATAATCCGCTCGCGCAGCTCCCCTTTACGGCCGGCAACGCGCTCGCCCGCGTGCTCATGAACGGCGGGCCCTGGGCGCGTGGGCGATCGCGACCCGCGCCCGATGTGCGCGCCGTTCAGGCCTCGTCGCCACGAGACACCCCGCCGCCGCCGGCCGCCACCGGCGAGGACATCGCCGAGCTCCGCCGCGAGCTCGAGGAGCTGAAGCGCGAGCTGCGCGCGCCGTCACCGAAGAAGCGCAGCTAGGCGGCCCGTGGCGACCTCGTCATGTTGCGACGCAACATGCGGCGCGGTGCACGGGGAGGCCTGGCCTCACGCGCGGGCGTCCGCGATGGCCTTGAGCAGCTGGGCGTCGAAGTCGGACTCGGCCTCTGCGGCCGTCCCCGCGGCGAGCCCTTGCCGCGTGACGACGAGCTTCATGCTGGGGACCACGTAGATCTTCTGGTCCCGGGCGCCCAGCGCCGAGACGAGATCGGCCGGCGCCTTGCCCTTCATGCTGCCGCGTCCCTGGAGCCACCACAGGAGCCCGTAGTCGGCCTTCGCCGCCGAGGGCGTCCACGCCTCGGCGAACCACCCCGCGGCGGTGACGGGCTTGCCCGACCACAGGCCGCCCCGCGTCGCCAGGAGGCCGAACCGCGCCATGTCCCGGGCGCGGAGCTCGAGGCCCCAGATGGGCGCGCCGACCGGATCCACCTGGCCGCGGCTGACCCAGGTCCCGCCGACGCCGATCGCGTCGAAGAGCCACTCCCGAGAGAGCGCGTTGATGTCCTTCGCGGCCACCTTCTCGAGCACCGCGCGGAGCTTCTGGTAGGCGTTCGTGTTGTAGTCGAACCGCGCGCCCGGCTCCGCCACCTTCACGAGCGTGTTGGGGTTGAGGCCGCTCGAGTGAGTCATCAGGTGACGCAGGGTGATGCGCGCCTCGTCGGCGGGGTCGGCCTTCGACCAGCCCGCGGGCAGGTGAGAGGACACCGTGTCGTCGAGGGTGAGGAGCTTGCGATCGCGTGCGAGCCCGATCAGGGTCGAGGTGAAGCTCTTCTGCACCGAAGCCACGTCGGTCTGGGTCGTCGCCGTGGCCGTCAGGAAGTAGCGCTCGAGCAGCACGCGCCCGTCGACGAGCATCATGAACGAGCTCGACTTGTTGGCCTCGACGAGCTTCACCAGCGCGTCGAGACCGGCGGGTGACCAGCCCGTCGCGGCGGGGTCGGCGGTCTCCCACGCGTCCGAGCCGTTGGGCGGGAAGTAGTCGCCGCTCGGCGGGGGCGGCGGCGCCGTCGTCGAGCCCGAGGGCGTGGGGATCGGGCCGGCGCCCGCGTCCGCGGTGTCGGCTGGCCCGTCGGCCTTCCCGCAACCCAAGAGCCCCATCGCGGTCATCGCCGACAGCCCGGCGACGACGTCCCGCCTCCCTAACCCAAGTTTCGCCATGGCCGGAGCATGGCGGACGTCCCGACGGTGCGCAACGCCGAGCGATGTTGCGGCGCAACACGGTCGACGTCGCGACGGTCATGGGCGGAGCGTAATGCGCCCGCCGCACGGGATGTCGACCTGCCGCGGCGTCCCGCGGCTGCCGATCTTCACTTCGCGTCTCCCGCACGGCGCGAGCACGACGGCCGGCGTCTCGCCGAGCGCGTGCTTCCCGACGAAGACTCGGTGACCTGCGGGCGCCCCTTGCACGAGGATCTCACCCATGCCCCGCGGGATCGCCCGCGCCGGCGAGGCCCCGGCGACCTCTGCGTCTTGGGCGCCGCCTTCCCCGCTCGCTGCGTCGTCGGCGCTCGCGTCGCGCGCGTCCGAGGGGATCGTCGGGCTCGTCGCGTCTTCGGGCGTGGCGGAGGCCGACGCGGAAGCAGACGCGGACGCGGAAGCGCTCGCCGCCGCGTCGTCCGTAGCGGGCGTCGTTCGCGCGGCGCCGGTCCACGCGCGCACCGCGAGGAAGGCGCCCACGGCGAGCAGCCCGCCTGCCACGGCGAAGGGCCACCGCGCCGTGCGCGCGGGCTGCGGTGGAGGCAGCGTGGGCGCGCTCCGTGAGCCCGCGGCGTCCCGCGCCTCGACCGGGATCGGGGCCGCAGGGATCGGAGCGGCGGGGATCGGGGCCGCGGGGATCGGCGCTGCCGGGATCGGCGCCGCGACCGGGGGAGGATCGGTCCGCGTCACGATCACCGAGGGCTCGGGTGTCGCCGCCAGGGGAACCGCCCGCATGGGGAGCGTCTTCGTCGGCACTCCCTCGATGGTCAGCGGTGCGGTGACGTTCGCCTCGAGCCCCGAGGGTGACGCGGCGACCAGCGCCGACCCAACCCTCGGAGAGGGCTGCGTGGCCGCGGGCGGCTCGAGCTCCTCAGCGGTCTCGATGGTCGGGCCCGCGGCAGGCGGGGGCGGGGTACCGTAGCGCGCCGTGGAGGGCGGGATCGGGGCGGGCTCCGGCGCGGGGTCGCGGTCGCGCCTTCGCCGTGGCAGGCGGCGCTTCTTCGCCGCAGGACGGATCTTTCCTTCGCTGAGCGTCACCGACGAGGGCATGGGGGCGGGCGGGGCGGCGAAGGCGATCGAGCTCGGGAGCGGCGCCGCCTCCCGCACGCCCAGGCGCTCCGCCCGCTGCTGCTCGGCCTCCGCGCGATCGACGTCCCCGCGGAGCAGGGCGAGGTGGGAGAGTACGTACGAGGCGAACCCCAGCTCGGGCGCCTGCCGCTTCGCTCGGATGGCGATCGACTCGAGCTCCGCGGCGCGCTGCTCGTCGCCGCGAAGGGTGAGCCAGCCGAGGTAGAGCTCGTACTCGGCCATGCCCGGGTCCAGCTGGTGGGCGCGCCAGAACTCGGCCTTCGCCGCCGTCGCGTCGCCGCTCTCGAGGTGCGCCTTGCCGAGGTGAAACGAGCGCTCGGCGACGATCTTCGCCGATGCCGAGGCCGCCGGCTCGGAGGTGGCGCGCTCGGCGTCCTCGGAGAGCAGCCAGCGCAGGGTGCTGTGCCCCTTCGGCGCCACCGCCCCGATGGCGCTCCGCTTCGCAGCGCGCGTGAGGCGCTCGGAGCGCGCCGCGAGGGGCACCACGAGGCGAGGCGGGGGCGGATGGCTGCGCTGCGAAGGCGGACCGCCGGGCCACGTGAGGCTGCCCGCCGCGGCGAGCGCCGCGACGAAAGGGAGCCCGTCGTGCGGGCCTCGGTTGCCCTTCACCATCTCCGCGAGCATCTTCGAGCCGCCCTCGCGGATCACCGCGCCGAGCGCCTCGTTCTCCTCCACCCGCGTGCGGAAGAGCGCGCGCATGGCCTCCACGGGCTCGAGCAGCACCGGCGGCGCCGCGCGCACGAGGGGCTGCACGAAGGCGGCGAGGCGGAGCCGTGGGAGCTTGCGGAAGGCCGAGAGCACGAGCGGCTCGATCGAGGTCGGGAACCGCGCCCGGAGCTCGGGGTTGCGGGTGGTCGGGACCACCGCGAAGGTGGGCGTCTCCCAGGTGAGCGCCTCGACCAGCGTGGCGCGCAGGTCCGCGAGCAGGGCGAGACCGAGCTCTTTCCGCGTGAGGAAACCCCGGGCGATCGCCGCGTCACCGAGCCGCCGCGTCGCGCCCCGGGCCTCGTGCTCGGCGAGGTCGGCCAGCAGGGCGTCGAGCTGCTCGCGGGTGAGCTTCCCCTCGAGCACGAGCAGCTCGCCCAGCGACGCCGTCGTGCCGGGCGACTCCGGGTGCACGAGGCCCCCTTCTTCGAAGTGAAGCCAGCGCTCGCGGCCGTCGGCGGCCACCATCACGGCGCACGTCTCCCCTGCAGACTGGATCGCGAAGAGCTCTGCGAGGAGGAGGTCGGCCTGGACGGCTTCGGTCACGGGGCACCAGTGTGCAGAACTCCGTCGGAAATGGGCAACTTGCTTTCGCGCGCGCTGCGCCGAGGGCCTGCCGGCGGCCGCTCGGTCAGGCGGCGTGAGCCGCCGAGTGCCCTGCGTGCGCGCACGCGTACGCGTACGCGCACGCGCACGCGATCATCGGGCGCACCCGCACGCGACGGGGAGATCGAGCGGCCGCGCGGTCCGGCCGGCTCCCGAGCCACGGACAGCGTTCATGCGCCTCGAGGTCGCCCCGAAGGTGCGCGTCGAGCCGGGGTTCGACGCGGGGCTCCTGCGCGAGGTCGTGAGGGAGACGTGCTCGGTCCTGTTCGTTTACCTGAGACGTCGGGCGAGTGATTCGAGTTTTCCCCGTGTGACCTGACCAACCAGTCCGTTTCACCGCGGTAACCGGATCTCATCCAGGCGCGTTGTAGGCCCTCGCGCGCGGGGACCTTGTCCCGAGCTCCCACGGGCGAGGGTGACCGCAGGCTGGGTCTCGCGCGCTTCGGGCTCGCCTCGAGCGGCCTACCGTGGCGGCGCGAGGAGGGCGCACATCATCCGCACGAGCAGCGCTCGCAGGTGCTCGTTGTCGTGCTCGCGACTCCCGAACACCATCCCGATCTGGACGCCCTTCAGCGCGTAGAGCGCGACGAACGTCGCGAGCTCGAGCCCCTCCGCGTCGACGTCGTCGCCGTACTCGGCGAGCTTCGCGCGGAGCGCGGCGAGCACGCGCACGTCGTTATCGAGCGTGAACCGGAGGTGCTTGAGCGACACGGCGGCCAGCACGAGCTGCCGGAGGAAGGGGGCGTTGCGCGCGTTCAGCTCGAACACGAGGTCCACGAGGCCGGCGATCGCCTGGTCGAGCGGCGTGGTCGCGGCGCAGGTCGCCTCGATGCGCGCCACGAGCGCGTCCACGGTGCGGTTGAACTCGCGCTCGATGAGCGCGTGGAGCACGGCGTCCTTGCCGGGGAAGTACTGGTAGAGCGAGCCCACGCTGACGCCCGCTCGCTCGGCGATGTGGTTGGTCGTGAGGCGCTCGAGGCCGTGGCGAGAGACGATCTGCGCCGAGGCCTGGATGATTTCGTCGATGGTCCCGCGAGCGCGTGACTGGCGGGCGACCTTGCGAGGGGAGAATGGATCGAACGCCATAACGGTGGGACTCCTGGGCACGCTCAGCGACGTCTCCCCACCGTGAGCACTCGCCCGCGGGACCGCGAGTCACCCCAACGGGCGACGGTCGGGCGTGTCACCCGATTGGGGGACATCGCGCGGCCAGGACGGCTCACGATCGCCTGCAAATGTGAGCACTTCGTGGCCAGCGCCGGTTCGCGTCGGGAGCCCGGCGCGGCGTCTCGCGGGCCGAAACGCGAGTAGCCACGGGGCCGTGTCGGCCGCACCTTCCAGGACACGACGCGGCGATGTCTGCCCACGAGGGGGAGGCGCGCGACGCGTCGACTTGAAGCCCGGCTCCGCCGGGAGAGGAGTCCCATGATCCGTCGCATCCGTCGCATCCGTCGCTCGTTCATCTGCCTCGCGGCGCTCGCCTGTTCGCTCCTCGCCGTCTCCCCAGCGCTTGCCGCCCCGGGTGCCGACCTCTCCGTCGGCATCTCGGCCCCGGTGGGCGTGCACGTCGACGAGACGGGGCGCTACACCGTCACGGTCGCGAACTCAGGCAATCGCAACGCGTCCAACGTGTCGGTCGTCATCGATCTCCCGAAGACACACACGAGCCCCCAGGTGTTCGTGATGGGCCAGCTCGGCGCGCGAGACTCGCGATGCACGCTCTCCGGGACGGCGCTCACGTGCGCGCTCGGCACCGTGGGTCGCGGCGCGACGAAGTCGGTCTTCTTCGATATCGCGCTACCCTACAGCGCGGCGCCGATCGTGTTCGACGCCGACGTGACGACGAGCAGCTCCGACACGAACGCGGCCAACGACTCCGCGCAGCACACGGCGACGCCGCTCACCTACCCGGTCACGGTGGCGGCGCCCGCGACGGCGACGATTCGGCACTGCACGGGGCAGGGCCTCACCTCATTCCACGAGTGCGAGCGCTTCCCGAGCTCCATCTCGTCGCACACGACCACCTTCAACGCCGACACGACCCTCAGCGTCCCCGGCGAGCCCTCGGTGAGCGGCAGCTGGAGCCGCCCGGCGGCGGATCGCCTGACCTTCCAGTACGTCGATGGCGGGATGCCCGTCGCGACGTTCGAGGGCTACGGGGTGAGCGGACGCTGCTTCGAGGGGGTGACTACGTTCGGCGGCCCCTACATGGCCATGTACGAGGTCTGCTTCCCCTGACTCGCGTGACGCCAGTTCGCGCTCCGCGCCCACGCGCGGCGGCGAGCTCACTCGAGGCGATCGAGTGAGCATGGCCCTGGCTCGAGCCGCGCGGCCTCGTCCTGCGTGGGCAAGCCATCGTCCCGACGCACTGAGCGTGCGACCTGCGAGGACACTGGGTTTCGCGTGCTCGCCGGCGACCAGCGCCCCGACCACGACTCGATCGCGTCGCCTCGCAAGCAACACCTCGAAGCGCTCGGCGGCATGTTCTTGCAGGTCTTGCGGCTCTGCCAGAAGGCAGGCTTGGTCAAGCTGGGGCACATCGCGATCGACGGCACGAAGCTCCAAGCGAACGCGTGCAAGTGGTTAAGAAGAAGCCCTTCTTGCAGGCGCGCTTGGGGCCACCGTCGCGGGCGCCCGGCTGGATGGCGGCGCCCGTGGCGTCGGTCGAGAGGACCGAGCACGTCTCGATGGCGTCGCGCAGCATGGCGTGCACGATGGTCGCGCCGAGCGTGCTGCCGAGGCCCTCGAGGTTGCGGCA
>Ga0073904_10004143_pt1 | contig 10823 bp, 9 predicted proteins | sample KloWWTrecipitate_FD_66668 | JGI IMG/M metagenome (GOLD analysis project Ga0073904, IMG submission 66668) | Active sludge microbial communities from Klosterneuburg, Austria, studying microevolution and ecology of nitrifiers - Klosterneuburg... | ecosystem: Engineered > WWTP > Aerobic digester >... | reverse complement strand
CGGAACGACGTCCGAGTTGAGGACGGGCCCGCCGCCGCCGAAAACGGGGCACCCCCTCGCTCCTCGGAATGACACCGAAGACCGGACTTCTGATACGAACCACGACTCCAGGGGACTAGGCCTTCCGCAGGAGCGCCCCGTAGAGGATGTCGAGCTTGAGCCGCTCATGGTACTCGAGCGGCTTGTCCTCCGTCGGAGCCACCACCTCTTGCGCGATGGTGAAGCCAGAGCCTCGGATGAGCTCGCGAATCTCTTCGACGTTTCGAAACAGATAGACGTGATCCACCGCGGGGCAGTTCGCGCAGGTGGTGATGTAGAGCGAGCCGTCGTCCGCGAGGACCCGGTGCAGCGCCTGGAGGATTCCGGACGGCGCCTCCACGTGCTCGAGGACCTCGCCGAGCACGATGAAGTCGTACGGGTTCGGGGCCTCGTACCGAGCGATGTCGCTCTCGACGAAGCGAATGCGGCGGGCGACCTCCGGGTTCGTCGCCGTGAGGAGCGCCTTCGACAGCGCGATCGACGAGGCGCTGATGTCCACCACGTCGATGACCGCGTCGGCTGAGGCGCGGCTCGCGACGTGGTTAATCAGGATGCCGTGCCCCGACCCCACCTCCAGGGTGCGCGCGCTCGGAGACTGCGCCGCGACGCACTCCTTGAAGAACGACAGGAGCCGATAGTGCGCCTGCCAGAGGTACTGCGAGACCCCGAGCCCGAGCATGTAGGACAACATTCTGCCGTCGTCCGCGTACACGCTCTCGAACGCCTCCGTCTGGCTCGCGAGCGGATAACGCCCCGTACGAAGGAACTCGACGCGGCACATCATGATTTCCCCGACGACCTGCGAGTAGGCGTCGGCGAGGCCGTCGAGCCCACCCACTTTCGGCCCCTCCCAGATCGGGCGGTAGGCCACGAGGAAAGCGTCGAGCTCGCGGAGCGCTTCGGGCTCGCGCTCGAAGAACGCCTTCAGCTTCTTCTCCTGAGTGGGCCGGCGTCGGAAAATCTGCGCGAGAAACTCTTCGACCATGGTGTCCTCAAAACTGAAAGTAGATGAAGGCGCGATCCAGCATGGGCGCCGCGATGATGATCAGGACCACGAGCGCGGCGTAGAAGACCTGCTTGAACGAGAAGCCGAGCTTCATTCGCTCGAGCTTCGCCCAGGCGTCGGTGCGCTGGAGCTTCTCGACGACGACCACGATCAGAACCCCCAGCGCGCCGAGCTGGAAGGTATTCTCCAGGCAGTACTCCGACCACCCACGGCGGAGGTTGAGCGGAGAGACGATGATGTTGCGCATGATGATCACGGCGTCGGGCACGGAGTCCGCGCGCACCAAGACGAACGTGAACCAGATGATGTGGAAGGTCACGAAGACCTTGTAGAGACCGTGAAGCGTACGATATCGGTCGAGATTGAGTCGCTTATGGGTCCTGGCCCGAATCGGCTTCAGGAGAGAGCCCGTCGCGATGATGGCGCCGTGGGAGAGGCCCCAGAGCCCGTAATGCCACGCCGCGCCGTGCCAGAACCCGCTCGTCATGAAGACGAGCAGAATATAGAAGTACGTCATGTTGACGCGGATCGCGCCCTTGCCGTCGCGCGTCGAATACACGAGCGGGAGGTACATGTAGTCGCGGAACCAGGTCGACAGCGACACGTGCCAGCGCTGCCAGAACTCCGCCACGGACTGCGCGATGAAGGGATAGCGGAAATTCTCAACCATCTCGTAACCCATCACTCGCCCCGCGCCCCGCGCCACGTCACTGTAGCCTGAGAAGTCGCAATAGACCTGGAAGCAGAAGGCGTAGGTCGAGACCATGTACGGCAACGACCAGCCCTCGTGGGCGTGCGGCTTCAGGTACACCTGGTCGACGATGATGGCGAGCGTGTCGGCCACGAAGGCCTTCTTGAACATTCCCCAGACCATGAGCTGGAGACCGCTCGTGACCCGCTCGAAGTCGAACTTCTTCTCCTCGTGGAACTGCGGGAGCATGTGCTGCGGCCGCTCGATCGGCCCCGCGACGACCTGCGGATAAAACATCACGTAGAGGGCGTAGATACCGAGGTGTTTCTCCGGCTCCTGGCGGCGCCGATAGACCTCGATCGTGTACGCCATCGACTGGAAGGTGTGGAACGAGAGCCCCAGCGGCAAGAACCACGTGAGGTTCTTGATGCCGTAATTCCACCCAAGGAGGTGCGCGACCGCAGCCACGTTCTCGTTAAAGAAGTTGAAGTACTTGAAGAGCCCGAGGATCCCGATATTGGAGAGGAGGCTCAGGATGAGCCATCTCCGGCGCCACGGGCCCTCCTGCCGCGCGATGAGGATCGCGGAGATGTAGTCGACCAGGATCAGCGCGCCGAGGATCAGGAGGTATTTCGGGACAAACACCACGTAGAAATAGGTGCTCGCCGCGAGCAGCAGCGCCCAGCGGAACCGATGCGGTGTCAGAAAGAACGCGAGCGTGACTAAGGGGAAGAACTTGAAGACGAAGTGAAACGAGTTAAACAGCATGGCGCGTTCCGTGCATCGCGTAGTCTTCGCCGCAGCCCTTCACCGCGGGGTCTTCGATCAAGTCCGCCATTCGACGGGCGACGGCCTCGGGGAGCGCGTCGTCGCCGGCCGCGCCGCGGAGCTTCTCGGCGAGCCCCCGATCCCACCCCGCAGTGAGCGAGGTATCCATGAAGTCGGGCGAGACGGAGAACACCTTGAGTCCGCGCCGCCCCTGCTCTGCCGCCAGAGCGCGGGTGAAGCCCAAGAGACCAAATTTCGCCGTCGCGTACGCGGAGAATCCGTTCCCGGGCTCGGCGCCGACGACGCTGGAGAGCACGTTGACGACCACCCCGCCCGTGCGGACGAGCGGCCGCAGGAGGCCACGGGTCAGGCGGAAGGGGCCGCGAACGGCCGTGTCCACGAGGTTGTCGAGCGTCGCGTCGGTGATGAGGTGGAACGGCTGCGGAGCGAACGGCGCGCAGGCGTTGTTGACGAGCACGAGCTTCTTCGTGTCGATCACCTCGGGGAGGGCCGCGATCTCGGCGCCGAGCTGCGCCGAGGCGAGGTCGCCGCGGATCACACTGCCCGCGAGCCCTAGAGAGCCGGCCTCTTCGCGCAGAGAGGCGGCCGCCGCCTCGTCACGATGGTAGACCGCCACGAAGTGATAGCCGCGTCGACCGAGCGAAAGGCACAGCGCGCGGCCGAGCCCGCGCGTCCCTCCCGTGACGACGGCCGTCTTCATGCCTTCCTCGCTTCGCTCGGGCGGCGTAGACCTTCGTTCGCCGCTGCGGGGCTCACTGCCGGTACATGCGCCGCCTCGGCTTCGGCTCGGGGCCGCTCGTTCGCCCCTTCGGGGCTCAGGTGGCGGTTCATCGCGCGACCTTCACTTGCACCCGCCCGCGTGCGGCGACGGTGTTCTGAGTTTCGTTGTCGAAGACGACGCGCACGGCGACGACGTCCATGGTGTCGACCTTCTGTTCGAGCGTCGCGCGGAGCCGAAGTCGGTCGCCGAGGTAGCACGGCGCCGCGTACCGGAGGTCCGTCGAGAGCAACAGGGACCGGGCGCCCGGCATGACCATGCCGACGAAGTGAGAGACGAATCCGTTCAGGATCGCGCCGTGCATCACGCGATCGAGGAAGCCCCGGCTGCGCGCGACCTCCCCGTCGGTGTGAATGGGGCTGTAGTCGCCGAAGGCTTCCAGAAACCGGGAGTAGACGTCGGGGGTAATCTCATAGGAGGCGTCGACCACCTGGCCGACGGTGAGCTCGTCGAAGGTCCACTCACGAGCCGACGCCATCGACGTCGCTCGCGTCACTTGCCGCTCATTCGCTTGAGAATGAGATCCGCGAACTCGCCGACGTTGTTCGTGGCCTCGACGTCGCCCATCTGAAAGCGAACGGAGAACTTCATCTCTGCAGCCGCGACGATCGAGATGTGCATGACCGAGTCCCATTCAGCGACGTCGCGCGCGCTGGTCGCGGCGGTGATCGTGACCGGATCGAGGAACAGGTCGTTGATGATTTCCTGCATTCCGGCGATGATGTCGTTCTTCGTGGTCATGAGTTCTCCCTGCTTGGGCGCGTGGCGTGAATCTTCGTTTCCGTGGGAACGTACGAGGTGGCGGAGCGGCGGTACCGGCGCTCGTCGGCGGACGCAGAGGTCTCCGCGAATTGGAAGTTGGGTAGGAGCTCGGCGACCATGGCGTTCTTCGCCGTCGGACGATAGACGCCAACGACCTCTTCGCACCCCGCCTCCGTCGCGAGGCGGAAGAGCTCGTTGAGCGTCACCTCCTCGACTTGCCGCTTCAGCACTCTGCAGCTCATGAGCCACGTATCGATGTGAAACGAGGTCGGCGTCGTGGTCAGGTCGACACGACCGATCGCGACGACCACGAGCCCGTGGTCTCCGAAGCGGTCGGACAGCCGCACAGTGAAGCAGCGGTGGGCGGGGCTCTCCATGAGCGCCCGTATCTCGGACTCGGTGCGCCTCACCGTGGTGAGATTGAACTGATTGCTCTTGTTGGTGAGCTGCGAGACTCGAGGGATGTCGACCGCAGTGAACGGTGAGATGACCGCGTTCATTTCGAGCGAGGCGAGATACGTCGGCATGTCGGTCGCGTCCGACTGAAGCGCTCGTCGTTCCGACTCCACGCGGTACTGGTCCGTGCGGCGGGCGTCTTCGCCCGTGAGCTGCAGGGGCTCGAAGAGGCGCGAGTCCTCCAGCTGTCGCCTGTAGTCCGCCGGGTCGGCGCCGAGGAGAATGGTGGTGACCGCGGGGACGAACTGTCGAACGATCTCGACCTCCGCGGGGTTGTCGTCCACGAACACGAAGCTGTCGAGGCCCAGCCCGAGCTCGGTCGCGATCGCCTTGATGTTCTCGGACTTGGGCTGCCAGTTCGCGTAGAAGGCGACGATGTCCTTGAGACGCAGGAGCATCTCGGGGTGCTTCTCGAACGGGCCCCGGGCCGCGGCGTCTTCGTTCTTGCTGCACACCGCGAGGAGTACACCGCGGTCTTTCAGGGAGAGGATGTACTCCTGGAAGGCGCGGAAGGCCTCGCCCCGGGGCGAGGTCGTGCCGATCTCGATGCCCTCTATCCCGTCGTCGCCGATGATCCCTCCCCAGAGGGTGTTGTCGAGGTCGAGGACGAGGACCTTCGCGGGCGCGCGGCGGAGCGAGGTGACGAGGTGCGCCACCTCTTTGGCGAGGTCGACCAGCAGCTCCGGAGAGCCGGGCTGCTTGCTCTGAAACCACGCCCGGTCGTCACGCGACGCGAGGAGGCCGCGCCGAGCGCACAAGAACTCGACGTCGCAGATGTGGACGTAGGCGGGCGCTGCGAAGCCGAGCGCGAGGTTCGTGAGCTTCCGAAAGCTCCAGTCGGAGCCCGGCGCCTTCGCCCGGTAGGCGCCGAGGGAGAAGCCCCCGGGCAGGGCGAGGTTCGCGAGCAAGATCTCGGCGCCGGTGCGGTCGTGGAGAGTACGACAGAGGCCGAGGAGATCGTCGGCCCACGCCGCCGCGAAGGGCTGAACGACGCCCAGGGGGTCGGTGACTGGGCCGGAGTACCGGCAGCGGCGCTCCGAGGGGAGGATGAGCACGACCTGCGGCTGGAACTGGTTGAGGGCGCTGTCGGCGTCGCGGATCTCGAACTCGTAGCTGTCGTACTCCCCGAGAAATACGCTCGCCGCGAAGCCGGCAGCCAGCAGCATTTGCTCGACGAGGTCGCCCAACGCCTGGAGCGCGTTGGCCCCAATCAGCGCGACGCGAAGTGGCGCGCCATGCGCCGCGCCGAACGCGCGGACGCCGCGCTTGCGCATGGTCGAGAGCGTCAGGAGCTCCGTGTAGGCGTGGGTGTCCCGCGTACACAGAGCGAGCCCTTCCCAGAACGCGGGGTCCTTCTCGGCGAGCTGGGCACGAAGTACGTCAAGGGGCGCTGCCATGGATCGCCTCACGTGATACCGAGCCGGTCGCCTTGAGATAATCGTGGAGGCGTTTCGCGACTAGGGTGTGTCGAAGTTCGCTGAAGTGAGGGTCGTCGAAACGCACGTTGAGCGCTCCTTCGTTGCCGGCATAGGGGCGGAGGACGTCGTCCGTCATCACGTGGAACTTCAGCCCCGCCTCGTCCAAGGCGGCCGTCAGTTTCGGGGTGACAGGGGGCTCATCGACCAAGGGGCCGAGCGCCGTCTGCGAAACGAGCGCCAGCACGACGCGGGTGCGGCTCGAGCGCGCAAACGAGGCGATTTCGGTAAAGAGCTCGCGACATTGGAGCCAGCCGGGGCTGTCGTCCGCGTAGCGCTTCTCCACCGCTCGCGGGTCCATGACGGGAGCGGGCTGGAGGGCGCCGTAGAAGCGGGCCGCCAGGTAGTCGTACGTGTAGAGAAGACGCAGGGTGTCCTTGGTCTTCCTCACGATCGGTCGCGCGTTCGCCGCCGCCTTCGCAGAGTCTTTCGAAGTCGGGAGACACTCGTTGGCGATGGAAAACTGAAAGATGACGAGGTCGGGCCGGAACTGCGGCTGAATCTCTCGCCAGCGGTCGACCCCGAGCGCCGTGGCGTAGCCGGGCACGGCGAAATTGAAGACTTGCACGGGCGTCGCGCTGTCGCTCGCGAGGAGGCCTTGCAGCTGCTTCGAATAGAGCTTCGGCTCCTCGACCCCCTGGCCGAAGGTGAGCGAGTCACCGAAAACGGCGACGCGGAACGCGCTCGGGTTCGGAGCGCGCTCCTCGTCGCGCATGCCGTACGAGTTGATCTCGAGGACCTTGTCGTAGGTCGTGCCGCGGTAGCCGGGGACGAGCTGGTAGTTCCGGGTGGGGTGCGTCGCGACGTAGCCGAGGCTGAACGGATGTACAACGAAGACCCGCAGACAGACCTCGAGGATCACGGTCATGACCAGGAACACGATGCCAAAACAGGCCCCGAACCGCACGGTTTCCGCCATGATCGTGCGCGCCGTGACGGCCGGCGCGAGGCCTGAGGTCTCCGCCGCGGGCGCGCTGGCGTCCGCCGATGCGGGACTCTGGGAGGCGTCGGGCGACGGTATTTCGTCCAGCGACTTCTGCATCCGGCGCGAACCTAGCCGAGCGCCGCAGCAATTCAAGGAAACTTTTCCGGCGGGAAGGTGGGGCACGGGGTGCCAACAGGACCGCTTCGCGGGGCCCTCGCGGCGACCGCGGTTGCGGGTGGCCGCTGGGGCGCCGGCCCCCGGCCACGTGGATGGCGCCAACGAAGTTGCGCCCGTCGCGCTCGAGCTCGAGACACTTCACGGACAGCCAGCGGCACATGCCCCGACCGAGCCACTCGTTGTAGAGTTCGTTCTTGCCAATGGCGTATTCCCACGGCACATACGGCACATACTCCGGCTCGTCCGCTCCCGCGGCCAACTACCACCACTGCGAGAATGAAGTCTCGCAGGAGTGTTAGCGCGGGAAGGGCGCCGTCTCAGACGCTCCGGAGTGGAGCCGGCCGGGGCGAGGTGACACCCAGGTGGCCCCCCAGGTGGCCTCCCCCCCCGCACTCACCCCGCCGCGAGCTCAGGCGCGGGCCGGCCTGCGGAAGGCCGCGCACGCGAGCAGCACGAGGGCCGGCGAGGCCACCACGTGGTAGCGGTCCTCACCGAAGAAGGCGGCGTGCGCGAGCGCCGTGGTGAGGAGCAACGAGGCGGCGAGGAGGAGCCCAGGGCGCGCCTCAGGGCGCCCTGGCACGGGTACGAACGGGAGAAGACTCGCGGCGACCGCGAATGGCCAGAGCGTTGGCGTGGCGGCCTGCGATGCGGCGTAGCCGAGCAGGCACAACCCCGCCAGCAGCGCCACCTGTCCACGCCGCCGCGGCGCGAAGGCGACGGCCGCGAACGCCGCACACACGAGGAGCACGCGGTGGAAGTTCGACAACAAGTTTCGAGCGTCCGAGCGCTTCTGATCGGGCCAGGCGCTGGGGCGGGCCTCGTGCAGATACTCGACCTGGAACGACTCGTGGTCGAACGTGTACCCGAGCTTCCTCGGCACGAGCGCGAGCCATCGCCCGGGCTCGCGGCGCACCCACCCGAGGCCGTAGGCGAGCCAGCAGCGGTCCTGCTGGACCTGGCCTGTGACCTCGCGGCAGCCGTCGGCGGAGCGGAGGGTCTCGAAGCGGCCGGTCGCGCGCGGGAAAGCGCCGATGGCCATGTTCCAGCCGGCGTTGGTGCTGACGAGCGCGCAGCCGTCCATCACGCGGCAGTTGCGCGCCGTCCACGGGAGCACGGGCAGGAGCGTGGTGATAGCGACGAGCGCCGCGGCGCCCGTGAGCTTCGCGCCGTGCGTCCGCGCTCGGGCGAGGAGCGAGCCGCCACGCGCCCCACCTTCACCTCGCGCCGCCCTCGGCCACGCGACGAGCAAGAGGAACGGCGCGCATAAAAGCGCGGTGGGGCGCACGAGCGTGGAGAGGCCCAGGAGCACGCCGGCGATCGCGAGCCCTCGAGTGGGTGCGCGCGGGCCACGCCGGACAGCGAGCGATCCTTGGCCGTCTGCTGCCGCGAAGGTGAACGCGGCGAGCGTGAGGACCGAGGCGAGCGGCTCGCTCATCGTGAGCGCGGAGTACAGAATCAGGCCCGGGTGGAGCGCCGTGACGATCCCCGCAGCGCGCGCGCGGCCGCGGGAGAGGCACGTGACTGCGAGGCGCCAGGTGGCCACCGGCACGAGGGCTCCGACCACCACGTTGGTGGCATTGGCGACGGCGAGCTTCGCGCCGAAGAGCCAGTACGCCAGGCCGAGAAACGCGCTGTAGCCCACCGGGTAGTGGCACCATGGATGCCACACGCTCTGGCCGCCGATCGTGAGGTCGTCGGAGTACCCGAGGCCCGCGGCGATGCGGCGCGCGCCAAACTCGTAGTAGTGGCCGTCCCACACCGGCTCGCCCGCGTACGCGTGGGTGGCGAGGGCCCGCGGCGCGAGGGCGAGGACGAAGAGCGCGAGGCCGAAGACGAGCTCGGGATGGGGGAACGGCGCGCCGCGCGGTCGCGAGGTAGGCGCGGGCGTGGGGGGCGCGTCGACCTCGCCGCTCCGACGGGCGTTCATGGCGACACCTCGCCTTCGGCTCGCGCACGCCATCGACCTCCGTTCGCCCCTCCGGGGCTCACTGGCAGGCTCACGGGGCGTTCTCGCGCATGCGGCGCAGGTAGGTCTTCTGCACCTGCACGGCGTCGAGCCGCAGGAACTTCGCGAGCTCGGTGACGAAGCCCCGCACGTAGACGATGGCGGGGAGATCGCCGAAGCGCTCCTCCTCAATCGCCTCGAGGTGGCCTCTCGTGATCTTGGTATGCGCGGCGATGTCTACGAGCTCTACGCCCTGCGACTCGCGCACCTTGCGGAGGAGCGCGCCGGAGAACTCGCTCTCGGGGCCTATTTCGCGGAGCAGCTCGTCCTTGAGTTGGAGCTGCTCGGCGTCCAGCGCGGGGCGCGGGAGCACCTCGGGCGTCGCGTCGGCGCGCTCGGGGTACGCCGAGAGATCGTACGCGCGGCGGCGCACGGGATCGAGGAGGGTGTCGTACGCCTCCTCGAGGCGGGCCTGCTCGCGCAAGAGCTCGGCCTCGCCGAGCAGCGACGAGGTGCAGAGGCCGTCGGTCGCGTACATCTCGCGCTTGCGCTTGCAGGCGCGGCGAATCTCCTCGTCGCTGGCGGAGCGCGAGGTGCCGAGCGCGGCGTAGAGCGTGGGGCTCGCGTCGGGGATGGGCGGCGGCGCGGTGAAGACCTCGGTGCGGGCGGTGAGCGCGACCACGCGGCGCGCGATGCGCTCGATGTTGCGCGCGGCCTTGGAGGTGGGCACGTCGGTGAGCAGCGGCCTCCGACGGCGCACCGCCACCCACACCGTGTCGTCGTGCTCGATGCTGCCGAGCTCGTCGAGCCACACCCCGAGGTGCTGGCGCGCGAGCTCGCTCATCCACGGGCCGAGCTCGAGATCGGTGCGGACGCGGGTCTGGTTCACGACGAGCTGAAAGCGCAGGCGGTTCGCCTCGACCCACGCGAGCTGCGCCAGGCCACGGTCCATCTTCTCGAGGGCGCGCACGAGCTCGAGAGGCCTGGGGAGGAACCCGAAGTCCGCGAGGGCGCGCTCGAGCATGTTCATACGGAAGCGATCGCGCGACAGCGCGCGGCGGAGGGCCCGGCGGTAGGCCGCTCGGAGGAAGCGGTAGGTCGTCTCGATCGCCGGGGGCTCGGGCACGGTGACGCAGATGGGCACGTCGGCCGAGAGCATCATGTCGATCGCGAACGGGCTCGCGCCGGGGCCGACGTCGACGACCAGGACGTCCGCCGGGATCGCGCGGAGGCGCGACAGCCAACGCACCTTCCGACCGCCGCGGAGAGGGGGCGGCGGCGCCAGCGCGTCAACCGGCGCCGGGAGCAGCTGGAGGCCGGGCACGACCGTGCTGACGAGCGCCTTCTTGAGGGCGGCGTTGCCGTCTTCCTCGAGGTCGTGGGGGTGGCGCGCGGCGGGGATACCGAAGTGGGCGTGGAGGTTCGGGCCCGTGGGATCGGCGTCGACCAAGACGACCGACTTGCCGAGCTGGGCAAAGTACACGCCGAGGTTCTCGGCGACCAGGCTCTTGCCCACTCCCCCGCGCCCGCCGCCGACGACGAAGAGTCGGCGCGCGCCGCGGAGGTTGGCCGGGGCCTCCTCCTCCTCGGCGAACTCCACGGTGATGGACTCGTCGGGCTCCATGCGGCCCTGCACTAGCACGGGTTGGGAGCGGCGGCGCCCCCTTGCCGCCGCCGTCGCTGGGGCGGCGGATCACGAAATATCAAGAGCTTGCGCCTACCTGGACGACGGCTCCCGGCGCGGCGCGGGCCGCAGCGCTCCTCGGTCGACGGCTCAGGG
>Ga0073904_10004142_pt1 | contig 10824 bp, 18 predicted proteins | sample KloWWTrecipitate_FD_66668 | JGI IMG/M metagenome (GOLD analysis project Ga0073904, IMG submission 66668) | Active sludge microbial communities from Klosterneuburg, Austria, studying microevolution and ecology of nitrifiers - Klosterneuburg... | ecosystem: Engineered > WWTP > Aerobic digester >... | reverse complement strand
TTTTAACAGTCTACTATAAATGTTTTATCTTTAAACAAACAATCAATGTAAGTAATACTGGTCTCTTTATTAAGAGTAACAGTTTCTATACATTCTACTGAAGTATGTCCCACTACTTGCTTAAATCCATACAGAGCATCTTTTGTAGTCTCTTCTTTGCCTGCCCATAATGGACCTCCAAATAAAGAAGTACCACCTCTTTCAGATGATATTTCTTCTAGTATTGTTGAATATCTACTATTCCAAGCACTATTCAATGTTTCAGCAAGATCATCACCTTCTATATCAAGAAGAGTATAATAGTGCTTTTCATGCCATTTATTAGTTACACCTGCATGTGTAGCTAATATTTCGTAATGTTGATAAGCTATATCAAATAAGTGAGCATTATTTTCAAATAATACTTTTAACCATAGGGACATTGATTGTCTAAATCCTGGAGCTACTTTAGTTCCTCTAAAATAAGAAACATCGTGATTTCCAAGTAGTAATGATACATCTTCAGAATGATCTTCTTTAAACTGTATCAAATCCCTCATGTTATTATATATTTGCATATCTGATTTATCTTGCTTCCATGTTAGTATACTTCTAGGATCACCTTCTTCATCAATATAAGTTTCTCTAACTTGTATTGCTGAATCAACATAATTACCTGTAAATATAAACTTATCACACTTCATATTTAATAAAGTCTTCCAATTTTCTTTTCCATGTATGTCTCCTATGAACTGTATTTTCATTTTAAGGTTATTTGAAACGATCCTTCTTCCAGTAATACACCGTCTATATCACTAACTATATCATAGTTAACTGATATTTTGTTACTTTGTAATATTCTATATGTTTTATACTTTATTGATGTACCTTCTTCAGGTGTATCATATTCAAACTTCTCTTTGAATCTCTGAATAACAAATTGTTCTATGGTCTCTTTAGCCTCCATCAATTTGTATTCTATGTCTATTGCTTCTTGTATATTCATACTGCTTTGTTTAAACTGTATTTATAATTTATCCTTTTTTATATAATCTTTATTTAGTGGGCCTTAATGGACTTGAACCAATGACCTTAACTTTATGAGAGTTCCGCTCTAACCAACTGAGCTAAAGGCCCTGTAGAATAAACTATATTGTCAATTATACAATTTATTCTACTGTTTCATTAAGTGATTCATATACATCTTCAGCCATCTTGCGACCAAAGTAGAATGCAAGTAGTGGAATAGATACTATAATAAAGATTATAATGAGAATTACTATTTTAATAGTACGTTTCATTACTGTATCTGCTTTATTAGACTAACAGGATTACCACCATATAAAGGTGTTTTACCATCCCACTTCTCTATAAACTGTTGTTGTAATATTTGTGAAGTTATACCTTTAGATATTATAAGACTTTCAGCTGCCCTTAATTCAGCTAACTCATTTCTCTTTCTCTGTTCTATGATTTGTTGATCTATAACAGATACGTTAGTATTAACCTCATTTCTATTATCAATCTTCTCTTTAACTTTATCACTAAAATCTAGATTAGCACTAAAGGTTATTAGTTCTAACCCTTTATCATTAAAAGACTTCTTAACTACTTCTTCTAGATCCTTCTCAAATTTTAGTGATCCTCCTTCTGCCATAAGTATGTCAGTAGTAAATGATCGTGATCTTTCCTTAATTAAATCATATATATGTGGTTCTAATACATCATTTTCTAAATGTCTCATAAAATCACTACCAGATCCTAATTGCGAATTCTGAAATACTACATCTACTGCTTTATCCTTTATAACTTTATAAGAGTAAAGAGGTGATGCATTAAATTCAGTATTGTCAGATGCTTTAAGATGGAGTACTCTAGGTTTACCATTATCATCTGCAAATTCAGCACGTTGTTCATAAGCTGGAACCTGAAATAATTCAGTTCCTGGTGGAAAAGTAGATACTCTACCTTGAGCATTTGAATAATCAGATTTACCTGCTTTACCAAAATTGGTCATTAATACTCCATAATAATTTGGAGCTACTCTTTCACATGACATTAAAGTTAATGCAAAGAGTAAAAATACGATATTAAACTTATTTTTCATTTTTATTGATTTGTTTGATTTCATAGAATGTATATATTGCTGTTATAATTAAACAGCCAATACCTGCATAAGGACTTATGTTATTAAACAGGTAACTAGAGGCTATTAAGCCAATAATAACTGAAAACGCTAATAATACTTGTTTCATATTAATAATTAAAAACTCCCTACTTCTCATAGGGAGTTTGTTTTAGATAAAAGTTAAGATAACTGAGCAGCTATGCTTTCAAGTTCAATCTCTTTTAACAGTTCTGGAGAAATCCTTTTCAGTGTATCCTCCATAGATTGAAGTTTAGCTCTTTCTTGAGCAATATTTAAAGCTGTTGCACGAACTTTTAGATCGTTTTCCCAGTTTGAAATATCAGCCCCTAACCAGGTGTTCTTAACATTGACACCAAGAGTTTCAACAGCTTTTTTATGAGCCATATCTCTTGTATTAAGGAAGGCTAGTATCTCTACTAGATCACTTTCACTTCTTACAGTCCTGATGTCAGTTCTTGGACCTGTTTTAGAAAAAGCAAACATGCAGTCAGTTTGGTAGACTCCTGCTTCTGCTTTTGCTATTTCACCTTTTTTCTTTTGAACCTTATTGTAAAGGTCTCTTTCTAGATTTGTTTTTACTTCAGACATAATTAAAAAATTTAAAATTGTTAAATGAAAATTGTTAATAATTGCAGAGAAGTTGCAATAGGGGGACCTCAGGGAATCGAACACCGACGATCAGCGTGCTGAATACACTATAAACCTCTGATATGCTACCGTTACATCAAGGTCCCCTAAAAATTGACTATATAACTTGTTTAAGCATAATGTTCTATAATTTTTAGTTTATCAGATACATAGGTATCTTCTTTTTTACTATAATAATATTCAGATCCTTTAGGGATAATAGCCTTAAATACTCTACATGGTGAACCTAATCTTTTACAATACTTTATAGCATTATCTATAGTTCCAAATGAATATAATCCTTTTGAACTGGTATAATCTTTTGGTTTAGATAACTTTGAAGTTCTTACTTCATTATATATCCATAAGGAACATCGAAATGATTCATCTACTTCTCTCATAGGTGATACCAATACATTTCCTGAATTAAATACGGCTAGTACTTTATAACATACTATGTCTTCAGCTACCTTTTGAGCTTTACCACGTTTTAATTTTACTGGCATAGTTATTGTAATCCCAATAGGAATCGAACCTATAACCTTCGGTTTAGAAAACCGAGGCTCTATCCAGTTGAGCTATGGGATCTACTGCATTATTTCTTTTTCAAATAACGCTTATAAGTTTTACCATTCTTTGAGATCGCCATGCGGAACTTGCCACCACCAGCTCCCTTGTATAAAGACTTTGACTTACCAATAGGGGTGATATTCACTCTCCTCCTCTTGGTATAAGTTCTTTTAGGCTTTACTTCTTCTGCTACTGGCTGTTGTTGCATAGCCAATGGTTCAAGTTCACGTATTCCACTGTTTATTGCAGCATTTACCAATACCTCAGTACTTGAGTTCTTAGCTACTGGAATTACAGAAGACCTATCATCTTCTACTACTAAAATAAAAATGTTTTTCATGTTTTGTACTTTAAAAATTTATTTAATATTGTTGTTAATTACTTGATTATGTTTCCAATTATGTTATCAGATCTCATATTTATGGTATTGTTTGTATTACCATTCCTGTAAGTTCTATCTAATTTAAGACAGAGTATTTTAGCAAAGAATTTATCTGCAGGTGTATTTTTTATAGTATTTACTACAACTACATTTTGATGTTCCTTGATAGCTTCTCTAATAATCTTATTTACTTTGTTAACTATAAGTACATTATTATATATTAATTTACCTTCAATTTCTATATTTCCTATTTCTAATATGCCACAAGAGAAAGGTAATTCTTTAACAATAAATGTTATTCTGTTTTTTGGATTCTCAGATGTTATGAGTATTTTATCACTATCATCTTGTCCAAATGCACTAGCTATATCGTTTAAATGTTCATTAAGATAGCCGTCAATATATACTTCTACATTACTTCTTGTTGTAGGTGTTATTGATTGTTTATTAGTTGTTTTATTAAGTGACATAATAGTTTATTTAATTGAATAAGGGATGCAGCTGGGATTCGAACCCAGGACCCATAGATTAAGTTTAGAAGTATCTTATATATTTCAATTATATAAGTAGTTGCCTATTGCTCTACCAGCTGAGCTACTGCATCCATAAGTGGGGAGTAGTGGATTCGAACCACTGTTACGACATCCGTAATTGTTAGAAGTATCTTTAATGTTAGAATTATTAAAGTAATACGTGTCCTAGACCGCTAGACGAACTCCCCGTTACAGTATATTAATCTTTATCAATATACTGTAATCATTACACGAAATACATTGGTCTAGGTAGCAGGATTTGAACCTGCGACCACTTGTTCCCAAAACAAGTATTCTACCTGACTGAACTATACCTAGATCAAAATTGATTAACTGATTGGCGAACGGGGTGGGGTTTTCACCCACAACCTCCAGCTTTCACTGGTGCTCTATTGTATGAGCTACCCCTTCAAGAAGTAAGTTAATCATATGGAAGTAAGGGGCGGAATCGAACCACCTACCCAGAATACTTTTAGACGTCTTAAATATTCCATGATAACTGCCGTGAATTTCTTCGTCGTTACCTTACCCTAAAAATTGACTGACAATTAAAAACCAAAATTTTAGAAGTATGTCAGTCATGTACATCTTTAAACTCCCATTAACTCTAATGTTTTAACATAAGAAGTTGAGAAGTCTTCAAACTTATAATGAACATCAGCAAGCTCTGCTGATGAATTTTCACCTCTTGCTTCAACATGCAGTTTTAGTAAATTATATACTGATACTTTAGGTTTTTCAGTATATTTCTTTACTGTTTTAAGTACCTCAGTAGTATTATGTACAGTAATTTGACTTGAATCCTCATCTATCCATATGTATTCCATTGCTTCTAAATCAAAGATACATATGAGAGTTCCAATTGAAGGTGATGTTAGCTTACCTGAATTAGATATATCATCTGGTCTAAGTTCAAGATTTCTATGTGCAGTTGGTGCTGAGAATCCAAATGTAGCCTTATGCTTAAGTAATCCAGTACCATGATAATCTCTTACATCAAACATTACATACTTATATCCGTCCTTTAATGCAGCTTCTATATTAATATCAAGATATTCTGCTAAGTTACCTACAGTATTTCTACTATCACCAGAGTGTTGAGCACAAGCTGAACTTTTATTAGAATAAGATATTGTACCTATAATCTTATTACCTACAAAAGTACCTGATAAATCTAAATCAGTATTACCAGTAGTATCTACCCAATGTACATAGCATCTAATGATAGGAAACTTAGGTACAGGCATTCTTTGACCTCTTATTACAGGAACTAATGATTCAGAGATTGATCTCATGTTAGTTGGTAATGGTATCTTTTGTAGTTCTGGATCTATCCAACATTTACCTAAGGGGGGTAAAGCACGAAACTTATTAAGTAAGCATTGAAATATACATTCTTGAACAGAATTTATTATATCCTGAGATAATGGTTTTAAATCAGGTAAAGGTGTTCTTTTCCTAGCACCTTTAATAAATACACTTCTATTCCTTACAGCTACATTTCTACCTCCAAAGTGTGTAAATACCTCAAATAATACTTTATTAGATGATTTTTCTCCTATTTTTGCAAAAGTATTAAGTATGTCTTCTAAATGAGAGCTACCATGAGTTCTTATGAGATAATCTAATTTTCTCATAAATTCACCAGGTCTTGTTGCAAGAATATGTAACCCTGATGTAAAATTCTTTTTAAATCCAGCTTCTACATTTGAATAGAATGTACGTATTTTATCCATCCCATTAGGTTTACCTTTTCTCTTTTGATTTCTCAAATGATTAAAGGCATTATATGTGTTAGGATATTTAGTTTTGTACTTCTGAGGACATATTATTTCAGCTAATCTTATAAATCTTCCATATCTAGATCCTTGATTCATATCTCTTGTATCTAAATTAGATGATTCAAATAACTGTAATATTCTCTCCTTATTTTCATCTGTAAGATTGAATTTAAACTTTTCTCTCTCTTTCTTTCTATCATTGTAAAGCTTACCTTTTTTCTTAAGCATTTTAGGTACAGCAGGTAACATTACGTCACCACCACTCATACCTACAGCTACTCTTAATACATCTACAACAGTTCTAACTACAAATGTAGGACATAATGTAGCTATAATAGCTAGGTTCTCTTTAAAAGGTATTACATCAGGGAATATTAAATCAGGTTCATTATTAACAAACCATTTAATTACTTCTTGATCTGCTTTTGTAATACTATTACCTACAGATAGTAGTTGAGTAAATATATTTTTATACTCATCATCAGTACATGGTTTAATAACCTTATAAGTCTTTCTAGCATTTTCATACCCTTGAAAGGTAATATCTAATGTAGCCTGATCTAATGGATTAAACCTTTTAACAAAGTCTGGATATACTGGTTTATACTCTTTTGTAGTACCCATTATATCCTTTAAGTATGCAGCAATATCCTTATATAAATCATGAATATCTGCAGTATCAGCTCTTAATATCATATCAAAAGCTTCTTGTGATAGTACAAAACCATAAGTTATCAACTCATTGTTTATACCCATTGCAGCTTGTAGGTTATTTTGACCTGCATCTGCTAAATTGACTAATTGTCTTTTTAATAATATTATATTTTTAGTCATAAATTTTGTTTTGTGTGAATGATGGGGATCGAACCCATGACCTCCTGCGCCACAAGCAGGCACTCTATGCCATCTGAGCTACATTCACCGTGTTAATTTGTGGGAAGACCTGGACTCGAACCAGGATACTCCGAAGAGCAAAAGTTGCACTAGAAGTATGTTATTTATGTACACGTTTCAATTAAGGAACATATTAAAATTAAATAACTAAAGATACTTTCGTGTCTACCATTCCACCATCTCCCCTAATTGTTTTTAATTTAAAAATTGTAGCACATGGAGGTCTAGCTCCTCAACATTTCGCTATTTAACAGGTGTCCGTTATAAATACTACGGCTACTTTGTCACTCTCGCTTTAGTGCTACAATCAATTCCAACATATATCATGTATGGGATATTTTTTTCTATCATCTTTCCTTTTGATTAATATATTCATATCTTCTTCTTCTGGTTCAAATGTGAATTCTGTACCCTCACTTGCTAAGGATAAGTTCTTATATATTTCATCAGGATCATCTGTTGCAAATATCATGGTAATATACTTATAATTACCTGTTAATTTTTCTGTAACTTTACATCTTACTGGTGTTAAACCCATAATTTAGTGTTTAAGATAAAGGGTAGCTTTTACACTACCCTCTACCGATTTGCATATGACGAAATTCTACTATACTATCTTATACTGAGTGTATTAGTCATACCTTTAATATAACTAATAATATCTTCAACATATTTATCATTATTATATATGTACTGTTCTAATGCAGTAAATTTATCACCTACATTATTACCACTAAATGCTATATTATCTATTAAGAAATTACTAACATATTCCTTTGTTTTAGGATAAAGTTGTTTAGCTCTATCAGAATCACAAGAACCTGTCATTAATCCGTATATACAGCAATATTTATTTTTACTATTAAACTTACAAATATCTAATCTACTTTTTTCTAAATCAGTAGTATTGTTTCTTAAATGAATTATTTCTCTTGTTATTTCTTCAAAATATTCAGTTTTCATAATTTTAATTGAAAAATAAGAGACGTGCTTCAACCTATACACCAGGAATTTCCCTCTCTTATTGTTTAGATAACCATTTCTATATCTAGCACCCACATTAAATTGCAGATAGGGACTGGATACCCTACCCACAAAGTAACTGGGTCTCGTAACTTATCACATAAACTTATTATAGAATGTTTTTTATCTATAACCAGCATAATACATGAACCATTACTGCTGAGAACTCATTTGCATTGTAACTGTTGTTTACTCTTTGTGAGAATTTTACAGAGCAGTAAGTTTCTTCCTTTCTCAAGGGAACAATACATCTAGGATTACTCCATTAATAACTGTGTACCAGCAGGTACTACCCCTATAGATATTTATATATAAACAATTTATGCATAAATTATTTATACTTTATTTCTCTTAACCCGTAGTTCATCCGAAAGACCTTAGTGTTAGACACATTATTCTATCAGCCTTGCTACTCACCAATAGTCGATTACTAGTACAACTATATATGGGATCAGGTTTAGCTAACCATTAAGAGCTTTTGGACAGCTCCTTTTGACCGATTTAGCTTTAATCGTTATTAATATCCTGTTCACTCAGAATTAATATTTTCTTAGAGATTAGATCCAGCCCCTATCAACCACATATAACATATATATGTAATTTCAAGACACCACTCTCACTAATAACTAAAGGAATCAATGTTTAACCTATTGTCTTTCTAATATTGCGTTATATATTATCTCAATCTCTCTACCAGTTAATGATTCTGGTTCTCTTCCAGGAAAATGTAGTTTTGTATATACTATTTTTGCGTTAGCTGACATTGCTCTCCACCAAATCATAGCATCTACTCTAGCACTCATATTGGTAGTTCTTCATTAGGTTCATCTTCCTCCTCTTCTTCATGAGGTTCTAGTTCCTCTTCACCATCCATCTCCCATAAATCCTCCGTAATAGTTATCTCTTCATTAACTATATTATGTGGAACAGCAGCAGCAGGTATATCTGCAGCTACATCATGATGCACATTAAATATAATACCATCAAGCTCAACTTGTGTTAAAGGATTTGCATCAGTAACTACTCTTCTTGGCTCTTCATCTGGTATAGCAAATCTTACTGTACCACGTCTCCGTTGTTGATTACCTATCAAAGTCATATATTCCTCATGCATTCTACGATGTGCAGCATCATTAACTGATACTAATCTATCTACATCAGAAGGATTTTCTCCTAATGGTTCTACCTGTTTATTTGGACCATCATATTCCCATGAATTAAATACTTCACGTGCTACCATACTTAGTGTTAGTTGTAAAAACATATTGTAAGGTATTGGATTACCATTACCATCTATTACTTTAGCACCACTCTTCATTATAAACGTTATATCATCAAATGTTCGTATTAGTTTCATTTATTTTCAATAAATATCTTTATATTAATAATATTATTCAACTGTAATATATATCGTTGTACATAAATAAAGGTCTTGGTAAATCTCCTTTATTTCTAATAAATACCCCTACCTTATGAGCATTTAATATCGTCTTTCTCTGATTAACTATATTCATTCTTTTTGCATCATTTCTTTTACCTAATATTTCATCAGGTATCTTAGGTAGATCTAATATCTCTATTAGTTTTTTAAGATCTTCTGGATTTTCTTTATTATTCATATTAAAATAATTTAAAATAAAAAGCTGCTCGTTTCCCTTTCCTAATCATCTAATATACAAGGAGTAATTACTTCCGTAAGTTAGACTTTTGTACTCGACCTCTTATGTATTAAGGGAGCAGCATCTCCATCTGTGTTTAATGGCACAAGTGCCTGATTTTAAGGGCTTTGGACCTTTACAAAGTAGCCACATTAAGATGCTAGTATTACACTAGCATTAAATTATCATTATGTAATCACATTTCCTAAATCTCTTTGCAAGTGCTTCAAGAGTATCTATCATCTCTTGAGGCATATCTGGATTAGCACCTTCTTCAAGCATATTCTCAAATATATCTGAATGACAAAATGCATTTCCAATGTTTTCAACATTATCTACAAATGCAGGGTTATCTAAACAGTAAGCACCTATTCCAAATGGTAAATCATTTTTGCTAACTTGTAACACTTTTAATCTTGTTACAGGTATTTTTAACTTACTCATGGTTTGTTGTATTTTCTTAGTGAATATGGTTCAAAATTACTACTTTGTTTATCTTTTTTCTTTTTAGCTTCTTTCCACGTAAAATCTTCAATTAGTATCAGTAAAGATGCAAGTGTAAGTGGCTTATCTCCAGATTCATCAAGTTTACTTCTAATAAATTCTCTAAATTGAACTAGTTTTTTCATCCTTTTTATTTTTATTAATAGTTAATATTTCCATAACATAGGTTAAGGCATCCTCTCTCATTTTAAAGTCGTCAAAATATATGGTAGTACTAGTTTTATCATTAAAATCTACTTTTATAAGAAAGCTATGATCAAATTTATTACTTTCAATATTCCAATCACTACGACTTAATGGGTATATATCTTTAATAAACTTAATTTTGACTATGTGCTGACCTATCACTATGAATTTCATTCTTAACTGTCTTATTATTAATTAAATTAATAGCTGCATTTAATATCTCTTCCTTACTATTTACATTAGTATAAGTATTTACCCAATGTTTACCATCCCACTGCCATATATTAAATTTATGTAACCCAGATGTATAAGGTATCTTAGATATTAACATCATATGATTCTTTTCAAACCAATCACATACATCTTCATATGTGGGTGCTGTAATACAATCTTTATTAAATACTTTAACTATATTTTCATTATTTAATGGTTTACTAGTCCAATCTTTATAAGAGTCTGGTGATATATATATTTTACCATTCTCAGCATACCATGCTATAGATTCTTCATTAAAGTTTAATGCTTTAAGTTTTGCTGA
>Ga0073904_10004138_pt1 | contig 10830 bp, 9 predicted proteins | sample KloWWTrecipitate_FD_66668 | JGI IMG/M metagenome (GOLD analysis project Ga0073904, IMG submission 66668) | Active sludge microbial communities from Klosterneuburg, Austria, studying microevolution and ecology of nitrifiers - Klosterneuburg... | ecosystem: Engineered > WWTP > Aerobic digester >... | reverse complement strand
TCGGCGACAATGGCGCGGGCAAGTCGACGCTCATCAAGGCGCTGTGCGGGGCGGTGATCCCGGACAGCGGCGAGATATTGCTTGAGGGCAAGCCCGTGCATTTCAAATCGCCGCTGGAGGCGCGGCAGGCGGGGATCGAGACGGTGTACCAGGACCTGGCGCTGTCACCGGCGCTGTCGATTGCCGACAACATGTTCCTCGGCCGGGAAATCCGGAAGCCGGGGATTGTCGGCGACGTGTTCCGGCGGCTCGACCGCACGAAGATGCAGAAGCTGGCGCGCGATGCGCTGAGCGACCTCGGGCTGCTCACCATCCAGAACATCAACCAGGCGGTGGAGACGCTGTCGGGCGGCCAGCGGCAGGGCGTGGCGGTGGCGCGAGCGGCGGCGTTCGGTTCGCGCGTCATCATCATGGATGAGCCGACCGCGGCGCTGGGGGTGAAGGAGAGCCGGCGCGTGCTCGATCTCATGGGGCGGCTCAAGGCGAAGGGGCTGCCGATCGTTCTCATCTCGCACAACATGCCGCATGTGTTCGAGGTGGCGGACCGGATTCATATTCACCGGCTGGGCCGGCGGATTGCGGTGATCAACCCGAAGGACTTTTCGATGTCCGATGCGGTGGCGATCATGACCGGCGCGATGAAGCCGCCCGAGACACTGGCGGCGGCGTAAACAGAAGGCGCTTTGACGATGACGATGGTGCGAGCCCTGGTGCTCGAAAAGCAGCACGAGTTGAAGCTGCGCGAGATCGACCTGCCGATGGACGTGGGTCCCGGCATGGTGAAGATCAAGCTCCATACGGTGGGGGTCTGCGGCTCGGACGTGCACTACTACACGCATGGCAAGATCGGGCCGTTTGTCGTCAATGCGCCGATGGTGCTCGGGCACGAGGCGGCGGGGACGATCACCGAGGTTGGGGCAGGGGTGACGCACCTCAAGGTGGGCGACCGGGTGTGCATGGAGCCGGGCGTTCCCGACCCCAATTCGCGCGCCTCGCGGCTCGGCATGTACAATGTCGATCCGGCCGTGACCTTCTGGGCGACGCCGCCGATCCACGGCGTGCTGACGCCCTATGTGGTGCATCCGGCCAACTACACATTCAAGCTGCCCGACAATGTGAGCTTTGCCGAAGGCGCGATGGTCGAGCCGTTCGCCGTGGGCATGCAGGCGGCGACCAAGGCCGGCATCAAGCCGGGCGATACGGCGGTGGTGATCGGCGCGGGGCCGATCGGCACGATGGTGGCGCTGGCGGCGCTGGCTGGCGGTTGTTCGCGGGCGATCGTTGCCGATCTGGCGCAGCCCAAGCTCGACATTGCGGCGAGGTACCAGGGCATCATCCCGGTCAACGTGAAGACGCAGAACCTTGAGGACGAAGTCGGCAAGCTGACGGATGGTTGGGGCGCGGACGTTGTGTTCGAGTGTTCGGGGTCGGCGCGTGTGTGGGCGACGATCGCCGGCCTGCCGCGGCCGGGCGGCACGATCGTGGTGGTTGGGCTGCCGGTCGAGCCGGTGCCGTTCGACGTGGCCGGGCTTTCGACCAAGGAGCTGCGGATCGAGTCCGTGTTCCGTTATGCGCACCAGTATGACCGGGCGATTGCCCTGATGGGCTCGGGGCGGGTCGATCTGAAGCCGCTGATCTCGGAGACTTTTGCGTTCGAGGACGCGGTGAAGGCGTTCGACCGGGCGGTGGAAGCGCGGCCGACGGATGTGAAGCTGCAGATCAGGATGGAGTAGGCGGTTGGGGTTTCTGCGGTGTTCGGGGGTGCCCGTTCTTCGTGGTTCGACAAGCTCACCATGAAGAACTCACAACGCTCGGCGCTGTCGACGGAGTTGCAGTAGCCTTCGTGGTGAGCTTGTCGAACCACGGGGGCGTGGCGGGGGAGCAGTCTCAGTGCCGACTGCGCCCTCTCCCTAGCTCTGCTACGGACCTTCGGTCCTAGCGGCGCTACCCTCCCCGCAAGGGGGAGGGTGAATCCTGACTGATAGTGATGCGCGAGGGAAATATGGATCTGGGTTTGAAGGGCAAGCTGGCTGTCATTACGGGCGGCAGTGTGGGGATTGGGTTGGCGGTGGCGGAGGGGCTGGCGGGGGAGGGGTGTGATGTCATCCTGACGGCGCGTGGCAAGGAGCGGGTCGAGGCGGAGGCGGCTCGGGTTGGCGCGAAGTTCGGCGTGAGGGTGCTCGGTGTGGCGGCGGACGTCGCGACAGCGGAGGGGTGTGCGAAGGTCGTTGCCGCAGCGGCGCAGGCTGGTGGAGCGGATATCCTCATCAACAACGCCGGGACCGGGTCGAACGAGACGATCGCCGACGCGACCGATGAGAAGTGGCAGTATTACTGGGACCTGCACGTGATGGCGGCGGTGCGGCTGGGCCGGGGGCTGACGGCGCAGATGAAGCCCAAGGGCGGCGGCGTCGTCATCCACAATGCCTCGATCTGTGCGGTGCAGCCGCTCTGGTATGAGCCGATCTACAACACGACCAAGGCGGCGCTGATGATGTTTTCGAAGACGCTCGCCAACGAGGTCGTGGGCGATAACATCCGCGTCAACACGATCAACCCCGGGCTGGTGCTGACGCCCGACTGGGTGAAGACGGCAAAGCAACTGGCGGGTGAGAGTGGGTATCAGGCTCACCTGCAGGGTGTCGCCGACGAGGCTGGCGGGATGAAGCGGTTCGCAACGCCCGAGGAAGTCGCCAACTTCTTTGTGTTCCTCTGCTCCGACAAGGCGACCTACTCGACTGGCTCGACGTATTTTGTCGACGGGGGCTGGCTGAAGACCGTCTAGGAGAGGGTTCCGGTGGCCGGGCAATCTGCCCGGCCCCGCGTGCACCGCCGCGGGCTGTCACTTGGGGTAGTCGAGCGCCAGCTTGCCGTCCCGGTCCCAGATGCGCATGGGCACGCACTCGGCGAAAGCGTCGTTTTCGCAGTAGAGGGCGACCGCGCGGTCGAGCTCCTTGCGGTCCATCTGGTCGCACAGAACCTTGGTCCAATGGATGCCTTCCTTGTGGAGGACGGCGACCTGGGCGGTCCAGTTGTGCGGGAAGCACCAGAGGTTCACCGCGCACTCGTCCTCGCCCAGCGCGCTTTGTTCCATGCATTCCGCCCGGGCGCATTGCATGGTCTCGGCCGCGTCGGCACCGAGGCAGACGCCGAGGCCGGCCTCGGCGTCTGCGCCACGGCTATGCCGGCGACGGGCGCTTCTTCCTGAGCCAGAGCCGGGAGGGTGAGAAGGCTGCCAAAAGCGGCGGCAATGACGAGAAATCGAAGCATTGAGGCATCCTCCATCGGGCCGATGGCTGCAGGATGGCGGTCAATGGCGGCGGATGAGTGAATGGCGGGGGTGGTGCTTGGGAATGCAGCGACGGTTTACCCGCCAGAGCAGCAACACCCCCGCCCGGCACGTAGCCGGTGGAGTCAAAGGCTACGCGCCAACGGCGCTGAGGCGCTGGTTGCGCACCCAGAAACTGACAATGCCGGCGGATTCCCGCCGATAGGCGTCGAGAGTGGCGTGCCGCTCGAACACGGCTGCGGCGCCCGCGGCGATGAGACTCTCCTTGACGCTGCGCTCCAGCGTGGGAGCCATGGCGACGATCAGGAGTTCGGAGCTCCGCGGGCGGCGGACGAGCGAGGCGATATAGTCGCGCGTCGCGGTGGATGAAGACTTGAGGTCGACGATCACAAGGCCAGGGAGCTGGGCATGCGGATCGTTGAGCCGGCTGTCGAGTTCCTCGTCGGCGGCAGTTGCTCCGTCGAGCAGGTGAACCGTCGGCGCGCCGTGCGCCAGCAGCATGCGGGTGAGCATGCGGGCCGAATGGGCGTCGTCATCCACGAGCATGATAAACGGCTGATGAAATGCTGACATGTAGTTCATGATGCGAAATCCTCCCGCCGACCGTGGTTGATCACGTGATCCACCGCAGGATTGCCTGCCAGATGGACCCTGACCGCCTGGAGGACCGTTGGGGATCGGCCCCCAGGCGGATCTGCGCAGGGCAGAGGCCAATGCAATTTGCAGAAATCCCGCTCCTTGGGGAGTGGTCCGCGTGTTATCGGGAAGTAACCGCGCTTGCGTTTTACATGTAATATTGGGCAGATGGCCGGGTGGAGAGGGCGGGTCTCCGATGGAACGATTGCCTCATAGCGAGCAGGAGCAGGTACAGGCGGCGCTGGATGATATCCTGAGCTGGCCGCCGCTCGCGCGCTCGCCGCAGCTTGGGCGGTTCCTGAGCTACATCGTCGCGAAAAAGCTCGATGGGGGCGACAGCCAGATCAAGGCCTATGCGATTGCCGTGGACGTTTTCGGACGGCCGGCGTCGTTCGACGCGCAGAGCGATCCGATCGTGCGGGTTCAGGCGCGCCGGCTGCGGGCGCTGATCGAGCAGTACAATGCCGAAGGAAACGGCGCTGGCCGGGTGCGCATTCACCTGCCGGTCGGTCGTTACGTGCCGGAGTTCCTGTTCGATCAGGTGCAGGCGGCCCCGGCGCCGGTTGACCCCGTGCCCCCGCCCGCGCCGCTAGAAAAACGCGGGTCCGCGACGGTTTCGGTGAAGCGGCGGCCGGAATGGGTTGCCTACGCCGCGCTGGCGTCAGGGGTTCTGGCGCTGGCCGTGGGGCTCGGTGTGTTCGCGACACGCCAGCAGGCGCCGGTAGAGGCCGGGGCACCCACCGAGCCGGTCGTCGTGGTGGGGCAGTTCGCCAATCTCAGCGGATCGACCGGGCTCGATCCATTCGGCCCGCAGATTTCCTCGGCGGTCGAGGAGACCCTCGCGCCGTTCGAGGAACTGGGCGTGCAGCGCGCCGATGCCGCGCCCGCGGGCGACCCGGCGCGCAGCAGTGCCTTTGTGCTCACGGGCATCATCCATCCGGCGCCGCCGGGAATCGAGGTTGCCGCGACCCTTTCGGACCCGCAGGGCAACTCGGTCTGGAACGCGACCTATGCCGAACCGCAACCGAACGGGCGCGAGATCGAGGTGGCCGCGATGATCGCGAGGGCCATCGCGCGCGAGGTTGCAGCCTTTCGCGGGCCGGTGCATGCCGGCGGCCGCGCCTGGCTCAATGCGCAGCAGCGGCCGCTGCCCGCGATAAGCACCTATGTGTGCCTGCTCGCCTACCATGTCGCGCGGGAGGCCGGCGTCTCGGGGCAGATTGCCGATGCGCTCGCCTGCGCGGAGCGGTTGCTCAAGGCAGAACCGGACAATGCCCTTGGCCTCGCCATCTCGGCCTGGCTGGAAACACGCTCGATCGTGAGCAGCGCCACACCGGGCGTGCCGATGGCGCCCGAACTCAAGAACCCGCTGGAGATGGCGACGCAGGCGGTGCAGTTCGCCCCCGAAAGCAGCCTCGCCTTCGAGCAGCGCGCAACGGTGAACAGCTGGCTGCAGAACTACGACCAGGCGGAGCGGGATTTCGTGCGCAGCCTTGCCCTCAATCCGCTCAACGCCAACGCCCGGGCCGGGTATGCCATGATGCTCGGCGGCAACCTGCACTGGTCGCTGGGCAGCGAACAGGCAGCCATCGCGATTGCCGACATCCCCGAGGCGCCGCCGTGGTTTCACTATCCCATCGCCTTCAACGATTTTCGGGAGCGGCGCTACGCGGAGGCGCTCGAGGCGGCGCAGGAGGCGATGCGGTTTGGCGGGGGCGAAGCCGGCGTCATCCTCGCGTTCGCCTCAGCGCAGGCGCTCGGTCGCAATGAAGTGATCGAGGAGCTGCGGCCGCGGCTGATGGCGGCGGAAAGCCTGCGCCGCGCTGGAATCATGCCGTGGTTCGCCACCAGGACCAGCGATCCCGAAATGCTCGCCCTCGTTGCGGTGGCGCTGCGGCGGGCCGGAGTCCCAGCGGCGGCATTGACGAGCGCGTTCTAGCCCCCTAGCCATTCATGTATCGGATCAGTATGCGCGCCCTCGTCACCACTCAGGACCCCGCAGCCAAGATTTCCTCGCGCGTCGAGGAGGTTGACGAGCAACGGCTGCCGGACGGCGATGTGCTGGTCGCCATCGACTGGAGTTCGCTGAACTACAAGGATGCGCTGTGCCTCAACGGGCTCGGCAACCTCGTGAAAACGTATCCGCATGTCGGGGGTATCGATTTCGCCGGGCGCGTGGTGGAGAGCCGCGACGCCCGCTACCATCCGGGGCAGGCGGTGATCCTCACCGGCTGGCGGGTGGGCGAGATCCACTGGGGCGGGTATGCGCAGCGGGCGCGGGTCAATGCGGACTGGCTGGTGCCGCTGCCCAAGAAACTCTCGACCCGCGATGCGATGGTGCTCGGTACGGCCGGGCTGACGGCGATGCTGGCGATCAACCGGCTGAAGGGCGTGGGCATTTCGCCGGACATGGGGCCGGTGCTGGTGACGGGCGCGGCGGGCGGGGTCGGGTCGCTGTCGGTGATGCTGCTGTCGCGGCTTGGCTACAAGGTCAGCGCGGCGACGGGGCGGCCGGAAATCGGCGAGCGGCTGAAGCGGCTCGGTGCCGAGGAGATCATTTCGCGCGAGGACCTGGCGCTCAGCCCCAAGGTGCTGGGCAAGGAACGCTGGGCGGCGGCCATCGACTCGGTCGGCGGGCCAATCCTTGCCTCGGTGCTGAAGCAGCTGAAATACGGCGGGGCGGTGGCCTCGATCGGGGCGGCGGCGGATCCGGCGTTTCCGGGCTCGGTCATCCCGTTCATCCTGCGGGCCACCTCGATCGTCGGGATCGACAGCGTGATGGCGCCGTTCGAGGCGCGGCAGGCGGCGTGGGACCGGGTGCGCGACCTGTTCTCGGCCGCGGCCTATGACGGGTTTGTCACCGAGGCGCGGCTCGGCGACGTGCCGGGGCACGCGGCTGCGATGCTCAAGGGCGGCGTCGCGGGGCGGGTGGTGGTCAACCCGCGCGATGCGTCGGACTGATCAGCCGAAATACCGGGTGGCGAGGCGGATGAAGGCCTCGCCGCGTTCCTCAAAGTTCTTGAACACCTTGCCCTGCGTTTCGAGCTGGCCGTAGCTCGGCGCGCCCGGGGAGAGGATGACCGTGTCGAACTTTTCGCGCCGGGACGAGAGGGCTTCGAGGGCCGCTTCGAGGGTGGCGGTCTCGATGACGTCGATCTGCGGGGCGGCGCGGTAGGTGGCGGTCGCGAGGCGATCACCGGTCACCGGCAGGCAGACGAGGGTGGTGACGCCGCGCGGGGCGAGGAGCGAGGCGAGCTCGGTGTAATCCTGCTGGCGCTCGTGGCCGCCGGCGATCAGCGCGATGCGCTTGCCTTCATAGGCATTGAGCGCGGCCTTGGTGGCCTCGGGCGTGGTCGAGATGGAGTCGTTGACGACGGTGAGACCGCCGATCTCGTGCTCTTCGAGGCGGTGCGGCAGGGGCTCGAACTTGGCGATGCCGCGGATGACGCCTTCGATATCGGCGCCGGCCTTCATCGCGAGCTGCGCGGCGAGGAGGGCGTTGTCGAGGTTGTGGCTGCCCTTGAGCTTGCTCCGGTTCGCCGCGGTGGTGATGCGGTCGATGAGGAAGGGGGCGATGGGGGCGATGAGGCGGGACTTTTCGCGGACGGCGGCGATGACCAGCGGATGGTCCTTTGCGCCGCGGCCGAGCGCGATGGCGATGGGCTGGTCGCGGTCGATGAGGTTGAGCTTGTCGGCGTAGTAGCGCTCGACGTCGCGGTGCCAGTCGGTGTGCTCGGGGGAGAGGTTGGTGATGCCGGCGATGTCGGGCGAGAACGCCATGTCGGCGGTCTGGTAGGACGAGAGCTCGAAGACGACGATCTGGTGCTTGTCGGCGATTTCGAGCGGGGCGAGGCCCACATTGCCGGCAAGGCCCGCATCGAGCCCGGACTCGACCAGCATGAGGTGCACGAGGGTCGCGGTGGTCGACTTGCCCTTGGTGCCGGTGATGGCGATGACAAGGCGGCCCTTGCGGTAGGTTTCGCCCCAGAGGTTGAGATTGGAGCTGACGGCGATGCCGGCCTCGCGGGCGATGGCGAAGATCGGGCGGTAGCGCGAGACGCCGGGGGACTTCACGATGGTCGCGAACTTTTTCGCCGCGATGGCGCCGCCGAGGTCAGCGGGGGCGATGACTTCGGCATCGGGGATGTCGGCGGCGCCGGAATCGACGGTGACGTAGACCTTTGTGTCGGGCGCGTGGGCCGTGATGAAGGCGCGGGTGGAGCGGCCTTCGCGGCCGGCGCCGTAGAGGAGGACTGGCTGGTCAAGACGCATGGACGACTCTCTGGGCAAGGTCGGCGGGAACGCGGTGGTCGGCGCTGTCGGTCATCAGTTCATTGAGGGCGGCGCTGAGGGCGGGCTCACCATACTGGGCGAGCAGGTCGGGCTTGAGCGCCGCGACGATGGGCTCATCGGCCCATTCGGGGCGGTTGGTGAGTTCCCAGAGGCACGCCGCGGCCTCGAGGATTTCGCCCACGCATTCCCACGGCTTCTGCCCGGCAAGTCCGGTGAGCTCGCGGAAGGAGTGTTCGTTGGCGGGGTTGGCGAGGAGGTTCTTGCCGAAGATGCCGATGAGCCGGTCCTTGGTCATCTCGGGCGCCATGATGAGGAAGACGAAGTGGCACTTCGGGCACTCGCCGCACCAGAGCGGGCCGTTGTGACCGTCGTATTTGAAGTTGCGGTTGCAGCTTGAGAACACGTCGTCGAACTTTGTGCTGCGGGCGAAGAGGCGGGCGATCTTCGCCTCGGAATAGGGGCGCAGCAGCGAGAAATAGCCCAGCGAGCCGAAGGTCGCGTCGCTGAGGATCCTGGCGATGTGGTCCTCGAAGTCGATGGACTTCGAGTACTGATGGTTGACCTCGCGGCCGTCCCAATCGGTGTTGCCCTCAGAGGCGGAGCGCTCGTTGGAGAGCACGATTCGATCGAAGCCATAGAGGATGCAACAGAGCGCGGCGATCATCGAGTTGATCGCAGTCGAGGGGACGTGGCCGTTGTAGTAGCCGGGCTGCGTGCCCAGCATGATCATCTCGGGATCGAGTCGGCGCAGCACGCCGATGGAACCGCGATCGATGCGCTGGATCGAGGTGACGATGGGGCCGCGCGGGTTAACAGCGAACGGCGTGAACTCCGCACCGGCGGATTCCAGCAGGGCGACGGAAACGAGGGAGTCCTTGCCGCCGCCGATGGGAAGGAGGATGCGGTGGGGCAGGGCGGGCGCCGAGGCGGCCATGCCGCCCGGGCCGACGTTCAGCGTCAGCCGGCCAAAGCGCTGCAGCTTGTTGCGGGCATAGAACTCGCCGAGCCCATTCTCGTAGACATCGATGCCGAAGGCACGTTCGCTCTCGGTAAGGGCGAGGGCGGTAGCGTCGATGGTGAGCGGCGCGCGCAGCTTGTAGTAGCTGGTGCCGAGAACGAGGGCGGTGAGATCGAGCAGGCGCCGGAATACCGGAAGGGCGGGCGCGCCGCGGTCGAAGCCCGGCTGGAAGCTGAGGGTCTCGGCAAAGCCGAGGCCTTCAAGGCTATAGCGGAAGGTCGCGACGCCGCTGTCGAAGTTGGGGGCCTCGATGCGGAAATCGGGGGAGATGTCGGCCGGCGGGATCAATAGATTCTCACGCTCAAACGTTGGACGATTTCGCTGTTGAGGCGCTGGAAGCCGTATTCGCGCAGCGTACACTGCCACGCTTTGCCGATGCGCTCGATACGGAACAGATTGTAGCGCGCCGGATCGTGACCGCCAGTGTCAGACTGCGCAGTACCTGCGGCGGCGACGCCCACGACCGGCACGTCGTGGCCCTTGCCGGGAATGGCGTAGATGGTCGACTTGTGGCTGTGCCCATGCAGGACCAGTTCGGCACCAGCCGTGGCGACGGCGCGGCGGAAGTTGCGCGCGCCGTGCAGGCCGTAGCGCGGATGGCTCGACTCCTGGTTGGGCGGGTGGTGGATCATGATGACGCGGAAGTATCCACCGTCGCCAAGCACCTTGAGGCAGCGCGTGAGGCGCGCTTCCTGCTCACGATCGAAATAGCCCGACGCCATCCAGGGCAGGGTGGGCACCGCGCTGTTGCAGACGATGACGGCGACCTCGCCGATGCGGCGCACGAAGGGGAACTGGTTGTCGTCGACGGTTTCGCCGAGGACGTAGCCGTTCCAGCGCTCGAGCGCCTTTTCAAGCTGCCCGGGGACATAGGCATCGTGGTTGCCGGGGGAGACAGCGACTGTCTCCGGCTCGCCGACCGTCTGCAGCCAGTTGTAGGCGGTGTTGATCTCGGCATCGAGGGCGAGGTTCATCAGGTCGCCGGTGATGGCAACGAAATCGGGATTGTGCGCCTGCATGTGCCGGACGAGCGTGTTGAGACCCTCGCCATCGAGCGTCTTCTGGCGCTTCACCTTCCAGTTGACGAAGCCGGTGATCCGTTTGTTGAGGAGGTCCCGGTAGCGCACGGGGGGCATTGGCGCGAGGTGGACGTCCGAAATATGGGCGAGGTTAATCATTGGCCTTGGGTAATGCCACGGCGCGTGGGCCAAGAAAATGGCCAGATTTGCGGGGGAGGGAAATATTGGGGGTGTTGGGGGCGGTGTGGTGCCCGTTCTTCGTGGTTCGACAGGCTCACCATGAAGAACTCGGCAGGCCCTGCGCTCCGCTAGCCAGTGACTCAGCAGCTTTCGTGGTGCGAGGGCGTGGCGCGGTGGTCCTGGCGAGCGTGCGGTGCGATCGGGGATCACCTCGCCCCCCACCCTAGCTCTGCTACGTCGCTGCGCGACGAGCGGCGCTACCCTCCCCGCGAGGGGGGAGGGTAGGGTCCGTGTGTGGGACAGCCCCCTCCACCATGCTGCCACTGGTTCCTCCTCCGCTGTGCGGAAGGGGAGTCCTGACTGCGGCTTCCTTGGAAAATTTCGGGATGGGTCTT
>Ga0073904_10004136_pt1 | contig 10834 bp, 9 predicted proteins | sample KloWWTrecipitate_FD_66668 | JGI IMG/M metagenome (GOLD analysis project Ga0073904, IMG submission 66668) | Active sludge microbial communities from Klosterneuburg, Austria, studying microevolution and ecology of nitrifiers - Klosterneuburg... | ecosystem: Engineered > WWTP > Aerobic digester >... | reverse complement strand
CCGGTGATCACCCGCATGATCTCGGTCGACCAGCGCTACATGCGCTGGATCATGCAGGAAGTGATGCCGACGCCGCGCCTGTTGCAGGAACTGGGCGTGCCGGCCAAGCAGTAAGCGCCGCACGCGATGTGCATCGGAAACGCCGGCCCAGTGCCGGCGTTTTTCGTTTCACTCGACGCGGAAGTCGTAGTCGAAGGTGTAGAAGTGCTTGCCATCGAGGATGTCGATGGCGATGCGGCCGTACAGGCCGGTGAGTGCGTCGGTGCCGGTGTCGGGCACCACGGTCAGCTCCAGCGAGGGCTTGCCGCGATCCATGATGCCGTTGTGCTGGGCGAAGAAGCTGCCCTTGCGGCCGTCCAGCGTGCCGTCGATGCGCTCCATCGCCACATACGCACCGGAGCCGGGCGTGGCTGCCATCACCGCCAGCATGTGCACCACGCTGGTGGCATCAAGCGGGCCATGGAAGCGCTTGTCGAAGCGCGAATGCCCGACCGTCGCGCCGCCGCCGATGTCCAGTTCGTCCTGCGGGATGCGCTTGACTTCGAATTCGCCCTTGGCCTGCTGCATGTGCGGATGCCTGTCGCTGGTGATGCCCGCACGGTACACCCCGGCGCAGCGCAGCGCCGCCTCTGCTAGGCTTGTGCGCTGCACAAAATGGAAGCGCCGCACGTCATGAGGATCCTGCTTGCCCGTCACGGCGAAACCCCGTGGAACGCCGAAGGCCGCTACCAGGGCCAGGAAGACATCGCGTTGTCGGACGTCGGCATTGCCCAGGCCAGCGCCTTGGGCGAGCGCCTGCGCGACGTGCGCATCGACCGCACCATCGCCTCGCCGCTGTCGCGGGCGCGCCGCACCGCCGAGCTGGCATTGGGGCCGTCGCGCGCGGCGCAGCTGATGCTGGATGGTGGCTTGATGGAAATCGCGCATGGCAGCTGGGAAGGCCTGCTCGCAAGCGAGATCGGCGAACGCGATCCGGAGCGTCTGCGGGCCTGGCGCGAGGCACCGGAGACGGTGCAGATGCCGGATGGCGGCGAATCGCTGCAGCAGGTGCTGGACCGGGCCTGGCCCGCCTTCGCCCGCGCTGCGGCCGGGCTGGGCGATGACGCCACCCTGCTGGTGGTCGCCCATGATGCGGTGAACCGCGTATTGCTTTGCAAGGTGCTGGGCATCCCCTTGTCGAAGCTGTGGGGGTTCCGCCAGGCACCGACCACGTTGAACCTGCTGGAAGGCGCCAGCATCGATGCGCTGGACGTGGTGCGCCTGAACGATTGCAGCCACCACACCGCGCTGTTCGGCGAAGCCGTTCACCGCGCCCTGTAGGAGCGCCCCTCGGGGCGCGACTCTGGGCGCGACGCGGGCGCGACGCGGGGCGAAACCCGTCACAACCCGAGCGCAATTCGGTCGCGCCACGGTCGCGCCCCGAGGGGCGCTCCTACAATATCGGGATGCCGAACAACCTCAGCGACTGGCTGGCGCATATCGAACGCCAGCACCCGAAATCCATCGACATGGGCCTGGACCGCGTGCGCGCCGTCGCGCGGCGGATGGGCCTGAAGCGTCCGGCCAAGCGCGTGATCACGGTCGGCGGCACCAATGGCAAGGGCTCGAGCGTGGCCCTGGTCGAGGCGATCGCCCGCGCGCATGGCTGGAAGGTCGGCGCGTACACCTCGCCGCACCTGCTGAGCTACAACGAGCGCGTGCGCATCGATGGCGCGGATGCGGACGATGCCGCGCTGGTCGCCGGGTTCGAGGCGGTCGAAGCCGCGCGTGGCGACACCGCGCTGACCTATTTCGAATACGGCACGCTGTGCGCGCTGTGGCTGTTCGCGCGCAGCAAGCTCGACCTCGCGGTGCTGGAAGTCGGCCTCGGTGGAAGGCTGGATGCGGTGAACATGGTCGATGCCGATGCCGCCATCATCACCACCGTCGATCTGGATCACCAGGACTGGCTGGGCAACGACATCGAGGCGATCGGTTTCGAGAAGGCCGGCATCGCGCGGCCGTTCAAGCCCTTGATCCTGGGCGACGACGACCCGCCGGCCAGCGTGCTGCGACATGCCTACGCGATCGGTGCGCAGTCCTGGCGGATCGCCAACGATTTCTTCGTCGAGCGCATCGATGCCGATCACTGGCGCTGGCGCGAAGTCGGCTTCTCGATGTCTGTGCCGATGCCGGCGCTGGCCGCACCGGTGCAGTTGCGCAATGCGGCCTGCGCCATCGCCGCACTGCGCGCGCTCGGTGCACGCATCGACAAGCGCACGTATGCCGAGGGCGTCGCGAGCGCGCAGGTCGCCGGGCGCTTGCAGCGCTTCGAACACAACGGCGTCGAGATCGTGGTCGATGTCGGCCACAACCCGCAGGCGGCGCGTGCACTGGCCGCATGGCTGCGCAGCCAGCCGCAACGGCGCACGCAGGCGGTGTATGCGGCGCTGGCGGACAAGGATGCGTCGGGCGTCGTGGCTGCGCTTGCGGACACGGTGGATGGCTGGCACTTGGCCGGACTGGCCGAGGCCGGCCCGCGCGGGCAGGACGTCGATGCCTTTGCAAGCCGACTTGCCGGGACCGCTGCCGCCGCGGCCATTCGCCATGCCGATGTGCAGGCCGCAGTGCAGGCGGCCATGGCGGATGCGGTGCCGGGCGAGCGGGTGCTGGTGTTCGGCTCGTTCCACACCGCCGCGATCGCGCTGCAGCGACTCGCTGCGAACGGTTAAGCCGGGACCACGGCCCGGCCCGCTATAATCCGCGTCCCCGGCCGCCGGTTTCCCCCGTCGATGGATTCTTCCCTGAAGCAGCGCCTGGTCGGTGCGGTCGTGTTGATCGCGCTGGCGGTGATTTTCCTGCCCATGCTGGTCAAGGGCCCCGCACCGGACAGCGGCGTGTCCGACGTGCCGCTGGACATTCCCGCAGAACCGAAGGCCGATGCCGCCACCCGTGACCTGCCGCTGACCTCGCCTGGCGCAGCACCGCAGGCGGGTGCGGTCGGCATGCCGATCGCCAGCGACGAGCCTGCGGCGGCCGATCCCGGGCAAGGCACCGCAGCCCCGATGGTTGCGGCCGGCGATTACGTGGTGAGCTTCGGCAGCTATGCCAGCGTCGCCGATGCCGACAAGGTGATCGCCGCATTGAAGTCGGCGCAGTTGGGCGCGTATCGCGAAGCCGTGCAACTCAACGGGCGCGAGGCGCAGCGCGTGCGCATCGGTCCGTTCGCGGATCGCGCCGTGGCCGAGTCGGCGCGATTGACCGCGGTCCAGGTGAATGCAGGCGTCGGTGCCAAGGTGCTGGCACTGGACGCCGCGATGCCTGCCGCTGCACCGGCACCCGTTGCGGTCGCCGCGCCGTTGCCTGCGCCGGTGAAGACCGAACCGCTGCCGCCGCCGCCCAAGCCGGCCGCCGCCGCGCCGTCCGCGATCAGCAAACCCGCGACAGACGTCAAGCCGGCCACGCCTGCACCCGCGAAGCCGGCGGGCACGCCGTCTGCGCCTAAGTCCGATGCCGCGACCGCCAAGCCCGCAGATACCAGCAAGACCGCAGATACCAGCAAGACCGGTTTCGTGGTGCAAGTCGGTGCCTTTGCCGATGCTGCGGCAGCCACCGCGCTGCGCGACAAGCTGCGCGCCGCCGGCATCAGTGCGTTCACCGACACGGTGAACACCGATGGCGGCAAACGCACCCGCGTGCGCGTCGGGCCGGCGATGAATCGCGCGGAGGCCGATGCGCTGAAGGCGCAGGTCAAGGCCAAGGCCGGGGTTGACGGCTTCGTGCGTCCGCACCCGTAACGCAATACTCGAACAGGAAGCAACGCCATGTGCGGCATCGTCGGAATCGTCGGCCAGAGCGAGGTCGCAGCACAGCTGTACGACGGCCTGACCGTATTGCAGCACCGTGGCCAGGACGCCGCCGGCATCGCCACCGCCGATGGCGGCAAGCTGCGCGTGCACAAGGGCAATGGCCTGGTGCGCGACGTGTTCGATGCCGGCTCGATGTCGCTGCTCGGCGGCCGCGTCGGCATCGCCCATTGCCGCTATCCCACCGCCGGCAGCGAGGGCAGCGACGAGGCGCAGCCGTTCTACGTCAACTCGCCGTTCGGCATCGCGCTCGCCCACAACGGCAACCTGATCAATACCGATGCGCTGCGCCGCGAGGTGTTCGAGCAGGACCGCCGCAACGTCAACACCGAATCCGATTCGGAAGTGCTGCTCAACGTGTTCGCGCACGAGCTGGATGCGCAGAAGGCATTGACGCCGGAGGCGGTGTTCCGCGCGCTGGAAGGCGTGAATCGCCGCGCCCGCGGCGGCTATGCGGTGGTCTGCGCGGTGCTCGGCCTGGGCCTGGTCGCATTCCGCGACCCCAACGGGATCCGCCCGCTGGTGCTGGGCAAGCGCAGCAATGAGGGCGGTGGCGACGAGTACATCGTGGCTTCCGAGTCGGTGGCGCTGGATGTGCTCGGCTTCGAGCGCCTGCGCGACGTCGCGCCGGGCGAGGGCATTGTCATCACCGCGCGCGGCGAGTTGTTCGCGCAGCAATGCGCGCCGTCGCAGCCGCATGCGCCGTGCATCTTCGAATACGTGTATTTCGCGCGGCCGGACTCGATGATCGAGGAGATCTCCGTCCACAAGGCGCGCATGCGCATGGGCGTCACCCTCGGCGAGAAGATCCTGCGCGAGCGTCCCGACCACGACATCGACGTGGTGATCCCGATCCCCGACACCAGTCGCGACTCCGCGCTGGAGATCGCCAACACCCTGGGCGTGAAGTACCGCGAGGGCTTCATCAAGAACCGCTATGTCGGCCGCACCTTCATCATGCCGGGGCAGGGCGAGCGCGCGAAGTCGGTGAAGCGCAAGCTCAACCCGATCCCGCTGGAGTTCCGCAATCGCGTGGTGCTGCTGGTCGACGATTCGATCGTGCGCGGCACCACCAGCCAGCAGATCGTGCAGATGGCGCGCGATGCCGGCGCCAAGAAGGTCTACCTCGCGTCCGCCGCGCCGCCGGTGCGGCATCCGAACATCTACGGCATCGACATGCCGTCGAGCGAGGAGCTGGTCGCGCACGGCCGCAGCGAGCAGGACATCGAACGCCTGCTGGGCTGCGACTGGCTGATCTACCAGGACCTGAAGGATCTGGAAGCGGCGGTGGCCGGGCCGAAGTTTCCCGGCCGCAAGTTCGACAGTTCCTGCTTCAGCGGCGAATACGTCACCGGGATCGAGCCGGGATATTTCGAGCGCATCAAGCAACTGCGTTCCGACGAGGCGAAGAAGCAGCGTCGGGCGAGCTGAGTTCCTTCTCCTCCCCCTGCTCGCAGGGGGAGGCCGGGAGGGGGTAAACCGCAGCGACGTACGATCACGATCAAGCAGACCCCACCCCAACCCTCCCCTGCAGGCAGGGGAGGGAGCACAAACCGATGACCGATCTTTTTTCTGCCGCCCGCGCCTGCCTCGACGCCGCCACGCCGGACGACAAGCCGGCACTGACCTTGGCGATGGCCGAAGCGTTCAAGCGCGGCGAACTCGCCATCGATGCTGCCATCGCAGCACCCGAGCCGATCCGGATGCCGGGTCGCCCGGCGAAGCCGAAGCTGGTGCATCCGCGCGAGTTGCCGCGCCGCGGCTTCGGCAGCGACGAGGGCCGCGCCGCCTTCATCCACGCCGTTGCGCATATCGAATTCAACGCGATCGACCTGGCCTGGGATGCGGTGTACCGCTTCCGCGACATGCCGCGCGACTATTACGCGGACTGGGTGGCGGTGGCGCACGACGAGGCGCGGCATTTTTCGATGCTGCGCACGCGATTGCGCGAGTTCGGCCATGACTACGGCGATTTCGATGCCCACAACGGCCTGTGGGAAATGGCGGAGAAAACCGCGCACGACGGCCTGGCGCGGATGGCGCTGGTGCCGCGGGTGCTGGAGGCGCGCGGGCTGGACGTGACCCCGGCGATGATCGTGAAACTGCGTGCTCTCGGCGACGATGCCACCGCCGACATCCTCGACATCATCCTGCGCGAGGAAGTGGCGCATGTCGCCGCCGGCTCGCGCTGGTATCGCTGGCACTGCGAACGTGCAGGCGTGGAACCGCGCACGCGCTTTCGCGAACTGCTGCGCGAATACGCCAGCGGCGTGCTGCACAAGCCGTTCAATGTCGAGGCGCGGCTGCAGGCCGGTTTCGACATCGAGGAACTGGAAAGCCTGCTGGCCGCGGCCAATTGAGCGGCGGTGCCGCACACCGCGGATTGCGGCACACTCGTCATCGCCCGTTCGGAGGATCGCCATGAAATCCGCCACTGCCGTGTTGCCACTGCTGCTGGTTGCCTGCACCGCGTCGCAACCACCGGCACTGCCGGCACCGCCGATCGCGCCATCGCCGGCATCTGCCGCGCAGGAAACGTCGATGGCAAAGCGTGCCCCCGGACAGGAGCCTTCCGCGCCATTGCAGATCTTCCGTGCGTTCGGCACCGAACCGTTCTGGAACGTCAACGTCGAGGGCGACACCCTGACCTGGACCACGCCGGAAGATCAGGTAGGCGTGGTGATGAAAGGGCTGCGCCGTTCGCTGGACGGGGGCGTGGAAATCAGCGGCAGTCACGCTGGCAAGGCCTTCGTGCTGGCCGTCACCGCCGGCGACTGCAACGACGGCATGTCCGACAATCGCTACACGCTGGTGTCGGCGTTCCGCTATGGCGAGATCGACTACAAGGGCTGCGGCGAAGCGGCGAAGTAGCCTCAGACCGGCAGCGCCACCAGATCGAAGCCGTCGGCATCGACGCGTAACACCGAACCTTGCGTGTACCAATCGCCCAGCACGATCCGGGTATTGCCATGGCCTTCGTCGTGGATCGCGGGGCGGTGGGTGTGGCCGTGGATCATGCGGCGCACGCCATAGCGCGCAAACCATTCCCGCACCGTGGCCGGGGTGGCATCGGTGATCGTCTCCGACTGGCCGCTGGCCTGCAGTTCGCCGTAACGCGTCTGGCTGGCCGCGCGTGCCTGTGCGGCAAACGCCAGTCGCGCGGCCAGCGGCTGCGACAGGAACTGCGCCTGCCAGCGCGGGTCGCGGGTCTGCGCGCGGAATTGCTGATAGGCGACATCGTCCGTGCACAGCAGGTCGCCATGCAGGATCAGGGTGGGGTGGCCATCGAGCAGGATCACAGCCGGATCGGGCAGGATAGCCATGCCGCAGCGCCGTGCGTAATCCGCACCCAGCAGGAAATCGCGGTTGCCGCGGATGAAGTACACCGGCACGCCGCCATCGCCGAGTGCACGGAGTTTGCGGGCGACGACTGCGCCGCAGTCGGCGGGATCGTCATCGCCGACCCAGGCTTCGAACAGGTCGCCGAGGATGTACAGCGCATCGGCATGACGCGCTTCGCCGTCGAGGAAGCGGCCGAAAAGTTCGGTGATCGCCGGGCGCTGCGGGTCGAGGTGGAGGTCGGAAATGAACAGCGTGGTCATGGCGGGATTGTAGAGCGCGGGTGAGCGCACGACGCCGTTGTGGCTCAGTCGCGCGCCGCTTCATTGCGCCACTCTCCGGGCGACAGCCCGTACTTGCGCCGGAATGCCTTGCTGAAGGCCGGCAGATCGCCGTACCCGCAGTGTTGTGCCACGTCGCCGGTGTTCATGCGGGTGGTGCGCAACAGGTGCCGGCCGCGTGCCAGCCGCAGGCTGCGTGCATGCGAGGCGATCGTCAGCCCGTGCGCGGCGAATATCCTGTACAGCCGGCTACGCGAGCACTGCAGCGCCTGCGCGATGCGTTCGACCGACAGCACTGGATCGTCCAGCCGGGCTTCGATGTAACGGCATGCACCGTCGAACAATGCGGTGTCCGTGTCAGGCGTGTCGTCGTTCGAACTGAACTGTGCCAGGCAGGCGAGTGCCAACTGCTTCACCGAGGCCATTGCGTGTGCGGCGGCCTCCGCATCCAGCGCCATTGCATGGTCGGTGATGGTGATCAGGTGCGATTGCAGGATCTGCCCCAGCGGTGTCTGCGGCAGGTGGCGCAGTGCTCTGCCGTCGCCGGCGGGAAGTTGCCCGAGCAGTGGCACGACCTGCGCTCTCGGCAGCAACAGGTGGATGCTTTCATGCTGCTGGGCGATGGTGCGCATCGGCATGCGGCAGTCCATCAGGTTGAACCCGCTGCCGGCATCCACCACGTCCTCGTGTCCGCCATGGCGAACCAGCGAGCGGCCGCCGAGGAACAGGTTGAACATGATCTGGTCGCTGCGGGCTTCGGGGAAGTCGGACAGGGTGGCATCCATGTGGATGCGCGCCAGCATGCTGCCGTCCTGGTCGGCATACAGCATCGCGCTGGACTGGTAAGGCGTGCGGCGCAAGGGTGCCATGTCGGTGAACGGGAACAGCGAGCACCACAGGTCGAAGCGCTCGCGTGGCGGCGCACTTGCGGTGTCGACCAGCGTGAAGCGCGGCCCGGGCGCAGGCGCGGTTCCTGTTTCCATCGTGATCCCCCTGGATGGATGCCATTTAAGCCGGTCGAGGGACGTTTGGACAAGCGCGCCGGACGCATGGATTACCGAGCGGGATCGGGCATGGCGCATCGTCGCGACATTGTGCCTCCCGCATTTGCGCAACCGGCAACGCCACAGGGGACTCCATATGAAAACAACGCGCGCACGCCCTTTCCTTGCCGTGGTTCTTGCCCTGTCGTTGCCGTTCTCGGCGACGGCTGATGAGGCCAGTCCGGCACCCGGCAGTACCACCGAGGGTGGCAGCCGGATCATGTCGCTGGCGAGCGGTCAATTCCACAGTTGCGCATTGCGTGCCGATGGCAGTGCCGCCTGCTGGGGCAACAACGAAAATGGCAAGGCACCCGCCACCGTACCCGGGCCATTCATCGCGCTGGCGGCGGGCGATCTGCACACCTGCGGCCTGAAGTCGAACGGCAGTCTGGCGTGCTGGGGCAGCAGTGAATTCGGACAGTTCGGTTCCGATGCGCAGCGCGCTGGACCGTATGTGGCGATCGCCGCGTATCGGCGACACACCTGCGGCCTGGAGGCAGATGGAGGCATTCTCTGCTGGGGATCCGACAATCCAGAGGGCGTTTCGGTCTCGAAACCGGGACCATACATCGCCGTGTCCACGGCCTGGGATCACAGTTGCGGCCTCAAGGCAGATGGAAATGTGGCGTGCTGGGGAGACAACAGCAGTGGCCAGGCCCCCGCGCTGCGCACCGGGCCCTATGTCGCGATCAGCGCGGGCAATCTCCACACCTGCGGATTGAAGGCCGACGGCAGCGCGGAATGCTGGGGCAACAACAACCAGGGCGCGGCTCCGGCGCAACTGCCCGGGCCCTACCTGGCGTTGTCGGGAGGCGGGTATTTCACCTGCGGGCTGCAGGTGGGTGGCAATGTGGATTGCTGGGGTGAGGGCTCCTATGGGCGCACCCAGGACCAGATCGGTCCATTCGTGGCGATCAGCACGGGCCATACCCATGCCTGCGGCCTGAAGGGCGATGGCACAGTGGCATGTTGGGGCGCAGGTAGCCCTGATTATGACGGAAGTTTCGCGTTTGGCCAGGCCACCCCGCCGGCCGATCTTGTCGAGGTGGGCTTCGGCCAGATCGCCGCCGGCAATGCGCACGCCTGCCAGGTACGGCGCGATGGCACGCTGGCATGCTGGGGCCAGGACACCTATGGCTCGGCGGCGACCGGTGCAGCCACGCCGCCTGCGGGTGAGTTCAGCCAGGTGGTGGCGGGCGATTCGCATGGCTGCGCGATTGGTGCGGACGGCAAGGTGGCCTGCTGGGGTCGCAATGGCCCGCTGAACAACACGAAACTTCAGGCCGGCCTGTGGCGGCAGTTGGCACCCCGCCACAGCGGGTCGATCTGTGCATTGCGGAGCGACGTGTCGTACATCAGCGGGTATTGCACGCGCGATCCGGAAACGGAACTCGGGGGCGGCGGATACACCGTGCTGAGCGACGACATCCGCAACATCACCCCGGATTACGCATCCGGTCGTAACGACATGTTCTGCGGAGTGCATGCCGACGGTACCGGCGAGTGCTACACGAACTCGAACCTGCCGGCGATCGTGCCTGGCCTCTGGCAGCGCCTGGAATCCGGCCTGCTCCACCAATGCGGCCTGAGGGCTGACGGTGGCATCGAGTGCTGGGGCAACAACGACTTCGGCCAGCACAACAATGCGCCACTCGCGGCGGATGAATTTCGCGCCTTCAGCGTGGGCTACAACCACGCTTGCGCGATCCGCGAGAACGGCCAGTTGTATTGCTGGGGCAACAACATCAACGGCCAGGCCACGCCGCCCGCAGGCACCTTCGTGCAGGTGGCGGCCGGCAATACCTTCAGCTGCGCGATCCGGTCCGATGGCGTCCGGCTGTGCTGGGGTGACGATACCCATGGCCAGGCCCCGCAGCTGAGCCTGTCGCCCGAGGTGATTGCCGATGGCCTGGTCGGCACGGCGCATGCCGGCGCGAGTTTCGTGCTGACCGATGTCGGCCAACATGCCGATGGCGACTATGTCCCGCCTTCACCGGGTTTTGCCGTAGTCGAAGGCGAGTTGCCGCCTGGCCTCAGCCTGAGCGCCTCTGGCCTCTTGTCCGGCACGCCCAGCGCAGGCGGCAGTTTCAGTTTCACCGTGGAAGGCGAAGACGCCAACGGCTTCGTCGCCAACCGCAACTACGCCATCACCATCGTCGCCGACGTTACCGGCCCCGAGATCGGCTACCTCCTCGACCCGGCCGACCCCGATGGCGACAACGGCTGGCATGTCGGCGATGTCGAGATCGACTGGACGGTGACGGATGCGCAGAGTCCGATCACCTCCAGCACCGGATGCGAGGCCACCACGCTGGACAGCGACACG
>Ga0073904_10004133_pt1 | contig 10836 bp, 13 predicted proteins | sample KloWWTrecipitate_FD_66668 | JGI IMG/M metagenome (GOLD analysis project Ga0073904, IMG submission 66668) | Active sludge microbial communities from Klosterneuburg, Austria, studying microevolution and ecology of nitrifiers - Klosterneuburg... | ecosystem: Engineered > WWTP > Aerobic digester >... | reverse complement strand
CTTCTCTACTTTCTTCGGTGTCAGCATGCCGACCAGCCGGTCGCCCACCATCGCCGCCGGTCCGCAGGCGCACAGCCCCAGGCAGAACACCGGCTCCAGCGTCACCGCGCCATCCGGCGTTGTCTCGTGCCAGTCGATGCCCAGCTTTTGCTTCGCGCGGTCGGCCACGCTGTCACCAAAGGCGGCCTGGCACGCTTCGGCCCGGCACAGTTTCAGCACATGCCGCCCTGCGGGCTTTTCCCGGAAATCGTGATAGAAGCTGATCACCCCATGCACTTCCGCCTTCGACAGCGTCAAAGCGGCCGCGATCTGCGGGATGGCGGTGTCGGGGACATGACCGAACGCCTCCTGAATCGCGTGGAGGATCGGGAGCAAGGGTCCCTCAAGCCCAAGATGGGCCTCAAGGATTTCGGCGATCCGGTCAGTCTGGGCGTGGGAATCAAGCATGCGGGCAACCTCTGGCTAGCATGCCGATGTATACGCCGCTTGATAGGGATTTCAATGTCACGATACCGTCAAACGATAGGTAAAATCTATCGAAACAGCCGTACCGCTTCATCCACCAAGGCCTGCAACACCGGCGTCTGCGGATCGCGTCGCGCAGCGATGAGGCCGACCGAATGCTCCGCCTCCGGCTCGACGATGGGAACCGAATGCAACCGTCCGTCCGCCACGAACATGTCGGCCAGTTTCTTGGGCACCACAGAGGCCCAGCGCCCGGTCAGCACATGCGCCACCAATGCCATGGTCGAGTTCGATTCGATCATCGGCACCGCATCCACCCCGGCCTCGCCGAGGTGCTGGTTGACGATCCGCCGGTTCTGCATGTCCGAGGTCAGAAGGCACAACGGTATTGCCGACAGGTCGTGCCAGCTCACCTGCCGCCGACCGGCAAGCTCGGACCCCGGTGCGATCAGCAGACGGTAGAATTCCGTATAGAGCGGCACCTGAGAGACGCGACCCAGGGGTTCGTTGTCCAGATAGGTGATCCCCGCTTCCAGGTCCAAGGCCTCGATCCCGGTCAGGATTTCGACGCTGGTCCGCGACAGGATCGACACCCGCACATTGGGATGTTTCTTGGTGAAGGGCCCGGTCAGGTCGGCCACCATCGGCAAGGCCGTCGGGATCACCCCGATCCGCAGATTGCCAGACAGGCCGGACCGCACCACCCGCATCTCGTCCTTCAGCGCACGCACGTCGCCGACGATGCCCAGAGCGCGGTCAAGGACACGCTGGCCTTCCGGCGTCAGGCCCTGGAACCGGCTGCCGCGAAACACCAGCTGTACGCCCAACTGGTCTTCAAGCTGCCGGATCGCACTGGAGAGCGAAGGCTGCGTCACCCCGCAGACTTCGGCCGCCCGGCCGAAATGCCGCTCTTTCGCCAGTGCGATGAACATTTCCAGCTTGTCGATCATGCCCCAGACCCTGCCGCGCCGCGCCCTTGCCCGCAAGCCCCATAGGCCTTACCTCTGACGCATGAGACGGTTCATTCCCTTCCTGCCGAAACCCAAGCTTGTCCCGGTGATCCGCCTTTCGGGTACCATCGGCACCGGCACCCGCGCCCTGAACGACGAGGCGCTGGCTCCGCTGATCGAAAAGGCGTTCCGGATGAAGCCCGCCGCCGTGGCCCTGCTGGTCAATTCGCCCGGCGGCTCGGCCGTGCAGTCCTCGCTGATCGCCGCCCGCATCCGGCGGCTGGCGGAGGAGAAGAACATCCCCGTCCACGCCTTTGTCGAGGATGTTGCAGCCTCTGGCGGCTACTGGCTTGCTTGCGCGGCGGATGACATCTGGGTGGACCCGAGCAGCCTTGTCGGCTCTATCGGCGTGATCTTTGCCTCGTTCGGCTTCCCCGAACTGATGGCCCGGCAGGGCGTCGAGCGCCGCGTCGTCACGGCGGGCAAGTCGAAAAGCTTCGCCGACCCGTTCCTGCCGCAGAAACCCGAGGATATCGAGCGTCTGAAAACCCTGCAAACGCCGATCCATCAGGCTTTCATCGACCATGTAAAACACGCACGCGGCAAACGTCTGAATGAAACCGCCGATCTCTTCAATGCCGACATCTGGGTTGGCCAGCAATCGGTCGACCTGGGCCTGACCGATGGCGTCGCGCATCTGGTCCCGAAGCTGAAGCAGCTTTACGGCGACAAGGTGAAGCTCCTTCCTCTTGGCCGCAAGCGCAGCCTGTTCCAACGCTTCGGCCTGTCGCTGGTGGACGAAACCCTCGGCGCGGTCGAGGATCGGGCGCTCTGGGCGCGCTACGGGTTATAAGATGCTGGTCAAGGTCGTCATCGTCTTTCTCTGCTTCATGGCTCTGATCGCCTTCATCGGACGCGCCTTTTTTTCTTCTGCTCTCCCCCCGGTCCTGCGGAAACGCCAGGGCCCCCCGCGCTGCGGCAAATGCGGGCGCTATCTGATCGGCGAAAAGACCTGCGATTGCGGGGGACGCGCGAAATGACGGCACTGGTCACGGGCGCAGGCAAGCGGCTGGGCCGCGCGATGGCGCTGTATCTGGCGGCGCGCGGGCATGACGTGGCCCTCCACTACGCCAGTTCAGAGGCCGAGGCCGAGGCCGTCGCCGCCGAGATCCGCGCACTGGGCCGTCGGGCGCAGGCCTTCCGGGCCGACCTTCTGATCGAAGAGCAAGTCCAGGCGCTGATCCCCGCCGCCTCTGCCGCGCTTGGCCCGCTGACCGTGCTGGTCAACAATGCCTCGATCTTCGAATACGACCGGATCGAGACCTCGACCCGCCAGGGCTGGGACCGCCACCTCGAATCGAACCTCCGCGCCCCCTATGTCCTGACCCAGGGTTTCGCCCGGCAATGCCCGCCCGCCCTCACCGATGACACCGGCGAACCGCTGGCCCAGGGCCTGATCGTCAACATGATCGACCAGCGCATCCTGAAGCTCACACCCGAGTTCTCTACTTACACCATCGCCAAGATGGGCCTTTGGGCCCTGACCCAAACCGCGGCGCAGGGCCTTGCGCCGAACATCCGCGTCAATGCCATCGGCCCCGGCCCCACCCTGCGGGGCCTCCGGCAGTCCGAGACCCACTTCGCCCGCCAGCGCGCCGCGACCGTTCTGGGCCGTGGCTCGAACCCCGCCGACATCACCGCCGCACTGGGGTTCTTCCTCGACAGCCCCGGCGTCACCGGCCAGTTCATCGCGGTCGACGGTGGCCAGCATCTCGGCTGGAAAACCCCCGACGTTCTGGGCGTGGAATAGGCTTTCCAAGACGACCCAGCGTCAACTTGTCCACTTCTCACGCATTTGTCACACCGCCGTCATGATTCACTTGGGATTTCAGGGATTTGCATCAGACAAGAAAATCTTTCCCGTAAAATCAACAAGTTGATAATATGCCTAAAAAATAGGCAACTTCAAGAACCGGGCCGAAAACAAGGGAAATTCCGCACTCTCGAAATCTTCTCCTCAAACTTATCCCCAGATTCCGTGGACAGCTTTGCTCTTGCCACAAGCCCCCTTCGATGGCAGCCCAATCCGAGAATCGACAGGTTGTAGACCATGGATGAAAACCCCCGCAGCGGACATGAGGTGATCCAGGATTATCTCCGCACCCTCGACGGCTCGCCGGGGGTCTACCGGATGCTGAACGCCGCTTCCGAGGTGCTGTACGTCGGCAAGGCGCGCAACCTGAAGGCGCGGGTCACAAATTATGCTCGCCCTGGCGGTCATTCCGGTCGTATCGCCCGGATGATCTTCGAGACCGCCTCGATGATGTTCCTGACCACGCGGACGGAACTGGAGGCGCTGCTTCTTGAACAGAACCTGATCAAACAGCTGAAGCCGCGCTACAACGTCCTGCTGCGCGACGACAAGAGCTTTCCGAACATCCTGATCTCGGCCGAACACCCCTATCCGCAGATCAAGAAGCATCGCGGGAAGAAGTCGGAAAAGGGCGCCTATTTCGGACCCTTCGCATCGGCGGGCGCGGTGAACCGCACGCTGAACCAGTTGCAGAAGGTGTTCCTGCTGCGGAACTGCTCTGATTCGATGTTCGAATCCCGCACCCGCCCCTGCCTGCAATACCAGATCAAGCGCTGCTCCGCCCCCTGCGTCGCCAAGATCAGCGTTCAGGGCTATGCCGACCTCGTCGCCGACGCGACCCGCTTTCTGGAGGGCAAGACCACCTCGGTCCAGGCCGACCTTGCCCGCGATATGGCCCAGGCCTCCGAGGCGATGGAATTCGAACGCGCCGCCGCCCTGCGTGACCGGATCAAGGCCCTGACCCAGATCCAGCAATCACAGGGCATCAACCCGCAGGGTGTGGCCGAGGCGGATGTGGTGGCACTGCATCTGGAACATGGGCAAGCCTGCGTGCAGGTCTTCTTCATCCGCGCCAACCAAAGCTGGGGCAACCGCGATTTCTACCCGAAGACCGGGGCTGGCGCAGAGGAGCCCGAGATCATGGAGGCTTTCCTCACCCAGTTCTACGACGACAAGGAACCCCCGCGCCTTCTCCTCCTCTCCCACCCCGTTGAAAACCCCGACCTGGTGGCCGAGGCCCTTGCCGCGAGGGCGGGACGCAAGGTGGAGCTTGCGGTGCCGCTCCGTGGCGAGAAAGCGGAGCTGGTGGAAAACGCCACCCGCAACGCCCGCGAAAGCCTGGCCCGCCGCATGGCCGAGTCGACCACGCAGAACAAGCTTCTCACCGGCCTTGCCGAGGCCTTCGACCTTGACGCCCCGCCACAGCGGATCGAGGTTTACGACAACTCCCACATCCAAGGGACCAACGCGGTGGGCGGCATGATCGTCGCGGGCGCCGAAGGCTTCCTGAAATCGCAATACCGCAAGTTCAACATCAAGTCCGAGGCCGGAGCCAACTCCGACGACTTCGGCATGATGAAGGAAGTCCTGACCCGCCGGTTTGAGCGCCTGCTGAAGGAAGACCCCGAACGCAAGACCGACATGTGGCCCGATCTGTTGCTCATCGACGGCGGTGCGGGGCAGGTGTCAGCCGTGGCGGAAATCATGTCGGAGCTGGGGGTCGAGGACATTCCGATGGTCGGCGTCGCCAAGGGCATCGACCGCGATGCCGGGAAAGAGGAATTCCACCGCCCGGGTGAGCGCCCCTTCGCCTTGCAACGCAACGACCCCGTCCTCTACTTCATCCAGCGCCTGCGCGACGAGGCCCACCGCTGGGCCATCGGCGCCCACCGCGCCAAGCGGGCGAAAGCCGTGAGCCTGACCCCGCTGGACGACATCCCCGGTATCGGAGCCATGAGGAAACGCGCCCTCCTCCAGCATTTCGGCAGCGCCAAGGCCGTGGCGCGCGCCGGGCTTGCCGATCTGCGGGCGGTGGACGGAATTTCCGAGGCGATGGCCAAGACGATTGCGGATTACTTCTCGGCGAAGGGGTGATGAAGGTTGCTTCCTCAGGAGGCGACCGCGCACGGAAGTTCCTTCACCAGACGCGGCTCCCCGAATCTATGAATTGGGAGCTATCGTTCGCTATAGCCTTTCCCCGCCATGATTTTCGGCCGACATTTCTCAATCCTTCGGGTGCGGGTTTCGGATTGTTTGGCCTCAAGGAAATGCAGAACATAACCGCGCTGTCGTCCCGGTGTCAGCTCTTCGAACGCTTCCGCCAATTTCGTGTCACTGTCCAAGGCGTCGCGTAGCTCGTCGGGATATTCAAGATTATCCTTCTCTCCGAACTCTACCCTCAGCCCGTTATGTTCTGCCCGAATTGCCTTTTGGATAAAGCTTTTGATCTCTTCCTGGTTGTCTGCAATCTCTGTCAAGCTTTTGAAGCGAAGCTGGCGCATGGCTTGCGAGTGTTTGCCGGGCTGGATCAGCACCCCGTCCTCGTCTTCCAGCAGCGATCCCTTGAAGAACCCAAGGGCGCAATGGCTCTTCATGCCATAGATGATTACGACATTGCTGCCCTTGAAGCTGTAACAGAGCTTTCCCCATTTGACATGCTCTTCGAGACCGCAATCGAGGATCAGGGCGCGAAGCTTTTCGCGTTCGAGCTGCCAGCTCCTCTTGTTCAGCAGCGCCCTGACCTCGAACCCAATTGCCATGTGGAGCCTTTGCAACGGAGTCAGTGTGGGGCGATGAAGAGCCGTCCGAGAGCGATCACCGCACAGACCGCCGCGACGCCCAACCAATAATACATCGGGCCATAGTCTGCCGCGCTCGCCCGAAGGTGAAGCCCGGAAAAGGCCAGCATTTCGACGGCAATCCCGAGAGCTGCAAATGGCACCAGCCAGCCCAGTGACGGTGCAAGCGCCGGGACAACCAACCCGACAGCGCAGATCAGTTCCAAGGGGATGAGGATCATCCATCCAGTGTGCGGGATTGCGTTCAGCGTTTGCACAGACTGTTCCGAGTTGAAGAGTTTCCAGCCGGCGCCGATGGCCGTGTGCAGTGCAAGCAGGGCCTGAAGGATCCAAAGAATTATGTTCACCGGGCACTTCCCTGTTCTGCGGCATGGTTGAGATCTGCAACCACCTGTTCCAGTTTGTCGAGGAATCGATCCCAGCCAGCGATGGCCCCGCGATAGGCCAGGTCCTGATCGGGTCTGAAGCCCGTCTGCTCCATCCTCAGACGTGTGCCGGTTTCGGTTTCCGTCAGAGTCCAGGTTACGATGCTTTCCAGCCCGTGCGCCTCCCAAGAATAGGAGAGGGACTCATTCTGCTCAACTGCCAGGACTTCGCAGGAGACCGTTCCCCATTCGGCATTAAGTTCGAAACGGTGGCCCGGTTCCGCTTTGAAATCGCTCTTCATCAGCCACTCCTCGATGAGTTGCTTTTGCGTCAGCGCGCGCCAGACCTTTTCGCGCGAGTGTTTCAGGTCACGCTCCTTCACCACGCTGCGCGTGCTTTTGTTGATATCCGTCACTGATCCATCCTTTTCAAAAGGTCTTCGATGCCATCGAGTTTCACGTCCCAGAACCGGCTCATGCGCTGGGTCCAATCGACCAATGGGGCAAGGGCCTCGACATGCGCGGCGTAATGCGTCTGGCGTCCGCTCTGCCGCCCGCTCACGAGGCCAACCTGTTTCAGGATGCCAAGGTGCTTCGAAACTGCCGGCTGTGACACCCCGGCGTATTCCGTCAGGGCAGCTACGGTCTTCTCACCATCAAGGCAAAGCCGTTCGAACAATGCCCTGCGCGTGGGGTCGGACAGGGATCGGAAGACTGCGTCATGTGTATGAGACACTATGTATAACTCCATGGTTATATGTTACTCATAACTCCCGACTTATGGGTTGTCAACTTGGAACCAGGATGGAAGCAGGACCCAATCAGAGGGCAAGACAGCCCCTTGTCGGCGTCCGATTTTGGGCCTCTCGGCTGCGTCGGCCTGCCGCTTCCACCTTGATGGCGTGATAAATCGTGTGAGTGTCGGGCCTTCTGGCGCAGCAACCCATGGACGGGTTCACCCGCAGCCAAGCCACGACCAAGGACGACTGCAGTCCCTGCCGCATTGATCGAATGGGAGACAGCAGCCGATGCATGCTGCCCTGCGAAGCGGTGTTTCAACACCTGCCACCTTGGCACAGCGTTGCCGCCAGCGGGGGCGTCCGCCCTGTCGCTCGTCCGGGCGGCAGCAACATCCCTCCGGGCATATTGCCGTCGCACGCCGCGCATATGCCGACACCTTGCTCCAATATGCCGGTTGCATTTTTTTGCATCTCTCCATCGTAATTTCCCCAACAACAAGGGAGTGTCACAATGACCATGAAACGCGCTATTTTCGGTGCTTTTGCATCTCTGTTACTGCTATCATCGGCTGGAACTGCAGGGCCGGTACTTGACCGCATCAAGTCCACCGGCGTGATCAAGGTTTCGACAGCGGGAACCTGGCCACCCCAAAGCTTCATCAATGACAAGAACGAACTTGATGGCTTCGATGTCGACGTTGCCAAGGAAATTGCCAAGCGGCTTGGTGCCAACGTCGAGTTTGTCACGCCCGAGTGGTCAGTGATCACTGCCGGTCACTGGATGGATCGCTGGGATATGTCCGTTGGCTCCATGACGCCCACGAAAGCCCGGGCGGAAGTATTGTCGTTTCCAGGCATCTATTATTATACGCCCGCAGCATTTGCGGTGCACGCAGAGGCCAAAATCACTGACAAAGCCGAATTGAACGGCAAAACGATTGGTGTGGTCGCTCCATCGACGTTCGAACAGTATCTGAACGGCGATCTGGTGATCGACGCCGAAGGCACGCCAGAGATCACTTACGATGTGAAACCGACAACAGTCGTCACCATGCCCAACAACCAGCAGATCTTCGACGATCTGCGCCTTGGGGATGGCGTGAGAATGGACGGCCTCTTGGACTCGCTGCCGGCCATCAACGATGCAATCAAGAACGGATATCCCATCAAGGTGGTCGGGACACCTGCATTCTATGAGCCTTTGGCCGTTGCCATTGACAAGGGCGATCCAGAGTTCAACGACGCTCTGGCCACCATCATCAGCGACATGCACGCTGATGGCACGATGACCACGCTGTCGATGAAATGGTACGGGTTCGACTACTCGAAAACCAGCTCGGAATAGGCAGACGTAAAGCTCGCACGGCCAGCAATCTCGATGGATTGCTGGCCGTTTCTTGATACGGCGGGCCAAGACCCGCAGCACATTTAGGGCTTAAGGCGATATAATGCTTCCTGACACACCTCAGCGGAAAAATCGACACCGTGGAAAACTCATTGCCACTGCGATGTTTGCGCTGACCCTTCTGGCGATGAAGCTCCTGGGAATTGACTACGATTTCATGCGCCGGGCCTTGGAACTGGATACATCGCCGACCACTCAGGCTGGTTCGACATTGACCCTTCTAGGGCTGTTTGCCGCCAATGCCTACATCGTCAGCTTGCTGCCGCGGACGACGCAGATGGTGATTGTCTGGATAGAGTTGCTTGCTTTAGTGGTGTTGTTTTTCATGAATTTCAACCTTAGCCTGACATTCATGATCAGCAAGCTGCCGGTCATGCTGATGCGCGGGGCTTTGACAACCCTTGGAATTTCGCTTCTTTCGATCACCATAGCTTCGATGATCGCCTTTCTCGGCGCGATCGCAAAACTGTCGCAGAATGGGATGATTTCCGGGGCAGCGACATTCTACACATCCCTGTTTCGTGGCGTGCCCCTTTTGATGCAGATCTATATGATCTATATGGGGCTTCCGCAGCTTGGATATGTGATTGACGCCGTGCCGGCGGGGATTGCGGCCCTTTCACTTTGCTATGGTGCCTACATGACCGAGATCGTCAGAGCGGGCATGCAATCAATCAGCAGAGGGCAATGGGAAGCCGCACGTTCGCTTGGCCTTAGCCCGTTCAGCGTCTTGTCGAAAGTTATTCTGCCACAGGCGATCCCGCTGGTTATTCCACCAATTGGCAACCAGTACATTTCAATGCTCAAGGATTCCTCACTCGTTTCGGTCATCGGCATCTGGGAGCTGATGTATCTGTCCAGAAACCTCGGTTCAAAGACGTTTCAGCATCTTGAAATGTTGGTGCTGGCGGCTCTGATCTACTGGTTCATGTCGATCATTCTGGAGTTTGCACAACGCAAGCTCGAACTCAAATTCTCACCTCATAAACCGAACGCAAAATGAAAACTCAAGAGCAAGATTGCCCCGTCATTACGGTGAAGAATGTCGGAAAGTGGTATGGAACCTTTCAGGCCCTACGCGATGTGAGTTTTACCGTGAAAGCCGGAGAGCGAGTGGTCATCTGCGGGCCGTCGGGTTCTGGCAAGTCGACGATGATCCGATGCCTCAACCGGCTTGAGACATTTCAAGACGGCGAAATCAGCGTTGACGGCCGGGCACTGGGCGATGACATGGTTGGCGTCCAGGCGCTCAGGGCCGATGTCGGGATGGTCTTTCAGAGTTTCAACCTCTTTCCGCACCTTACCGTTCTGGAAAACCTTATCCTGTCGCCCATGACGGTCAGGGGCTTGCCACGCACCGAGGCCATCAGGGACGCCCGTCTGCTTTTGGAGCGCGTGCGGATTCCGGAGAAAGAAGGGAAGTACCCCAATCAACTGTCCGGTGGGCAACAGCAACGGGTCGCTATTGCGCGCGCGCTCTGCATGAATCCGCGTATCATGCTGTTCGATGAGCCCACCTCTGCGCTTGATCCTGAAATGGTGTCGGAGGTTCTGGATGTGATGGTCGAATTGGCTCAAAGTGGGATGACTATGATCTGCGTGACTCACGAGATGGGTTTTGCCCGAAAAGTCGCGGACAAGGTCATATTCTTCGATCACGGCTCAATAGTTGAGGAGGCTGTTCCTGAGCATTTCTTCGGTACTCCGAAAAGCGAGAAGCTGAAGCTCTTCCTGGGCCAGATATTGCGGTAGATCCCGAATGGAGAGTCGACCTATTCCCATCGCAGAATGATATGGGTCGTCACTTTGGCCACAGTCGGCATTTCCGAAATCGTGTTGCGGATCGTATTCAGCTCCTCTGACGTATGCGTGACAAGATGCGCGAGCAGGTCGATTTCGCCAGCAAGCGATGCACAGCTTTGAACGCCTGGGATTTCAAGTATTGCCTTGGCTGTAAGGATCGACGGCGTGCTGCTTAGAACAACGAACAGCATTGCTTCGACTGAGCTGTCGAGCTTGCCGAGCTTTGCATGATACCCTTGGATCGTCCCCTCCTTCTCCAGTCTAGCCAGCCGTTCACCAAGCGTACTGCGCGCAACTCCCGCAGCATTCGCCAGTGATTTCATACTCATACGAGCGTTCTTCTGAAGCGCGGACAGGATGAGCTGGTCGATCGGATCAAATTTTCTCATGGCGGGACTCCGTTCCCGGTACGCATAGCACAGAGGTGGTCGCAATGG
>Ga0073904_10004132_pt1 | contig 10837 bp, 7 predicted proteins | sample KloWWTrecipitate_FD_66668 | JGI IMG/M metagenome (GOLD analysis project Ga0073904, IMG submission 66668) | Active sludge microbial communities from Klosterneuburg, Austria, studying microevolution and ecology of nitrifiers - Klosterneuburg... | ecosystem: Engineered > WWTP > Aerobic digester >... | reverse complement strand
CTGCCGGTGCGACGTCGCGTCCGGCGTTATGAATCGTTTCATGCCGACTGCTCGGCGTCAACCCTCCGGTCGGCGCCGCCGAGGAGGACGGCGCCGACCGGGTGCTCAGGTGACGGTCAGAGCATCGAGCGGTACAGCGCCTCGATCTGCTCGACGCTCGCCGGGCGCGGGTTGCCGCCGGCGCAGACGTCGTCGAACGCCGACTGCGCGAGCGCCGGCAGGTCGGCCTCGGTGGCGCCGATCTCGCTGATCCGCGTGGGGTTGCCCAGGTCGCGCGTCAGGGCCGCGACGGCCTCGACGGCCGCGGTGCGCACCTCGTCGAGCGGCAGCGTGGCAGCGCCCTCGACGCCGAAGGCCGCGGCGATGTCGCGGAACCGCTCCCCCGTCGCCTCGGCGTTGAAGGCCATCACCGGCGCCAGCAGGATGCCGTTGGCCACGCCGTGCGGCGCGGAGTAGAACGCGCCGAGCGGGTGGGCCATCGCGTGCACCAGGCCGAGCCCGACGTTGGAGTAGCCCATCCCGGCCACGTACTGCGCCAGGGCCATGCGCTCCATGGCCGCGCCGTCGCCGTCGGCCGCGGCCTTGAGCGATGCCGCGATGACCTGGATGGCCTTGAGGTGGAACAGGTCGGACAGCTCCCACGCGCCGGCGGTCGTGTAGCCCTCGATGGCGTGCGTCAGCGCGTCGAGGCCGGTCGCGACCTTGAGCGAGCGCGGCGCCGTGGCCATCATCTCGGCGTCGACGACGGCCAGGACGGGGATGTCGTGCGGGTCGAAGCAGACGAACTTGCGCTGGCGCTCGGTGTCGGTGATGACGTAGTTGATCGTCGTCTCCGACGCCGTGCCCGCGGTCGTGGGGATCGCGACGATCGGCACCGATGGGTTCTTGGTCGCGGCGCCGCCCTCGAGCGAGCGCACGTCGGCGAACTCGGGGTTGGCGACGATGATGCCGACCGCCTTGCACGTGTCCTGGGGCGACCCGCCGCCGACGGCGACGAGCACGTCGGCGCCCGAGGCCCGGAACGCGGCGACGCCGGCCTGGACGTTGGCGATCGGCGGGTTGGGTGCCACGTCGGAGAAGACCTCGTACGGGAACCCGGCCGCGTCGAGCAGGTCGGTGACGCGCGCGGTGACGCCGGTCTCGACGAGCACGGCGTCGGAGACCACGAGGGCCTTGGTGAAGCCGCGACGCACGAGCTCGTCGGGCACCACCGCGACGGAGCCCGCCCCGAAGTAGGCGGTCTGGTTCCAGATCATCCGGTACGGCACGGTGCATCCTCCTGGGCGACGGTGACGAGGTGACTCCTCGTCGTGAATCGTTTCAGACTCGCGAGCCGTCAGCGTCGGACGAAGGTCCCGCCGCCGGTCAGGCCGTGGCCGGTCAGGCCGTGGCGCGGCTGGAGGCCCGCACGATGAGCTCCGGCTGGAACACCACGTGCTCGACGGCCGCCTCGTCCCCGCGCGCCAGCAGCAGCTCCGCTGCCCGGAAGCCCATCTCGTGGGTGGGCTGGCGCACGGAGGTCAGCGGGACGGCGAGCTCGCTCGCGATGTCGATGTCGTCGTAGCCGACGACGGCGACGCGCTCGAGCAGCGCCGTGCCGCCCAGCAGCCGCAGCGAACGCTGCACGCCCACCGCGACGAGGTCGTTGACGCAGAACACCGCCTCGGGCGGCTGCCCGTCCGCCACCGCGACCAGCGCCCGCAGCGCGGCGTCACCACCCGCGGCGTCGAGCGACGTCAGCGTCACCTCGTGCACCACGTCGGCCGGGTCGAGACCGGCCTCGCGCACCGCGAGGTCCACCCCCGCGCGGCGGTCCGCGCACTGGCGGATGGAGTGCGGACCGTTGAGGAAGACGATCCGGCGGTGGCCCCGGTCCAGCAGGTGCCGGGCGGCCATCGCGCCGCCGGCCTGGTCGTCCACGGACACCGAGGAGATCTCGTCGAGGGACGACGGTGCGTCGAGCAGGACCACGCGCACTCCGCGCCGCTGGAGGCGTTGCAGGTGGTCCAGGTCCTGGGTGGTCGGCACCACGAGCATCCCCACGACGCCGTGCTCCTCGAAGAGTCGCAGGTACTTCGCCTCGCGCGCAGGGTCGTCGTCGGAGCTCGCGAGCATGAGGGTGTGGTCGTCCAGCGCGAGGCGGTCCTCGATCCCCCGGGCCACCTCGGTGAAGAACGGGTTGCGGATGTCCAGCAGGATCGCGCCGACGGTCGTGATGGTGCCGGCCCGCAGCTGGCGGGCGACGCCGTTGGGCACGAACGACAGCTCGGCGATCGCCGCCTCGACGCGCTCACGGGTCGCCGGCGCGACGATCTCGGGCCGGTTGAGCACGTTGGAGACCGTCCCGACGGCGACGCCGGCCAGCCGGGCGACGTCGCTGATGGACGCGCGGCGGTGGCGCTGCTCGGTGCTCACCCGCGCATCCTCGCAGACCGCGCGGGCACCGATCGTTCAGCGGCGCGCGCGCCGCTCACCCCGCCCGCGCGCGGCCTTGTCCAGCGCGTCGACCCCGAGCACCACACCCGCCGAGGCGATCGCGACGGCCCAGCCGGCGAACCCGGGCGGCCGGTGGCCCAGGACGACGGCGAGCGCGGGGACGAACAGCGCCACGACGGAGAACGCCCCCTCGATCGACGCGGCGGGCAGGAGCAGGCGGTTGGTCGTCCAGCCGAGCGCCCACGGGGTCCGCGACGCGCTCCGGCACGCGAACGCGTTGGCGGTCTGCCCGATGACGACGGTCGCGAACGCGGCCCCGGACGCGGCGGCGAGCACCGCCCCTGCGGGAAAGGCCTCCCCCGGCCGCCAGCCCGCGGCGAGGAACGTCGCGAAGAACGCCGCCATCGCGAGGACGGCCTCGGTGGGCCCCAGCAGGCCGAACGCACGGCGCAGCACCCCGCGGTCGAGCAGCCGGCCGGAGACCGGCGGGCGCTCGAGCAGGTGCCGGCCGGGCGGCTCGGCGCCCAGCGCCACGGCGGACAGGGTGTCCGTGCCGAGGTCGAGCGCGAGGATCTGGAGCACGCCCAGCGCCAGCGGGACGTTCCCGCCGGACAGCCCCCACACCATGAAGGGTGCGAGTTCTGCGACGTTGTCGGACAGGTGGTAGGTGAGGAACCGGCGGATGTTGACGAACGTCGCGCGGCCCAGCTCGATGCCGGCGACCACCGACGCGAAGTGGTCGTCGAGGAGCACGAGGTCAGCGGCCTCGCGCGCCACGTCGGTGCCCGAGGCGCCCATCGCGATCCCGATGTCGGCCTCGCGCAGCGCCGGACCGTCGTTGACCCCGTCGCCGGTCATCGCCACGACGTGCCCGCGCGCCCGCAGCGCCCGGGCGATGCGCAACTTGTCCTCGGGCGCCACGCGCGCCACGACGACGCCGTCGTGGTCGAGCAGCTCCCCCAGCGCCGCGTCGTCCGCCGGCAGGTCCGCGCCCACGAGCACCGGGTCGTCCGGCCGGCGCAGGCCCACCTGGGTGCCGATCGCGGCCGCCGTGACGGGGTGGTCGCCGGTGATCATCGCGACGGCGACCCCGGCCCGGCGGCACGCGGCGAGGGCCTCGGCGACGTCGGTGCGCGGCGGGTCCTGCAGCCCGACGAGCCCGTAGAGCTCGAGCCCCCGCTCGGCGATCGCGACCACCGTCGGGGTGTCCGACCCGGCGGGTCGGCCCGCCACCGCGAGCACCCGCAGGCCCCGCGCGCTGAGCAGCTGGGCTGCCTCGACGGCGCGCGTGCGCTGGTCCGCGTTCGTGCACAGCGGCAGCACGGAGTCCGGCGCACCCTTGGTGACGACCTCGCCGTCGGCGACCACGGACATCCGCCGCCGGTGGGGGTCGAAGGCGAAGGCGATGTCCGAGGACGAGCGCGCGCGCGGGGTGTCGGTGTCCAGGCCGAGGCGTCGCGCGAACGTGTCCAGCGCGGCCTCCATGGGGTCGCCGTGCGCACGCCAGGTCCCCTCGTGCGGCTCGGCGTACCCGCGTGAGCACCGCGCCCCGGAGCGCGCGAGCCGCTCGAGCGCCTCGCGAGCACCGCGGTCCGCACCGTCGGCGTCCCGCAGCTCGACGTCGGCCGTCGGCTGGTACCCCGGGGTCGCGACGCGCGCGGCCCCCACCGGCGTCCACGCCTCGACGACCGTCATCTCGTTGCACGTCAGCGTGCCGGTCTTGTCGGTGCAGACGAACGTCACGCTGCCGAGCGTCTCGACCGCGTCGAGCGTGCGGACCAGCACGTTGCGGTGGGCCATCTGTTCGGCGCCCCAGGCCAGCGCGAGGGTCACAGTGGGCAGCAGGGCCTCCGGTACCAGCGCGACGGTCACTCCGAGGGCCAGCTCGAACCCGCGCGCGAGCGGCTGACCGAGCGCCACGGTCAGCACCACGAAGCCCAGCCCCACGCCCACCGCGATGAGGCCGATCCCCCGCACCACCCGGCGCAGCTCGAGGGTCAGCGGCGTGGGGTGGTCCGTGACCAGGGCGGTCGACCGCGCGATCCCGGCCAGCCGTGTCCCGGTCCCGGTCGCGGTGACCAGCGCCTCTGCCGTGCCCTCGACGACGAAGGTGCCCGCGTGGAGGGTGTCGCCGACGTCGAGCCCTGTCGGCTCGCTCTCCCCCGTCAGCGTGGAGGTGTCGACGAGCAGCACGTCGGCGATGATCACCCGTGCGTCCGCCGGTACCCGGTCCCCCGCCTCGAGGACGATGACGTCGCCGCGCACCACCTCAGGCGCGTCCAGCCGGCGCACCACGCCGTCGCGACGCACCGCGACGCGCACGGGCAGCAGGCGGCGCAGCATCTCGGCCGCGCGGTCCGCGCGACGCCCCTGCGCGAACGAGAACAGCGCGTTGGCGACGATCACCGCGACGACGGCGACGGACAGCTGCGGCAGGTGCGCGAACCAGGCCAGCACGGCGGCGGCCCACAGGAGCAGCGCGAAGGCGTGCACCAGCTGGGCGGCAAGGCGGCGCAGCGTGGAGGGCCGGGCGGGCGGCGGCAGGGTGTTGGGGCCGTCCGCGGCGAGGCGCTCTCCGGCCTCGCGCGCGGTCAGGCCGGAGCGCTCGCGCTCACGGCTCGCCGCCAGGTCGACATACGATCCCGCACCGACCCCCATGGTCGCTGCCTCCCCGGGCGGACGTCCCGTGGCTCCCGCCCACCTCCCACGGTGCGCCTGCTCCGGGCGTCACCGCAGGGGCGAAGGTCCCGCCCCGTCCCGCGGTGCGGCGGCCGCCTACCGCAGCAGCCCGCGCGCCAGGGCCGTCGGGGCGCTGGGTGCCAGGGGCAGACGCTGGAGCAGCACGGCGTGGATCGAGTGGTAGAGGTCGGGCCGGCCGGGCCACACCGTGCCCGCCGGGCGGTTGGCGGGGTCGAGCTCGTGACGCCACGAGCCGTCGTCGTCGACGAGGTGCCCGACGGCGTAGTCCCACCAGGTCCGGTACCACGCGTCGTAGGCCGGGTCCCCGGTCGCGGCGGACAGGGCCGCGGCGGCGGAGATCGCCTCGGCGGCCACCCAGTGCATGCGCTGGCGCACCACGGGCACCCCGGACCAGTCGGTCGTGTAGACGAACCCGTCCGCTCCGTCTGCGGCCCAGCCGTCCGCGACGGCCCGGGCGAACAGCTGCTTGGCGCCGTCGAGCAGGCTCTCCGGCGCCGCGTCGCCCAGTGCGGCGCGCACGTGCAGCGCCAGTCGCGCCCACTCCAGCCCGTGGCCCACCGTCGCGCCGTACGGCTCGAAGGGGTGGTCGGGCTGGTCGCGGTGGTGCTCGAGCAGCGGGGTCCACGCCGGGTCGAAGTGCTCGGGGATCCGCCACGCGTTGCCCGCGGCCCACCCCAGCACCGTCGACGTGATCCGCGCCGCCCGCTCCAGCCACCGCGCGTCCCCGGTGGTGTCCGCGGCCGAGAGGAGGGCCTCGACGGCGTGCATGTTCGCGTTGACCCCGCGGTAGTCGCTGAAGGTCGACCAGTCCGCCACGGCGGAGTCCCGGTGCAGCCCGGGGCCCTCCTCCCAGAACCGCTCGTCCAGCACCGCCAGCGCCTCGTCGAGCAGCTCCCTCGCCCCCGGCACCCCGGCCATGGTCGCGCTGGACGACGCGAAGACGACGAACGCGTGCGCGTAGGCCGCCTTGGTCTCGTCCCGCTCGTCGGCCGGGCCCAGCGAGGCGAACCAGCCGCCGTTGACGTCGTCGCGCAGTCGGCCCCGCAGCCCGCCGATCGCCGCTGCTGCCAGCGGCCGGCACCCCGGCAGCCCCGCAAGGTGACCCAGGCTGTACACGTGCGCCATGCGCGCCGTGATCCACGTCGCGACGGGCCGCGACGCGTCGGGTGCGCCGACGTCGTCGAGGTACCACGCGCCGCCCTCCGGATGGGCGAACCCGCGCGCGAACCGGAGCTGTGCCGCCGTCTGCCCCCGCAACCACTCCCGGTGGTCGGGCTGCTCGATCCAACGGGCCCGACGGCTCGGGTGGCTCTCGGCTGTGCTCGACATGTCAGTGCCTCTCTGCGTGCGCCGTGACGCGCTGGTCGGACCGGACCGTACGACAGGGACCATCTGCGGCCCTCAGCCTTGCTCCTCGGCCAGCACCTTGACCACCCCGCCGACGAAGGCGTCGCCCAGCCCGATCGTCGTCGGGGTCCGGGTCGGCGGGACGACACCGGGCTCGCACACCACGCCGGCCTCCTCGAGCAGCGCGACCACCCGCAGGCTGCGGGGGTCGCTCGGCCAGGTACCGGCCTCGCGGTACCGCTCCGGACCGATGGTGTCGCCGTAGGCGTACCGGGCGCTCGCCATCGCGATGCCGCCCCGCAACGCCGCCCGGTAGGCCTGCGCGTCGGGGCCGACGGCGAGCGACCACCAGCGCGTGTGGACGATCAAGGTCCGTGCGCCGACGAGGCCACGCACCTCGGTGGCCGCCCGGGTGACCTCGGCCGCGTCGAGCAGGTCGACGCGGCGGGCGAGGTACCCCTGCAGCTCGTCCTCGTTCATGCTCACGACGTCGACGTGCGCCGCCATCGCGCGGACCACCCGCAGGGCCAACGCCGCGACGTGGTAGCCGGCGTCCTCGCCCTGGGTGCAGTCGCCGACGATGGCGTAGGCCACCCCCTCGTCGGCCGCGAGGTGGAACCGCTCCTCGATGGTCGCGGCCGGCAGGCCGACGACCGCCTTGACGCCGAGGCCGAGGTGGCGCGTCGGCGGCGCGGTTCGCAGCCCGGCCGCCCTGGCAAGGAACGAGTTCACGCCGTCGGCCGCGACGACCACGTGGGCGCGCAGCTCGTCCTGCCCAGCGCGGACCCCCACGACGCGGCCGCCCTCCTGCAGGACCTCGTCGACCCGGACCCCCGGCATGAGGAAGACGCCGACCTCCTCGCACCGCTCGGCGATCCAGGCGTCGAGCCGGGCGCGCAGGACGGTGACCGCGTTGGTCGGCTCGGCCAGTCGCGCGTCGTGGTAGTCGATCCCGACCGACGAGGACCCGTTGAGGAACTGGATGTAGTTCCGCGTGATCCGCCGTTCGACCGGCGCCGCCTGGAGCAGGTCGGGGAAGACCTCCTCCAGGACGCGCGAGTACAGGACGCCACCGGAGAGGTTCTTGGAGCCGGGCGCCTCGCCGCGCTCGATGACGACGACCGAGCGACCGCGCTGGGCGAGGCGGTACGCCGTCACCAGACCGGCGATCCCCGCACCGACGACGATCACGTCGAAGTCCGGCTCCGCCACCTCGGCCGGCGCCGGGTCCGCACCCTGCGCGGCGCTCCCGTCGGTCATGACAGCGCCTCGGTGAGTGCGGGGACGATCGCGTACAGGTCGCCGACGACGCAGTAGTCCGCCTCGGCGAAGTACGGGCAGTCCTTGTCGGCGTTGATGGCGACGATCGTGCCCGCCCCGCGAGCGCCCACGGTGTGCTGCAGCTGACCGGAGACCCCGACCGCGACGTAGAGGTCGGGCCGCACGTGCTGGCCGGTCACGCCGACGTACCGGTCACGCGCGTACCAGCCGAGCCCCTCGGCAAGGGGCCGGGAGCACGCCGCCTCCGCCCCGAGCGCGGCCGCCAGCGCATCGAGCATCACCAGGTCGGCCTGGCTCTTCACGCCGCGGCCGGCCGAGACGATCCGGCTCGCCCTGGTCAGGTCGACCGCGGCCCGCGTGACCGGACGGTCCTCGACGACGGTCACGCCGGGCAGGGGCTCAGCTGACGTCTCGGTCACCGGCACCCCGGCGCCGGCCTCGACGGCGGGGCCGCCGTCGACGACCACCACCGCGGTCCCGGTCACCACGTCGGTCTCCTGCGCGATGCCACCGAAGACCGACCGCGTGAGCTCGACCGAGCCGTCGGACACCCGCACGGCGCTGACGAGGGTGAAGGCCGGTGCGCCGAGCGCAGCGACGACCGCGCCGGCCAGCACGCGCTCGGCCGGACGTGCGGCGGCGAGGACGAGGTCGGGCGCCGCCTGCGCGACGACCCGGGCCACGGCGTGGGCGTAGGCCTCCAGCGGGATCCCCGTGGACGGCTCGCCCAGCCAGACCACCGCGTGCACGCCGCTGGCGGCGACGGCGTCGGCGACGGCGCGGTGGCCCACGACGACGGCCGTCGTGGTGGTCCCGGCCGCCAGCGCGACGAGGTCGCCGATCCGGGTGTCGCCGGCGACGAGGATGCAGGTGCTGCTCATGTCGATCTCCTTGTTCTCGTGCGCTCGCTCAGATGACCTTGTCGGCGCGCAGGGCGGCGACGAGCTCGGCGGCGGCGGCGGCCGGGTCGGACCCGTCCAGGACCCTGCGCGTGCGGGCCTTCATCGCCGGGGGCGCCGTCGCGAGCACCGTGAGCGGGTCAGCAGGGGGCGAGGCGATCTCCACCACCGCGGTGGGCTTCTTCCCGGCGGCGAGGATGTCCTTCATCCCCGGGACGCGCGGGACGGCGGCGTCACCGGCCAGGGCCAGCACAGCGGGCCCGGTCACCCGCAGGGTCTGCGCGCCCGTGTCCAGCACGCGGCCCACCGTGAGGTCCCCGACGGTGCCGGTGACCGAGGTGACGTCGGTCAGGACGGGCCAGCCCAGCACCGCCGCGAGGACGCCGGGCACCATCTGGGCACCGAGGTCCTGCGAGGCGTCGCCGGTGAGGACCAGATCGGCGTCGCCGACCTCCCGCACCAGCGCGGCCAGCGCGGCGGCGGTACGGCCGGCAGAGGCACCCGCGAGCGAGTCGTCCGCGACGATCGCCAGGCGGTCCAGCCCGCGCGAGAGGGCTGTCTTGCGCGCCATGGGGCTGCCGGCGTCCGCGCCTCCGACGGTCACGCCGACGAGCTCGGCCCCGGTGGCGTCCGCCAGCCGGCGGCCCACCTCGATGGCGACCTGGTCGTACTCGGAGAGCGACGCCTTGGCCCGGCTCCAGTCGACGGCACCGTCTCCGGTGACCGACGCGTCCTGGGGGTTGGGCGCCCACTTGTAGGCGACTGCGATCTTCATGGTCCTACTTCCTTCGTCTGGCCCCGCGCGTCGGTCGGCTCGGGTGTCGGCCGGGCGGTGGCGCCGTGCGGACCGACCCGGGCGGGTCGACCCCAGTGCGCCAGGCCCAGGGTGCTGGTCTGGTTGAGCGTCAGGCCCCGGGTCTCCGGCGCCAGCAGCACCGAGACGAGGAGGCCGACGCCCGAGATGGCGGCGCCCGCGAGCAGGGTCGCCTGGGAGCCGTGGGTGAGGAGGAACGACGGGAGCACGTAGGTCGAGACCACGGTGCCGATGCGGCTGAAGGCCATCGCGGCGCCGACGGCGGATGCCCGGATGTCGGTCGGGAACAGCTCGTTCGGGTAGAGCCACTGCAGGTTGCCCGGCCCGCCGGAGAAGAAGGCGTAGGTGGCGAGGCAGAGCACCACCACGCCGGCGCCCGCCGTCGGCAGCGTGCCGAGGGTCGCCAGCGCGGCGGTCATGATCGCGAAGCTCCCGATGAGCAGCTTGCGGCGGCCCCACGAGTTGGCCCAGAACATCGCGGGGATGCAGCCGACCATGAAGAACGTGCCGATGACGATCTGGCCGAGGGTCGCGGTCTGCCGCTCGCCGAAGCCCAGGTCGGTCATGATCTGCGGGCCGAACGTGTAGATGGCGAACATCGGCACCGCCTGGCACATCCAGATCGTCCCGACGAACAGCACCTTGCCGATCTGACCGCGGCGGAACAGCGCGCTGTACGGCGCCGTCTGCGTCGTCTCGGGCTCGAGATCGACGTCGACGCCGAAGATGCGCCGGACGATGGCGGTGGCCTCGTCGACCCGACCCTTGCGGGCCAGCCACCGAGGCGACTCCGGGATGTCCCACCGGCCGACGAGGATGAGCAGGCACGGCACGACGGCCGAGGCCAGCATCCAGCGCCAGCCGCCGTCGACCGAGAGGAGGAGGTACCCGACGAGGAAGGCGACGTTCGCCCCGACGTACCACGCTGCGGCGATGACGCCCATGGAGATCGCGCGGTACCGGCGCGGGGTGAACTCGGCCACGAGCGACGTGGCGATCGGGTAGTCCGCGCCGACCACGATGCCGATGAGGAAGCGCATCGCCACCAGCGCGGCTGCGCTCGGGACGAAGGCCGTCGCCAGCGAGATGACGGCGATCCCGATGATGTCGAGCACGAACATCCGCTTGCGCCCGATCCGGTCCGTCAGCCACCCGCCGATGGACGTGCCGAGGAACAGGCCGACGATCGCCGCGACCCCGACGGCTCCCGTCGCGCGCCCGTCGAGCCCCAGCTCCGGGCCGATCTGGATGAGCGCGACGCCGATGATCGACAGGACGTACCCGTCCAGGAAGGGGCCGCCGCCCGAGAACACGGTGACCCGCTTGAGGAAGGGTGTCATGGCGACGTCGTCGAGCTGCA
>Ga0073904_10004130_pt1 | contig 10840 bp, 8 predicted proteins | sample KloWWTrecipitate_FD_66668 | JGI IMG/M metagenome (GOLD analysis project Ga0073904, IMG submission 66668) | Active sludge microbial communities from Klosterneuburg, Austria, studying microevolution and ecology of nitrifiers - Klosterneuburg... | ecosystem: Engineered > WWTP > Aerobic digester >... | reverse complement strand
GCGCTTGACCTCGAGCCAGACGGCCGCTCGGCCGTCGTACCAGCGCAGGCGGATTTTCGACTTGCGATAGTCGCTGCCGAGCTTCTCCGCCAGCGATTCGAGCCCAGGGCCGTCGAAGTAGATCGTCTCGACGAGGCTCGCGGCGTGCGGCTCCTCGCGACGACAGACCGCCCGGAGGATCGTGCGCGCCACTTCGACCGTGGCGCCGGGGAAGACGAACTTCACCTCGTGGTCGCGGGCGTCTCCGTCAACTTGTGCGAGCTCGGGGCCGGGCACGACCGGATCAGGAGGCGCGGTCGATGGCGAAAGCGAAAGCGAGGTCGTCGATCGGCGCCGGCGAGAGGCCCTCTTCGCCGGGCGCGGCCTGCCACTCGACGGCGAGAGTCTCGCCGGAGATCCAGGCGCGGTGCTGCGCGATCGCGGCCTCGAGGTCCGGCGCGGCGGTGTAGCGCACGCGGATGCGGTCGGCATAGTCGAGGCCGGCATCCTTGCGCGCCGTCTGCAGGCGGTTGACCACTTCGCGGGCGCGGCCTTCGGCGACGAGCTCCGGCGTAAGAAGCGGATCGAGGGCGACGAGGAGCTCGCCGTCGTTGGCGGTGGCCATGCCCTCTTTCTCGATCAGCCGGACCTCGAGATCCTCGGGCAGGAGCACGAGCGCCTCGCCGTCGACCTGGATCTCGATGCGGCCATCGCGCGCCAGGAGCTCTGCGAGCGCGTCACCGTCGGCGGCGAGCAGCGCCGCCTGCGCCGCCTTCATCTTGCCGCCGAGCTTCTTGCCGAGCACGCGGAAGTTGGGCCGCACCTCGTGCGTCACGAAGTCCCCGCGGCGCTCGGCGAAGGCAAGGCTCTTGACGTTGAGCTCGTCCTCGATGAGTGAGCGTACCCTCTCGAGCTGCGACCGCACGTCGACGCCGAAGATCTCCGGCGCGAGCACCAGCGTCGCCGAGGCGAGCGGCTGGCGGTTCTTCAGATCGTGCTCCGCTCGCGCCACGCGCCCGAGGCCGACCAGGCGCTTGGCCAGGCCCATGGCGCCGACAAGCGCGAGAAGGCCGCGATCCTGCTCCAGAATTCCGGTCGTCTCGGGCCAGTCTTCGAGGTGAACGCTCGCCGGAGCTTCCCGGTCCACGGACCGCACGAGGTGCTCGTGCAGCGTCTCGGCGAGAAAGGGCGCGAACGGAGCGATCAGTCGGGCGAGAGTGGTGAGGACCGTGTACAACGTCTGATAGGCAGCTTCCTTGTTCGAGCTTTTTTCGCCCGTGGCACTCCAGAAGCGATCCCGGCTGCGCCGGATATACCAGTTGTTCAGATCGTCGACGAAGGCCTCGAGTCGCCTCGCCGGTTCGGCGATGCGATAGCCCTCGAGGAGCCGTGCAATCTTGTCGATCTCGTCGTCCAGGCGAGCGAGGATCCAGCGATCGAGATCGGGCCGCTCAGCGACAGGAATGGCGCGCCCGGATCCAGCGGATCCGCGCTCTGCGCTCGGCGGGACCCAGCCATCGAGGTTGGCGTAGATAGTGAAGAAAGAGAGCGCGTTCCAGATCGGCAGCTGCAGCCCCTGCGCCGCTTCGCGCACCAGCTTCGCCGAGAACCTCGACGTCTGCTCGGGATCGTTGACGTAGAAGTACCAGCGCATCGCATCGGCGCCGGTCTCGGCGATGACCCCCATCGGATCGACGACGTTGCCCAGGCGCTTCGACATCTTGCGCCCCTGCTCGTCGTTGACGTGGCCCATGACGATGCAGTGCTCGAAAGCGACCGAGTCGAAGAGCGCGCAGGCGAGGACGTGCAGGGTGTAGAACCAGCCGCGCGTCTGGTCGATCGCCTCGGAGATGAAATCGGCCGGGCGGAACTGTCCGCCGGGGGCGACCCTCTCGAGGTTCTCGAACGGGTAGTGATGCTGCGCGAACGGCATCGCGCCGGAGTCGTACCAGGCGTCGATGACGTCGTCGACGCGCCGGAAAACGCCGTTCCTCCCCTGGTCCCTGCAGCCGTAGCACTCCCAGGTGATGTCGTCGATGTTCGGGCGGTGAGGATCGAACTGGGCGCGGTCGTAGAGGTCTTCCGGCACCTTCCTGCCGGCCTCGTGCAGAAGCTCGGCAAAGGAAGAAAAGACGCGTTCGGCGGGGCAGAGGTCGCACTTCCAGATCGGCAGGGGCGTGCCCCAGTAGCGCTTGCGCGACAGCGCCCAGTCGACGACGCCTTCCAGCCAGTTGCCGAAGCGCGCCTTGCCGATCGCTTCCGGATGCCAGTCGATCGTCAGGTTCTTCGCCACCAATCGGTCGCGAATGGCGGTCGTCCGGACGAACCAGCTCTTCGAGGCGAACTGCAGCAACGGCGTGTCGCAGCGCCAGCAGAACGGGTAGCTGTGCTTGTAGCGCTCGGAGTGGAGCAGGAGGTTGCGCTCCTTCAAGTCGCGGGTGATCTCCTTGTCCGCGTCCTTGAACCACATGCCGGCGAAGCGCTCCAACCCCTGCTTGGGCGAGATCTTGCCGTCGGCCTCGACGGTCTTGAACAAGGGCAGCCCGTACTTCTTTCCCGTCGCATAGTCGTCGGCGCCGAAGGCCGGCGCCGTGTGCACCAGGCCGGTGCCGTCGGCGGCGGTGACGTAGTCGGCGGTGACGACCAGCCAGCCGTCTTCGTCGGAGGGCGGCGGTTGCGGAGCGCCGTCGGGATCCTGGCGCTCGTCGAACGGCTCGGTCCGGTAGGGGCGGTCGTAACGGAGGCCCGAAAGCTCCTCGCCGGTGACGCGCGCGAGCGCCGGCTGGTCGCGCAGGTCCCGCCTCTGGCGCTTGCCCTCGACTTCGATCTCGTACGGAATCGGGATCTCGATCCGATCGGCGAAGAGGAGGCGCGCACCCGGGCGGCTCGGATGCTCGACGACGCGATACACGAGGTCAGGATGGACAGCGAGCCCCGAGTGCCCCGGCATCGTCCAGGGGGTCGTCGTCCAGGCGACGAGGTAGAAGTCCGTCGGCACGACGAGCTCTTTGCCGTCGACGGTTTTCAAGCGTCGTCCCGGACGGGCGGGGAACATCACCCAGATCGAGGGATCCTCGATCTCCTTGTAGTTCTGTGCGACCTCGTGCGACGAGAGCGTCGTGCCGCAGCGCGCGCAATAGGGCTGGACTTTGTGGCCTTCGAAGAGCAGTCGCTTGTCGTGCAACTGACCCAGCGACCACCAGACCGACTCGATGTAGCGGTTCGAGTAGGTGAAGTAGGCGTCGTCGAGGTCGATCCAGTAGCCGACGCGCTCCGTCATCGCACGCCACTGGCGCTCGTAGGTCATCACCGAGTCGTAGCAGGCGCGGTTGAACTGGGCGATCGAAGCGCGCGGGTCGCCAGGGACGAGCTGCTCGATGTCGCGCTTGCCGGAGAGGCCGAGCCGCTTTTCGACTTCGATCTCGACCGCGAGGCCATGCGTGTCCCAGCCGGCTTTGCGGGCGACCCGCTTGCCGCGCATGGTCTGGAAACGCGGGAAGAGGTCCTTGACCACACGGGTCAGAACGTGGCCGACGTGCGGCGTGTTGTTGGCGGTCGGCGGGCCTTCGAAGAAGGTGAACTCGCCGGCGCCGTTGTTCTTCTCGACCGAGCGGGCGAAGATGCGCTCACGCTTCCAGAGGTCGAGCACCTCCGCCTCGAGCTGCGGAAACGGGTAGCCCGCGGGCACCCGGGGGAACCTGGGGGTCGTCATCCGGCCGGCAACTGCTCGACGAACGGGGCGATGCGCTCGGCGAAGGCCAGTGCCGCCTCGCTGTGCGGCTGCGTTCCGGCACCCTCCAGAACCTCGAGCTCGGCGTTCTCGATCGCCTGCAGCCAGAGGTCTGCCGACTCGACCTCCGGGTTCACCGCCTCGCGGCCCCAGACGAGGAGCGTGGGCGTCGTCAGGCGCGCGAGCGCCGGACCGATGCGGTGATTGAGGTAGCCCGAGAGGTAAGCAGCCAGCGCGGCCCGGTTCTCGGGCTCGTGGGCGCCACGGTAGTGATGATCGACCAGTGAATCCGTCACCTGCGCGCGGTCGAAGTAGACCTCCTCGACGAGATAGCGCTCGATGCCCTTGCGGCTGGTGTAGAGGTTCATCGCCGAAGTGCCGAAGACCGGGAGCTTCAGCAGCCGGTGGATGACGGCGTCCTTGAGGTCGGGCTCCTCGCTCGCCAGATCGACCCCGACCGGGCAGGAGAGCACCAGACCGCGGACCATCTCGGGATGATCGACCGCCACCTGGACGGCGTAGGCGGCGGTCAGGCCGGAGGCGACGATCACCGCCCTGCGGCGCACCACGTCGTCGAGAAAGTCGAGCAGGAACTCGATGTAGAGCTCGCCGTCGAGCGCGGTCGGCGGGCGCTCGGAGCGGCCCCAGCCGGGAAAATCGGGGGCGAAGACCTGGAAGCGCTCGGACAGCCGCTCCGCGGCCTTGCGCCACTCGAGCGAGTCGTGGCCTGGCCCGAAGGAATGCAGCAGGACGAGCGGGTCGCCGGCTCCGAGGCGCTGGAAGACGACGTCGGCGAGATCCCAGGCATAGCGGTGGCGGCGGCCCCAGACGGTCGGCTCGATGCGCCGCGCCTGGCGCGCGATCGTGGCATTGATGACCGCGGGAAGGCCGATCGCCGCGCCGCCCAGGAGCAGGCCGCGCAGGATCCGCTGACGCCGCTTTCGACGCTGCTCTTCTTCGGAAGTCCAGGCTGTCATGGAAGGCTCAGAATACCATGCCGCCCGGCGTCGGCCGCCGCGTCCCCGAGGCGTTAGGATGCGCAGCGAGGGGGTCTTATGGCTGTTCTGCCGATCGTCCGCATGGGAAATCCGGTGCTGCGCACTCCGGCGGCGCCGGTGCCGCTCGCCGCCCTTGCCGAACCCGCCACGCAACAGTGGATCGACGACATGATCGAGACCATGCACGACGCCGATGGGGTCGGTCTCGCCGCGCCGCAGGTCGGCGTCGCCTGGCAGCTGTTCGTATACCAGGCCGAAGACGACGACGATCCCGAAGGCGGCATCGCGCTCGCCGTGGTGGTGAATCCGATGGTCGAACCGCTCGCCGGGGAGCAGGTGTTCGACTGGGAGGGCTGCCTGTCGATTCCCGATCTGCGCGGTCTCGTGCCGCGCCATCCGGCGCTCCGGCTGTGCGGTCTGGATCGGCACGGAGCAGCGTTCGAGCGCGTCGTCGAGGGCTTCGAGGCGCGCATCGTGCAGCACGAGTTCGACCATTTGAACGGCGTCCTCTTTCTCGACCGGATGCGCGATCTCGCCTCGCTCGCCTTCCTCGACGAGTGGCAGGAGTACATGCAGGATCCGGCAGAGAGCGACCGGCCTGCCGCCGCCGACAAAGCGGAATAGTGAGCCTCCGGTTCCAGCTCATCTGGGCAGGCCGCCATTCGCCCGAGCCCTGGGAGTCGCTTTCGGCGGACTACCGCAAGCGCATCGAGGGCTACGTGCCGATTCGCGAGCAGGCGGTGCGGGTGGCGACCGCCGGAGAGGATCGCGCGCGGCGGCGGCTCGAAGGCGAAGCGCTCGTGGCGGCGGCGCCCAAACCGGCCTTTCTCGTCGCGCTCGACGAGCAGGGGGCGCTGTGGACCTCCGAGGAGCTCGCGCGCCAGGTCGAACGCTGGCGGGCCGAATGGCCCCACCCGGTGGTTTTCTACCTCGGCAGCGACGTCGGCCTCGACCCGGCGCTGCTCGAAACCTGCCGCCTGCGGCTCGCCTTCGGGCGCATGACCCTGCCCCACCATCTGGCCCGTCTGGTGCTCCTCGAACAGCTCTATCGCGCGCTTTCGATCGTCGCAGGAATCAACTATCATCGCGCGACGTTGAAGTAGGACCAGGAGCCCGGCCACGAGGCCGTTGCGAGGAGGCAGTCGGTGGCAGCCAAAAAAACGAAGAGTTCCGGCAAGAGCGCGAAGCAGGGGGCGAAGGCCCGCAGCTCGGCGCAGCCGGTGCGCAAGACCGCGGTGAAGCCGGCGAAGAAGTCGGCGGCGACGCCCGCGAAGAAGGCCGCCAAGCCGGCGAAGACGCCGGCGAAGAAGGTCGCTGCCCGCCCGGCGGTGAAGGCTGCGAAGCCGGCGGCCAGACCGACGGCGACGAAGCCAGCGGCCAGGCCTGCGGCGAAGAAGCCGGCGGTGAAGGCCGCGGCCGCGAAGAGCAACGCCAAGCCGGCGCCACCGGTACGTACCGCCGCCGCGGCTCCGCGTCACCCGCAGCGCCGGCCCGAGGTCGCCTCGCCCGCGCCGAAGAGTGCTTCCAAGCCGGCGATCGCGGTCGCCGAGCCGGCCGCTGCGTCGCGCCCGGTGCAGCCGATGCGACCGACGCCGGCGGCCAAGCGGCCGTTTTCGCGCGAGTCTGTCCGGGTCGGCGAGTCGCGGTATGCGCAGCCCGCCGGTGCCCGTCCGGTTTTTCCGGCCGAGTTCCTCGAGCGTCAGCGCGAACGGCTGCAGGTCAAGAAGCTGGAGATCCTGGCGATGTACCAGAAGGATCTGAAGAGCGGCCAGGAGTCCAACGACAGCCCGACCGAAGATCTGGTCGATCGCGCCAACAACGCCTACACCCGGGAGCTCGCCTTCTCGATCTCGGACAGCGAGCGCGAGCTCATGCACCAGATCGATCTCGCGATCGAACGTCTGAAGTCGGGCGCGTACGGCTTCTGCCTGCACACCGGCCAGCAGATCGGCCAGGCACGACTCGAGGCGATTCCGTGGGCCAAGTACAGCGTCGAAGCCCAGGAGTTGCTCGAGAAGGGACTCCTCTCGGAGGCTTGACCTAGGGCCCTCCGGCCCAAGGGCGGCCGTTACCCCCCATGCGCGTCCGCTCTTTCATCGGGCTTCTGCTCGCGGTCGCGGGTGTCGTCTACGCCGTCGCGCTGCACACGGAGAACCGCGAGCTCTTCCAGCAGCGCTTTCACCTCGGCCCGGAAACCTCGATTCCGCTCTGGGGGGCGCTGCTCGCGATCTTCCTTGCCGGCTTCCTGCCGACGGGCATCACCCTCGTCGTCGACACCCTGCGCCTCGACCTGTCCCGGCGCCGGGATCGTCGCCGGCAGCGCGAAGAGGAGAGCCTCGAGGGGACGCTGCGCCGCGCCGTCGACTTCCAGGCCGACGGCCAGTGGGGCAAGGCGGCCGCCGAGCTCGAGACCTATCTGGCGGGCAAACCCGACCACTTCACCGGCCAGCTGCGCTACGGCGAAGTTCTGCGCCACCTGGGACGCACCGCCGAGGCGATCGAAGTGCACCGGCGCGCCGCCGCGACCTATCCGCGCTCGGTGAGTCTCCTCTACCATCTCGCCGCCGACTATCGCGACCGCGGCGATGTCGAGATTGCCCGCGAGACCGAGTCGCGGATCGTGCGCGATTTCCCCGGCTTCGGGCTCGAGGTCCTGCGTGGTCGCCGCGCCGCCGCGCTCTCGGCGCGCGATTTCGGCGCGGCGCGCGAGCTGCACGGACGAATCACCGAGCTGCTGAACGAAAGCGGCGACTCGGCGGCGCTTGCGCGCGAATCGAGTCTCGCCCAGGGGTTGACCTATCAGCGCGGCGTGCGTCTGCTCGAAGAGGACAAGGCGGTCGAAGCCGCGGCCCTCTTCCGCGGCCTGCTCGCGCACGAGCCGAGATTCATTCCGGCGCGCATCATGCTCGGCGAAGCCGAGCTGCTCGAGGATCGCGAAACGGAGGCGATCGACGCCTGGCGCGCCGGGTACCAGGAGACCGGCAGCCCGGTCTTCCTGCAGCGCATCGAGGACTACTTCATCGAGCAGGAAGAGCCGATGCGCGCCATCGAGACCCTGCGGGCGCTCATCGCCACCGCCGGCAACGACCTGCTGCCGCGTTTCTACCTCGGCCGGCTCTACTACCGCCTCGAGATGCTCGAGGAGGCGATCAAGCAGCTCGCCGGAATCGAGGACCGCATCAAGTCGTCGCCGACCTACCACTTCCTGCTCGGGCGGATTCACCACCGGCGCGGCGACTTCGCCAAGGCGGTGGAGTCGTTCGGCGCCTGTCTGCGGCAGCTCGACATCGGCGGCGCCGAGTACCTGTGTCGGGTCTGCCGGGAGCGCTACGCCGACTGGCGTGACTCCTGTTCGCGGTGCGGCTCGTGGAACTCGGTCGATCTCAACTTCGAGGAAGAGCGGCTCTCGGCGGAGGATCTCGGTGTCATCGAGGTCCCGGTCTGGGGACCGACTGAGGATTCGGGCGAGTTCTCCCTCGCGGCGCTCGCCGTGCCGCAGGACTCCGAGCCGGAGAAGTAGACCCTGCAGACGATCCTGAAGGCGATTGCCGCCGGCGGTTTGCAACCGGTGTATCTCGTCCACGGCAGCCGCGCGCTCGCCGAACCTGCGGGGCTGCGCCTGGCCGAAGCCCTGGGCAAGGCCTTGGGTTGCGAGCCTCATGTCGTCCGCCGGCCGGACGAGATCGCCGACGTCGCGGCCGACCTGCGGACTTTCTCGCTCTTCGCCGACGGTAAAGTGGTCGCGGTCGTCGAGAGCGGCGTCTTCGCCGACCGGGCGACGGCGGCGACACTTTTCGAAGAGGTTCGCCAGCAGCTTCCCTGGAGCGGCGGCGCCGACGACCTCAACGGCAAGGCGCGTGACGCGGCGACCCGGCTGCTGCAGGTCCTGCGGCTGTTCGACCTCGACCCGGCGGCGCTCGGTGTCGAACGCGCCGTCGCCGGCCTGCCGGAGGCCCTGCTCGTCGGCAAGGGAACTCGAGGCGCCAAGGGAAAGGCCGGCGTCGAGGAGCTGCGCTCGAGCCTTCTGCCGCTCCTGCAGGCGGCGGTCACCGCCGGCCTCCGCGGCTTGGGCGACAGTGCGGCCTCGCTGGTGGCCGACCTCGTGCGCGACGGCCTGCCGGACCGCCACGCCCTGGTCCTCATCGAGAGCGCGGTCGCCGGGGAGCACCCGGTGCTCGAGGCGCTCACCCGCCGCGAGGCGGTCGTCTTCGCCGGCGAAATCACCGCCGGCAAGGGGGGCTTCGACGGCCTCTCGGCGCTCGCAGGGGAGCTCCAGCGCGAAACCGGAGTCGAGATCGACCGCACGGCGCTCTCGGCGCTCGCCCGGCGGACGTTGCGTTTCGCCGAGGGCTTCGGCGACGGACGGGAGGTCGACGCGGACTCGATGGCGCGCTTCGCCGGCGAATACCGCAAGCTCGCCGCGCTCTCGGGCGGCGCGAAGATCCAGAGCTCGCTGGTCGAGACCAGCATCGAGGATCGCGGGCAGGAGGACGCCTTCCAGATCCTCGACGCGATCGGCGACGGCAAGGCCGCCGAGGCGCTCACCAAGCTCGAGCGCTATCTCGGCAGCGCCGAAGATCCTCTGGCGGCGCGTCTCATGTTCTTCGGCAGCCTGGCCGGGTTCTGCCGCCGCATCGTCGCCGTGCGCGGCCTCGCCGCCGCCCTGCGCGTGCCGAGTGGCGAACGCAACTACGGGCGCTTCAGCACCCAGTGGGCGCCGAAGCTGCAGGGCGAGGTCCCCGGTCTGGCCAAGAACCCGTTGGCGGGGATGAAAGCCTTTCCCATCTTCAAGGCCTACCAGGCCGCCGGTCGGATCCCCGCCGCCACCCTCGACACCCTTCCCGCTCGCGTGCTCGAGACCGAGCGTCGGTTGAAGGGCGACTCCGGCGACCCCGACGCCGCCCTCGCCGCGCTGGTCCTGGCGCTCGCCCGACCGTAGGCGCCGCCCTCAGGCATGCGCGATCCTCAGGCGTGCGCGCTCTTCACGCGTGCGCGGCCTGGGCGCGGGGGAGGCCGTGCTGCAGGCGCAGGCGGCGGAAGGTCGTGAGCAGCTGGTCCTTGGCGCTGCCTTCGAGGTAGTCGCTCTTCGCGTACAGGCGCTGGTACATCCCGAGGAGGTGAGGGAACTCCTCCTTCAGCCAGGGAAAGAACTTGACGCGGCTCGCCGGCTTGAGGCTGAGCGCCTGCGGCTGGACGTCGATCGCCCCGGCAGCGAGCGCGGTCTCGAAGAGCGGCGCGAGCTCGGCCTCGCTGTCGTTGATTCCGGGCATCACCGGCATGCAGTTGACGGTCACCGCGATGCCCGCTTCGGCGAGGCGCTCGACGGCGCGCAGGCGCGCCTGCGGGTCGGGCGCCGCCGGGTCGAGCTTTCTCGCCAGCTCGCGGTCGAGGGTGGTGATCGACAGGTGGATCTCGATCGCATGCCGCCGGTCGAGCTCCGCCAGCAGGTCGAGGTCCTTCAGGATCAGCGGCGACTTGGTGGTGATCGAGAGGTTCAGGCCCTCGACGCCGGTGAACACCTCGAGCAGCGACCGGGTCACCCCGAAGTGACGCTCCGCCGGTTGGTACGGATCGGTCGCCGTGCCGATGGCGATCGTCTGGCCGCGCAGGTCGCTCTTGCGCAGTCGGTGGGCGAGTTTCTCCGCGGCATTGCGCTTGACGAAGATCCGGCTCTCGAAGTCGTCCGGGCTGGTCGACTCGAAGAAGCTGTGCGTCGAGCGCGCGTAGCAGTAGACGCAGCCGAACTCACAGCCGCGATAGGGGTTGATCGTCCAGTCGAAGGGCAGGATCCTGGCCTCCGACTTGTTGAGGATCTCGCGCACCAGCAGGTCGAAGTATTCGACCCCGGCACGGCGGCGCAGTGCCTCGGCATCGGCTGCCGGGCGTCCTGCCGCGGGGAGCATGGGGAAGAGCGGGAGGGTGGCTTCCTGGTACATTTACGCCTTTTTTACGCTATCCCGGAAAGTTTGTCAAGTTGGCAGAATGCGGGGGTGCCCGAGCTGCCCGAGATCGAAGTCCTGAAACGCAGCCTGGAGCCCCGTCTGGCCGGACGCCGGATCCTCGAGGTCCGGATTCATGCGCCGGCGTTGCGCGAACCGCTCGACCGGCGCTCCCTGATGAGCCTGGCCGGCCG
>Ga0073904_10004129_pt1 | contig 10843 bp, 12 predicted proteins | sample KloWWTrecipitate_FD_66668 | JGI IMG/M metagenome (GOLD analysis project Ga0073904, IMG submission 66668) | Active sludge microbial communities from Klosterneuburg, Austria, studying microevolution and ecology of nitrifiers - Klosterneuburg... | ecosystem: Engineered > WWTP > Aerobic digester >... | reverse complement strand
TCGAAAAAGCTCGTTCGTCAAAATTCGAAGTGCGAAATTGTCACAATGAGTGGCGACAACGAGCGCTTGGAAGTTGCTGAAAAGTTGTTAAGCGATTAGGCTTTCCATTGCTAGGTGTTCTCGCCAAACCCTTTCTAGTGGCCGACGTAGCAGTTGTCCTGCAAGGAGTATAGAAATTGGGCAGTGTAGATATTTGATATCGTGTTATCGTACGCGGAGGCAGTGAATCCTTCGCAAAATTATGTGAACCACGCAGGAGCTCCAAGGCGTTGCCTCTTAAGCGCATGGCCTCTAGATTACCCACTCAGGCTTGACGTCGTGCTGTCCATCGTCCGCCAATAACACTAATAATTACAGCACCTATAACGATGGCTCCGCCAAAGATAGCCGGTTCCCCCAGCTTTTCTCCGATGAACAGCCAGGGCCACAGGGGGTTCAAAACAGCATCGAGCATAACGACAAGGGCTGCCGTCACCGCCGGCACTGACCGGGCGCCCCTTACAAAAAAAACACAGGGAATCGACAATTGTAATATCCCCATCATGGCGAGCAATAGCGCCTCACGAGGGCTCACGTTGAAACCGCCACCCACATGACCAGCAAAAAAACCCATCGTTCCTGCTGCAAAAAATGTGACAAAGCCACCGACACACAGGGCTGGGACCATGTCAAACTGGTGATAGCGGCGCAGCGCCAGCGTCTGTCCAGCAAATCCGAGGGGAACGCCAAGCGAAATGACTATTCCTATAAGCCTGCCTCCCTCAATGCCGTCCCAGGCAATAATGCCCACACCAATGAGTGCTAAGCTGCAGCGGCCCACGCGGCAAGCCCTGGTTTTTCGCCAGTTACCCATGGACTTAGCAATCCAGTAAAAATTGGCGACGACGCGCCGATTACCGAAATGGTGGCGGTACTCACCAGTGTCAGGGAAATGACGTAGAGTGTCGAAGTCAACGTAAAGAACCCTGCCGAGGCAATGAGGGCAATGACAGGAATGGCACGAAATTTTGCAGGGATATTGCTGCCGTACACCACCACTAGGTAGACCAGTAGACCGACTGACATCCAGAAACCCCGCCAGCAGTTGATTTGCCAGCCGTCAAGGCCAGGCATCAGCCGCACAAATAATCCGGAAAGGCTCCAACCCAGTGTTGCAAACAGAACAAATACAATGCCAGTTCCGTAGCTTTGGTTGCTCTCCTTCATTGGACCCCTACGTCGGCAGGCTAGCTGAAAAACAGACTCATTCTGCCAGCAAGACGTACTGCAGGCTGCCAGCAGCGGATGCAACTGGCAAGGCCCGCAATCGATGTGCTCGTAGGAGTTCCAAAGCAATTTTCAGCGCGCTCCGCCCTTTCGTCAGTAGGCGGGTTGAAGCTGCCTACAGGTGCGTAAACGCCTCTAAAGTACCAGAAGTTGTCCAAGGCTCAGGCTGAATCTGAGAATAGCTCTTTGGCATTAACGGCATTTCAGGCAGTTAGTAAAAAGGACTGATCTGACAGGCTTTTTCTGAACCAGAAGATATGAGAAAGCCCAATGGATGTGGGTCAGCAATAACCCCTACCCACTACGAATGTCTTCATCTGGCCCTTCTCTGCCATGTCACTCTGTTCAAAAAACGTCCGCTTTAAATTTGAAAGCAGAATTAAAAAAGCAACCAAAGCTTCCGGACAATTCGCGTGAATTTAGAATTTCGTATTTCAGGCAATCCCCAACCCTTGCCCGCGCTTCACATTCCAGTCCCAGTTGATACCCTGACTGCCCGCTGTGCCTGACAAAGGTTTCCCCCTGAATTGCTCAAGCTCTGGTCGCCATGGTACTAGAGTGAACTCCTTCGACTTTTGGATCACCGCGTATTTGCCGCTTGCCAAGTCCACTGAACGATTGAAGGTTCCAGATATTCTTTCGCCTTCCACAAGGTGCGCGGGCGTCAATCCGAGTTCGTTTGACAGGATATGACTAGCTTTCTGAAGGCCACGCTTTCGAAGGTGTTCCAACATGCGGGGTTGAGGTTGGAATGTTTTCGCTGAACCGATGGTACCCAGACCTTGTGTGACGAGCCATTGCCTACGTTGCACAATTGCAGTGACAACTTCGCCGCCAAATCCCATTTGCGTCAGTCGTTCCTGTGATTTGCCGAGTAATTCCTTGTCGAGCCAGGTCGCGCCTTCGGTATCAATAAGCCTTTCCAGATTTAGGTAGGACAGAATGCGGAGCCTCGTGCGTAGCTTTTCAAGGTCCTCATCTGCCTTGTTTTCGATGGCGACAATCATGCCTTTCTCGGGCACGAACTCAGGTCGCAGATGCCCGACATCAGCATAGTGCACTTTGCCATCGAGAGCATCGATTACGAGATAGTGCCGATCATTGATTTCATCCGTGAGGCCGATGCCCGCTACTCGCCCAACAATTCGATTATTGGGTTTGGCCGGATCGAAGACCGAGTAACTTCCTCCCGGCCGGTCAATTCCGGCTTCCCGCAACGTCCGGTGCATTGTTTTGATGATGTCGCCGCGATTGCCAAGAGACTTGAGTTTTGCCTCCATGTCTGAGGTGATTTCCCAGACGCCGGCCTGCCGTTCCTTCGCAAGGCCTAGCTCTTCAAGCTTGCGAAGTCGGCCCATATGGGATGCATGGGTCTGACGCTCCTCGGGCGGCATGGCACTCACAACCAGAAAACCTTTGTTGGTATTTCGTAAAAGTGCGCGGTCAAGACGGGTGAAGCGTTCGACTTCTACTTCGCGTCCGAGCTTGATTGTCATGTCACTCTCGATCTCCGGTCCGAGTTCGAGCGTCGCGAGTTCGCGGGCGCGCATCCGGAATCCATGACTCATGTAGTCCTTCGCAATGACAAGATCGTCGCCACGATCATCTTTTCCGCGAATGATGATGTGGGTATGTGGATGTTCGGTATTGTAATGATCGACAGCGACCCAATCGAGCCTTGTTCCAAGATCAGTTTCGACCTTTGCCATCATGTCTCGAATGAAGGGCTTGAGGTCGGCAAGTTCTGCGCCATCATCGGCCGATACGATCAATCGAAACTGATGGCGATCACCATCACAGGAATCGAGAAAGACTGTTCCATTGGCCTCGTCGGTCTCTGGACCATAGAGTTGGCCGGGTTCACCCTCAGACGTAACACCGTCCCTTTGAATATAGCGGAGATGGGCGCGGGCTGCTCCCAAGTCACCACGCTTCAGCCTGGTGATCCGAGCTTTCACGATAGCGCGGCGTTGACTGCCGGCATAGAGCCCTGCCCCTGCCAACGTGCCAAAGGCTGACCCTCGCCCCATGCGGGCACCCGTGAACTTGCTCCGCGACGTTCCATTGACGTGGCCAGCCGCATGGGCCGCATTCATGACGCGGTTGATGTAACGATCAAGCCGCGTTCCAGCTTTCCAGCCGATGCGACCGAGCCTGGGTGTAAAATTGTCTGACATGGAAACCTCGCGAAGAAGGGTTGTTGCTTGGGGTGCACATTGTTCTTCGCGTTCTGAATTCAAGATGGTGTCATGAACATGTGGCGATTTCAGGGAGATGGCGCCACCCTAACGTCATGTGCATTGGTGGTGGCGTTAAGTGTTCCGTTCAAGATCAATCACTTCGCTCCACACCATCACCACTGCTTTTATCTTGCCCTCCCCAAAACTTCGAATCATCACACCCCAAACGTCACGGAACTTCACTTGAGCAATTCTGCGAGAGGAAAAGCTGTACCGATCACCTGGCTCTGTTCGATGGGTCCAAAGTAACGACTGTCGAATGAGTTGCGATGCCCGCCAAGGACAAGAAACTGCGACGGTTTGAGTGCCTTGCAGCCCTTCCAAACAGGCAAGGGCCGGTGCTTTTGGTCGATGATTTTGGCTGTCGCAACATGCTTTCCATCGACAAAAACATACGATCCAAAGCGGCAAGTAATTGATGATTGGGTGGCAAAGATGGGTTTCAGGAGCAGCACTTCTTGGGGTAAGTATCCACGATTGGATGCATAGATTTGAACCCATTCGGCGGGTCTGATGACAGCGATTTCACCAGTCTTGGGGCGGCGTTTTGACACAAAATACCAGCCAATCGGCACGCTTTCCGACGCATTCCAAATGAGAATGGGAGACGGATTGATTACTGGTTTCGCTGCGAGGAAGGTAAGCGCGAGGGCTGCTGCGACAAGCGTGAAGCTCCTGAATCGTTTTGTCATCTCAGTATTCCGACGTGGAGTTGCGGCGGCTGTTGAGTGACCATTCCTTGAGCTCATCGACATGGTAGTAGATGCGCCCGCCATGCTTGCGGAACTTTGGCCCCGTTCCCATCCAACGCATGTTGTCGAGGGTGCGTTTCTTGAGGCGAAGATAACGGGCAGCTTCCTCAACCGTGAGGAATGGTGTCTTCGAATCGTCGATCATGGTGGCATCTCCTGCATCTCTTTGCGATGCATGGAATGTCACGCAGCTGCATGGCCAAGGGGAGTGTCGAAGATCAAAGCTGCAAATTCGACACCCCTACAGCAGGGTTCGATACTCACCTTCCATGAATTCAATGCCACGCCTGACGGCGCGGCGCATTCCCTCTTTCAAGTGCCGTGTCTCATTGGTCCAGACATGTCTCACGCGGTCTCGGCCATAGATGACCTCGGCGATATCGCGGTAGCTCCGGCCCGCAAAATGACCATCAAGGGCCACGAGATAGTTGCGAAGATGGATTTCGAATTGACTGTGCTGAGGCTTTGGTGAAGTTGAAACTTTGCGAAGCTTGGTCAAGGCGCGCAGTGTTTCAGTGACATTTTCCAGCCGGGACAGACATTCAACTTGGAATGCATATTTGCACTCGCCAAGCAGAATGGACTGTCCCACAAGACTGAGACGGGCACTTTCCTGGGTGCTGCGAATAATCACATGTTCGGTGCGATCACTGGCCAGAACCATGCGTTGACAGGCGAAATCTTGCAGTGACAGCGTCTCGTCTGTGTTGTCGTTGGCAGGAGACATTGTGCCGTTGACGTGATGTGTGAGAGTATCGGGAAGCCAGAACACAGGTGTCTCTGTTGATGGCTTTGCAGGGTTTGGAAAGAGCATAAGCCCCCAGGTCTCGGCCCGCAGGAATCTGCGCCGGGGCCGCAGATAGATGGCACCGGATACATGGTCGACTTGAACCGGAGGCCCTGCCCTTGAAAGACGGCAATCACACAAAAACCGCTCATTACGCCGCAGAAATTCCCAAGCCCACCCAGGGCCATCAAGGTCCCCGGTATAGGCATAATCCTCCAGTCGCCGTCCCCAAGCCGTCCCGGTCATCCGGACTTGGGGCATCGAAATAACTCCGCCGACCACGGTTTTCACCATGGCGGTTGACGCTTACAAACAATCTTGTTTTAGATCTTGGTCCAGCAATCCGGACGGTCAAAAAATGTTTGACAATTGTGGCGGGCATAAGTCGCTCCCCCTTGTGCGAGAAATCGCCACTCGTATCGATTGCGGGGATTGCCCCCGTGCAGGTCTTGCACGGGGGCATCTGTTTAGTCGGCCGGGTTCCAGATCACGGCGTAGAGGTCCTTGTTTTCTGAACCCGCCGCCCGCCCAAGATTGGCGTAAAGTTTCGAAGGACCAAACTCTGGCGCTGCGATGGACAGGCTCACGTAGTCCTTGCCCGAGGTTTCGCTCTTGCGGGTCCAGCCCGCGCCGATTTCGACGCCTTCGGTCACCACGCGGAAGTCGGGCTGGCTGTCCGAGGTCTTCTGAATGTTGGGCAGGATGTCGATCTCGGCCTTGATGCTGACAGTGCGCAAGTTTCCCTTATAACGTCCGTCAGCTTGCTTGGTCACGTATCCGATTGCAGTCATGATAGTTCTCCTTTGGGTTTCGCTTCGAGGCCTGTTCCTCTGGCGATGCCTGACCGTGCATCTGCCAAAACGGACCTGAACCTCTTGGCCGCAACAAAGTGGAGGACCCTGTCACAACGCTTTTTTGGAGCGTCAGCGCCCGCGAGGAGCCGCAAGGCGGCGGGGAAAAAAGCGGGGGGACAGGGTTTCGGGACCGGCTTTGGACAGATGTAGGTCTCTGAGGGCACGCCTGAGAAACAGGGCTTTGCGCAGGGCCAAACGGGGAGTGCTGACTGTGTTGAAAGGAGAGAACAAGTATGCTGCTGGGCGTTACAAGAGAAACTAGCGCACTGTCAGCACCAAGGACTCAGAACGAAGACCACTGCTCATTCAGAGACATGAGGATTGCCACCTTGATTTCCACATGGTGACCGAAAGCGTCGAAATCGGTGCAGGCTGGACCTCCGAAAACAATGCTTCGCGCACGGCTGCATGAGCCTGTCCATCGCTGCAGCTGTGTTCGGCACTGTAAAACTCCATGCCGATCTTGGCAGAGCCGCAGGATGAGAAGACAAGGACCTCTACGCCGTGATCTGATCCTCGCCCGACACACAATTGCCCCCGTGCAGGATTTATACGGGGGCAATCACCTTCAATGATGGTTAGACGGTGGTGCCTCCAAACAGGTGAGCGATCTTCTGCCAGCTATCACCACTGCCAGTGCCGCCCCGAGTGGTATAGGCAGCAGCCGGGAAACGGGCGTAGGCTGGAAGCCAGTTCGGCACTTGGGTCCGGCCATTGGCCCCGCTCAGAAGGTCCCGAATGATGCCCTTCTGAACCTTGCCTGTTTCCGCCCTGTTGCCATCGGCAACGGTCGCGCCGCCGAGTTCCGTCAAGACAGCATGCAGCACATCCTTGCCAGCAAGCAAGGACAGGAATGCATCATCGGGAACCCATGTGCTGGACATATCGGTTTTGGTCTGGACACCAACAGCTTCAACAATCGCCGTGCCCGCTTCCAGGGTTTCCGCCATGGCGAAGGCCAGCACGTGCAGGACTTCGTCATTACTGAGTTTGAGCAATTGCGCAAAGACGGCAACGGTCTGGTCGTCATCGCCATTGGGCCTCACAAGCTCAACTCGGTTCGGGTCAAATCCCAGAAGATCAAGCACCGCTAGCCGCCTTTCGGCAAAAGCCAGCTGGGCTTTCGACTGTTGGAGAGAGACTTCGATCTCCGGCTTGTCAGCTTGCTGCGGTTCGGGCTTGACCAGCCAAAGGCGAGAACCCGCGATCATATGGGCCACCGCCAACCGCAAGGCCACTTGCGGATGATTGAGCAGCTCAAGCCTGACAGCGGCATGGCGGTGCAAGTTGAAATAGTTCTGCAGGGGCCGGGTCAGTTCCGGCTTTGCGGATTTGGCCTCTGGTTCTGTCGCTCCCTTGGCTCTCGCTTCCGCCTTGCGGGCCTCGGCGCGAGAGAGATAGCCCTCATGGGCTTCAACTTCGCCGCGATCTGAGATGGATATGTAGACGGCTCCGCCCTTCTTCTTGGGGGTCTTCTCATAGTCCCACTCGTGAAACCGCTGGTCCTGCTCCATGATCTCGACGCGGCTCCAGCCATGGGCCTCGAGGCTGGCTTTGAGCTTGGCAATGGCCTCGTTTTGCAAGGTCCAAAACATGTCCGCGTTGGCGAAATAACTCTCCTCGCCAAACAGGTCCGAGACGATTTCACCCTTGTAATTGGCGAGGTCAAACAGGGCATTGGTGGTGGGGATTTGAGAACCACCCAACAGCCAGCGCTTGAGATTGCCACCCCGTGGCGCATGCTGTTCGGGCTCTTCAAACAGCAAAAGCCAGTCCATTTGCTGCTGCTTTGAGGCAAGCGTCAGGGCCCGCAGGGTCTCGCCGTCGATCTCCTCGGCACGGTAGGCCGTTCTGATCTTGAGTGACAGATTGGCGATGGCCAAGCGCCGTTTCACCATGATCTCGGTCACGCCAAAGGTATTGGCAATTTCCTCTATCGTGCGACCTTCCTTCAACAGGCGCGGGAAGGTCTCGAACTGGTCCATGTCATCCATGGGAAGACGATGAACATTCTCAATCAGAGAAGCTTCAACCGCTGCCGCATCATCGCCTTTGGCCATGATGGCGCACGGGATGGCTTCAACCTCCAGGCCTTCCTTTTCCAAGGATTGGGCTGCGAGATAGCGCCGCCGTCCGGCGACGATTTCGTAGCCTTTGCCGTTCTTTCTGACCAAAAGCGGTTGCAAAATGCCGCGCTGCCGGATGCTGGGAATGAGGTCGGCGAAGTCAGCCTTCTTCACGCCATGCCTGACATTGGTCTTGGCGATTGAAAGTTCACACAATGGAATGTGCATGAGGTCCATGATCTTAGTCCTTTCGGGTTGGGGAATTGGGGCTGAACAGGTCCAGTTGATTGCGGGCGGCTTCATCGAAAAGCCCGAGATCACAAGACCGCTGCGGCTTCTTGGAAAGCAACGGCTGAGCGGCCAGCACCATAAGCCACTCATAGATCGAGACGAGCCGCACCCCAGGAACAAGCGTCTGCTCGCCTAGGGATGTGGGTTCTGTCTCGAAGGGAATGGGGAGATTGCTGTTCATAAGGCAATCTCCGCAACAATGGTTCTCTGCTCAAAGGCGAGGATGTAATCGCAAGCCTTGGACGCCATGCTGGCGGCTTTGAAGATGGCGCGGCTGTCCTCTTTCAGGACTTGCAGCCAGTTGCCGATATAATCGGCATGCCTAACGGTTGGAACTATGCCAAGGCTGGCACAGACAAATGCTGTCGCCAGCTCTGCAACCAGTTCTTCCCGCGCATAGCCGTCTGAGGCAAACTTGGTGGTGAGTTCGCGATTGAGTCGCGAAGCATGGCCTGTCCAATGGCCAAGCTCATGGAACACCGTGCGATAGTAATTTATCTGATCGTGAAACGCCGTTTGTCGCGGAACGCGGATAGCGTCCAGCTTCGGGATATAGCAGGCGATCTCACCGCCAATCTGGAAGCTGGCACCTGTTGCTGCAATCAAGGCTTCGGCACGGGGGATAAGTTCGCGCTCGTCGGGTAGCGTTGGCTGCGGACAAACATTCTCCGGCAAACCATCACACTCCTCGACATTGAACACCGTGTAACGTTTGAGAAACGGAATGGACTGCGGATCGCCACCGTCTTGGCTGGCGCGTTCCTTCTCATGTTTGGGAATGAAGCTGTCGGCATAACACACCGTCCAGCCTTTCTCGCCCTTGCGGACGCAGCCACCCAGTTCAAGGGCCTGTTTGAAGGTGAGCCAGTGTTGCGAGGCATAGCCGCCCCTGATCACCGCATCCCACAACAACAGGATATTGATGCCGGAATAGGCCTTGTCTGTAGATGCATTGCGCGGCAAGCCAAGGCCAGAACTTCCCCCGTCACGGCCCCATGGCTGCACCCATGGCACGATGCCCTGTTCAAGCTCCGCAACAATCCTGTCTGTCACCTGAGAATACAGGCTGGTCTGGTGGATGCTCTGGTTCTGCTGATGCAACATGGCGATCTTCTCCTTCGCCCACATGTTCCCCGGTGAGTGGGGTGGGCGGCGAAAGACGACCGCAGAGGCCCGCTGAATGAGGCGCGCCGCACCGAAGGCCGCAATGAAATGGAGGACTGCGCCAATGGAAACCCTGTCGAACACGATGGTCTTTGAAAGCTTCGCGCAGTTGCGGCGGGCCGCAGCGGGCCTAGAAGGGAGTGCCGCCCACCCCGCGAACCGGGGAACAAAACCAAAAATGCCGTCGCACCTTCGCGGCGCCCGTGCGCAGGCCAAAGGCCTGCATCTTGGCGACCCACAAGTTGAATCGTGTGGTCAAATGCAGAGCAAGCTCCGCAAGACACACTGACATATCAGAAACACTGTCGACTCTGACTGCGGGAGCGATCGTCACCCGAATGGGCCGAGACCGGCACAGCTGGGCTTGGTCGAGCGCAGCGAGATAGAGCGCGGTCCCAGCTGACTGGGACCCGCCTGACCATTGCCCAAGTATTCAGAAAACCCCGGCCGATTTTAGAATCATTGGAAGCCCGCGGGGTTGGGACGATCAAGCCTAAAGTGCCGTGAGATGGCCTTGATTCACGATGGCCCGGTCCGCGAAGTCGAAGGCACATATTGGCATCAGGATCGGTGCAATCGTGATTTTAGGAGCTTAGTCGAAATCTCCGCAATTCGGTCCGTTAGCTCCTCGGATTCAGATGTGATAGACCATTCGCCGAGGAGCTGAATGAGCGTGGTTGAAACCGTACCGGCTTGCTGAAGCCGCTGAACGTGGAAGTGCGAAAGTTCCTTGTCCGGCTGCTCGATGAAATCCATCAGCAAATAGACATCAAAGCCATGGGCCAATGCCTCCAAAGCCACGAACGTAATGGCGGTTTCAAGGTCCGACCCCGCAATCAGCAACTTCGGATGAGGCGAGTCTTTCGTCAAATCCCTGATATAGTCGATGCAGGACTGCAATTCATGGGAGCCGGCCATCTGCAGGCTTGTCAGATGCAATTGAACCGCCAATGTTGCCGCCATCTCCAAGAGACTCGAGATGATGGGATGATCTTCGGACTGCAAGTTGGGCGCTTCGCTGCGGACGATCAGGAGGCAACAATCTGATGTTTTTGAGATGGCATGCATGGTTCCAGCCAGTATGATGGCAAAATGCTGCTTTTGGTCATCAGTCCGGATTGATGGTGGAGAATCGGTCAAGGCATTCAGACAATTTGGATATAAAACCGTGCCAGTCATTGTGGTGGTTTGGCCTGAGGCCTACCAATAGTCCAATCCCTCCTCACTTCTCAATTGGAAAAGCCGTGAATATGCGAGATCGGGAATTCGGCGGCCAGAATTGATTGCGACATATCCGTTCGGCGGCAATGCAATATGGAGGCGCCCCTGAGCCATTCATCGCTTGGCAAATGGGCCAAGTGGCAGGTTGACCTGACCGGCTTTTTCTGAACCAGACGATATGAGTATCCGTCTTCGTCAAGGG
>Ga0073904_10004128_pt1 | contig 10846 bp, 11 predicted proteins | sample KloWWTrecipitate_FD_66668 | JGI IMG/M metagenome (GOLD analysis project Ga0073904, IMG submission 66668) | Active sludge microbial communities from Klosterneuburg, Austria, studying microevolution and ecology of nitrifiers - Klosterneuburg... | ecosystem: Engineered > WWTP > Aerobic digester >... | reverse complement strand
CGAATCGACCATCATCACGCATGGCATGCCGTTTCCGCAGAACCTCGAAATGGCGCGCAATGTCGAGGCGGTGATCCGCAAGGCGGGCGCGACGCCGGCGACGGTCGCCATCATGGACGGTGAGTTCCGCGTCGGGCTGAACGATGCCGAGCTCGAAACGCTGGCGCGGGCCGGCGGCACGGCGGCCAAGGCCTCGCGGCGTGACGTGGCGGCGCTGGTCGCGGGGAAGGGCACGGCGGGGACGACCGTGGCGACGACGATGCAGATTTCGGCGCTGGCGGGGATTTCGGTATTCGCGACGGGCGGCATTGGCGGAGTGCATCGCGGGGCGGAGTCGAGCTTTGATATTTCGGCCGACCTCGATGAGCTGAGCCGGACGCCGGTGGCGGTGGTGTGCGCGGGGGCGAAGTCGATCCTCGACATTCCGAAGACGCTTGAAGTGCTGGAAACCAAGGGCGTGCCGGTGCTGGGCTACAAGACCGAGGACTTTCCGGCGTTCTGGGCGCGCACCAGCGGCTACAAGGTGGACCGGGGCTATCAGAGCGCGGCCGATGTGGCGGCGGTGCTCGACACGCAGTTCTCGCTCGGCATGGGGGGCGTGCTGATCGCCAACCCGATCCCCGAAAGCCACGCGCTCGATGCGGCGGAAATGGAGAGCTGGATCGATGCGGCGCTGCGTGGGGCCGAGCAGGAGGGCGTGGCGCGCAACAAGCTTACGCCGTTCCTCCTGAAGCGGATCTTTGAGCTGACGGAAGGGCGCAGCCTCGTCGCGAATATTGCGCTGGTTGAGCACAATGCGCTCGTCGCCTCCGAAGTCGCCATCGCGCTCGCTGCGCGGCGCAAGTGATGGGGGACAAGCGGATCATCGCTATCGGCGACGTGATGACGGACATCATCGTTGTCCCCGAGGGGCCGGTGGTGCGCGGCTCGGACCGGCGGGCGTCGATCCGCGGGAAGCCCGGCGGATCGGGCGCCAACCAGGCGGTGTGGCTGGGGTCCAAGGGTACGCCGGTGAGCTTCGTGGCGCGTGTCGGGGCGGCGGACAAGGGGCACCTTGAGGCCTATTTCAAGGGCTTTCACGTCGATCCGATCCTGACGGCGGACGCGCAGCAGCCGTCGGGCATGCTGGTGACGATCGTCGATCCGGACGGGGAGCGGAGCTTTCTCACCGACCGGGGCGCGAACCTGAACCTCTCGCCCTCGGACATGCCGGCGGAGCTGCTCGGCGAGACCTGGATGGTGCTGATTTCGGGCTATTCGCTGTTCGAGGCCCAGCCGCGCCATGCGGTGCGCTGGATGATCAGCGAGGCCAAGGCGCGGGGCGTGCCGGTGGCGGTGGACGCGGCCTCGGTGTCGTTCCTTGTCGAGGTGGGGATCGGGAATTTCCTTGAGTGGACGAAGGACTGCTCGCTGCTGTTCGCCAATGGCGACGAGGCGGAGGCGCTGACCGGGACCGCCGATCTCGAGGCGCAGATGGCGGCACTGGGCGGCCATTTCGAGCGCGTGGTGATCAAACGCGGGGCGCTGGGGGCGGCGATCGGGGGCCGCGACGGCGTGCGGTGCAGCCTGCCGGCACTGGAGGTTGCGGTGGTCGACACGACCGGCGCGGGCGATGCGTTCGCGGCGGGGTTCCTGTCGGCGGAGTATCGCGGCGAGGGCGAGGCGGAGAGCCTTGCGGCGGGCATTGCCGCGGCGGCCAAAGCCATCACCACGGTGGGCGGACAGCCCGGTTGACCTCACGATGAACGGAGTCTGAGCGCCCCGTTGCCTGGCCATTCATGTGGCGGGACCGAGTGTGACCGTGTTCACGGCCATCTGCTTTGGGTGATTGCGCTTTCGGCAATCAGGGGCGGGGTGCGTGACTGAACGTTCACACGGATGCCCGGCAATGACCGGGTAAGGGGAACTCCAAATGAAGAAGTTGATTGCCGTGGCTTTCATCGCCGCGAGCCTTGTCTCGGGTCCTGGCGTGCTGGTCACCTCCAGCGGTGCGCTGGCGCAGGGCTGTACGGCCGATGCGCCGGAGGCATGGTTCCGCCCCGGCGGTTTCTGTTCCCACATCAAGGGCGGCGGCTCGCTGAGCGCGCCGGTTGATCCGGGGTGTGACGCGGAGATTGTGGTTGAGAGCACCGTGGCCGCCATTGTCGGCAAGGAGAAGGGTGAGCGCACCCGGGTCGCGGTCGTCTGCGATACGCCGGAGCCGCCGGAGCTATGCGCGTCGTCTGCAACGCTGCCGAAGGACATGAAGGCCGGCGACAGGGTGCGGGTAGCCTTGGTTGACGAGCCCTGCGCCGAATAATGATTGAAAGGGGGGCCGCGCCTCTGGTGCGGCCCCGTCGTCCCGCCTAATCCGGATGGCACCAGCCGAGCGGTTCGAGTTCGGGGAAATCGGGGCGGGTGCCTTCGATGCCGCCGAGTTCGTGGTCGAGGCGCAGGCGAACGAGGCCGGTATCCATGTGCGGTGCCGTGAGATCGCAGCCGCGCGCCAGCCGGTAGCTGTCGGTGTCGAACGCGGCGACGACCTTGTTGTCCCTGATGATGTGCGACAGCACGCGGATCACCTCGCCTTCGGGTGAAAAGTAGATGCGGCCTTCGCGGTGAAGCAGGCCGCCGTCGCTCCCCGCAGCGATATTAGGGGCAATCATCTGCGAAAAGATGAAGGCGAGCGAGCCGCCGGAGCGGTAGCAGGACGTGTCCGTTTGCGAGGCCGTGCCGTCGATCATCCAGCTTTGCACCAGCACGGAAACCGAGCCGCTGCCGCCATCGTGGAACTCGAAGGCGTCGGTGTAGCCGTTGTCGAAATCGCGGCGCCAGCCGACCCACTCATCGGGGGCGGCCTCCACCATGTCCATGCAACGCTGCCAGTGGTTGCGAATCTCCGTGATGGCCGGCGGGTCCTGGGCGAGGGCCGGGGCAGCGAGGGCGAGACTGGCGAAGAGCGTAATGACAGGACGCATGGGTAAATCCTCCTGTTGTGGACGCCCAAGGATGCGTCATCCGGGGGCGCGCATGCAATGAACGAAGGCTGACACCGGCGTTGCGCGGCGGTTCAGGCGGCGGGGTAGATGGTGGCATGGCTCGTACAGGAGGTACGGGCCGGTCAATAACATCTGGCCGCCGCTGCACGCGTTTCTCCCATGCTCGGGATGTCCGCGGCCGAACCGCGGCACGCAGAGCGATTGATATTTCGCGTGCACCACCACATCCGCCTCCGGCGGGTCAAATGGAGCATAAAATGAAGACGCTCATTGCTATTGGATTTATCGCCTCGAGCCTGATCAGCGGCCCTGGAATGCTCGTTACGGCCAGCGGCGCGCTGGCGCAGGGCCAGTGCGGCCCCGATGCGCCGAAGGCGTGGTTCCGCCCCGGCGGCTTCTGCGCGCAGGCCGGATCGGGCAACTCACTCAGCACGCCGGTTGAACCCGGATGCGATCCGATCAAGATGGTGCCGATCGCTGGTCAGGTCTTCGAGAAGGGCGACCGCGTGACTGTCGCTGAGGCCTGCCAGCTCAGCTACCCCTGCTACCCCGACTACATCCTGAGTTCGGTGGAACTGAAGGCCGGCGATCGCCTGCGCACTGCACTGATCGAGTGTCCGGTCGAATGATACGGTGGGCGGCGCAGGAAACGCAGCCCGGTCTGTCGCTCATGAACCGAGAATAACGGTGTCGTTCCCCGGCCGTTCATGCCCGGGGGACGAGGCTGCAACGCATTGGCGTGCGCGCTCCGGCCGGGAGAGGGTCTGCGGCCTCCGCACACGCCAATTCTACCCGCTTCGCGCGGGCTGCAGGGAGAACGAAATGAGGAGTGTGATACTTGCAGCATTCGTGGCTTCGAGCCTGCTCGCGGGCCCGGGGCTCATCGCCACTTCGACTGCCGCGCTGGCGCAGCAGCAATGCGGACCGGACACGCCGGAAGCCTGGCTGCGCCCCGGTGGCTACTGCGACAGCATCGGCGCCGGAAAGTCGCTGACAGGGCCGGTCGATCCGGGATGCGTACCGCGGGTCCAGGAGGCAAGCCTCGTGGGACTGAAGACGGGAGATCGCGTGCGCGTCGCCGGTGTCATCACCTGCGGCTACGACCCGTGCAACACCACACTCAAGTTCGACACGCTGGCCATGCCGGCTGGCGACCGCCTGCGTGTGGCGATCTGCTGAAGGCAAGGGAGCCGGAACCGGCTCCGCCTGAACCGTACGTTCCCGGGGCTGCGGGGCGTGTGTGTGAGCGACGGTACGCGGATTGAGCGTGCCTATTGGGCGTCGCGGTTCTGCTGCGGCGGCAAGGGGGGCTTCACCTACGTCATGCAGTGGAGCACACCATGAAGACGCTTCTTGTTACTGCCTTTGCGGCCTCGGTCCTGTTCTGTGGACCCGGCGCATTCGTTACGTCCGGCAGCGCGCTGGCGCAGGGCGCATGCAGCCCGGGCGCACCGGAGGCCTGGTTCCGTCCGGGCGGTTTCTGCGCCCAGATCGGTGCCGGCAATTCTCTTTCCGGACCGGCCGACCCCGGATGCACGCCGCACGGGCCACCGGTTCTGGAGGAGGAAGTCCTCGTCAGGCTGGTGCCGGTGAAAGGCGCGCGCGTGAATGTCGCCGAGTGGTGCGCCCGTGACTCGCATTGCGATGATCTCAAGCTCACCTCGATGGAGCTGAAGGTTGGCGACCGGCTGCGCACTGCAGATCTGGTGGAGTGTCAGATCTAGGCGCGAAGGCGAGACGCGGCTGCGCAATCGAATGACGCACTACCCCGGGGCTGCGGGGTGTCCGTGCCCAACCTGACGGACGATTCACGACCGTCGCGGCGCTGCTGCGGCGGGAAGGGGGGGCATCACAAAGCAACATCTGTGGAGCCCAAAATGAAGAGACTTATCATCACTGCATTTGCCGCCGCGGTCCTGCTCGCCGGTCCCGCTGCCGTCGTGTCCTCAAGCGGCGCGCTGGCGCAGGGAAGCTGCGGTCCAGATGCGCCGGAAGCCTGGTTCCGTCCCGGTGGTTTCTGCGCCCAGATCGGCTCCGGCAATTCGCTGAGCGGGCCGGTCGATCCGGGGTGTACTCCCTACCGGTATCCAGAGGCCATGGAACTGGGCATGGCAGCGTTCCCGAAGGGTGAACGTGTGCAGGTGGCGGAAGCCCATTGCTGCGACTACGCAAAGGTCAGGGCGCTGATCCCGCAGGAGATGCCGGTTGGCGACCGGCTGCATATGGCCATGGTGCCCATCGACTACGGCTGCGGGTCCTCGATCTGGTAACGCTTCCGGGCTGCGCGTACGCGCGCAGCCCGACACTCGCCGACGATGTGGGAGCCCATCAAGGACTGGCTCCGGCCGAACGACACGTTCCCGTACTGCCGCGTATCTGTCCAATCAACCGATCCGGCATTCAACTCGACCGTGCCTGCTGCCGCCGCGGTTCCCTGCGGCGGAAAGGGGCAATTCTGCCCGACAACCAATAGATTGGAGCTTGAAATGAAGAAGCTGTTCACTGCCGCATTTGCCGCTTCGGTCCTGCTTGCCGGTCCCGGCACCATCGTCACGGCGGGAAGCGCGTTCGCGCAGTCGCAATGCGGCCCCGATGCGCCCGAGGCCTGGAGGCGTCCGGGTGGTTACTGCGACTCTATCGGTGCGGGAAATTCGCTCAGCGGTCCGGTCGACCCGGGCTGCACGCCGTTGGTCGACGACGTCCTCAACAGCCTTGGGCTGGAGAGCCTGCGCAAGGGTGAGCACATCGATGTCGCCTTGGCCTGTTGTGAGGAGGTGGTAAGTGCGCCGATCACGCCCGACATGCAGATCGGCGACCGTCTGCGCATGGCACTCGTGGAAACCACCTGCGGTACCTTAGGCGAATGACACACGGGCTGCGCGTACGCGCGCAGCCTACTCTTCGCGGAGGAACCGGGCGGGTTTTACCGACAGGGCCGACCAGGTGGTGGCGACGCCCACCGCGATGGTGAGGGCGACGGCAGCAATGATGACGCCGACTATCACCAACAAGTCGACGCGGAACTCCATTTCCAGCACCAAGGTGACGAAGGCCCAGGTGCCGAACAGGCCAAGGAAGGCCGCGATGATGGCGGCGAGGCCGCCGAGCAGCCCGTACTCGATGAGATAGGCGCGCACGATGTCGCCGCGCGAGGCGCCGAGCACCTTCATGATCACCGCATCAGCCTCGCGCTGGCGGCGGCCGGCGGCCATCGCGCCGGCGAGGACGAGGAGGCCCGAGACCACGGCGAGGCCGCCGATCAGGGCGACGGCATTGGTGATCGAATTGAGGACACGCGAGAACAGGTCGAGCGCTTCGGTCACCGGCAGGAAGACGCTGTCGGGGAACTGCGCGACAAGTTCCTTCTGCAGCGCGCGCTCTTCGCCGGGCTTTGATTTTACCAGCCCGATATAGCTCACCGGGAATTCGTCAAGCACGCCCGGGGTCAGCACGATGGCGAAGTTGATGCCGCCGGAGGCCCAGGTGAAGCTGCGCAGGTTCGCGATGCGGGCGGTGATCTGTTCGCCGAATATGTTGAAAGTCACCATGTCGCCGACCTTGAGGCCGAGCGGCTCGGCGATCTTGTCGAAGATCGAAACCAGAGGCTCGCTGGAATAGTTGTCGGGCCACCATTCGCCCGAGGTGACGGTCGAGCGGGCCGGCAGCGGGCCGGAAGCGGTCAGCGGGATTTCGCCCTCGAAGGCGTCGCGGAACTCTTCGGGGATGGGCGGCAGCTGGGACGAAGGCACGCCGTTCACCGAGGCGATGGCGCCGCGCAGGAACGGCATGGCCTCAAAGCTCTCGATGCGCGGATCGGTCTTCGAGAAGGCAGTGATGGCGGTGACTTCGTCGTCGAAGAGGTCAAAGTAGACGAAGCTCGGCGCGTCGGGGATCGCTTCCCGGTCGAGCTGGTGGCGCAGGTTGTTGTCGATGAGCGCGATGAGCAGCAGCAGCGCGAGGCCGAGGCCGAGCGACAGGATCACGGTCGGGGCGAGGGCGCCGGGGCGGTAGATGCTCTTCAGCGCGTTGCGCGCCGAGGCGTGGCGCGGCGGCGGCACGAGGCGCAGCACCCGCTGCAGGCCCCAGCCGGCAGCGCGCAGGATGAGGAACGAGGCGACGACGCCGATGGCGTACCAGAACACCAGCTCCGGGCGGCGCGTGCTGAAATAGGCGAGGGCGTAGATCAGCGCGGCGGCGACCAGCAGCGGCGCCCAGAAACCGGGCCGGGCCATGTCGCGCCAGGTGAGGCCGCCTTCAACCGCGGCGCCGGCGGCGCGGAAGAGGAGCGCCGGGCGCAGCGCCTCGGCGCGCTTCAGCGGCAGGAAGGCGAAGGCGAGGCCGACGAGCAGGCCGAAGCCCGAGGCCACAGCCATCGATACGGGATCGATCACCGGATCAAGCGCAATGCCGAGGAGGCCCCCGACGATGGGCAGCGCGATGACGGTGATGATGGCCCCGAGAATGAGCCCGAGGATGATCCCGACGATGGTCAGCAGCACGACCTGCGCGATGAAGTGCGTGAGGATGCGCGCGCTGGTGGCGCCGAGGGCCTTGAGCGTGGCGATGGAGCGCTGGCGTTCGGTGACATAGGCCGCGATGGCGTTGGAGACGCCGACACCGCCGACGATCAGTGCCGACAGGCCCACGATGGTGAGGAAGCGCGCGAAGACATCGAAGAAGCGGCCGAGGTCCTCGGTCGAATCCTGCGGCGAGGACACCTTCCAGCCGGCATCGGGGAAGGCGGCGAGGATCTTCTGCTTGGCCTCGGCGAACGGCTGGTTGAGCAGGATCTTGTATTGATACTGTGCGAGGACGCCGGGGCTGAGAATGCTGGTCGCATTCAGCGCATCCATGGCGATGAAGGCCGGGATGCCGATGGCAAAGCCCTGCGTCATCTGGTCGGGCACAGCCCCGATGATGCCGCGCAGCTCAAACGTCTGGCTGTCGATGGTGAAGCGGTCGCCCACCTTCACGCCCAGCCGGTCCTGCAGCAGGTTGGAGGCGACGATGCCCCAGGCGCCGTCCTTCATGGTGAGAAGATCGGCCAGCGAGGCGCCGGGCGTCTGCGGTTCGGTAACCTCGACGCCGCCGACCAGCGGATAGGCGGAGCTCACGGCGCGCAGGGTGAGGAAGACGCTTTCCTCGCCGATCAGGCCGTTGCCCATGACCTGCACCACTTCGGCGGTGGTGCCGAGGGTGTCGAAGAGCTGGCGTTCGGCGGGTTCGGCGACGCGATAGGAGATGCTGGCCTGAAGGTCCGCGCCGAGCATCTGGCGGGCGTCGCGGTTGAGCGCCGATTGCAGCGCCGCGCCGACCGAGCCGACGATGGCGATGGTGGCGACGCCGAGCGCAAGGCACGCGAGCAGCACGCCAAAGCGGCGCAGGTCGCCCCGCAGGTCGATCAGGGCGACGCGGAGCCAGGCAAAGAGGACGCTCACGCCGGAACCGTCTCGGTGGTGAGCCGGCCCTGGTTCATGTGCAGCAGCCGGTCGGCGCGGTGCGCGAGCTCGTTGTCGTGGGTGATGAGCAGGATCGAGGTGCCGCGCTCGCGGGCGAGACCGAACATCATCTCGATGACGCGCTCGCCGGTTTCCTGGTCGAGGTTGCCGGTGGGTTCGTCCGCCAGCAGCAGTTTCGGCTGACCGACAAGGGCGCGGGCGAGGCCGACGCGCTGCTGCTCGCCGCCTGACAGCGCGTTGGGCAGGTGGGTGAGGCGTTCGCCAAGGCCGACTTCGGTCAGCGCGGCGGCGGCGCGATCGCGGATTTCCTTCCACGGGCGGCCGGCTTCGGCGATTTCGAGCGTCAGGGCGACGTTCTCCAGCGCCGTCATCGAGGGGATGAGGTGAAAATTCTGGAACAGGATACCGAGGTTCTTGCGCCGGAAGATCGCCAGCTGGTCCTCGGACTTGCCGGTGATCTCCTCGCCCGCGATCACCACCTTGCCGGCGGTGGCGCGCTCAAGCCCGCCAAGCACCATGAGCAGCGAGGTCTTGCCGCTGCCGGATGGGCCGACGATGGCCGAAACCTCGCCGGGGGCGACGGTCAGGGCGACATCCTTGAGGATGTGGAGCGGCTCGCCGCCGCTCTTCAAATGCAGGTTGATGCCGGAGGCTTCGACGACGGGGGCGGGCATAGGCAATCCAAGCTGGGGGCTGCCCCCATATAAGGTGGCACCCGTTCAGGTCAATGACCGCCCGATTCGTCCCCGCGCACGGCCGCGGGCGAAACTAGCAGAGTAGCGGCCCACCGCAAGGCGCGGGACAGCGACAGATTCGCCGCGGGACCGCTAGCCGTCGTCCTTCGCGATCTCCGTTTCGGCGTCTTCGACGATGCCGCGCTTGAGCCGGGTGACGACGGTGAGGGTGAGCAACACGAAGACGCAGGCCATGGCCGCGAGGCCGATCTTGCCGATGCCGCAGGCGAGCCCGATGGCGCCGGCCATCCACATGCCGGCGCCAGTGGTCAGGCCCTTGACCTTGCCGCCGGTCACGATGATCGAACCGGCGGCAAGGAAGGCGACGCCGGAGGTGACGGAACTGATGAGGCGGAGCGGGTCGGCGGAGTGGTCGCCCTCGATGGTCACGGAGAACTCGATGATCTCGAAGGCGAGCAACGCGAAGAGGCAGGCGCCGAGGGAGATGAGGATGTGCGTGCGGAGCCCGGCATTGCGCGCGTTCACCTCGCGCTCGAAGCCGATGATGCCGCCGAGGATGGCGGCGACCAGCAGACGGGCGGCCGCGACCAGCGGCGGGGTGGCCTGGAACGACGTCGTCACATCGTTCCAGACCTCGGTAAGCTGTTCCATTGGACGCTTCTTTCGACGGGAGGCGGGGGGACTGTTCAGGAGGGCTGAACGCGTCCCCGGCAGGCCCGGTTCCGGAAGCGGTGCGCCCGCGCGGTGCGGGGATCGCGGGCTAGTCGCCGGAATCCTTGTTGCGCAGCTTGTCGAAGGCCACGGCGAGGACGATGAAGGTGCCGACAAAGGTGCCCTGCCAGAACGTGCTGATGCCGAGCAGGATCAGGCTGTTGCGGATCACTTCGATGAGAGCTGCCCCGATCACGGCGCCGAAGGCAGTGCCCGAGCCTCCCGCCAGGTTGGCGCCGCCGATGACCGCGGCGGCGATCACCGTCAGTTCCATGCCGACGCCCATGCTGGTCGCGGCGCTGCCGAGCCAGCCCAGTTGCAGCCAGCCGGCGAAGCCCGCGAGGAAGGCGGCGAGGACGTAGACCGAGACTTTTACGGTCTTGACCGGCACGCCGGTGAGGACCGCCGCCTTCTCATTGCCGCCGATGGCGTAGAGGTAGCGGCCCCAGCGGGTCCAGCGGAACAGGAAGCTGACGATGATGGCGATGGCGATGAGGAAATAGACCTCGTTCGGAACACCGAACAGGGCGCCCGAGCCGATATCGGTGAGCGCCTTCTGTTCCGGGCCGAACTCGAAGATCAGCCGGTTGCCGGAGATCACCAGCCCCATGCTGCGGGCGATCGCCATCATGCCGAGGGTCACGACGAAGGGTTGCAGCCCGATCACGGCGATGAAGATGCCGTTGATGAGGCCGACGAGAATGCAGGCGCCCATCGAGATGGCGAAGGCGGGCAAGACGCCCATGCCGGAATTCATCAGCACCGCCGTGACCATGGCGCCGATCAGCATGGTGCCGCCGACCGACAGGTCGATGCCGCCGGTGATGATCACCGCCGTCATGCCGATGGCGATGATGCCGACAAAGGCGAAGTTGCGGGTGACGTTGAACAGGTTCTGCGGGGTGAGGAAGGTGTCGGTGCGGATCGCCATGAACAGCACGGCAATCACGGTGGCGAGGAAGATCCAGAAGATCTGCCGGCTCACCAGCCAGGCGAAAAAGCC
>Ga0073904_10004126_pt1 | contig 10849 bp, 8 predicted proteins | sample KloWWTrecipitate_FD_66668 | JGI IMG/M metagenome (GOLD analysis project Ga0073904, IMG submission 66668) | Active sludge microbial communities from Klosterneuburg, Austria, studying microevolution and ecology of nitrifiers - Klosterneuburg... | ecosystem: Engineered > WWTP > Aerobic digester >... | reverse complement strand
CTCTTTCACATGCTCCGAGTCGGCGTAACCGGCGTGGTAAAACACGCTGCTTTGCAAGCGGGTGATGGGGTCTGGCCACAAATACGGGTTGCAGAGGAAGAACACGGCCACGCCCGCCGCGCCCCACATCACCACCCGCAAAAGTTCGCGCCTGCGCCCGGTTTTGTTTTGCCAAATCCAAATCAGCCAATCGGCAAGGATGGCAACGCCGGCCACAACGTAAAGATATTTCGAGGCGGCGGTCATACCCAGCGCAATCGCCGAGAGGGCCAGCCACCCGCGCCTGCGCGTGAGGCGGTAACGCAAATATGCCAGCGCGCAAACCGCGCTGGTGAGCGAGGGCAATGCCTCCAGCATGATTTGCGAGGTGTATTTGATGTTGTAGGTGTTGAGCGCCAGAAAAAACGCGGCCAGCGGGTTGAGCAACGCCAAAACCGCCACCTGGGCCGTGCCCAGCGCGGCGGCCAGGTTGCGCGCCACTTTGTAATGCGGGTAGGGCAGCACATTCACCGGCGGGGCAGATGTGTCGCGGTCCAGAATTTCATCTGTTTCTGGCAAATGGGCAATGGCAAGGCCAAAGGCCAGCTTGGCCAGCGGCGGGTGCTCCGGGCGGTAGTTCAGCTCGGTCAGCCGCGCCCAGTCGCCCGCGCGGATGGCCTCCTGGTATTGCTGGGCCGCGCGGAGGTAGTCGTCCTCGTCGTAATCAATGGGCAACAGGTCAACCGCGCGTTGGCGGGTTGCCAACGCCAGCAGAATGACCAGCGCGATGGCGGCCAGGCGCCCCGCCCGCGAGCGCAAAAACGTGTTTAACCCCCGTGTGAGCATATTCACAATGCTACACCCACAAATGACAGATGCGTTTTGCGGCGCGCCCAACAAAGCGGGTGAAGTTCATCTCAAAATTCTTATACTTTTTATAATTGACATGATGCAACATGGCGTTATACTCGCTGATTGCGAATAGCGAATAAAAGAATTGTCTTTTCAAAAGGAGAGGAACACAAAATGGCACAAGGATTGCAGAAACCGGATTTGAGCGTATTTGACGCGCAGTTGTCCAAACTTCAGGTTGTGGTGGACGAGAACACCAAGAACGCGCTGCTGGCCGAACAGGTCAAGAAGCAGATTGAGGCCGAGATTGACCAGGCTTCGGCGGATATGAGCGCTGGCGTGTTGGGCGCAGAAGAGGCTTCCAAGGACGCCAAGGCTCGCTTTGATGACAAGCTCACCCAAATCAACGCTTTTCTGGATCGCGCCCGCGAGGCCAAGAGCAAGATTTCTGATCTGGAAACCGAGCGCGAGAAGGCCGCCAAAACCGGCGCAACGTGGATCGTTGGCCCCGGCGACAGCCTGAGCAAGATCGCCAAAGAAGTGTATGGCGACGCGCATGCTTACATGAAAATTTTCGAGGCCAACAAGGACAAGATCAAGAACCCCAACCTGATTATTGACGGCTGGGAGCTGAAGATCCCCGAGGCGTAGAAATTCTGAACTCAGAATGTAAAAAAATCCCGCGAAGCAAAAACTTCGCGGGATTTTTTATTTTCAGAATTCCGAATTCAGCATTCTGCATTCATTTACTTTTTCATGCGCGGGTCAACGGCATCGCGCAGGCCGTTGCCAAAGAAGGTTACCGCCACCACGATGAGCGCGATGCAGAAGGAGGCGCTGAGCAAAATCCACGGCTGGGCGTTCAGGCTGCTGCGGCCCTCGCTGATGATTTGCCCCCAACTGGTGAGGAAGTAGGAGTCGCTCATGCTGGAGACGGGTTTCATGCCCAGACCCAGATAGGCCAGCGTGGCCTCGGCAATAATCATGCGCGGCACGGCCAGAGCCGACCACACCACGATGATGCCCAGCGCGTTGGGCAACACATGCTTAAACAAAATATGCGTGTTCGACGCGCCCAAGCTTCGGGCGGCATCAATATATTCCTGACCGCGGATGGTGAGGGTGGTGCCGCGCACCAGCCGCGAAAGCCCTCCCCACGAGACGACCGCCAGCGCAAAAAAGAGCAGCAATAAGCCATTGGCCGCGTTGCCAAACGGGGTTTCGCGCAGGGCCACCGTGAGCACAATGTAAAACAAAATGTCCGGGAAGGCTTCCAAAATATCCACCACGCGCATGAGGATGTTATCTAGCGCGCCGCCAAAGAAGCCGGTGGTCATGCCCACCGTGACGCCAATCACCATGATGATGAGCGTTGGGATGATGCCCACGAACACCGAGGTGCGCGCGCCATACACCACGCGGCTGAATACATCGCGGGCTGCGTTATCTGTGCCAAACAAAAACTGAGGGTCCGGTTTTTCTTTGGCGGGTGATTCGGCAACCCAAACCGGCGGGAGCTGAGTTTGCCCACCATGAAAGGCCGTGGGGTCTTGCGAGGTAATCAGCGGCGCGCACAGCGCCATCAACACGAAAAGGATAAGCACGACCAGACCGCCCATCGCCAGCGTGTTTTTGCGCAGCCTGCGCCAAATAATGGCCCACTGCCCATCACTTTTTTGGTTGGATGGATGATCGGCGGACGGAGTAACGGGCGCGGACGTTTTTTGAGCTAATGCCATGTGAGTATTCTCCTGCGCGGTTTAGTTCAAACGAATGCGCGGGTCAAGGAATCCATAGGTGAGGTCCACAAAAAAGTTGGCGAACACAACCAGCAACCCAAGGAAGAGGGTCGTGCCCATGATCATGCTGTAATCGCGGTTAAAAATAGAGTTGACAAACTCTGCGCCAATGCCGGGGAAGCCAAACAACTGCTCAATGATGAACGAGCCTGTGAGCAAACCGGCGATGGTGGGGCCAAGAATGGTCACCACCGGGATGAGGCTGTTGCGCAGCATGTGCTTAAAAATCACCGCGCGCTCGCGCAGGCCTTTGGCGCGGGCGGTGCGGATGTAATCCTGGCGCATCACATCCAGCATTTGGGTGCGGGTGTAGCGGGCCAGCGAGGCCATCGTTCCGAATCCCATCACAAATCCCGGCATAATCCACGAGGTGGTTTGATCCCACTTGGGGATGACGGGTATGAGGTGCAGTGTGACGGCGAAGATAAAGATCATAAAAATAGCCACCACAAAGTTGGGCACGGATATGCCGATGGTGGTGACAAATGAAACCAGGTAGTCAATCCAGGTGTTTTGTTTAAGCGCCGCGATGATGCCCGCTGGGATGCCGATGATGACCCCCAAAAACACGGCCATGAGCGCCAGACGCAGGGTAAAGCTAAAGCGTGTGTCAAAAAAACCGCCGTCTTCGCTGCGCGGGGCGAACAGAATATCTTGCACCATGCTGCCACGCCGTTTGAAAGATGGCCCCAGATTGCCGCAAACCGCTCCACATTTAAACTGCCCGTCTTCGTCAACATCCCCAAAAACATAGGAGGTGAACTGCCGCCAATTGGGCTTATCCAGCCCGAACTGGGCGTTCAGGACGCGCTGCTGAGTCTCGCTCAGGCCTTTGCGGTCGGGCGCGGTGGCGTCCCAAGGGCCGCCCGGCGCGGTTTTCATCAAAATAAATGTGACCAGCGCCAACACAATGAGCGTGATCACCATGGAAATGAGGCGGCGAAATATGTATCCTGCCATGCGTCACCCTTAAAAAAAGTGCAAAGTGCAAAACGCTTAGCGCTGAGTGATGAATGCTGAGTGCTGCAACTTGTTTTTACAGGTTGCACATCAGACTTTGCGTTTTACCAAATGCGTGGAAATTGGAACAGTGTGTAATAAAAAATCAGGGGCGGGCATTTCTGTCCGCCCCTGATCACTCAAGCAAACTGCGAATTACTTGGGCAGCATCGCTGTGTCAACGTCAATTGATGTTGGCACGGTGTCGCCAGCCCAACCAGAGTCTTGCGGTGTCTGAATGACGCCCTTGACCCATGGCTTGACCAGATAGGCATTCGCGCTGTTATACAGGAACGCCATTGGCACATCACCAACGATGGTCTTCTGCGCCTGATCATACATGCCGGCGGCCTTGGCGGTGTCAACCGTCACGTCCGCATCGCTCATCAACTTGTCGTTATCCTTGTTGGAATAGTTGAAGCGCGAGGCAAAGCTCTTGCTGTTGAAGTAGGTCGGCAGCCAGTTGGTCTGATGCGGGAAGTCCGCGCACCAGCCGCCGAGGAACATGCCGGGCAGGTCGCCCTTCTTCTGGCGGGCGGTGTACTCGGTTGGCTCAACCAACTGCATCTCAACCGGAATGCCGAGGTTCTTGCTCAACATCTGGACGATGTACTCGCCGCGGGTCTTGTTGCGTGGGCTGTTGGACGCCAGATAAATCAGCTTGCCGCCAGGAACCTTGTCGGCGGTGGCGTACTTGGACGCGGCCAAAGCCTTCTTGGACTCATCCAGGTTGTAACCGTTGCGGGTTTCGGCCTTGTCGTACCCAGGGTATCCGGGCGGAATCCAGGTCAGGGTCGGGGTGGCCAAACCAGCCAGGATGTTGTCGGCATACGACTTGCGGTCAAACGCCATGGAAACGGCTGCGCGGAAGTTCTTGTCCTCAAATGGGGGGAACTTCTCGTTCATTTGCAGACCGGTTGTGCACGAGCCGGCGTAGATCAGCGCCTGCTTGCTCAGGTCGGCATCGGCCTTCACGGTCTTGAGGTCCTCAGCGCCCAACGCAATCACATCGAACTCGTTGTTCTTGTAAGCGTTGAAAGCGATGGCGGAATCGGTGATGTACGAGAATTCAATTGCGGTCTTGGCCTTGTCGCCCCAGTAGTTGGCGTTCGGCTCAAAGCGGCTCTTGACCTGCGGTTCCAGCGTCTTCCAAGCGTATGGGCCGTTGCCCACTTGGAACTTGGAGCTGCTGGTCCACTGCTCTTTGCCAGCGGTGATGTTCTCTTCCTTGGCAGGATACGCAACCCAGAGGGCCATGATGGTGTGGAAGAACGGGGTCGGCTGACCCAGCTTGATCTTCAACGTCAGGCAGTCCTCTTGTTTGTAATCCTTGCAAGCCGCGCCAGCGCCATCCAACGCAATCACGTTGGCGCGCAGGGTGGCCTCGGCCTTGGTGGCGGCCTCTGTGGCGGTCTTCTTGGCGGCGTCATCCTTGGCATCCTTCACGGCGGCCACGGCATCGTTCCACGCATTCGCGCCAGCGATGTAGTCGTTGGTCACGAAGGCATATTCGCCAGCGGTCTCTGGGTTGATGTTGCGGATGATGGAATACTCAAAGCGCTTGGCGTTAAGCGGGCTGCCATCGGCGTACTTGGCGCCCTTGCGAAGCGTGAAGGTCAGCTCTGTGCCATCGGCGTTGTAAGCCCACTTTTCAGCGGCGCCCGGCACGGTGTTCAAGTCCTTGTCGAACTTGGTCAACCCCTCGTATACCAGTTTCAGGTGAGCAATTTCGTTCACGAACGAAGCCTTCTGGGGGTCAAGGTTGTCTGGGTAGGTGCCGAGGTTTACGCGAACGACCTTGGCCTTGGGGACGGCGGTGGCGGTGGGGGCCGCAACAACCACAGTCTGAATCACTGGCGCAGCGGTCACAACCTTCTCAACGATGGTTGTCTGAACAGCTGCGGGAACAGCAGTCGGCGCAGCGCCGCAAGCTGTAAGAACCATGCTGGCAGCCGCCAACAGGCCGCCAGCTATCTGAATTTGTTTTCGAGACATTTCTCCTCCTAATTGAATCTTTTGGAAACGTGCGGCTATTTTAGCCACATTTTGGAAAAATCATAGTGCCATAATTAAAAAATAGGCCACCACCTCCCTAACAGGAATTTTTGGGCGCTTTCAGCCCTCGCCCGCGAACTTAATTTCGGGCATGGGCAAATGCTCCGTCCCCAGCTTGTGGCGCAGCATCGGTATCAACCCTCCGGCATTGATGATATCCATGACAGAGGGGGAAAGAGGCGGGAAGGAAAATTGACGGGAGACGGGAGACGGAGGACGGGCTGCGTTCCAGTCCGTCTTCTGTCCTCCGTCCTCCGTCTTTAAGGTGATGAGATTCCTCGCCAGATCAACATTCACCACATCTCCTTTTTGGATGTGGTCTACCGCCTGCGGGCACACAATGGGCAATACGCCGTTGTTCACGCAATTGCGAAAGAAAATGCGGGCGAAGGAGCGCGCAATGATAACCGTGACGCCGCTCATCTTGATGCACACCGCGGCTTGCTCGCGGCTGGAGCCGCAGCCAAAATTTTTGCCGCCCACAATCACATCGCCCGGCTGCGCCGCTTTTGCAAACTCCGGGTCAAGGTCTTCCAAAGCATGTTTGGCAAATTCCGAAGGCGGCAGGTTATACGTGTATTTGCCGGGAAAGATGACATCCGTATTCACGTCATCGCCATATACCCAGCATCGTCCCTCAATTTTCAAATCCGTCATCAACGGGTTATCTTATACCATGCCCGCTCAATTAAGCGTTGGCAATGAAAGAATTAAGAATCTGGCGGGGGGTTGTTTTTGCCCGGTCATTTCTGCATTCGGGGTTGCGCGTTTGGCCTTTCTATAATGGGGCAATGCCCTCCGGCGAAAAATCACACACCAGCGGCATCGCCCGCGCCGCCACGCTCACCTCCATCGGCAATCTTTCCAGCCGGGTGATTGGGCTTGTGCGCGAGGGGGTCAAGTCATACTTCTTTGGCAACGGCCAGGCGGCCAGCGCCTACGAGCTGGCCAGCACCTTCCCCCAGCAGTTTTACGATTTGCTCATCGGCGGGCTGCTCAGTTCATCGCTGGTGCCCACCTTTAGCGGTTTGTTGAGCAAGGACGATGACAACTCGCGCCGCGAATTTGGCGCGTTGTTTGGCGCGCTGGCCGGGCTGCTGGCGGTGACGCTGAGCGTGCTAGTGGGTTTTCTTTGGCTGATGGCCGACCCAATTGCCCAACTGATCGCGGGCGGCCCAGCGCAAGACCGGGCGCTGGTGGCGCATTTGTTGCGCTTCACCATCCCGGCCATTTTGTTTTTGAACTTTAGCGGGCTGCTCACGGCGGCGTTGTTTGCGCGGCGCAAATTTGGCATCACCGCGTTCACCGCAACCATCTTCAACCTCGCTTTCATCGCCTGCATGGCGCTGTTCGAGAAATCCCTCGGCGCAACGGCCATGGCGCTGGGTTTGCTGATGGGCAGCATGGCGCAACTGGTGATGCAGATCCCCGGTTTGCGGGGCGTGCCGGTCAAACTCTCGCTCAACTGGCGGCACCCGGGCGTTTCTCAAATTGTGCGGCTGTTTTTGCCGGTGGCCGCCGGGCTGGTGCTGGCCCAAATCGCCAACCAAATCAGTTTTATCGTGGCGGGTCGCATCAGCGCAGAAGGCCCCGCCTCCATGCGGTATGCCGCGCAGGTCATCCAGTTTCCGCTGGGAATGGTGGTCACGGCGGTCAGCGCGGCCATCCTGCCCGCGCTTTCTGCCCATGCCTTCCGCGCGGGCGAGCTGAGCGAGTTTAAGCAAACGCTGGGCAGCGGGCTGCGGCTGGTGCTGCTGCTCATCATCCCGGCCAGCGTTGGGTTGTGGATTTTGGCCGAGCCGGTGATTGCGCTTTTGTTTCAACGCGGCGAGTTCACCGCGGCCAGCACGCAATACACCGCGTGGGCGCTCCGGGCGGCCATCCCCGGCTTGCTGTTTGCGGCGATGGACCAACCGCTGATTTACGCGTTTTACGCCCGCCAAAACACGCGCACGCCCACGCTCATCGGCGTGGTCTCAAATGTGGTGTATTTGGCATTGGTGTTCGGGCAGATGGGTTTGGCGCAGGCCAACGTTCGCCCGTTCACCCTGGCCGATTTGGTTTTGGCGAACTCGCTCAAGACCGGGCTGGATGCGCTGCTGATGGCGTTTTTTCTGGCGCGGCAGATTGGCGGGTTTGGCAAGCTGGGGCTGGAGACCGCGCTGGTCAAGGTCACGCTGGCCTCTGGCGTGATGGGGCTGGGTGTGTGGCTGGCCGACCGCGTTCTCATCAACCGGTTTGTGAGCGCCACTTTTTTTGACCACGCGATTGTGGCCGCGGGCGCGGCGGCGGTGGGCGGGGTTATTTTTGTGGCTCTCGCGCAACTTTTGCGCATCCCAGAGCTTTCGCTGGGCAGGCTGGGGCGGGCCGCCCGCGCCCGGTTTTTGTCTGGCTCGTCTGGCTCAAATTGATATTTGGATAAATTCTTGAGCAGCCGGATTGCTAAAGCGTTGGCAAGCCAAAATCCCGGTCATTGAGCAGTCCGGCTTCTTAATCACATCTAGAATGGAAAAAATGAAATTTTGCCCGGAATGCGGTCAGCCGCTGGCGTTGCAAACCCGCGATGCCAAAGAACGGCTGGCCTGCACAAATCCATCGTGCGAGTATGTGTTTTGGGACAACCCCACGCCGGTCGTGGCGGCCATCATTACCCAGGCGGGGCAGGTGGTGCTGGCGCGCGGGCGCGGCTGGCCTGCAGATCGCTTCGCGCTCATCGCGGGTTTTCTAGAGCGCGGCGAGCATCCCGATGACGCCGTGCTGCGCGAGGTGCGCGAGGAGTTGGGCGTGAGCGGGCATATCGTGGAGTTTGTTGGGTATTACTCGTTCACCCTGCGCAACCAAATTATTTTTGTCTTTCAGGTAGATATTGCGGATGACCCCGTGCTGGGTGACGAGATTGAGGAAGTCAAATATCTTGCGCCGCAGGATGTGGTTCCGTGGCCGCGCGGCACCGGCCCCGCCCTGCGCGACTGGCTGGCGCGGCATTACGGTCTGGAAAAATAAAAATGCCCGACATTTTTGATGTCAGGCATTTGTTCAGTCGGGGCGCCCGGATTTGAACCGGGGGCCCCTTGCACCCCATGCAAGTGCGCTACCAGGCTGCGCCACGCCCCGATTGAGGCATCTATTTTAGCACCTTGACAATTGCGTTGAGCCATGAGCGCAAAAAATTGTAAGTGAGGCCGATCTTTCCACCAAACCATGCGCCGTCATCCGAACAAATGAGATCAATCCTATACACAAGTACAAATCAACACTATTCTTTTGGGTATTTTAAGAATTTGCCTCTTGTGCTTTTGTAAGCGGGCCTTGTGGAGGATTCAAATGCTTAAAAAAATTATCGTTGGCTGCCTGGGTTTAGGGATTTCCCTTTTTGTGATGGGTTCTGCGAGCGCAAATACGATTCCCGTTGGTGGTGGGTGTGGGTTGATTGACGCCATCAACGCGGCAAACACAGATAGCGTTGTTGGCGGTTGTCCGGCTGGTAGCGGCGCAGACACAATCACCCTGGGGCCTGCGGCCACCTATGTTTTAACAAACCCGTATAGCGGGCAAGATGGCTTGCCGGCGATCACATCCACGATTTACATGATGGGAAATGGATCAACTATTACCCGAACTCCATCAGCACCCCTATTTAGATTAATGACCATAGATCCTACTGGAGCGTTATATTTGTCAAATATTACTCTTAGTGGCGGGGAAGTTGGAGGTTATCCAGAAGTAGGTGGCGGTATTAAGAATGCTGGATATCTCGAATTAATTAATTCCAACATTCTTTTTAACAAAGCTTGGCGGGGAGGAGGAATCGCGCTTGAAATCTGGGAAGACATGGTTACCAAGCCGAATATTTATGTTGAAAAATCATTGATTTCAAATAATTCCGCTGAGGTCGGAGGTGGCATAAGCATTTACACCCATATGGTGGTTTACATGAATTGGCCAGATCAAATTAGTGTAATAAGTGATTCCATAATATCAAACAACGTAGCTTTATCATACAGCGGTGGAGGACTAGATACTCGGGATTCAAATGTATCTTTGATTAATTCTTCATTTATTAGTAACTCAGCCGCAAGTTATGGTGGAGCTATTGCTAGCGAGAGCCGCTTAACCATTACTAACGGCTACATACAAAACAACTCGGCGTTAAATGGCGGTGGGCTTGGAGTATCTTATTTCGGGGGGCAGATTTTAAAGACCGTATTTGATGGAAATTCTGCTAATAATGGTGGCGCGATTTATGCGGCAAATGATATCAACTCTGGTAACTCGCTCCATTTTTGGCAATCCATTGTTACAGGTAATAGTGCTAAGAATGCTGGGGCTGGTATATATGTAGGTCGATTTTCAAATTATTCTGTCCCCCTAGCAAAAGATATTCTAGTTGAAATCGAGGATAGTGTTTTCAAAAAGAACTATTTAATCGGATATCCAACTTTTGGCGGCGCTGTTTACAACGATGGGCGCGTGGAAATAGAAAATTCCACTTTATTTCAAAATGCGGGCTTCTTGGGTGGGGCTATTTTCAATCGAAGCCAATTTACCGGAACACACCTAACAATTGCAGATAATAGTACAACCGGAGGGGCTATTTTCTATCATCTTACGGGTACTTTGACCATTCGCAACTCTCTGGCGTGGAAGAGTACTGCCACAAATGACTGCATAGGCACAACGGGGGTAACTGGATCAGGAAATTTATCCAATTCAGCTAATTGCCCCATCTTCACCCAGTCCTCTTCTCTCAACCTTGGCCCCGCAGGCAATTATGGCGGTAACACAGAAACCATTCCCTTGTTAGCGGGCAGTTCGGCCATAGATAGCGCAGATCAAGCCTATTGTTTGCCAACAGATCAACGTGGATACCCGCGCCCCGTAGATGGCGATGGCAATGGCGTAAGAGCCTGCGATATTGGCGCATATGAGTATTACCGCCAGAACTTTTTGCCAAATGCCATGCGAGATTTCAGTTCCACGTGGTGAAGAAAATTCCTTTCTGAACAGTTTGGTCTGCGCGGCAATCAGTTTTGTCAAATGTTTGTATAATCAGAGTCAATGACAACGCAACCCGGCAAACTTGATCTGAACAACCCCCGCACCGCAAGCCTTGCGCTTGGGCTGGGCGTGGCGATGGCCTTCGCGCTCACCGCAATTGTGTGGCT
>Ga0073904_10004124_pt1 | contig 10851 bp, 6 predicted proteins | sample KloWWTrecipitate_FD_66668 | JGI IMG/M metagenome (GOLD analysis project Ga0073904, IMG submission 66668) | Active sludge microbial communities from Klosterneuburg, Austria, studying microevolution and ecology of nitrifiers - Klosterneuburg... | ecosystem: Engineered > WWTP > Aerobic digester >... | reverse complement strand
TCGCAGAGACGCGGTATTCGCTGGGCGCCTTGCCCGTCCAGCGCCGGAACGCACGGTTGAAGTTGCTCACGTCGGAAAAGCCGAGCATGAATGCGATCTCGGTGATGGAGAGCCTTTTCTGCCGCACATATCCGAGGGCCAGCTGCTGGCGCGTATCGTCCAGCACCTGCAGGAACGAGACGCCCTGGCGCGCGAGCTTCGCCTGCAAGGTGCTGGGGCTCATGTGCATGCGCGTCGCGATCTCCGCGCGGCTGAATATGCCGGCGTTCAGTCCGTTCACGAGCTGCGTGCGCACACGATTCGCGATGTCGTCGCGGTCGAGCTTCTCGAGATAGGTCATCGCGATCTGGTCGTTGTGCTGCGCCAGTTCGCGGTTGGCGCCGAGCAGGGGTTCGCGCATCGCGGCGAGCTCGAAATGAAAACACAGATGCGGCTGGCCGAAGCGGACCGGGCAGCCGAAAAAGGCGCGAAATGGCTCCTCGCCGCCGGCCGGGACCGGACGGCGCAGATCGAGCGCGCGGGAACAGAAATCGGCCCGATAGGCCATCCGCATCAGGCGCAGGACCAGGGCGGCCCAGACGTCCTGGGTTTCGACGCAGATATCGGGGTTGCGCGGATCCGCCTCGAGCCTGAACGTCTGCCCTTCGACGAAGACGCGCAGCTCGGCGCTCTGCGAAACCAGCCCGTAATAGCGCACGAAGCGGTGGCAGAAATCCTCGAGAGTCTCGCTCGCGAGCAGCGCGTAGCCCAGCGCGTGCAGCGTGCCCGGCACGATGTGTTCAGCCACGCGCAGGCCGAAATACTCGTCGCCGGTCAGCGCGACCGCACGGGCATAGATCGCATTGACCGTCGAGTCGGTGATGCGCACCAGCGGGTCGTTGCCGTGGATGCGCAACACGTCGATCTCGCGCAGCACCTCGTCGGGATCCGCGCCGCGCGCCTGCAGCGCCCGGGTGATCGCCTCGACGTAGGCCGCCACGGTCGTCGGTTCGATCAGGCTTTGTTTTGGCTTGGGCATGAGCGCGAAGACTAGCCGCTGCCACGGGGGGCCGTCAAAGCCCGGGGTGCGATTGCGCCAGGACGGCATCCGGTGGCCGCCTGCGCAGCCGCCAGGATCCGACCCCGGTCAGAGCGAGGCGCGCGGCAACCCCAGGTACTCGAGCAGCAGGGGGTTGAGGCGTGCGGGCGCATCCACCTGCAGCCAGTGGTTGGCGCCGTCGATCCGGGCGTAGCGCCAGGGTCCGCGCACGTAGCGTTCGCTGGCGATCATCTGCCCCTCGACGAGGAAGAGGTCGCCGCTGCTCCAGACGCCGAACACCGGCACGCGCGCCGAGGGGAGCTCGCCGGCAAACAAGGCACCAAGGTTCGCGCGGTAGTAGTTCATGCCGGCCGTGAGCCGCCCCGGACGCGACAGCCGTTCGCGCCAGCGCGGGAACTCGGCCGCGTAGCGCGTCAACTGGCGGAACAGGAACCAGTCGCCGCACATTGCCAGCCACTCCATGATGCCGCGCAGCTGCATCAGCAGGACGTAGTAGCCCTTGAGCTTCTGCACCAGGCCGCCGCGCGCGTAGGCCGTCGGATGCCCGACCGAGAGGGCCACGAAACGGTCGACGCGCTGCGGATGCGCCAGCACGAACCGCCAGCCGATCACCGCGCCCCAGTCGTGCGCGACGAGGCGCACCGCGTCGATGCCCAGCGCATCGAGCAGCGCGCGCAGGTCCTCGACCAGGATTTCGACGCGGTAATCAGCCACCCGCCCGGGAATGCCCGATTCGCCGCAACCGCGCGTATCGGGCGCGATCACGCGATAGCCGGCCGCGACGAGCGCCTGGACCTGCTCGCGCCAGACCGTGTGGTCGTCGGGGAAACCGTGCACCAGCAACACCGGCTCGCCCTCGCCGGCGAGCAGCACGTTCATCTCGCAGCCGTTGATCGGCAGACGGCGGTATTCAGCGCCCGTGATCATCTGTTTCGGAACCTCCACTGACTCGATCGACAGCCGGCCCGGGCTACGGGTTGCGCGCGCGCGACACCTGCTGTCGCAGGCCTTGCAGCGCCGCGCGCAGCTTGCGCCGCAGCAGCACCCGGAACAAGCCGCCCAGCCCGGGGATGCGTGAGCGGAAACGCAGGATCCACTCGACCCGCGTACCATCACCCTCCGGCACCAGCCCTACCTCGCCCCAGTAGCCGATGAACGGCGAGCCCGCGATGATGCGGTAACGATAGCCGCGACCCGGCCACCAGTCGGTGATCTGCTCGCGGATCGTGCCGAGCGGGCTTTCGAGCAAACGCTCGGCGACCCGTCCGCCGAGCTCCCCGTCGCCGCGGCGTACCAGGCGGTACTCGCCGAAACCGGCCCAGTCGCTCATGCCGCGATGGTCACCCAGCACCGCGAAGACTTCCGCGGCCGGGGCCTCGATACGCAACGACGCCTCGACGCGCTGGTTGTCGAGCTGCGGGCGCTGCGCGCGCGGCAACGGCACGAAACCGAAGGCGCGCTGCGCCAGGCCGGGGCGGGCCCACATGATTTCCCAGGAGAAGCCGAGCGGGTCGCTCACGTACACGCAGCCCGTGATGCCGAGGTTCAGCGGCGCACAGTTGTGCCGCGCGCCGGCCCCGAGCGCCCGGCGGTACAGGGCCATGACGCCCGCGCTTCCCCGCGGGTCGCCGAAGCAGACGTTGAGGATGCGCTGGTCGCACAGGCGGTAGCCGGGCGGGAATGGTCGGCCCGGCGGATCGCGGTACCGCACCAGTTCGAGCAGCATCGCCGGATCGCCGCTGGCGTCGGTGAATACGCGCCGTTCGCAGCGCGCACCCGCGAGACCCCACAGCGCCTCGTGAGCGTCCTCGTGCAGTTGCCGCGGCACTTCGCGCATGCCGAGGCCGCGGGTGAGGAAATCCACCGAAGCGTCCATGTCCGGCGTCGACAGGGTGGCACTGCGGATCGCCACCGGGCAATCCTGGCGACCACGGGCGTTTTGTGCCGGCAGCGGATCGTCTTCCATGAGCTCGACGTACACGCCGTCCGGATTGCGCACGCAGGCGCGCCGCCTCCCCGGCACACCGACCGGCGCGGCCAGCGGCACGCTGCCGAGCCGCGCGAGGCGCGCCAGGGCTGCATCGAAATCCGCCACCCACACACCGCAGCGGCTGTAGCCCAGGTCGCTGGTGCGGTAATCGGCCGGCATCAGCTGGGAGGCCGGCTTCTCGTACTGGAAGAGTTCCAGCTGGCACCAGTCGTTGCGCCCGAGCAGGCACCAGCAGGTGCACGCGGAACCGGGCAGCTTCTGGATGCGGCCCGATAGCGGGCCGCGGAACAACGCCCGCGTGCCGCCCGCAGGAAGGAAACCCAGCCCCTCGCGCCACCAGGCCTCGGTGCGGCGCAGGTCGAGCACCGCGAAGGCGATCTGGTTCAGGGGCAGGACGGCCTGGCTCATGGGGCGTGCGCTCTGGCGGGCGCAGACGCGAGCGGGCGCGTCGCGGCGCTCGCGGGATCGATGAGGATCTTGGCATGCCGTTCCGGGTCCTTCAGCGCGTCGAATGCATTGGCCACGCCGTCGAGCCCGACCACGCCCGTGATCAGCGGGGCGCAGTCCACCTTGCCATCGGCGATCAGGTGCAGGGTGTCGCGGAACTCCAGCGGCGAGTGGCCGAACACGAAACGCAGGTCGATCTCCTTGTGGATCGCCACGGCCGGCTCGATGCGGTCGACCTGCATGCAGACACCGGCCACCACGACGCGCGACAGCAGTGGCGCGCCGTCGATGAGCTGCTGCAGGAGCCCCGGCACGCCGACGCACTCGAAGATCACCGGTCGCGCCGGGTTCTGCCCGAGTGCCTCCGCGAGGCGCCACACGTGCCACCAGAGCAGCGGCAGCTTCGCGAGCTTCTCGCGCGTGCCGAGCGCGAGTTCCAGCAGGTCGCCGAGCCCGCCCATGAAACCGTATTCCTGCCAGTTCGACCAGGGCGATGTCGTGGCGGGATCGATCACGACATCGGCGCCGCACCGTTGCGCCAGCGCGCGACGGCCCGGCGAAAAATCGCTGGCAACGACGGTCTTCACGCCGCGCGCCTTCAGCAGGCAGATCACCGCGAGGCCGACCGGTCCGCAACCGATCACGATGGCCACATCCTTGCGCGCGATCTCGCTGCGTCGCACCGCGTGCCAGGCGACGGCCATCGGCTCGGTGAGCGCCGCCAGCTCGCTGGACAGGCCGCTAGGCACCGGTACCAGGGCCGATTCCTGCAGCAACATGCGCTCGGCATAGGCGCCGGGGGAGCGCACCGAGAGTCCCAGCATGTCGATGCCGTTGCCCACGCGCAGCAAGGGCTGCGCCACCACGCGCGTGCCCGGCCTGATCCTGCGCTCGCAGCCCGGGCCATGGTCGAGCACCTCGCAGCAGAACTCGTGGCCGAATACCACCGCGTCGCCCACGCCGGGAAACTGCGCGTCGAATGCGACGCGCGCCATCAGCTGCTTCATGTGTCCGCAGTGCTCGCGCACGTGCAGGTCCGAGCCGCAGATGCCGCAATGCAGCACCTGCACCAGCACCTGCCCGCGGCCCGGTTCGGGCTCGGGCAGATCGGCGACCCGCAATCCGGTGTTCTGGCAAACGACGGCTTTCAGATTCATCTCCTCGTTATGGGCATCACGCAGCCTGCGCTTGCGCTCGCGGCATGTCCGGCTGAAGCCGGACCTACGGCCGCCAACGCCCGTGGGTCGGCATTCATGCCGACATTGTCCGGCTGAAGCCGGACCTACGGCGGCGTGGCGCGCAGGTGATGGCGCTGGTGCGCCGGCAGCAGGCTCGTCGTATCCGTCGCGTCGGGCTGTATGCAGACGAAGGCCGGCAGCTTGTCCTCGTGCGCGTGGGCCGGCAGGTTCGAGTTCGAGGCGCACACGCGACCGTCCTGCGTGAACTCGAAGTCGCGGAACCAGATCACGCGGTTCGGCATCGGGTAGGCGACGAACTTGCGCTCGGCCGGGATGTAACGCATCACGCGGTCGCTGTTGTTGGTGGCGATCCACACATCACCGTTGCGGTCCACGTTGAGCGCGTAGGGCAGCTCGAACTCGTTCGGCGCCAGCAGCGGCAGCGCGATGCTGTCGAAGTTCTTGCTGCGGGTGTCGAAGCGCATCAGGTAGCCCTCGTCGAAGGAGGGAATCCACAGGCTGCCATCGGGGCCGAAGCGCAGCCGCCGCGGCCCGCCGTGCGGCACGTCGTATTCGGTGACTGCGAGCGTCTTCGGATCGATGTGACCGATCTTGTTCGACAGCAGCTTGCTGTACCAGATGCCGCCGTCGCGCGGATCGATGTCGATGCCGTACGGCCAGTTGAACACGTCGCGGCCGCCGTTCATCCACTTGTGGTGCGAAAGGTACAGGTGGTAGTTCTTCTCGGGAAACCACGAACAGATCTTCAGCACCACGCCGATGAAGGTATCGCTGATCCAGCGCATCACGCCGTTGTGCGGTGTGGCGACCTCGGTGAAGCGCTCCGTCTTCGGGTCGAACTTCATCACGGTGTTGGACACGAGCACCGTGAACCAGAGATTGTCGTCCTTGTCGGCGCGGATCGTGTGCGAGTACAGTCCCTTGCGCCACAGGAAGCCCTGCGGGATCGGGTAGAGCTTCCACTCCTTCGTCGCCGGGTTGAACATCAGCAGGTTGCTCGATAGCGCGCCGGTGAAGAAGATGCGCCCGTCGGAGATCTGCGCGCCGCTGTGCGGGCCGTGGCGGCCGGTGAAGATGCCGATCGGCAGCTGCATGCCGCGGAAATTTCCACCCACCACCTCGTCGGTCACCGGCATCTCGTATTTTTCGATCTGTCCGGAGTGGCGATCGAGGATGTAGACCTCGTCGCGTCCTTCGTCGATGCCCATCAGGCGATCGTCGGCGAGCACTATGGTGTCGTGCAGGAAGGACATCGGCGTGGCGGCATGCCACTCCTCGATGCGCGCTTTCGCCTGCTCGGGGCTGAAGTCGTGCTCCTGTATCGCGGCGACGGGCTTGCCGGTGAAGCCCCTGGCCAGCATCGCGGCGATGTTCCTCTGCTCGCGCCAGGTCAGCATCGCGAGATAGCCTTCCATGCGGCGCACGGTGTCCGTCCACTCGCTCTCGCTGCGTGGCCGGCGAGTCAGCGCGTTGCCCTGCTGGTGACAGAAGCTGCACTGGGAAATGAAGGTCTCTTTCGCTTCCCCGTCCTGGAATGGCAGCATGGCGGCGTGAGCCGATGCCGTGAGCGTGTCGGACAGTTCCTCCACCGAGGCGATCTTCTCGACGCTGAAATCCACCGCGAGCTGCTGCCCGGCACCGAGCTCCACCGTCTGCACCACGTCGCGGAAATACGGCGTGCGCGCCCGCACCTGCAGCGTGCCGGCGAATCCGGTCGGCAGGCTGTAGCGGCCCGCGGCATCGCTGTAGACGGTTTCCTTGCGGTCGCGCGCCGCGTTCCAGACGGTCACCATGGCCCCGGCGACCGCCTTGCCGTCGGAGGTGCGTACGCTGCCGTCGAGCGTACCGGCGGCGGCGCCCGTGCCGAGAACGAGCGCCATCAGGCCGAACCAATGGAGGAATTTCATGAGAGAACCTCGCTCAGCCGAAGTGGTAGAAATAGAGATGCAGCACGGCGACGGCAAGCGCGCGGGCGGAATCAGTCGCATTGGCGCGCGGCGGCGCGTGCGCGCGCCAGCGCACGGATCCACGCCGCCGCGAAAAACACGGTCAGCAGCAACAGAGCCAGCGCCGGCAGCGCATCGGGCAGTACCAGGTCGCCCTTCATCGGCGTCAGCGCGACCATCAGCGCGGCGGCCTTGTACGGCAGGTACTCGAGGTAGGCCGGATCGCCGATCAGCTCCAGGAATGCGCGGCGGCTGGGGTAACGCACCACCAGCACGCGGCTCCAGTTGTCGATCGCCGGATCGAGGCCGATCAGGTTGGTGCTGGACTGTGCTCCAGCCGGCACTCCCTGCATCGCGCTGCCAAACAAGGGGTATGCGCCGAGCTTGAACAGCAGCGGCATCACCTTCTGTTCGTACAGCGCATTGGCCTGCTCTGGCGTGCCCTTGAAGCCCTCGACTCCGGGCATCGGGCGCAACTCCGGGTAGTAGCGCATCAGGTTCAGCATGTACACGGGCCTGCCGTCGTCGGCTTCGCCCCAGGCACGCAGGTGCTCGAGGATGGCGCGCTTCTCTTCGGCCGGCCACGGCGCATGCTGCTCCAGCATGGTGAGATGGCGATCCACCTCGGCCTGGCTCAGCCTGCTGCCGGGCGCGAACCAGGCGGAGCCCGCCAGGAACAAGGCAAGCAACGCGACAGCCAGCACGATCTCGAAACGAAAGTGCTTCATGGTGACTCCCCGATCGGCTCAGCAGGTGGCACGGCTCGAGACGGCGTGAGCCCGATCAGAACGCGGCGCGCACGGTCAGCCCGTACGAACGCGGCGCCTGGCGGAAGCTCTGGTAGCTCTTGTCGTTGGCGAACAGGTTCATGCTCGCATCGAGGTTGACCACCTCCTCGTCGGCCGCGTTGTCGACCCACGCCACCACTTCGTAGGCGTCCCAGCGCGTGCCGAGGCGCAAGTTCACCCAGCTGTAGGCGTCCTGCACCAGGCGCGGGTCGACCTGGGAGCTCGTGTTGTACTCGTCCGACCACGACCAGTCGGCGCGCGCGTACACCTCCCCCCAGCTCACGTCGGCCTCGTAGAGCAGCCCCACGTGCGTGGTCCACTCCGGCGCGTTGACGGGATGCTCGCCGCTGAGGTCGCAAGTGCCGGGAAGCGAGCCGTCCGGCGTGCGGCCCGCGTAGCACAACCCGCTGGTGTACTCCTCGTAGGTGAAATCGGCGTAGGAGATGCCGAAGTCCGCAGTGACTTTATCCCCGAGCAGCAGCTTGCCCTCGGCCTCGGCGCCCTTCAGTTCGGCCTTCTCGGCGTTGGTGACGTTGAACGTCTGGCCGACGAAGGCCGCGTCCTGGTAGTCGTCGTACTCGGTGTAGAACGCGCTGACCGCCACCTGCATCGCGCCCTCGAGCAGCGTGCTCTTCACGCCGGCCTCGTAGTGCATGATGTCCTCGTCCTTGAACTCGCGCTGATCGATGGGCGTACGGCCCCAACCGACGTTGAAGCCTCCAGACTTGAAGCCGTGCGAGACGGTCGCGAACAGGTTCACGTCGTCGCTGAGCGTGAACTGCGGGGTGAGCGACCAGGTCACCTCGTCGGTGTCGCGGTCCATCTCGCCGTTGTTCGCGGGCGCGGTACTGATCAGGTTGGCCGACAGCAGGCTCAGCCCCGGCACCGTGAGCGATTGCAGCACCTCGGCATCCTTCTCCTCGGTCTGCCAGCGCGCGCCGCCGGTCACCGAGAAGCGGTCCGTAATGTTCCAGGTCGCCTGACCGAAGAGGCCGACGTAATCGGTGTCCTGGCTGGCGTCCAGCAGACCGTTCTGGCCCGGCGTCGCGAAGGGTACCGGGATCGGCAAGCGCAACAGCAGCTGCAGCAGCCGCGCGGACGAAGGGTGCGCGCTGTAGGTGTCTTCGAGGAAGATCGGACGGTCGCCGTCGTCGCCGCGCTCGAACTCGTTCTGGTACCAGAACACGCCGGTCAGCCAGTCCACGGTCTCACCGCCCGCAGAGGCGAGGCGCAGTTCCTGCTGCCAGCTCTCCCCCTCCTGGGTGTCGTGGAACCGCAGCAGCGGCGAGGCGAGTTGCGCCACGTCGTCGTTCGTGCCCTTGAACTCGAACCAGTCCCAGGAGCTGATGGAGGTCACGGTCCAGTCGTTGGCCAGCGCGTAATCGACGAGCAGGGTCGCCTCGCGCGCGTCCACGTCGCTGGTCACGGCCTTGCGCGAGCAGTGCTCGAGATCGGTCGCGTCGTTCGAGGCGCAGGCCTCGGCCAGGCCGGCACCGCGCAAAAAGGCTCCCGCCTGTGCGGCGCCGCTGCCCGGCTCGATGTAGAGGTCGGAGGTGAACTGGTCGTCGTCTTCCTGCAGCACGCCACCGATCAGGCGCACCGACAGTGCGTCGCTCGGCTCCCAGGCGATCTGGCCGCGCACCGAGCCGCGCTCGAGGTCGTTGGCATCCTCGTCGCTGACCGATAGCGCGCTTTCGCTGACGTGATCGTTGGTGGAATAACTCAGGCCAAGGCTCGCGCTGAGCGTATCGGCGAGCGGGCCGCTCACGCCGCCCACGAAGCGGTACATCCCGGCGTCCGAGGCGCCCTCGAGGTTGCCGGCCGTGAACTCGGCATTGCCCGTGAGCTCCTCGGAAGGCTTGCGCGAGTACACGGCCACGACGCCGGCCGTGGTGTTCTTGCCGTAGAGGGTGCTCTGCGGGCCACGCAGCACCTCGATGCGGTCGACGTCGAACATGTCGCCGGCCGAGAACACCGGGCGGTTGCGGAAGGCGCCATCCTGGAACACGCCCACCGCCGGCTCGAAGGTCGGGATATTGCCGAGGTTGCCGACGCGACGCACACGGTAGCTCATCGCCAGCGGCGAGGTGTTCGACTGTACCTGCAACGACGGCACCTGCCGCGCGAGGTCCTTGATATCGCTGATGCCGGCCTTCTGCATCGCCTGTCCGCTCACCGCGGACACGGCCATCGGCACGTCCTGCAGGCTCTGCTCGCGCTTTTGCGCGGTGACGACGATTTCCTCGAGCTGGGCCTGTGCCAGCGCGCCGAGCGGCGCGGCGGCCAGCGTGACGGTGACGAGCGCAAGAAGCTTGCGGGCAGATAAAATGCGGGCGGTGGTGCGCATGAAGTGTGTCTCCCGGGGCAATCACGTTGTGATGATTGAAGGCTGTTTGCCATGAGCATGGTCGCGCATCACCGCGCGGCCGGCCTGTCCGCTTCGCCTGACTGCCTGTCATCGCAACACCGGGTTGTCCGCCGGAGCATGTCGCTTGTCCAGCGAGCCGAGTCCTGCACGCCTTGATCTGTTCGATATGCTGTGAAGCGGGGCCGGCTTAAACTCGCCACGCAAATCCCGTATCGACCCGTAACGGAGGGACACGACGATGAACCACCTGACGCGCTCCGCGAGCTTGCTGCTGGCCATCGCGGCCGCCACCCCGCTGTATGCCTCGACGCTGATCCCGGCGAAGGGGCAGACGCCCGAGCAGATCCAGGCCGACACCGCCGCCTGCCAGTCGCAGGCCACGCAGGCCTCACAGTCCGCTGCCCCGGCACCGGCGCCGCAGGGCGGTCGATTGAAGGGGGCAGCCGTCGGTGCCGCCGCCGGGGCCGCTGCGGCACAGGTACGAGGCAACCAGTACGAGGCCTATGACCGGCTCGACAGCGACGTACAGCAGGAATACCGCCAGAACCAGGCGCAGGGGGCAGCCGCGGCCGGCATGGTCGTGGGGGGCGCAAAACAGCGGCAGCAACGGCGGCAGACCCAGCAGCAGGCCGCTGCGCAGAGCCAGCAGCAGGGCAGCCAGGCATTCGACTCGTGCATGAGCGCGCGCGGCTATACCGTCCAGCCCTGAGCGAGAGGCACCGGATCGGGCGGCTTCGCCAACGCGCGCTCATTCGATCGCTCGCTGATCGCGCCTCTCCCGCATCACCCGGCATGCGGGCCCGCTCCGTAGCCGCCTCCCGCGCGGCATCCAGCCCCGCCACGTTCACGCCGCCCGGGGCGGTTCAGCCTGCTTCTGCAAACGTACCCGGCTTGAATCAGCCCTTCAAACCGAGCTTGTAAATCTGGTTCGCTGTCTTCCAGGCGATCTGCTCACGCTCCTCGGCGGTCGGCCGGGTCTCGATGGCGGTGATGAGGTTGTCTGCTATCGAATGATTCGACGAGATGGCGCGGAGGTCGCTGCCGAACATGATCCGTTGCGCGCCGATAACGGAG
>Ga0073904_10004123_pt1 | contig 10852 bp, 7 predicted proteins | sample KloWWTrecipitate_FD_66668 | JGI IMG/M metagenome (GOLD analysis project Ga0073904, IMG submission 66668) | Active sludge microbial communities from Klosterneuburg, Austria, studying microevolution and ecology of nitrifiers - Klosterneuburg... | ecosystem: Engineered > WWTP > Aerobic digester >... | reverse complement strand
CAGTTGTCGCCTGCTCCGGACGTGAATAGTGTGTTGTTCTGCCGTGATCGGTTTCCCGGCGTTTTCACCCAGCCGCTGTCGGTTAGGTAGCTGACCGTGTATCCCGCCGGCCAGGTGACGTCGAACTCTACCTGATCAAACGCTGACTCTCCGGTCTGAACGGCCACTTGAAGCGTAATGATGTTGTCTGCGTTTTGAACAATTCGAAAGTTAGTCTTGGGCTGATCAACGTAATCACGAACCTTGTTGAGCAATCGATTTAAGTGTTCGTAGTGCTTCACAGCAACGCCCAGGCGTTGATGGATGTTGACCAAACGCAGGTACACCACTCGCAGGAGCTTATAGAGCGTGGCGTAATCCTCACATGGGCTGCAGCACTTACAGCCGTTAATCAGCTTCAGTGTCCCTTCAACGATCGCACCCAGACGCGGATTTGCATCCGGCGGGAGAACATCCTCGCCGAACGTAATATCTCGCTCCCAGCGGAAGCAGGAGTCGGAACTTAATTTCAGGTTTCCAAATTCATCCGGCTTGACTCCATTGATTGAAGTAATCAGCCGTTCATTGATGCCAGCCTGGCACGAGGGGAACCGTCCTTCTCCGCCTCTGGCATCGACGTTAATGACCAAGCGATGTTCAACGTCTTCGACGCCAATTCCGATCGGGGCCAACTGCGAGTCTGGGTTTGTCTCAAGGTTGACGTTAAATCCGCCACGAAGACTTACGATGCCGGCGGGATCAGCAATGAACTCTCCGGTCGCCGGTGCTTGTAGATCCACCGCAGCTGAGGATGATCCCCATGGGATGAGGTAAAACCGCAGTTCAGCAGTGCCGTCAAGTGCAAGCCAGCCTTGAGCCTCTACCTTTGCTCGATTTAATCCAGCCCACAACTCAGCGTCGAACCCGGCCGATTCAACGTTTGTTGTCGTGTGAGCCGCGTTGATCGTTTCACCGGCGTACGAAGCTGTAGCTGTGTATGTAGTTGTCACCGAGGCGTTGCGTAGCGTCCTGGTGTAGGGAAATGCGTGAGACAGGTTACCTGTGGTCTGCTTAAGGACAATAGCGTCGTCGGGGATGGTGTAAGTGACACTACCAACAGTCAAAAGTCCCTGGTAGTCGTACACTTCCATTTCAACGAACCCCAGATGCCCCGCCACGGCTGACTTTTTGGTCACTCTCCAGTAGCGGTACGCTTGTGTCGGAATAAAGGCTATTTCATTCCAGCCCGTGACGCTTGTACCTTGAGAGTGTACGAGTTCAGACGTGGCAAACGTTACGTCATTTGATCCTCGAAACTCCCACTCATCCGATTGGAGTTCGGCTCCACCGCCGACGTAGCGTCTATACCACCTAACTTTCTGAATCAGTCTGGCAGTCGCAAAGTTGAATTGTGCCCATCGTGCTGAGCCCGCTAAAGATGCGTTACTAGCCCATGTACTTGTGCTCGGCGTCGACGTTGTAACCCCGTCAGTTAGTCCAGCTAGTGTGTGAAACGTAGGGAACGTGCCTGATGCTGTAGTCGTGAAATCTGTACGTTTGTAATACGCCGCCGGCAGCCCAGCTGGGTCGTAAACCGGAGCCGACGATGAGCTGGTAACCGATTCTGAAGTCGGGCAAACGACAACGATGCCGTCCTGTACAGCCGCCCAGGTGGGTGACGGTGTGTTGTTGAAATTGATGATCGTGTCACTACTGGCAATTGGAGCCTGAGCGGCGTCGCCAGCTGTAGTCGCACTCCAATGAATGTGAAACTGAATCTCGGTCATGACAAAGTGCTTGGTGTCAAGGGACACTGCACGCCAGTAGCGAAACGATCCAATATCAAATGTCTCTTCGTTCCATGTTGAAACGTAGGTGTCACCGTAGTTCACAGTGAATGCTGTTGTGAACGTAGCAAACGTCGGATCGTCGGACGCCCGCAGCTCCCATCCCATTGACTGTGTTTCCCCGATCGACGCTGTATCAGATCGCGGGTACCAGCGAAACTTTGTCACTGACTGGGGCGTTCCAAAGTCAGCCTGGAAGTAGCTTCCGGCGACTTTCTTACTGGACCACATCTTGTAAAGCTGCCCCGGAGCTGCCGGCCAGACGCCGTCAACAAGAGCACCTGGGAACCACCCACCATCAAGTGTCGACGAGACAGTCAAAATGAAGGATGTGTTTCCGAGCTGACCCAGAGTTTCGGAGTAATCCACGGTCTCTGGTGGATCGTTCAGGTTCAGTCCAGTTGGAGCGACTGCTATGCCGCTGGCCTGGATCTCAGTCACCCCGTACGGGTCGATTTCCACGCGACGAGAGATGTAGGCTTCCGCTCCTGATACCCATGTAAATGAGACGGTGCCGCCCGTAGTGTCCACAATGATGACAGCGACCGCTTTGACATCGTCGATCGTCTCCTGCATCTCGATGACGCGGTAAGCACCCATCGTGGTGTTGGAACTGACGGTATCGAAGTTGATGAGTATGTCCAGCGATACGAAGCGAACCTTTAACGATGTGATCGTTGTCCCGTTGTAGATCAGTTCTTCCAGACGCAGATTCAAGTTGACCGAGATTCCATCGTCACTGATGGATTCATCGAAAGTATCTGTCGTGGGCAGAATTGATCGCGGGACAACGATCAGAGCGTCAGCGACAACCGCCTTCAGGCCGGCAGTAACGCCGCTGCCGCGAAGCGGGTCAGATAGGAGGGCCGAAGCCTCAAGGAGATCTCTGTCTGTGTGTGGCATGCGTCTCTACGAGTTCCGATCCTTTATACCGGCTCGTCGACGCCGCGATCGTTGCCAAGGATGCCAGAAGCATCGATCGCTTGTTTCAGGGTTTCAACCGTGAGTAGCTGGGCCTCCAGCTGCTGCATCGTGCGTAGCATGCCTCTGGCGTCCTGATTGAGGTTTTCCACGTCCTCTTGAAGGACAGCCAGTTCTGCGTTACCGCAGCAAGGCTGTGAGCAGGTGTCTTCAATTCTCAGTGTCGACTCTCCTGGCTCCAGTTTGATGCAGTTTCCCGGATCGATCGTAAAGCTGCCGTCCTCGCGGGCGGGTACACCGTTGATGGTTCGAACTGGTTCAGGGGTTGGTGTTTGGGACGTACAGCCACACGCCTCGTTGAGATCGATTGCTGACAATGCACTGATGCGTATGGTTTGCGGCGTTAGTCCAGAGGCCTCTTGAACATCCAGACGAACATTACGTCCGCTCTCCAGACGAATGACGCCGTATAGCGGTGGTCCGACATCGCTGCCGTTGACGACGCGAATGGCACGCACACCGCTCAACGATGGTCGGAATAGTGTCGGCAGCAGCTGCCCGCCGCTCTGACTGAACTCGAAGCTCCCGCCGTAGTTGAGTGTTTGCTCCAGTGAACCGATCGTGATAACTCCGATACAGTCAGCCAGCACACCACGTCCACTCACGGCATAAGTATCATGCTTCGTATGTGTTGCAGCGGGGATGTTGACCACACCGGCCAGCTCGCCTGATTTGGATATCTCAATGACGATCGAACTGCTACCGATTACGAGCTTTGAAATATAGAAACCACTAGCACTTGCTCCAGCCACCAGGGGGACGACAAACGATAGGTCAACGATTAGATCTTGAGGAAGTGAAAAGCCACCATCTGACGATAGTCCCGTGGCTGTGTCTGCCAACGGGTACGCTCTCATGGCGTTGACGTTTAACCATTCCTGTCCAAATACGCGAGGAGTCAGAGGCACGTGAGCTCTCCTTCAAATTACGCCGGCTGGAGCAGCCATCGCAGATCAAGCAGAGCAATGTCGCCTGCAAATCCGTCCGACGCTCCACGGGAGAGATTAACGTAAATCAGATCGCCGCCGAACACCGTCAGCGTTGCGTCAGTACGGTCGTGCAGGAATTGTCCTGTGGTGACTGCGGTCGCTCCAAAGGGGAGCGTATCAAAGGCACTGTCAGACACTGCGGCGGTTTGTACTGTGTTTACAGCTGCAGCTCGTGGTAAGCGACGTAGGGTCACGGTCAGGGGCGGCATGTTCCCCGTGGCTCTGGCGAGGACTGTAGCCTCGATTCGAAGGAGTAGACCCAACACAGGTACGCCTGTGATGGGCAGCCGTAGCACGCCGCGGATGCTACTGGCGACGCCGCTGCGGAACGCGTACGACAGGATCCCATTGATGTCGATGACCTCGACACCGTCGATCATCAGACTCGTGAACCCACCTTCAAACTGATTGTTGGGGTTGGTGACAACAACGTTCAGACGGCCGCCTTGATAACCGCTGACCGGGTCTCCATCAACCTCGTCAACCGCGACGCCATTGGTGATGGTGAGTGATCCGTCTGAGCTGCGTATTCCCTCAGCAACCACGCCACGAATTAGTTCCAGCGTGTCGTTGTCGATACGTTTAACGACTACGTGGCCAGGCTCGTTCACACCGGCTGCAAGCTCATAATTGACCGATAGTTCAATGGCTCCAGTCGTGGCAATGGCACCACGTGGATTTGTGACTTTGACGCTGCTGTTCTTTGGAGCGATGCTCGTTACCACGCCAGTCTTACCGAACTGACGTGCAAACAATAGATCGATCCGATCCGGGTAACCGCCAGCGTAAGCCTGGGCTCCAACAGCTGTGACTGTGCCGGCAACCGGGGGTACCGTGGTGGCGTCCATCCACCAGATGCCGTACTCGTTGATCACCGCTGTGGGAGTAGTTCCGTCTATACGAATACGGATACCGTTTCGCTCGAGCTCGACCAGCCCGATCGGTTGAGGCGGCCACATCGTAGACAGCGTGTCGTCGAACTGGTGCGTGTAATAGCGGAGAGCTCCAGCCGGCACCGTGATCTGCCGGTCGGTGAAGAATGACGCGTTGCCAGCAACAAGTAACCACCCCGGAGTCTCTGCACCGACGTTCGCTGCTCCGGAAGCTAATGACATCCGGTAGTGAATGTGGCTTTCTGACATGTTCCGACTGACTGGCATGACCATCAAGGTCCAAAGGTCATTGGCGTCTGGGCCATCGCAGAACGCAACGTGGAAACCGATCGGCGGCTGGGCGTAAGTCAGGCGTCCAGCTGTTGCACTGGAAAGGAAGATAGGCCCAACTCTGGGCGTCTGACCTGTCTCGAGCACAGCTTGTAGCTGAGCGGTTGTTACGAAAGCAGGCCCCATCGTGGCCACATCGCCCAATGAGCTGGTGCTTTTGCGTTGAACAACCCCGATTACCCACGAGCTGTTGATGGGTCCGTATTCGTTCTCCTCCAGACTCATGCCGAATCTGGCTGGTTGGCAGACTCCACCGGCCAGGCAGACAGGTGTACCAACGACGGTGTCGCTGCTGAGCGGCTGATCGTATAGGTAGTGCGTTGATCCGAACAGACCGTCGTTGACCATTGTTTGAAGACGTTCTGTACGCTGTTCTAATTGAGCTGTGGGCCGGCTGGTGACAGGTCCGGATACTTCCTCGCCGTTTCGGACGTGCTCGATCCCGGGGTACTGAATGGGCATGCTGCTCACTCCAGAGACCCATCGTTATCACGGGTCTTCAAAGGTTAACGGCCAGCTGACCACCAGGTTGGTCCCGGAAATACGCTGACGCTGATTGGCCTCATTGTAGTAGAAGCGAGCAAACACAAGATCGTTTGAAAGCGTTCCATCGACGGCAGAAACCAAAGCTCCACCGACAAGCAAGTCGCCGATTTCAAAGGTAAAACCCGTACCGCCGCGTAGGGATCGCACTCCACTGCCACCGGTGGCAGCTCCACTTATTGTGACCCTGTTACCGACGTATCTGGTCTCATCTGACGTGTCGAACGTAGGTGCCATCGTGATCGGGATACGAAGGAAATCGCTGGTGGCTGCGTCGTTTGCCGCCAGCGTGTTGTAGTAGTTGTATGAGCTCTTAGCCGGCGATGCCGGTGTAAATACGGTGCCACTTTTTACAAACTCGATGTACATCGTGTTCAACGGCGGCCGCTGTCCCGCCATCACAGCGGCATTAACGTCGTGACCTCGATACAGCACTTGGTTGGATGGTTTGCTCGCAGTGAGCGTGCGAACACCATCCTTTTCATAAAACAACTCAACCGGGCCGCCAAAGATAGATTTCCTGGGGGGTGAGAACACGCTCTTAAGAGCCTGCATAAGTGGATTTAGATTCATTGCTCATAGCTCCCAGGTTCAATTCCAGGTTCAGCTGGAACATCGTCCAACGTGTCGGACGGTGTATCTGCCTGAATGTACTCTGCTGGTGGAACGTCTTCATCGTCCACCCCTACGTAGATTTCTTCTTGTGCCACGGTTATCAGGCTCACAATGAGTGTTCTTCCCGGCGGGTAAAGACGTCGAAGCCATCCAAGGCGTGCGTAGTCGAACCTATCAAGGTTGTTGATGTTAAGCGTGCAGAGCGTTCCGTCCGGTCCGAGCAGTTCTGTGAGTACGTACTTAAGCAGATCGAATGTCGCAGGGAGCGGTTTGGTACCGCTTCCGGTCAGCATTTGATGGAAACCTGGGAACTGTGAATCGGCGTAATCCCAGAATAATTCCATGTCTTCTGCTCTGCCCAGAAGTGCCGCCGGCACGCGAGCAGCCGGATGACCGTTCACAAGGGTAGAAGTCACCGGATGTAAACCTGCTGAAATAGCCAACGGCTCACCCACAGCCGGCACGATAGTCGCAGTAGACAGTCCAAGTGCTGGTATTAGATCTGCGATTTCGTTAGACGTTTTATCGCGTAGTTCGGCCAGATCAAACATCTGCACGTCTGTACTGAGAAAATCCCCAGCATCGAGGATTGTTCCAACAGCTGGCATACCTGTAGCGTTGGGTCCTAGGCGATAGGCGTTCGCACTGGTAACGACCCACGTGGCGTCAGTCACTGGCGTAACACTAACCACGGTCTCGTTGTCGCTTAGAACGATTGGTACGCCGCATACCGCAGCTAACAGGCTGCGGATTCGTCCAACACTCGGTCCCAGTTGAACAGCGTTCCAGCAGGCATTTACGAACGCCTTGTAATCGTTACCGATCTCAGTGACGTCGTGAACATCAAGCGGTGTCCCAAAGAAGTCAGCTACCGTCGTGTCGCTGTAACGGACATCCGTTGCCCACAGGTTGAGCGTGTAGCTGACGAGGCCAGCCTCCTGTACCGTTTGGACTCCGGGGAACTGACCGTTGAACGGATCAGTTGTGAAGCGTATGACGGACGCCTCTCCTGGTACTTGGACGATGTCGAACTCTGCAAACTGTGTGAATACGTTTTCAGGGTTGATGAGGCTGTCGCTCAGAAGGGCAATGCTGGTAACGTTCAGCTCGGTTTCAAATTCATAAAACCCAGATTCGACGACGTCGCCGTAAACCAGACTGTCGCTGGCGAAGATCAGCCCATCCTCACCGTAACGCGGCTTATGAACACGCCTTCCGCGGTTAGCTTCACTGACCGTAAGCGTCACCTGGCGGACCAGCTTTGATCGAGTGACCGGGATTGTGTTGCGGTTGAGACAGTCAGCAGCGTGACGGTAGTCCTCGACGGTCTGACGGGATAAGAATCCGTAACCTCGAAACAAGGCATTCAAGAACTCCCGATCTCGATAGATCTGAGTCCACATTGATCCGATCGCACCGAGTAAGTCGTCGCCGCGTTCGAGAAGTTCCAGGGTTGCGTCTTTCATAGGATGCCGCGAAACGGATTTAAGGCCGGATTATATCGACGGCAGTAATTCCATCGGACGGCTTCGATCCCCTCAACAACTACTGGATGGGGGTTGGTTACAGGCTCTACGGCTTGTTTTCCAGCTAAATTGGCGGCTTCGTTGTCGAGAAACACTTTAATCGCTTTACGAATGATTTGCTTCCGCAGTGTCGGTACTGCACGGATAATCTGTCGTTTCTTGAACGGTTCACCGTGTGCAACGAATCGACCCGCGGCTGCAACAGCTGCGGCCCTGGGGCTTACACAAGCGTCGGATCGACCGTGAGCACCTCGATCGTGACGTTGGTCGGATCGGCCATGAAGCGGCATGTTCGTGGGGAGCAACCTACCTCCGGTCTGTTGGGAATCACTAACGCATCTCGATTGAAGATTGAGAGCGATTCTCCACTTGGAAACAGGATGTTACCACGCAGATCAATTGGCGTGAGTACCCGGCTATTTCCTGTCACGATCGACTGGGCTGCGTGAATGATCTGCGACGCGTCGAGGCGTGCGTTGGGAAACGGAATGGCGTTGATGACGCCGGTGATCGCCGTCTTAATTTCATCGATTGTGGATTGAGCAATGGGAGCGTCTCTGAAGCTGCGGTGGATTCGCAGGCCAACTGAAACGACACACGGTAACGCTGCTCGAACCAGGAAATGAGTACCGATCGGCCGACGCTCACGGTTGACCAGCCAGTCACTAATGACGTCGATCGACGGCATGTGGGTGACTGTAACTGCGTAGTTACCGGTGTCCCCGGCTGTGAGCGTAGCTTGACTTCTTAAATCGATGAAATCAATGTCCAGCGTCTGATAACGACTAAAGCCACCCTCGCTAGGCAGCAACGGCGGTACGTAATCGACATCGTCAACTACAGTCAGATCCACACCGCGGCTTATGTCTGAAATCGCAAGTGGCGTGTCCAGTGGATCAGAGTCTGTGCGGCGGATATCCACACGGTAGAGACCCGGGTACTCCTCACGATCAAACGACATTCTCCACATACCGTTTATGGGATCGACCAGCATCGCTGTTTTACCGACTGTAGTTCGTAGTGGGCTTGAACGGCTGCGGACGTAAACGTCGACGTAGCCTGGTTGTCGGATGCCGAGGATGTTCCCGAGCCCACGCTGCATCTCTGGGTCGCCTGTGCCAATAACGCCCACGTCCAACACAGTTGGGAATGTGTTCCTGATTAAAGCTTTGATGGACAATCGATCGCCAGACCCGGGGGCCGCCAGCAGCTCAGGGAGGCGTGCCGTTACGTTCGCGATTGACTCTGTGTCCGTACCGCCAGCAAAGTCCGAAGCCGCGTAGGTCTCAAGGACTGTGACACTCAACGCCGGGGTAATGGTGAACTGCGTTCCTGCAGCGATGTTCCCGTTTACGCCCGCATCAACCGCCACCAGATCCACTGTGAATTGGAAGTTGTTGTCCTCTCGTGCCGTGATGACGCGTTCTACGTCAGGGTTGTTGACCATTGACTCATTGGCGACACCCACAAACCCTACGACTGGTCGGAATCGCTGTCCGGCTGCTTCGAAAATCATCGTTCCACTAAGTGGAACGACACCACTGGCATCTGTGATCACGATGACGGCCTGTCCACCGGCCACGCTGCCGGTACGGCGTGTAAGGTTGAAATTCCCAAGCACACGTTCAACGACGGCTTCGTCGCTTATGAGCGTTGGATCAGCCTGTACTCGGACTAATGACCCAGAATCGATGACCTTTGATGCGATCGCCTGGTTCATCGTGTGAATGATGGCAGCTGGCGTAATGAGCAGGTCATTAAACACCGTGCCTGGTGACACGTTGACGTTGGGCAGACGCTCTGCCAGGTGAGCTCGCAACAACGCGGCGTTTTGAGTCACCTCGTTCTCGTCCAACTCACGGACCGGGATTGGGTCAAGCAGAGCCACTTAAGTCACCTCGTTACTGGAGTTTCTCAACTGGGACCATGATCTCTACACCGACGCCACCGCGGGTGATTATTTGAATCGGCAGTGACATACGGCCATTACTGAGTTCCCAGTTATCCAAAAGGATAGCGGATTCTACTTGTTCGTCTAACGGGGTGGATTCCTCTTCGTATTGCAATCGAAGGTAGACATCGATCTCTTTAACGGCCGCATCAAACGTAGCAGCGATCTCCTCATTACCCCCGCCGTTGATCATGACACTGGGAATAAACTCCGTACCGGCTGTCGGGTCTCCAAAGACGCTTCCACGCGTAGTCAGCAGAAGTTTTACCCAACGTTGAATGGCGAGCTCTACGCCGGCTATGACGTACCCACCATTCTTCGGGAACTCCATCTCCAGCGGTGTGTTGCTATTCGGCGGGATGCGTGCGAATGCAAACAGATCCAGTTTCTGGGTCGGTGCTCGTTTGCTGTAGTCGCTTGAGAATCTACTCATTGAACAATGACCCCTTTCGCCGGCAGTTCAGCCAGACGACGAACGTTTCCGTAGATCCCCTGACTGACTGGTCCTGTCGCCTGTGAATGTACATGTCGACGGCTGGCAGCGTGTGTGTAACTGCGAATGCGGCTCACCTGATGCTGGGTACGGTAATCACGTTCCGCCATTGCCAGGGTGTCCGATTGAATCTTCCCTGCCATGCGGTCGTTGAGTTTGTAATTCTTCGGATCTTCCTGAACATTCACCACAAGCAGATCAGCCTCATCTCTGGCGAAGGTACTGGTGATTTCCTTATTGTCATCAAAGGGTGGAGCTTCCAGCGAATCGACAACGCTCAACTCGTGTTTAGGCTGCTCCAAATTGATGAGCGATCGAGCTGAGTTCTTGGCCTGCTCGATGTACGCATCAGCGAGGGCTTGAAATGCGTCAGTGATAGTGGGTCTTTTGATCATGTTAATTCACCGCCGCAGAGCGATCCATCTGTACACCTTCAGTGATCATGTCCCTGATCCGGCTGGCCTTTTGCGACACTGCAGCCGGCGTCAAGCTCATCTTCTTTGCGACGTCATTCACTGACATTTGTTGTCCGTCGAGACGTCCGGTCAGGAGGTCGTAGATCTGCTTACCGCGATCGTCGAGATCGTGATAAACCATCTCCGTCCAGATCGCTTCCGGGCTCGAGTTGTCGACACCAGGAAGATAGCGATCGCCCTCGTCATCCATGAACTGTGACTCGTTGACGCGTCCAACTGAAATCGTTTT